>Ga0190275_10000420_pt1 | contig 38545 bp, 26 predicted proteins | sample Popmic550T_FD_133745 | JGI IMG/M metagenome (GOLD analysis project Ga0190275, IMG submission 133745) | Populus adjacent soil microbial communities from riparian zone of Yellowstone River, Montana, USA - 550 T | ecosystem: Environmental > Terrestrial > Soil > Riparian zone > Trees stand | place... | reverse complement strand
GAGCGCGGCGCGCAGCTCCGCAGCCGTGACTGCACGCGGGCCGAAGACAAAGCGCTCCTCCGCGGGCCGGGTCTTCAGCCAGACCAGGCTCTCCGCGATCGCTACCCGCAGCGCCGCCGGCTCGCCATCATCGTGGAGCTCGAGCGGCCGGGAGGGCTCGAGCAGGGCCTCCTCTGGCCGCGTCGCGGGGGCCCGGGTGGGACGAGGACAGCCCGCGATGAGGACACACGCCGCCAGGAGAAGGAGTCGAACACGCCGCGAGCTCATGGCTCCGCGCTGGGGAGCAGCGCCTTCAGCGGCTCGAGCAAGGGGGCAAAGCGCTCCGAGTAGAGGGCACCCACACCGAGCCCCAGCGCGAACGTCAGCGAGAGGAGGAGCAGCGTCCCCAGAAACGAGCGGCCTCCGCGCTGTTGCTGGGCCTGGACCTGGGCCTGGGAGCCCTGCGCCTGGACCGGCTCCGGCTCGTCCGGGACGAGCAGCAGGATCTTGATGCCGCCGTAGAACAACGTCTCCACCAGCTCGTTGAGGAACCGCTCGTATTCCTCCTCGTTGATGTCCAGCGGGACGTTGTAGCGGCCCTGGTGGCGCCGAACCACCACGGCGTAGTTGCGGAGCTGGGACTCCTTCTTGGAGACGTCCACCCAGCCGACGACGACGGCGGGCGCCGACTCCAGCTTCGAGACGAGCGAGATGGGCTGCCGGGCATGGAGGCCGCCCGCGGTGCTGGGGCCATCCGGCTCGTCGATGCGGAGCCGGTAGGGAGCCGTCCCATAGCTCCGGCGCGCGAACGTCGCCTTGACGAGGTCCGCGACCATGGCCGCTTTGTTCGAGAAGGCTGTCCGGATCTCCCCCCCTTCCGGCGGGGGCTCGAGGGGGGGCAGCGCTGGCGCGGAGGGGGTGAGGTGGGGCGCGGTGACAATGGGGATCACCACGGGCGGCGGCGGCGGCACGTAGTTGGGCTGCGTGACGATGGGGACCTTGGGCGCCTGTGCGAGGTAGTGGGGCTCCGTGTTGATGGGCACCAGGACCGGAGGGCCGTGCGGAGGGGACACCAGGGCCTGTGCGGGCCCGGAGATCATCGGGGGCAGGGACTGGGCCCGCGTGGGCAGCCGGGACAGGTCATCCCCCTCGGCCTCCCACGGCAGGGGAGCCTCTTCCAGAGGTGCCGCTCGCGTCACCGAGGGCACGGAGCCCGACTTCCGAGGGATGTCGCGGGTCGCATCGTCCCCCGCATCCTGCAAGGCCGGCCGGGTACCCGTCTTGCGAGGGACCTGGCGCGTGGAGTCGTCCGGGTCCTGCAGGGCCGGCCGGGTGCCCGTCTTGCGGGGAATCTGGCGCGTGGAGTCGTCCGGGTCCTGCAGGGCCGGCCGGGTGCCCGTCTTACGGGGAATCTGGCGCGTGGAGTCGTCCGGGTCCTGCAAGCCGGGGCGAGCCGCGGGCTTGCGGGGAATCTGGCGCGTGGCCTCGTCGGGCCCCTGAAGGTCGGGATCCTCCAAGGGAACGGGAGCGATCTTCCGGGGAACGGGAGGCGTCGCGTCATCCATCCCCTCCCCCAGGGGGACGGGACCGGTGTTGGGGAGCAGCTGCGTCTGGTCCCTCTGCGGATCCCACGAGGGTTCGTCCGGAGGCAACTCGTCTTCGTCCTCCTCTGGAGGCTTGACGCGGGTCTCCTCGGTGGACAGCACCGGTGGGAGTGGGCCCCTCTGCTTGTTCGCCATGGGAAGTTCCACCCCCATCGTGCAACGGACTCACCCAGGGGTCCAGTGGCCACGAGTCCTCGGTTCGTTTCTACCCTGGGTTGGGAGCCCTGGCTCGAATCTGGCGGTGCCCGTCTGGCAGAGGAGCCTCCGGGCGGCCGTCAGGCGCATCCGGTGCACCGCGTCCAGGGCGCCCGAAGGAGGGCCTCGCGCCGTCCTGCGACCGCGGCTGCTGACCCGAGGTCCCCCTCCATTCGTCCACGTCCCCCCGTGCTCTTCCGGGCGCGGGGTAGCTCCGAGTAGGGTCATGCAGCCGAACCTGAATCGGCTCCTCCGGGCACTCGCCCGCGAGGGGCTCGAGGTGACCTATGACGGTCGCCTCTACACTGTCCGCCTCCAGGGCGATGCGAACACACCGCCCGCTGAGGTTCTCCTCCCGCCGGACCTGCCCGTGGAGGGCAAGGCCTTCCGGCAGCTCGCCCACCTCGCCGCCCTGAAGCACCCCAGCGGCGGCGCCGTCCTGCACGTGCGTGCCACCCCCGACTTCCACCCGGGAGACTCCGGCGTGGCCATCGGCTCGGTGCTGCACACGCGCGGACTGGTGGTGCCTGCCGCGGTGGGCACCGACATCAACTGCGGCATGCGCCTGCACGTCGCGGACCTGGGCGTGGAAGCCTTCCTCGCCCGCCGTGACGCCTTCGTGGAGCGCATGAAGGGCCACTACTTCTTCGGCACGAGGGATGTGGCCATGTCCTCGCGGGCCGCCGAGGCGCTGCTGCGCGACGGCATCCCCGGCTGGCTCCTGGAGACGATGGAGCACCCGCTGGGCTGCGCCGCGAAGGCGGACCTGGCGCAGCTCGACCGCGAGTCCACCCGCATCCACCTGGGGGGCGCGCTGGAGGGCGATCCGGCCTGGGCTCCTCCGGGGCTCGTCAAGCCTGGCGTGGTGCGGGATGCGGGCCTGGCCACCATTGGCGGCGGCAACCACTTCGTCGAGGTGCAGCGCGTGGAGGCCGTCGTGGACCGGGGGCAGGCGTGGGAGTGGGGCGTGCGAGAGGGCCAGCTGGCGTTCATGATCCACTCCGGCTCGCGCGACGCGGGCAAGCACGTGGGCATGGCGTGGCTGGACCGGGCGCGCGCGGCGTGGCCCGCTGGGGCTCCCTTCCCGGAGAGCGGCATCCTCCCCCTGGCGGATCCCACGCTCATCGCGGAGTACCTCCGGGCCGAGGCCACCGCCGCCAACTACGCCTTCCTCAACCGCCTGCTGCTGGCGGAGCTGCTGCGGCACACCCTGCGTGAGTTCTTCGGAGACGTGGAGGCCCCGCTCGTCTACGACGTGCCCCACAACATCACCCTGCCGTGGGAGGGGGGCTGGCTGGCTCGCAAGGGGGCCTGCCCCGCCGAGGCGGGCCAGCCCGTCATCGTCCCTGGCTCCATGGGCGCGCCGTCCTACCTCCTGGTGGGGTGCGGCGACGCGGCGGCGCTGGTCTCGGCCTCCCATGGGGCGGGGCGGGCGCGCTCGCGCTTCTCCATGGCGCGGGGTGGGGCGGACCACCGGGAAGAGGCGCTGGGGCTCACCGGCGTGGACTGCATCACCCTGCGCGAGGAGCGCCGCATCGAGGAGGCTCCCGCTGCCTACAAGCCCATTGGCCCGGTGGTGGCCTCCCAGGTGCAGGCCGGCATCGTCCGGGAGGTGGCGAGGCTGGCCCCCCTGCTGACGTTCAAGGCCTGAGCGGGGTTGGCTGCGAGGGCCATGCCACAGTCTGCGTTTATTCCCTGGTAGAAGTGGCCCTGGCTGTGTGGAATGGACCCGGACGAGTCATCTACCCGTGAGCGACACGTTCGAAGCGGATTGTCAGGGAGGGGAGCACCATGGAGAACGTTGAAATGCCAGGCACGGCGGGGGGGAATCCCCGGGAGCAGGTGAGCATCCCCGCCATTTTCTTGATGATCGTGGGAGGCTTCACCATCGTGGTTGCGCTATGGGGAGTCATCCAGAGCCTCAGCGGTGGGAATGCCGCGCAGATGGAGGAACTCCTCAACAACCCGCAGATCCCCGCGGAGTTCAAGTCCCTCCTCGGCCCCATGGGCAAGATGGGGATCTTCACCAGCCTCTTCCAGCTCATCCTCGGGGGCTTCACCCTCTTCGGGGCGCTGAAGATGAAGAACCTGGAGAGCTACCCGCTCGCCATCGCAGCCTCCGTCATCGCGCTCATCCCATGCTTCGGCTCCTGCTGCTGCACCGGCATTCCGATCGGGATCTGGTCGCTGATCGTGCTCACCAAGCCCGAGGTGAAGTCTTCGTTCCGGCGGTCGTAGCGGCGGCCTACCGAGCTCCGGCTCACGGCTCATGGCTCATGGCGAGCTGAAGGCCTCTCCCCGACGCTCTGACAGGAGCCTTGGCGGGGCGGGCCGCTGCTTGCGCATCCGCACACAGGCCAGCTGCACCTCCGGAGTGAGGATGCGGTGGGCCCTGTGGAGCCGGACATAGCCTCGCGCGCGGTAGAAAGCCTCCGCGTTGAGGCTGGCATCCAGGCACATCATCGGTGCTCCGGCCTGCCACGCCACAACCTCCAGCGCGGACAGCAGCGAGGAGCCCACTCCCTGGCCTGCCTCCTCCGGCGACACGTAGAGGGCCTCCAGCTCCCCCAGCAACGGATCCAGCTGCCCGAAGCCCACCAGGTTCCTCCCACGCTCGGCGACGAGCACGGTGCGCGGCTGCTCTGGCCGCAGGTAGCCGTCCGGGCGCAGCAGCTCCACCCACGTCCTCACCTCCTGGGAGGAGTAGGCGCCCTGGCAGAGCGCCGAGACGGAGTCAGAGTGGATGCGCCAGAGTGCGCGCCGGTCCGCCTCCGTCGCCACGCGCAGGCTCAGTCCTCGTGTCACCGCACCCTCACGACACCTTCATGCCCTTGGGGATGACCACCACCCCCCCCGAGGTGACGTGGAAGCGCCGCTTGTCCTCCTCCAGGTCGTGCCCGATCGTCATCCCCGGAGGGATCTCCACGTTCTTGTCGATGATGGCGCGGCGGATGCGGCAGCGCCGGCCAATGGAGACGTTCTCGAAGAGGATGCTGTCCTCCACCTCTGAGTACGAGTGCACGCGCACCTTGGGCGAGAGGATGGAGCGGTTCACCGAGCCGCCGGAGATGATGCAACCCTCGGACACCAGCGAGTCCGTGGCGTTGCCCACGCGCTTGTGGGCCAGGTCCGCGAAGACGAACTTGGCCGGCGGGTAGTTGTGCGGCTGCGTGTAGATGGGCCACCGGTCGTTGTACAGGTTGAAGATGGGGTCCACCTCCGCCAGATCCATGTTGGACTGGAAGTACACGTCGATGTTCCCCACGTCCCGCCAGTAGCCGTGCTCCTTCTCCTCCTGGCCCGGCACGCGGTTCTGCGCGAAGTCGTACACGTACACCGGTGCGCGCTTGTACAGCTCGCTGATGATGGACTTGCCGAAGTCGTGCGCGCTCGCCTCGTCCGCCGCATCCCGCACCACCTCCTGCACCAGCACGTCCGTGGAGAAGAGGTAGTTGCCCATGGAGGCCAGGCACATCTTCGGGTTGCCCGGCATCGGCGGCGGATCCTTGGGCTTCTCCAGGAACTGGCGCATCTGCCCGTCCGGCCCCACGTCGATGATGCCGAAGTCCCGGCCCTGCTCGATGGGCACGGGGATGGCTGCCACGGTGCACGCGGCCTTCTTGGCCAGGTGGAAGTCCAGCATCTGCCGCATGTCCATGCGGTACACATGGTCCGCGCCGAAGACGAAGATGCAGTCCGGCTCCTCGTCCGTGATGATGTTGAGGTTCTGGTAGATGGCGTCCGCGCTGCCCTTGTACCAGTCCATCCCCGTCCGCATCTGCGCGGGCACGGACTCCACGTAGTGGCCCAGGAAGGCCGTCATCCTCCACGCGCGCGACAGGTGGTTGTTGAGCGAGTCGCTCTTGTACTGCGTGAGCACCTTCATCCGGTACACGCCGGAGTTCGCGAAGTTGGAGAGGACGAAGTCGATGATGCGGTACCGGCCACCGAAGGGCACGGCCGGCTTCGCGCGCTCGCGGGTGAGCGGCTCGAGCCGGGTCCCTGCACCACCTGCCAGAATCATCGCCAGCAGCTTTGCCATAGTGGCGCCGGACGTAGACCGCTCTTCGCTCGCCGACAAGGCCGCCCGCGCCACGCCGCGTCCGTTCGTTGAGTGCAGAACCGCCTCGGTGTCGCCCGTGGACGCTCTGTGCCTACATGGCGCTCCTCGGGGGGGGCGTGGTATTCCTGATTCCGATGGCAGCCGACGAAACTCGGGTCACCAAAATCACCACGGTCAAGGCACCCAACGCGGTCAACCGGGACTGTTGCCTTGTCCAGATTCACGGTCCGGAGCTGGGGAAGAAGTACGTGCTCGAGGACATCGAGTACACCATCGGCCGTGACGAGGCCTGCAACATCCAGGTTGAGCTGGACAACGTGTCCCGCCGCCATGCGCGCATCAGCACCAAGCAGACCCGCATGTTCGTGGAGGATCTGGGCTCCACCAACGGCACCTACCTGAATGATCAAGAGGTGCTGAGCCCGCAGCCGCTGCGCAGCGGGGATCTGGTCAAGGTGGGCGGCTCCATCTTCAAGTTCCTGGATGGGGACAACATCGAGACGCAGTACCACGAGACCATCTACACGCTGACGATCGCGGATGGCCTCACCGGGGTGAACAACAAGCGCTACTTCCTCGAGTACATCGAGCGGGAGATGGGGCGCTCGCACCGCTACCACCGGTCGCTGACGTTGATGATGTTCGACATCGACCACTTCAAGAAGATCAACGATGTGCACGGGCACCTTGCAGGTGACTACGTGCTGCGCGAGCTGGCGCAGTCCATCAAGCGGCTGGTGCGGCGCGAGCAGTGCTTCGCGAGGTACGGCGGCGAAGAGTTCGCGATGGTGATGCCCGAGGACGGGCCTGAGAAGGCGCGCCTGTTCGCGGAGAAGATCCGCAAGCTCATCGAAGAGAAGACGTTCATCTTCGAGGACAAGGAGATCCCGGTCACCATCTCCATCGGCGTGGCGGAGATGGAGCAGGACATGACGGAGCCCACCCAGTTCATCAAGGTGGCGGACGCCAACCTGTACCGGGCCAAGAAGGCAGGGCGCAACCGGGTCGTCGGGTAGCGCGAGCGTGGCCAAGGACTCGCCATCCCGGCTGGCGCGAGCCCTGTTCATCCTCCTGGGGCTGCTCTTGCTGGGCGCCGCGTGGGTGTGGCCTCAGCTCCCCCAGCGAGACGGAGCCCGGATCGAGGCGGGGCCCGCGCTGGTGGGGGTGCTCACCGCCGGGTACTCGTATGCGTGGGTGCTGAGGACGCCGCACGGCGCCGCGCTCGTGGATGCGGGCGCGGATCCGGAAGGCCGGGAGCTCCTGGCAGAGCTGGCGAAGCAGGGTGTGAAGCCGGAGCAGGTGCACACGATCCTGCTGACGCACGCCCACGTGGACCACTGGGCCGCCGCGCACCTGTTCCCGAATGCGCGGGTGGTGCTGGAGCCCGCGGAGATCTCCCTGCTGCGTGGGGAATACCCCCAGAAGAGCCTGGTGGGAAGGCTCACGCGCTCCATGGCCCGGCCCCCGCTGCCCGCGAAGCTGGAGGGGGCGGAGGATGGGAAGGAGCTGGACGTAGATGGGGAGAAAGTCCACGTCATCCACGTACCTGGACATACTCCGGGCAGCCTCGTGTACCTGCGGACGGGCACGCCGGGCTCACGGTGGACGCCTGGGAGCAGCTCCAGAAGCTGCTGAGGTAGCTGCTGGCGGAGCGAGGCAGTTACTGTCCGCTTGCTAACAGGAGCGGCTGCCGTTCTTGAGTGGACGGCTAGCGGACCTGCCGGCCGAGAAGAACGTTGGGGAGGAACGTTCGACATCGAAAGGTGCGCGTGAGCTCCCCCAGAAGCTGTCTCCCCAGTGGTGTTCCTGGTTTCGATGCCCTCCTCGGTGGTGGTATTCCCCGCCGTCAGTCCTTGCTGATCACCGGTCAGCCAGGCACGGGCAAGACGGTCCTCGCCAGCCAGGTGGCCTTCCATCATTCAGCGCTTGGCACCCCGGTGGTGCTGGCCACGACGACTTCCGAGTCCCAGGCCAAGCTGCTCGAGGACCTCGCAGGGTTCTCCTTCTTCAGCCGCCAGCGGCTGGGTGAGGAGTTCTTCTTCCTCAGCATCTACTCGTGGCTCAAGAAGGGGCCCCGAGAGGCGCGAGAGGTGCTCCTCCACACGGTTCGTGAGCGGAAGGCCCAGGTGCTCGTGGTGGATGGGCTCCGCTCGGTGCGCGATCTGTGGCAGGACGAAGCGAAGCTGCGAGAGTTCTTCTATGAGCTCTCGGTGGGGCTGGCGACCGTGGACTGCACCGCCATCTTCATTACCGAGTATCCGCTCAGCAAGCTGATCGACTTCCCCGAGTCCACGACGGTGGACGGGATCATCTCCCTCTCCAACGAGGAGGGCACCACCGGTCGCGTCCGGCGCGCGGAGGTGGTGAAGCTTCGCGGCATGAAGCATCTGCCCGGAAAGCACGTGATGCGGATCGGTGCCTCCGGCATTCGCATCCTGCCGCGCGCGGAGGCGATCATCGAGCCGGATGTGGACTTCGTCCCACCGAAGGGACGTGCCGACTTCGGGCTGCCTGAGCTCGACTCGTTATTCGAGGGCGGACTGCCCCGCGATACCGCGGCGCTCATCGCAGGGAGCACGGGGGTCGGGAAGACGCTGCTCGGGATGCACTTCGCGGCAGCGGGCGCCATGCGTGGAGAGAAGTCGCTCGTGTTCACCTTTGCGGAGCCTGTGGCGAGCCTCGTCGCCAGGGCGCGGCGCGTCAACCTCGAGCTCGAGCCGCTCATCTCCTCCGGAATGATGCACCTGCGCTACAACCCCTGCTTCGAGGTGGAGGCAGATGAGATCGTCGAGATGCTGCTGGCCGAGCTCGAGCGCACGGGCGCCAGGCGGCTGGTGCTCGAGGATGTCGATACGTTGGAGCGCGCACTGGAGAACCCCGGGCGCTCTCGCGCCTTCTTTGGCGCCCTGCTGATCCGGCTCAGGTCCATGGGCATCACGTCGCTGTTCACCCGCAAGATCTCCAAGCTCATCGGGCCGGAGCTGGACTTCAGCGACTCGCCCCTGGCGAGCGTCGCCGAGAACCTGCTCTTCCTGCGTCACGTCGAGCTGCGGGGCCGGCTCCACCGGGTGATGTCCATCCTCAACCTGCGCAACAGCCGGTTCGACCCGAGCCTCCGCGAGTTCGAGATTCGCGACGAGGGCCTCCGGGTCCTGAAGCCGCTCAACTCCGCCGAAGGTCTGCTGACCGGTATGGCGCGCCCGATGGGAGTGCTGAGCCGGGAGACGGAGCTCCAATGAAGGTCGTCCTGGTGGCAGACGATGAGGAGGCGCTCCTGGAGGTCTTCGCCTCCGTGGTCACGGGGCTGGGCCACACCGTGCTGTGCGCACACGCTGGAGATGAGGCGCTGGGGCTCGCGCGAGCCCACCAGCCCGACCTCATCGTCAGTGATCACATGATGCCCGGGCTGACCGGCGTGGAGTTCTTGCGGTCGGTGCGTAAGGACCTGCAACTGGCGGCCACGCCCTTCATCCTGGTCAGCGCGGCGCGGCCTCAAGGGGCCCATGAGGCGAACGCCTACCTCGCCAAGCCGGTGTCCCTGAAGACGTTCGAGCGCGTGGTGCAGGACGGGCTCCGCGCAGCGAGGGCCGGTCCCGAGCGGCCGGGGGGCATGCCGCTGACGCAGGCGCCCGAGACAGGGTTGAACCTCGCGCGGGCGGAGATGATGAGCTGGGTGGCACACGAGATCAAGACACCCATCAGCTCGGCCAGGCTGAACCTCGAGCTGATGCTTCGCCACTTGAGCGGCGACACGGCGGAGGCGCAGCAGAGGCGGGCGAGGGTGGCGCTCCAGCAGCTCGACCGGATGACGACGCTGGTCAGCTCCGTCCTCGAGGCGTCGCAGTTGTCGGAGGGGCGGATCCAGCTCCAGCGCGAGCCGTGCGAGCTCAAGGCCTTCCTTGAGGGAGTGGCTCGGTACTGGCGGGACACGCGGCCGGAGGTCGAGCTCGTCCTGGCGCTCCCCGCCGAAGCGGTCACCGTCCAAGTCGATCCCGAGAAAGTCCGGCAGATCCTCAACAACCTGGTGTCGAACGCCGTCAAGTATGGAGGGCCGTCCCCATGGGTGGCGCTCTCATTGGAGCTCTCCCCCGGGCGAGCCGTCATCTCGGTCACGGATCGTGGCCCCGGCATCGACGCCTCCGAGCTGCCGCGGATCTTCGACCGCTTCCACCGGGCGGAAGGCAGCACCGGCCAGGGACATGGGCTGGGGCTCTACATCGCGTCGGCGCTGGCTCGGCTGCATGGCGGCACCCTGCAGGTCCGCTCCCAGCGGGGCGAAGGGGCCAGCTTCACACTCTCGCTGCCGCTGAACCACTGAGGACTGGGGAGTGAGGCCCGCCTGCTCAGGTGTTGTCGCGCTTCGCCGCGAGCCGACCCTTGGTGCCTGGCAGGTCCTGCGGCGGCATCTTCGTGAAGATGTACTGGACCGTGTCGTGCAACGTCTCGTGCGGATCCCGCGCGCGGAAGCCCAGCTCCTGCTCCGACTTCGAGGCGTCCAGGTAGAAGTAGTGCTCGCCGACATCCACTTCCTGGGGATCGAGCTGCGGCTGGGTCCCTCGGAACTTCGCCCACCGCTCCAGCAGCTTCGCCCCCATCACGTTCACCTGCGAGGGCAGGCGCAGCCGCGGAGCCGATACACCCGTCAGCCGCTCCAGCCGATCGAAGAAGTCCGCCATCGACATGTTCACGCCCATCAGGTGGCGGCCGTACAGCTCCCCTCGCGTCAGCGCGTTGAGAAACGCCTCCGCCGCGTCCCGCGCATCCACGAAGGACATTCCACCCCCCGGCATCGCTGGGAGCTCCCCGTTGAGGAACTTCACCACCGTCCACGTCGAGGAGAGCCGGTCATCCCCAGGCCCCATCAGCAGGCTTGGGTTCAGCACCACCAGAGGAATGGAGTGCTTGCGGCAGTACTCCAGCGTCAGCTTCTCCTCGTAGATCTTCGAGAGGTAGTACGGCCACCGTCCCACCACGGTAATCGGGTAGTCGTCCTCCTCCGTGCCGACCCGCTCCTCCTTCGACACCGCGATCGTCCCCGAGGTGGACGCGAGGATGAAGCGCTTCACCCCCGCCTCACGCACGTCCCTCAGCAGCTCGCGCGTGCAGTCCACGTGCAGCTCGTACATCCGCCGCGCGTCCTTGTCCTGGAAGGAGACGAGCCCCGCCAGGTGATAGACGGCCTCCACCCCTTGCAGTGCGCCACGCACCGCCTCGCGGTTCTTCAAGTCGCCTTGGACGAACTCCGCGCGCGCCAGCCCCGGCGCCGACGGCCGCGTCCGGCCAATGAGCCGCACCTCATGGCCCGCCTCGAGCAGCCGCGGCACCAGGTGGGTGCCCAGGAAACCCGTGCCTCCCGTGACGAGCAGCTTCACGAGTCCTGCCCTCCCGAGGAGCCCAGCGCTCGACGCTGCTCCTCTGTCGTGGCAGCCGCATCCAGGTTCAGCACCCGGCCCGCCCGCAGCGCCTTCACCGCCTCCTCCGCCAGCCGCGTGGCGTAGCGGTAGCTCTCCGAGCGCGCCATGCCCTGCGTCTTCGTCCTCAGGTCCGCGTACTTCAGCGCCGGGCCGATATGGACCTCGAGCTCCTTGGACTTCGGGAACATTGTCCCCTTGGGCAGAGCCTCGAAGGTGCCCTTGAGGTAGAGCGGCAGCACGTCCACCTCATACGTGAGCGCCAGGTAACCCAGCGTCGGCTTGAACTCCAGCAGCTCGCCCGTCGTCGAGCGCGTGCCCTCCGGGAAGATGAGCAGGTTGTAGCCCATGCGCAGCGACTCGCCCGCCAGCCGCAGCGACTCGCGCAGGCTGCCGTGCCGATCCATGGGGATCAGGTCCGTGAAGTTCTCGAAGTAGGCGCGCTTCAGGGCCGTGTCGAAGAAGTAGTCCCGCGCCGCCAGCGCCACCGTCTTCCGCCCCTGCTCCTCCAGCACCGTGCGGATGAGGCCCGCGTCCAGGTGGCTTGCGTGGTTGGCGATGACGAGGAAGTTCCGGTTCTGCGGAACGAACTGCTTCCCCGTCACCTTCACGTTGAACGCGCCGCCGTACAGCACCTTCTGCCCGAAGGTGAGCAGCTGCCGGCCCAGGTTCGCCACCACCTCTGGCACGGGGATCTCCGTCTCCTCGGAGCGCTTGTGGTCCTCGGAGATCTCCTTCGCTCGCGCCTCCACCGCCGGCCGCCGTCCCGAAGCGACGATCAGCTTGCGCAGATCCTCCACCGTGTTGATCTGCGTCAGATCATTCACCGCGGGCAGCGGCACGCCCGCTTGCTCCAGCGCCACCGAGAGCTCGGTCAGCATCAACGAGTCGAAGCCCAGGTCCACCGAGAGCCGGGCGTCCGGCCGCACCTCCGCTACGGGCCGGTTCACCACCTCGGCGATGAGCGGGTAGAGCCAGTCGCTCACCCCTCCCGTGCCCGGCTGCGCCACCCGCTCGCGCGCCTTCTCTCCCGAGGAAGCCAGCCGCTCCAGGCGCTTGAGCTCCTCCACCACCAGCTTGCGCTTCACCTTGCGCGTGGAGGTGCGGGGCAGCTCCCCGTCCCAGAAGCGCAGCACCTTCACCCGCCGGTAGAAGGGCATGTCCGCGCTCACGTTGCGGAAGTGCTCCTCCAGCTCGCGGCGCACCTCCTCGCGCGGCCGCTCCTTGTAGTCCGGCACGCAGAGACAGGCGACCTTCTCGCCCCCCCCGTCCTCCGGCAGGCCGACGATGGACAGCTCCTTGATGTGCGTGTGGACGCTGTACAGATCCTCGAGCTCGTCCGGGTACACATTCTTCCCGTTGGCGTCGATGATCACGTCCTTCTGGCGGCCCACCAGGAAGAGCCGGCCCTCCGCGTCCAGCCGCCCCAGGTCGCCCGTGTGCAGCCACCCGCCCTTGATCACAGCCTCGGTGGCCTCTTTGTCCCCGAAGTAGCCGGCCATGATGTTGGGGCCCTTGGCCAGCACCTCGCCGATGCCATCGTTGTCCGGCTGATCGATGCGGAACTCGATGCCCGGCAGGGCCTTGCCCACCGTGCCCGGCTGGCGCTTGTTGGTGGGCTCCGCCACGCTGAGCACCGGCGCCGCCTCTGTGAGGCCGTACCCTTCCGTGATGTTGAAGCCCAGCGCATGGAAGGCCTTGTGCACGTCATCCGGCAGCGCCGAGCCGCCCGACACCAGGAACTTCACCTTCCCGCCGAACTTGCGGTGCACCGGCCAGAACAGCAGCTTGCCCAGGTTGAGCGAGCTGCGGTTGCGCAGCTCCCCGTGCGAGGCCATCAGCGCCTTGAGCGCCTGCTCCACCACCGGCGGGCGGCTGGCCATCTCCTGGGTGATCTTCCGGTGCAGCAGCTGCCACAGCGCCGGTACGCCCACCATCGCCGTCACCCGGCCCGTCTCGAACACCTCTCCGAGCCGGTCCGACGTCAGCTCATCGATATAGGTGATCTCCGCGCCGCGCGAGAACGGGGTGAGGAAGCCCGCGGAGAACTCGAAGGTGTGGTGCAGCGGGAGCACGGACACCAGCCCATCCCCCACGCCAATGTTGAAGGCTCCCGCCAGCTTCGCCACCAGCGCCGCGAAGTTGCGGTGGGTGAGCATGACGCCCTTGGGTGTCCCCGTGGTGCCCGAGGTAAAGATGAGGCTGGCCACGTCATCCGCCGACGCTGTCTTGCGCACCGGGCCGATCCGATCCGGGTATGCCGGATCCCCGGACATGGCCTCGGCCAGGCTGAGGACGTGCGTGGAGCGCTCGCCGTCCGTCAGCGCCTTCACCAGCCCTGGGAAGTCCTCGATGGCCTGCTCGGAGATAAGGCACGCCTTGGCCTCGGCCCGGCGGGCGATGTTGACCACCTCCGCCTCGCTCAGCGCCGGATCCACCGGGACGACGGTGGCGCCCGCGCGAAGGATTCCGAAGTAGGAGATGGCCCACTCCGGCCGGTTCTCCGACACCAGCAGCACGCGATCGCCGTGCTTCACCCCGGCCAGCAGCAGGGTGCTGCCCACGCGGGCCGCATAGCGGTGCGCCTCGCCGTAGGTGATGCGCTCCTCCTTCTCGTCCGAGAACATGCGGAAGGCCACCCGGTGCCGCCACGCGTGCACGGAGGCCTCGAACATCTCCAGCAGGTCCCGGTACGCGGGGATGACGGTGCGCTTCTGCGTCTCCTCCTCCAGGCCGGGGAACACCCACTTCTCCAGGCCAGGCAGGTGCGTCTCCAGCCAGTACGTGCGCCAGTCGATGTGCTCCGGCGCCCAGTTGATCTTCGCCCGATCCGTGGACGCCATGCGCTGGTACACCGAGCGCGTGTTGTCGCAGCGGAAGACGTAGCGGTTCTCCCAGATGAAGGGCAGGAACAGCTCGATCAGGCCCGCGAGGCTTGAGACTTGCTCCTCCACGTCGTCCAGCTTCACCTTCGCCCGGTCGAGCAGGGCCTGCACGGCGGGCGCGCCCCACGTGGGCCGCACCTCGTCGATCACCTTCTTGAGCAGCTGCGCGCCCTTGATGAAGGCGGGAGCGCTGAAGCTCTCGAACGCCTGCTTCGTGACGGGGACCGGCTCCACGCGCGAGCGCACCGCATTCATCAGCGCGTTGCCGGACTCCTTGTTGCGGTAGTAGCGGCGCCGGTACAGGCCCACCAACTCCACGGAGCGGCTGGCATAGAAGGGGTTCTCGTCCCCGGAGGCCAGGTGGTACACGCGCCGCTCCTCCACCGTGAGCGAGTGCGCCGTCACCCCGATGGTGGCCCCGGCCACGTGATCCACGGGGATGATGTCCAGGATGGTGCGGTGCCCGGCGGGGATGCCGCGCTGGCCTTTGAGGCCCGCGAAGGCCAGGGGCGCGGAGGTGGTGAAGCCCTCGTTCCACCCGGGGAAGGGGTAGTGCTGCGCGCTCTCCACGATGGAGGGACGGACAATGGAGTAGCGCAGGCCCGGGGTGGCGGCCAGCACCTGCTCGCCCAGGCTCTTGGTGTACGTGTACGTGTTGGGCCAGCCCCAGTGCCGCGCACGCTCCATGCCGGCGCGCACCAGCTCCCCCGTGAGCCACAGCTTGCGCTCGCGCCCCACCGCCAGGCGCATCGTCTTCTCGTCCGCGGTGTCACGGCCCTCCTCGGCCAGCCGGTCCAACGCCTTCTTCCGGAAGAGCGAGGTGAGGGCCTTGTCATCCGCCTGCTCGCGCAGCCGCGCGACGATGCGCTCGGCGTCCTTCAGCTCCTGCTCCAGGCTGAAGTCCCGCCCGTCCAGCTCCTCCTTCTTCGGGAAGTAGCCCAGCACCTCCTCGTCCTCGAAGACGAGCCCGCTGCGGTTGCCCGCGACGAAGGCGGTGGACATGTGGATGAGCGGTGCCTTCCACCGCAGCGCCAGCTCCACCGCGTTCTTCACCCCGTGGGTGTTGACGTTGAGGCCCACCTCCAGCGAGGGGTTGAAGGAGACCAGGCCCGCGCAGTTGACGATGGCCGCCACCTTGCCGGTGAGGCCCTCCGCCTGCGCCTCCTCCAGGCCCATGAGCGGATCGGTGATGTCGCCGTCCAGCACCGCGCACTTCTGGCGGATGAACTCCAGGGCCCCCGCCTCGCCGTACACCTCGCGCAGCGGCTGGAAGGGCTCACTGGTGGCCACCTTGTCGAAGAAGCGGCGCTCGGCGGAGGCGGCGCTGCCCTTGCGGACGAGCACGTAGATCTTGTCCAGCTCCTGGCCATAGCGCGCCAGCAGCATGGACAAGGTGACCTTGCCCACGAAGCCGGTGGCGCCGGCGAAGAGCAGGCGCTTGCCGGTGAAGACTTGCGAGACGTTCAGTTCGGGCAGCTGACTCATGTCCAACTCGAGACGCCGCGGTGGAGGCTCAGGGCTCGCTCAGAGCGGGCTCAGAGCTTCACGTCCGCAAGCAGGGTGGGCGCGATGCGCAGCAGGCTGATGGTGGCCGAGCGGCCCATGAAGCCGCGGGCCTCTTCGATTGCCTCGGTGAGGGTGTCGGTCCGGTCCCACCCGAGCAGTGCGGGCACGTGGTTGTTCTCCGCCCCGGCAACGATGACCTTGCCCACGTGCTGGCGGCCGTTCTCGCCCCAGTACCACATATAGAAGGGGTGCACGCCGTGGTAGGCGTTGCCCTTGCGGTACAGGTGCACGTAGCTGGGGTTCTCCGCGAACTCGCGCTCGTACTTGTGCTCCAGCTTCATCGAGTCGCGCGTCTCCGGCAGCAGCCGGTTGAAGAACTCGATGTAGCTGGGGTGCTGCACGGGATCAAACTCGTCGAACGCGGGGTGCAGGAGGATGAGCACACCGCCCTTCTTCACCAGCGGCACGCCGCGGTTGAGGTTGAAGAAGTAGCCCAACCCCATCACCTGCAGCAGCAGTGGGTTGAGGATGGAGTTGACGCTGTACGGAGAGATGAAGGGGATGGGGAAGATGACGATGTCGCTCTGCCCCTCCACCGGCACCGCGTACTGCTTCCAGCTCATCTCCAGCGTCTTGGCGTGGGCCGGCTCCGTGGCGCCGGCGAAGACGCCCGTGACTTCATACGGGGCCGGCACGGCGTTGAAGATCTTCCGCGCCGCCGCGCGCGGGGCGTGCTTGAGGGCGAAGAGCGCCGCCTGGAGCTTGAGCCTGTCGCCCTCCGTGTAGTCCTCCTCCTTCTTGCCGAGGAACTCCATGGGCGCGCCGAACATGCGGTTGTTCAGAGTCGTCTCGATGTGGAACACCTTGAGGTGCTTGTCGATGACGGTGCCGATGCGCGAGTTGCTCTTGTAGAGCGCGCTCGTCTTGGGCTCCATGTAGCTCTCGGAGTCCCGGATGGTCTTCGGGTTGTGGTGCGCGCGCAGGGAGGCGTAGTTCGTCACCCCCGTGCCCATGGACTTGTGGCCGCCGTTCATGGGCACGAAGTTGACGTTGACGTAGACGATGAGGTCGCTCTCGCCCACGCGGCGGTTGATGGCCACCACCTCGTTGTGGTGGGTGCGCTCCAGCTCGATGATGCCGTCCGGGTCCTCCGCGTCGTGGTTGTAGTAGCGGTCCGGGTAGTAGGCGTCGTAGATCTTCTGGCCCACCATGCGCCGCATCTCCGCCTCCGTCATCCGGCGGTGCAGGGCGTTGGCGATGACCAGGTGGATGTCATCCACGCCGCTGTCGGCGGCCAGCTCCAGCACCACCTCGAGGATCGTCTGCCGCACGTCCGGGGTGACCATGGGCGGCAGGGGCACGGAGATGTCGTCAATGACGCAGGTGAGCTTCATCCCCGGGCGCAGGAGCGCGTGCAGCGGATCCATGCCCTCTGGGTGGTTGATGGCCCAGCGGATGGCGGCCTTGACGTTAGGTACGCCGGCCATGGGAGGCCGGGGGAAGATGACCCGTGTGCCAACGGGCAGGTCCTCCAAGAGGAAGTTCTCCCCGGAGAAGAGCACGCGCGGAGGGCTGCCCTTCTCGGTGATGACGACCTGACTTTCCTCGTCGTAGAGCTTCTGGAGCGTCTTGATGGGGCGCATGGGCGTTTTCGTTACTTCAGATCCAGGATGGGCCAGTTGTAGGCGCGCGCCAGGGAGCGCAGGCGCATGTCCGGGTTGACGGCGGTGGGCCGGCCGACGATGGCCAACATGGCGTAGTCCGAGGCGCTGTCCGAGTAGCCGTGGCAGTGGGCCAGGGACAGGCCCTCGCGCACGCAGTAGTCGCGGATGGCGTTGGCCTTGTTGGCGCCCTCGATGATGGGGGGAATCACCTTGCCGGTGGCCTTGCCGCCCACGAACTGCATCTTGTTGGCGATGAGCTCGTCGGCGCCCAGGTAGCGGGCGAGCGGGCGCATGGTGAAGTCCAGCGCCCCCGTCACCAGGACGATCCGGCAGCCGGCGCGCCGGGCCTCGGCGATGAGGTCCTTGGACTGCTCGTAGAGGGCGGGCCTGAGCACGTCCTCGAACATGTCCTCGGCCATGGTGATGAGCCGGTCCTCGGTGAGCCCCTCATAGTAGCGGTAGAAGAACTCATTGAAGACCTTGCGGTTGATGACGTCCAGCGCCCCGAAGAGGGGCAGGCTCGCCGCCGTGCCCAGGGTGCGCCCAGCCATGCCCAGGAGCGAGCCGCGGTTCATCGCGTAATAGGCGTAGACGTGGACGATGTTCGTCGTCACGAGCGTCCCGTCGACATCATAGAAGGCAGCTTTGGCGGGCATGGGGCTGGCGCTTCCTGACACTCCTGTCCGGGTGTGTCAACGATGCCGGAAGTGTGGGAATTCTCAGGTAAACCCAGGAGGAGTGCTCACAGCCAGCCCTGCTCGCGGTACCACCGAGCACTCCGGCGGATGGAGTCCGCCAGATCCCTTCGCGGGCGAAAACCCAGCAGCCGCTCGGCCTTGGCTCCCGAGCACGTCCAGGCCGGGGCCAGGAGCTGACGCGCGAGCTTGCGATTCAGCGGCAGCTTGCGGCCGGTGGCCTGGGTGATGACGTCCGCCGCCGCGGCCAGGCCCTTGAGCATCCAAGGAGAGAGCCGGATCGTCCGGGGGTGGACGCTCAGCTCCTGGGCGCCAATGTCCTGCAGATCCTCCAGGGTGAGGTCCTTCGTCCCCCCCAGGAAGAAGGCCTGGCCGAGGGCCTCCTGCCGCTCGGCCAGCACCAGCAGCAGGTCCACCACATCCTCCACGTCCACCAGGGTGAGGGGCCGGGGGCCTCCGCCGATCTCCAGGCGGATGCCGCGCTTCATGAGCTTGAAGAAGGTGAGGTTCTCGTGGTCGCCCGGCCCGAGGATGCGCGGTGGGCGAATCACCGTCACCGGCAGCCGGTCCGCGTAGGAGAGGGTGATGCGCTCCGCCTCGGCCTTGCTCTCGCCGTACCACTCGGCGGGGTGGAAGGGGTCCTCCTCCACATGGGGGTGGCCGGGTGAGGAGGGGCCGGAAGCGGCCAGCGAGCCGCACAGCACCAGGCGCGCCTTGCCCCCGGCGCCAAGCAGGGCCTCGCAGACGTTGCGGGTGCCCTCGGCGTTGACGCGCATGAACTCGTCCCGCGTCGCGGCCCGGCGGATGCCCGCCAGGTGGAACACCACCTCCCGGCCCACCACGGCGCGCTCCAGCGAGGCCGGGTCCGTCACGTCTCCCTCCACTCGACTATAGGAGAGCCCGGCCAGCCCCGAGGTGTCGCTGGAGGGCCGCAGCAGGCACGCCACCGTGTCTCCGCGCGCGGTCAGCGCTCTGGCGAGCCACGTTCCCAGGAAGCCGTTGGCACCGGTGATGAGGGTGTTCATGGGCCCGTCTTTACGCGTCCGACCCCCGTTCTCCCGAGGGAAAAATGGTGGTCCGCCCCCCCTCTCCCGAGTGTGAGGCAGCGATCACGGAGCGTTTTTCAGAGGGAAAGACGTACGGAAGGGCTGTTTTTCGGCTCGGGCCGTGCTACTACGCCGCCCACGGCTCTTGTTCCCAACGCCGTAATCCACGTCCCCTTCGGAGGGGAGGAGACACAGAATGGCCGCGAAGAAGGCTGCTGCGAAGAAGACCACTGCGAAGAAGGCTCCTGCGAAGAAGGCTGCTGGTGCCAAGCGCAAGCCGAACGCAGCGTTCATGCAGGAGTTCACCCCGTCGCCCGAGCTCGCCGCCGTCGTTGGCGACAAGCCGCTCCCGCGCACCGCAGTGATCAAGAACCTGTGGACCTACTTCAAGAAGCATGGCCTGAACCAGGGTCAGCTCATCAACCTCGATGACAACCTGAAGAAGGTCTACGGCAACAAGAAGCAGATCAAGATGACCGAGGTTGCCGGCGCCTTCAAGCACCTGAAGTAGCCGACGCCACGCGACGGCCCGCACGGGCGCGCGTTGCACCGAGGGCTCGCCAGTCTCTGGCGGGCCCTCTGTTTTTGGTGCGCGGGGAGGAAGCCTGAAGGCACGTCACCTGGGCCACTTCTGCCGGGAGAGCTCGAGGTTCTCCAGGAGCCGCTCGTCGCCAGGTCTGGCGCGGAGGGCTCTCCGCAGCGCCCGCTCGCCGAGCTCGCGCTCGCCCACGTGGAACGCCACGATCGCGAGCAGGTCAAAGCGATCCACACGGTAGAGCTCGGGATCCAGCGGGAGGACCGCGTCCTCTGGATAGAGGAGCTGCGCCGCACGCTGCGCATAGAGGAATGCCACCGCGGGGCTCTGGCGATCTTCGTGCCAGTGGCGTGCGAGCTCATAGAGGGGCTCCGCGCGGTGGGGGAGGAGGGTGTGGGCCCTCAGCCAGAGCTCCTGGGCCTGCGGGCTCGGTGCGCCTGCGGCGAGTGCGCAGCGCCCCGCACGCAGATAGGCCTGGAAGGTCTCTTCGACGAAGGGACCGCCCAGCGACGCGCGCCGCAGGTAGGCCACGGCCGCCTGGGCGTGCTGCCCGAGGTCCTCCAGCGTCTGCGCCAGGTAGAACGCGGAGCGGGTGTCCCCTGGGGAGCGCTCGCACGCTGCCTGGAGCAGCTCGAGATCCCGCTCCCAGGAGCGCCGCTTCCGCTCGGCATCCCTTCCTTCGACGTCGTGGGAGATCGCCGCCTTGGGGACGTGGTGCTCGGCCGTGTCCGTCGGGTGGGTCAGGTGCTCGTGGGTGACGCCCTGGTAGAAGAAGCCCGCGCCGCTGCGAGTCACCCGGGGCAGGAGCAGGGTCCTCCGGCGGCCCCAGCGCATCAGCATGAGGTAGGCGCCGTGGCCTGGGCCCTGGGCGTCCGCGTGGGCCTGGCAGAACCTGCGCAGGGCCCGGCCTCCCTCGAGCGTCTCGTCTCCGCTCAGCATGAGCGCGAAGCGGCCCCGGGGCTCCGCGAGCTGCAGGGCCCGGGTCCGGGTGGTCCCGAAGTCCACGAAGGGCTCCTCGATCACCTCTCCGGGCACGTTGCCGAACGCGGCCCGCGCCAGATCCTGCGTGCCGTCCGTGGAGCCGGTGTCGAGCAGGAGCCACCGGTCCACATGGTTACGCACGGACTCGACGGTGCGTTGAATCGAGCGCGCCTCGTCCTTGACGATCATCGTCAGGACCAGGAGCGGAGCGCTGGAGGAGCTCATCGAGCCTTGCCTCGTCGAGTGGGAAGTGGCTACGGCCGAGGATCCTCCATTCCGTACATCGCAAGCACGTCTTCCAGTGAGGCCTCGCCTGCGAGGACCTTGTCGAGCTCCTCCACCATCGTGTGCAGGTGCGGGGGAGTGTCGATGCCGTAGCGCGCCGCTTGCAGCTCGGCCTCGTGCTTGAGAGAGGTGGCGAGGCTCTTCGTATCCGTCGCCAGGGCTCCCTTCGTGTCGCGCAGGTAGTCCAGTCGCACGCGACGGTCGATGGGGAAGTCGAAGCCCTGGAGCGCCTCTTGGACCTCGAGCTGCTGGATCTCCGCCTTTCGGGGGACAGGAGGGCGGGAAGGAAGCGTCCCACTGGCAATCTCCTCAGGGGTGCGAATCCTCAGGCCGTGCTCATCGAAGACGTTCTCGATCTCGTCGACAGACTTCCCCGCTGCCTTGAGGTCGTCAATCAGGTTGTGAAGATAGAGCGGAGTGTCGATGCCATAGGCTGCTGCCTGCTGCTCGGCCTCCTGGAGCACGTACTCCTTGAGGCTGAGCGTGTCCGTTGGCAGGGGGGGGGAGTTCGGATCCAAGCGACTGTGCAGGAGGTCCAGCTCCACGGCCTTGTCGACGGGCGTGCGCAGTCCCATGGCGGCGCCAACCATCTCGAGATCCTGGACTGCCGCGAGGGCTTGGTCGTGCTGCTCAGGCGTGAACCCGCCCGGTTGATCCTTCAGGGCAGCGCTGTCGGCGGGTGCGGTCGGGCTGTCGGCATCCAGGCGGCGAGGCGGTGGTGGAACGGTGACGGCCGGAGGCAGGGCATTGCCTGCTCCAGGACGGGGGGGCGGCGGCGGAACGGTGACGGCCGGAGGAAGGACGTCGTCAGCATCCGGGCGGAGTGGCGGCGGAGGTCCATCGACCTTCGGCAGCTCGGGGCCTCGCGCAGGAGCACCGGGGAGGAGGTTGTCTGCCTTCCCCGCGTCATCCAGCATGCCGACGCCTCCGGGGCCATCGAACTTCGCCTCCAGGAGGATGCCCAGCGCCTGGCCCAGGACTCGGCCCACATCGCGGGGGTTCTCCTGCAGCGTCTGCAGCGCTCCACTGGGGTTGCTCACCAGGTAGTTGAAGCCCCGCGTCGAGGGCTGAATGATGTTGTTGTTGGCCTCCTCCCACAGGACCTGCCCGGCCGCCTGCGGGTTCGAGGCGAGGAAGTTCAGCCCCGCCTGCGCAGTGCTCAGGCGGGCAGAGGCCTCCTCTCCGAGCACGCCGAGCGCTGCCTTGGGATCATTGACGAGGAAGTTCAGTCCCGCGCCGGCCTGCTGATACGTCTCGGCCTTGAAGAGCGAGTCCACGCCGAGCCCTTCCGAGAGTCCCCAGCCGTACTCCTGGATCCCTTCCCAGTTCAGGCCGCTCTGGGCCGGAGGCGGCGCTGCCGGAGGCGGCGCAGGGCTGCGCACGGGGAGACCTTCGCTGGCGCCCGAGGCCCCGGCGCTGGGAACAGGAAGCCGGGGAGGAGAGAGAGGCCCGCCCGCCATCCCCGAGGCACCCCCGGAGTAGGTGTCGCCACCCGTCGCTCGTGGCGGGCGGCCGCCGCTCATGCCAGAGGCACCCGCGCTGGACGGTGAGGTCTGCGTGGGTGGACGGGAGGTCCCCGCGCCCGAAGCACCTGCACTGAATGAGCTCTCTTCACGGCGAGGCAGGCGGGGGGCTCCGCTGGAGCCCGAGGCGCCCGCCGCCGAAGCTGGCGCCCTGGCCGGAGCACGAGGAGCACCAGCACCGGAAGCACCCGCGCTGCTGAAGCTGCTCTGCTGCCCGCGAGAGGGCCGCGAGGAGCCGTTCGTGCCAGACGAGCCCCCACTGGAACTGGAGCCACCACTCGCGCCGGAGGCGCTGGAGGACGACGGAGTGCTGGCACGCTTCGGAGCGCGGGAGGTGCCGCTACCCGAGGATCCTCCTTCAAAGGAGCTCTCCTCGCGGCGGGGAGAACGGGGACGATTCGTTCCGGAAGCTCCCCCGGAAGAGGAGCTCCCTGTGTCCTGTCTGCCGCTGTCACTGCGCTCTGAGCGAGCGGGTGAACGTGAAGAACCAGATCCTTTGCTGACGGCGTCCATGCGAGGGCCTCCCAGGCGTGCGAGACCTCAAAGCAACGGCAATGCCAGAGCGAATGGGCTGGAAATCCAGGGGCTTACAGATTCCGTGGATCCCCATGGGAACGTGCATGTCCACTCCATCTGTCCCAGCCGAGGGACAGGGGCTGTCAGTCCGGTCGAGGGAGCCACTGCTCTAGCAGCCGTAGCGAGCTGCGCAGATCGGAGGAGGCTGCCGCGGGAGGCGCTTGCCGGGCCTGCTCCAGCCGCTGCCGCGCCGCTGCCACGAGTTGCCCCGCAAGGGCGGAGGGAGCCCGGGTCCGCGCTGCCGCGAGATCCACTGCGGCGCGGAGCAGAGACACCAGCTCGCCCAGCACAGGGTCATTGCGCAGCTCGGGTGCGGCTTCCAGCAGGAGGAAGCCCTCGGAGGCCTCCGGGAGCTGGCCGAGCGCGGCGTGGACCGCGGCAAGGTGGGCGGAGAAGCGCAGCATGTGCCAGCGTGACACCTCGGACAGAGTGGCGATGGCTTCGCGCAGGTGGGCCAGGGCCTGCTCCGGTGCGCCCAGCCACAGGTAGGCGCGGCCGAGTTCTCCACGCGCGCACGCCTCGAGAATGCGGCTGCCGAACTGCCGGCCGATGGGCATGGCCGCCTCCAGGTGCTCCACCGCCTCGGAGGCCCGGTTCTCCTCCAGCAGGAGGCAGCTGATGTTCACCCGGGCAATTGCGTGGTGGAAGCGGTCGCCCACATGGGTTGACTTGCTCAGGACCTCCTCCAGTAGCGCTACCGCCTCTCGCGTCCGCCCCAGCTCGCCAATGGCAAAGGCATAGTTGATCAGGAAGACCACCTCGTAGGTGGCATCCCCCAGCCCGCGGAACAGCTCCAATGCCGCATGCAGGTGGGGAACGGCCGCCGTGACGCCGCTGCGGAACAGCTCGACGAGGCCCAGGTTGCCCACCGCGTAGCCCTCCAGCCAACGGTCCCCATCCGAGGACAGCGCCCGGGCCCCCACCACCAGTGCCCACGCCGCATTCATGTCCCCCTCATGGCGGGCCACCATGGAGAGCCCCACCAGCACCCGCTTCTCCTGCGCCTCCGCCCTCAGAGCGTGGAAGGCCCTGCGTGCCTCCTCCAGGTCCTTGCGCGCGGCGGCGAGGCGGCCCAGCTCCAGGTGGGCCCGGCCGCGTACCGCGAGGGCCTCGGCGCGCAGCCGCGCGTCCACAGGAAGGCTGGAGGCCAGCTCCAAGGCCTGGTCCATCCGCTCAAGCGTGAGATCCATCGGCCCGCGCGCCGTCACGTCAGGCTCGAGCGCGATCAGCCCGCCCAGCACCCGGGCCAGGGACTCTGGTGTGGCAGGGCGCTCGGCCAGGGCATTGTCACATACGGCCAGCAGGTTCTCGCGCTCCGCAGAGAGCCTGCGCAGCGCCTCCACGCCGCTGCTGCCATGCAACAGGCGGGTGAGCATGCGCGCATGGCCCAAGAAGAAGTCCGCATGCCGCGCCACCGCCGAGGCCGCGAGGCCAGACTCCGCCAGCCGCTCCGAGGCGTACTCGCGCACGCTCTCGTACAGGCTCAGGCGCCGCTCTCCCTCGAGGTTCCCCGTGGGCGCAGTCCGCAGCAGCGACTTGCTGCGCAGGGACTGGATCACGTCCAGCACGTCCGGGCCGTCCGGGGGGAGCGCCAGCACCGCCTCGGCCGCCTCGAGGGTGAAGCCGCCGCGGAACACCGAGCACTGTGCCAGGGCCTCGCGCTCGGCGGGCTCCAGCAGGTTCCAGCTCCAGTCGATGGCACCTCGCAGCGTGGCCTGCCGCGCCGAGGCATCCCGCTGTCCGGCCCGCAGCAGCACGAAGCGCCGCGACAGCCGTTCGCGAATCTGTGCCACCCCCAGCACGTGGGTCCGCGCCGCCGCCAGCTCGATCGCCAGGGCGATGCCGTCCAGGCGGCGCACGATCTCGGACACCCGCGGGGCGTCCTCGGCCGTCAGCACATAGTGCCCCTGGGCCGCCTGAGCGCGCTGCACGAAGAGGCGCACCGCCTCCGAGCGGGAGATGGCCTCCAGCGACGTCTCATCTTCCGCGGGCAGCCCTAACGGCGCCAGATCCAGCACCCACTCCCCGGGCAGGCGCATCGCCTCGCGCGAGGTAACGAGGAAGCGCGCATGGGGCGCCAGCGCCATCCACCGGCCCAGGGTGGCCGACACATGGCGCATGAGGTGCTCCATGTTGTCGAGGATGAGGAGCACCTGCCCCCGGCCCGCGAGCGCGCGGCCGATCTGCTCGGCCGGATCCGCCTCCTTGTCGCCGTGGGTGAGATCCACATCGAGCGCCTGACCGACCCCGTGGCAGATGTCGCCCGCAGAAGTGGCCTCCGTCAGCACGCACAGCCACACGCCGCCGCTCCAGAGCTGCTGCGAGTTCAGCTGGGTGCTCCCGAAGTGGGTGGCCAGGCGTGTCTTGCCCATGCCTCCGGGCCCCAGAATGGTGACGAGCCGCGCGCCCTCCTGAAACCGCTGCCGCAGGAGCGCCAGCTCCTCCTCGCGGCCTACCAGTGCGCCCGTGACGGAGGGGAGGTTGCCTCGCCGCTCCTCCATGGCCCGCTGGGGCCCGAAGCGTCGATCCGCCAGCGAGGCAGGGAGCACTTCGATCAACGCGATGCGTTCCTCGAAGCCCTTGAGGCGGAACTCACCCAGGGCCCGCACCGCGGGATGGCCCAAGGCCTCGAGCTGGTAGGCCACCTGGGCCCAGGCCACGCCGCTCAGCAACACCTGGCCGCCGTGGCCCGCATCCGCCACGCGTGCCGCCACGTTCACCGTGTGCCCCAGGTAGTCCGCCCGGCCGGTGCGCTCGTCGATCCGGCACTCGGCCTCACCCAGGTGCACGCCCATGCGGACCCGGAGGCCCCGGTGCAGCGCTCGGCCTTGTGGCCCACGCTCCTCGGCGGCCTGGGGGTGGGCGAGGATCCCGGCGGGCCAGGGCGCGTGCAACAGCGCCTCCTGCGCGTCCAGGCACCAGCGCACCGCCTCTGTTACTGAGGGGAAGACCACCATGAATGAGTCTCCCTGTGTCTTCACCTCATAGCCCGAGGTGGTGGACAGCCGCGTGCGCAGCACCCGGTTGTGCTCGTCCAGCGCCACCTGCATGGCCTCGCCACACTGCTCCCACAGCTGGGTGGAGCTCTGCACGTCGGTGAAGACGACCGCCACCGTGCCCCGGGGAGCCTGAGGAGGACCTGGCAGGTGGGAATTCCCCAGCGCGTCACCGGCCGGGGGCGCGTTAAGCGAGGGCATGGCGAGAGAGCGATGCAGCACGGTTGACCCGGGAGGGAAGGGGGACACGCGGTGAGCGGAGAGGCTCTCCACCCAGAGACCCAACTTCGTGTCGTAACGGCATTTTACGTCTCCGTCGTGCTCGAGCCGGCCTGGCTTCCTGGAGGCCCTCAGGGGCTCCTTCCGGGGCTACCGCTCCAGCCCGGGCTTGCGGTCGAACCTGAGTGTCAGACCCCTCTGGTTGGATGGCGGCATCGGTTGAACACGACCTCTTACCCCCGGTTTGGAGAAGACCATGGAAAACCTCACGAAACGAGTCGGTCTCAGCTTTTGCGGTAGGTGGGTGGCGGCCTGGGCGCTGCTGATGGGCAGCATGGCGTGTGGGCCGATGGAGGAGGCTACGCCCGAGTCCGTTGAAGCCCTCAGCACCCGTGAGCAGGAACTGCAGGGGGAGAACGGGCTGACCGCCAACGGGCTGACCGCCAACGGGCTGAGCTACAACGGGCTGACCGCCAACGGGCTGACCGCCAACGGGCTGACCGCCAACGGGCTGACCGCCAACGGGCTGGCGAGCGCCGACTTCGCGGCGTGGTTCTCCCAGTCCGCGGCGCAGAACGCCACGCTGATGAAGTACGTGGTGCAGTGCGCGCTGTCCGCGGGAGAGTCCCGCAGCTACCAGGATCTCTCGTCTGGCACCTCGTACACGTGGCGGGGCTCGCTGGGGCTGGCGCCGGGCTGGGCCAACGGACAGAACATCACCGTGGCAGAGCAGCAGCTGGTGTCCGCGTGCCTGGCGGCTCATCTCAACAAGTTCGGGATGCACGTTCCGCTCTCCGTGCTTGGGCTCACCGCGCAGCAGGAGCCTATCCCCTACAGCAGCGAGGAGATCCAGACCTTCTCGCGGCGCGAGGCTTGCTTCTTCGGCAACCTCTTTACCCAGGAGGGTGTCTTCGCCGGCGTAGACCGCGATTATCTGAATGAAGGGGAGAGCTCTCCGCGCGCCTGCGGCCTTACAACCTCCCAGGACGTCCTCGCCTCCCAGTGCAGCCCTCTCGTCCACGTCCAGAACTGCGAGACGTTCTGCACGCTGGATCCGTCGGGACTGTTCTACACGGAGTGCACGTACATGGGCCGGACCTATCTGCCGCTCACCACGCGGATCCGCACGCAGGAGATCTACACGTGTGGTGACGGCGTGTGCCAGTTCACCGAGAGCTGTGGCACGGGTAACTCGGCCAGCAGCTGCGCGAGCGACTGCGGCTCCTGCGAGTAACACCTGAAGTCGTCACCCGCGACGCGTGAGCCCTGCTGGGCGCGCGTTGCAGCGAGGGCTCGCCAGGACACGGCGGGCCTCTGTTTTTTGTGGGGCATGGCACCCCCGAGCGTTGGAAACAGGGCGAACAGGCACTTGCCCACTGGCCAACGCCTCCAGAAGGTCCTACCTCTCTGCCGGTATGCTGCTCCAAGGATTGGAAGAGGGGAGTGCCGCCTCACCCCAGGCGGCAGAGGGTGGAGTGTCCGCTGCGGACAAGCTGTTCGCGCGTCTCCGTGAGGATCTGCTGGCGCGGGCCCGCGCGACACCCGTGTCCACCTACCGGATCCAGCTCCACAAGGGCTTCACCTTCCAGCAGGCCCGGGCCGTGGTGCCGTACCTGGCACGCCTGGGCGTGAGCGACTTCTACGCCTCGCCCTACCTGAAGGCCTCGCCCGGCAGCACCCACGGGTACGACTGCGTGGATCACCAGCAGCTCAACCCCGAGGTGGGCTCGCCCGAGGAGCACGCTGCCCTGTGCCACGTGCTGCGCGAGCACGGCTTGGGCCAGGTGCTGGATGTGGTCCCCAACCACATGGGCATCGAGCGCTTCAACGCCCTGTGGTTCGACGTGCTGGAGAACGGCCCCTCCTCCGTGTACGCCAAGTACTTCGACATCGACTGGGCGCCCGTGAAGGCGGAGCTGCGCGACAAGGTGCTCCTGCCCATCCTCGGCGATCAGTACGGCATCGTCCTGGAGAGGGGAGAGCTCAGGCTTGGCTTCCGCGCCGGGGCCTTCTTCATCCACTACTACGATCACCTGCTGCCGCTGGCGCCCCGGCAGTACGCCCACGTCCTGCGTCCAGGCCTGGAGGAGCTGGAGCCGCGGCTGGGCGCCACGAATCCGCACCTCATCGAGCTGCAGTCCATCCTCACCGCCATCGAGCACCTCCCCCCACGCACGGAGACGGAGCGCCCCAAGGTCATCGAGCGCAACCGGGAGAAGGAGGTCATCAAGCGGCGGCTCGCGGCTGTCGTGGAGGCCAGCGCCGAGGTGGCTTCCTTCGTGGCAGCCCGGGTGGAGGCCTGCAACGGCGCACCCGGCAACCCCCGCTCGTTCGACACGCTGGATGCGCTGCTGGGCGGGTGCAGCTACCGGCTGGCGCACTGGCGCGTGGCGGGCGAGGAGATCAACTACCGGCGCTTCTTCGACATCAACGGGCTGGCGGCCATCCGCGTCGAGGATCCCGAGGTCTTCGACGAGGCCCACGCGCGCATCCTCGACTGGCTGAGCCATGGCCTGATCACCGGCCTGCGCATCGATCACCCGGACGGGCTGTTTGATCCGACGGCCTACTTCCTCCGGCTCCAGGAGCGCTTCTTCCTGGAGCTGGCCCGGGTGCGCTTCCGTGAGGAGCATGGCGAGAGCGATGCGCGCTGGAGCGCGGTGGAGCAGCGGCTGCTGGAGCGGTGGCGGAGCGAGGTGGCGGAGGATCAGGGCTCGCCGCTGCGCAAGGCGCTCTTCGTGGTGGTGGAGAAGATCCAGGGCGGGCGCGAGCGCATGCCCGAGTCCTGGGCGGTGCACGGCACCACCGGCTACCGCTTCGCCAACTCCGTGGGAGGCGTCTTCCTCCAGCCGGACTCGGAGAAGCAGCTGACGGAGACGTACCACCGCTTCATCGGCGAGGCGACGAACTTCGAGGAGCTCGTCTACCAGAAGAAGCTCCTCATCATGCGCACGGCCATGGCGAGCGAGATCAACATGCTCGCCTATGAGCTGAACCGCATCTCGGAGATGAACCGGCGCACGCGGGACTTCACCCTCAACAGCCTGCGCCGGACGCTGGTGGAGTTCATCGCGCTGTTCCCCGTCTACCGCACCTACGTGGACGGCTGGCGGCCAGAGCTGGATGCGCGGGATGTGCAGTACATCGAGTGGACGATCGCCCGCGCCAAGGAGCGCAACGCCACCACCAACGTCAGCATCTATGACTTCCTGCGGGACATCCTCCTGCGGCGCTACCCTGAGCACACGAACGAGAAGGAGCGCGGCTTCATGCTGCGCTTCGTCATGAAGCTGCAGCAGGTGACGGGCCCGGTGATGGCCAAGGGACTGGAGGACACCTCCTTCTATATCTACAACCGGCTCGTCTCGCTCAACGAGGTGGGCGGAGAGCCGGAGCACTTCGGCACGCGGGTGTCCGCCTTCCACCAGCGCAACCGCGAGCGCTCCGAGCACTGGCCGGCCAGCCTGCTCACCACCAGCACCCATGACACCAAGCGCAGCGAGGATGTGCGGGCGCGCCTGCACGTGCTCACCGAGCTGCCCGAGGAGTGGAGCCGGCGGGTGGAGCACTGGAGCCAGCTCAACGCCGCCCATGTCACCGCGCTGCCGGGCGGCCCCGCACCCTCGCGCAATGACGAGTACCTCTTCTACCAGACGGTGGTCGGCGCCTGGCCCATGGGCGAGGCCCTCTCCGCTGCGGAGCTCGGGGACTTCCAGCGCCGCGTGCGCGACTACATGGCCAAGGCCCTCAAGGAGGCCAAGGTCCGCACCTCGTGGACAAACCCGGACGCCGAGTATGACTCGGCCGTCGCGCGCTTCGTGGACGCGTGCTTCGATCCGGGCCGGAGCGCCGCCTTCCTCGACGAGGTGCGCCAGTTCAAGCGCCGCATGGAGCCCGCCGGACAGCTCAACTCCCTGGGGCAGCTCGTCCTCAAGCTGGCCTCGCCCGGCGTGGTGGACACCTACCAGGGCTGCGAGCTGTGGGACTTGTCCCTCGTGGATCCGGACAACCGGCGCCCGGTGGACTTCGCGGCGCGCTCGCGGATGCTCGAGGTGCTGGATCACGAGACTGCGGGAGATCCGGCCGGCCTGTGCGCCCGGCTTCTGGCGGACCGGGATGATGGGCGCGTCAAGCTCTACACGCTCGCCCAGGGCCTGCGCCTGCGCCAGCGCCAGCGGGCCCTCTTCCGCGCCGGTGGCTACCACGAGCTGGAGCTGGAGGGGCCTCGCGCCCGGGCGGCCGTGGCCTTCGCGCGCGAGCACGAGGAGGCCGTCGTCATCGCCGCGGTGCCGCGCTTCACTCTCGCCGCGCTGGAGGGGGAGGGTGGGCTGGCCCGGGCCTATGAAGGCACTTTCGTGGCGCTTCCGGAGGCCTATGGAGGCATGATGTTCCGGGACGTCTTCACCGGGCGCGAGGTTCGGCCGGAGCGAGGACCGACGGGTGGCGTGGTGCTGCCCCTCTCGCCGCTGCTTGCGGGGTTCCCGGTCGTCTTGCTGGAGAGGAGCAAGGGATGAGGAGGGCGGAGGTGCTACCGGGGAAGCCGTTTCCCCTGGGCGCCACGTACGACGGTGAAGGGGTCAACTTCGCGGTCTTCAGCGAGCAGGCCCGGAAGATAGAGGTCTGCCTCTTTGACTCCGCTGAGCCCTCCCGAGAGCTCCGCCGCATCCCCCTGCTGGAGACGGACTTCAACGTCCGGCACGGCTACATCCCCGGCCTGAAGCCGGGCACCCTCTATGGCCTGCGCGCCCACGGCCCCTACGAGCCCAAGCGCGGCCTGCGCTTCAACCCCCACAAGCTGCTGGTGGATCCGTACGCCCGCGCCCTCCACGGCCGGGTGAACTCCTCCCCGCTCGTGTACGCCTACAAGGTTGGCGACGAGAGCGACAAGGAAGCGGACCTGACGATCGACACGCGCGACAGCGCCGCGGGCATGCCCAAGGCCATCGTGCTCACGGATGACTTCGACTGGGAGGGAGATCGGCCGCCCGCCACGCCGTTGAACCGCTCGCTCCTGTACGAGCTGCACGTGAAGGGCTTCACGAAGCTTCACCCGGCCGTGCCCGAGTCGCAGCGGGGCACCTACGCGGGGATGACCCACCCGGCCGTCCTCGAGCACCTGCGCAAGCTGGGCGTCACCGCCGTGCAGCTGCTGCCCATCCATGCGGCGGTGGACGAGTCCTTCCTCGTCAAGAAGGGGCTCACCAACTACTGGGGCTACAACACCCTGGGCTTCTTCGCCCCGGACGCGCGCTACAGCGGCTCCGGCTCCCTGGGCGGCCAGGTCACCGAGTTCAAGCAGATGGTGAAGGAGCTCCACCGCGCCGGCCTCGAAGTCATCCTGGACGTGGTCTACAACCACACCTGCGAGGGCAACCACCTGGGGCCCTCGCTCTCCTTCAAGGGCCTGGACAACGCCGCCTACTACCGGCTCAACGAGAAGGATCCGCGCTTCTACCTGGACTTCACCGGCTGCGGGAACTCGTGGAACGCCACCCACCCGTATGCCCTCAAGCTGGTGATGGACTCGCTCCGCTACTGGGTCGAGGTGATGCACGTGGACGGGTTCCGCTTCGATCTGGCCACCACGCTGGGGCGGGACAGGCACGGGTACGATTCGCGCGCGGCCTTCTTCCAGATGGTGCATGGGGATCCAGTCCTCAGCCGGGTAAAGCTCATCGCCGAGCCGTGGGATGTGGGCGACTTCGGCTACCAGGTGGGCAACTTCCCGGTGCTGTGGAGCGAGTGGAACGGCAAGTACCGTGACACCATCCGCCGCTACTGGAAGGGAGATGACCGGCAGGCGGCGGAGATCGGCTACCGGCTCACCGGCTCCTCGGATCTGTTCGCCCTCTCCGAGCGCGGGCCCACCGCGAGCGTCAACTTCGTCACCGCCCATGATGGCTTCACCCTGCACGATCTCGTCACCTACAACGAGAAGCACAACGAGGCGAACCTGGAGGGCAACCGGGACGGCTCCAACGACAACCACGCGTGGAACTGCGGCGTGGAGGGAGAGACGGACAACGCGGTGATTGGCGCCCTGCGCGAGCAGCAGAAGCGCAACTTCCTCGCCACCCTCTTTGTCTCCCAGGGCGTGCCCATGCTGGTGGCGGGCGATGAGTTCGGCCGCACGCAGCGGGGCAACAACAACGCCTACTGCCAGGACAGCCCCATCTCCTGGGTGAGCTGGGAGCTGAGCCCTGGCCAGCGTGAGCTCCTGGCCTTCTGCGTGCGCATGAGCAAGCTGCGCCGCGAGCAGCCCGTGCTGCACAAGCGCCGCTTCTTCCGGGGCGCCCACATCTGGGACAGCGAGCTGAAGGATCTGGCGTGGTTCCGGCCGGACGGCAAGGAGATGCGCAAGGACGATTGGGAGAAACCCTATGCGCGCTCGCTGGGCTTCCTGCTCGGAGGGGACGCCATCGCCGCCCTGGACGAGGAGGGACACCGCATCGTCGGCGACACCCTGCTGGTGCTGCTCAACGCCCACCACGAGCCCATGACGTTTGCGCTGCCCGCCATCGAGTGGGGCGCGGACTGGGAATTGGTGGTGGACACCACCACCGCCGGGGACTGTTCCCACGTCCACACTCCCGCCGGTGGGAAGGTGCAGGTGGCGGGGCGCTCCGTGGTCGTCCTGCGCCGGCCGGCAACGGACTTGTAGGCCTTGTAGCGCCCGGAAGCGTCAGGCAGGTGTCGACGGGGCGCCCACACCCGGGTAGGGTGCGCGGCGCTTGTTACTCCGGGAAGGTACGTGAACACTCAAGTCGCGCTCTGGGTGGGGTTCAACCTCTTCGTCGTGGCGATGCTCGCCATCGACCTGGGTCTGTTCCACCGCAAAGAACACGCGGTGTCGCCGAAAGAGGCGGGCGTCTGGACGGGCGTGTGGATCACCATCAGCCTGATCTTCTGTGCGGGCGTGTGGCGCTTCTCGGGGAGCGAGCCGGCGCTGCAGTGGTTGACGGCCTACGTCGTCGAGTACTCGCTCTCCGTCGACAACCTCTTCGTCTTCCTGATGGTGTTCGGCTACTTCCGGGTAGCGCCCGAGCACCAGCACCGGGTGCTCTTCTGGGGCATCATCGGCGCCTTCATCATGCGCGCGGTGCTCATCATCGCGGGCACGGCGCTGGTGAAGGAGTTCCACTGGCTCATCTACCTGTTCGGCGCCTTCCTCGTCTTCACCGCCCTGAAGATGCTCGTCTCCAAGGATGATGACGCCGCGGATCCGGAGAAGGGCATCGTCGTCCGGTTCGCGCGGCGGGTGCTGCCGGTGGCGCGCCAGGGCAACGGCAGCCACTTCTTCATCCGGGACGACGGGCGGCTGAAGGTGACGCCGCTGTTCCTGGTGCTGCTGGTGGTGGAAGTCACGGACCTGCTCTTCGCGCTGGACTCCATCCCCGCGGTGCTCGGCATCAGCCAGGACCCGTTCATCATCTACACGTCCAACGTGTGCGCCATCCTGGGCCTGCGCTCCCTCTTCTTCGTGGTGGCCAGCCTCATGGAGAAGTTCCACTTCCTCAAAGTCGGCCTGGCCGCCATCCTCGGCTTCGTGGGCGCGAAGATGCTCGTCACCTACTTCGACATCCACATCCACATCGGGCTGTCGCTGGGGGTGATCGCCGGCATCCTGACGGCCAGCATCGTCGCCTCGCTCATCTGGCCGAAGGCGCCGGAGCACCCCCCGCAGGCCAAGTCCTAGGCCCGCCTGCTGGCGTTTTCCTTGCATCCCGGCCACAACCCGGCCAAAGGTGGAGCGCATGTCCACGACAACCACCGAGGGCATCCGCATCACCGTGAAGCCGGCCTTCTGGCCGGAGCGCAGTGCTCCTGAGTCCGGGCACTTCGCCTTCATGTACACGGTGGAGATTGCCAACGAGGGGACGCAGCCGGCGCAACTGCGCGCCCGGCACTGGGTCATCACCGATGGCAACGGGCGGGTGGAGGAAGTCAAAGGCGAGGGCGTGGTGGGCAAGCAGCCGCGCCTCGGCCCGGGTGAGCGCTTCGAGTACACGAGCTGGGCCATGCTGCGCACGCCCTTCGGCTCCATGCGTGGCAGCTACCAGATGGTGAGGCCCAACGGGCAGCAGTTCGAGGCCCAGATTGGCGAGTTCGCCCTCACCTTGCCCCACGCGCTGCACTGAGCCATGCCCACGCCGAAGAAGGGCCTGCTGCTGGTCAACCTGGGGACGCCGGATGGGCCCGAGTCGGGCCCGGTGCGCCGCTACCTGCGCGAGTTCCTCAGCGATCCGCGGGTGTTGGATCTCCACCCGGCGGCGCGCTGGCTGCTGCTCAACTTCATCATCCTCCCCACCCGTCCGGCGAAGAGCGCCGAGGCCTACCAGAAAGTCTGGATGAAGGAGGGCTCGCCGCTGCTCGTCCACAGCCGGGCGCTCGAGGCCGCCGTGGCCGAGCGCCTCCGGGGCGAGTACGAGGTGGAGCTCGCCATGCGCTACGGCAACCCCTCGCTGCCGGACGCGGTGAAGGCGCTCCGCTCCCGCGGGGTGAAGGAGTTCATCCTCCTGCCGCTCTACCCACAGGAGGCCGCCTCCTCCAGCAGCTCCACCCTGGCGCGCGCCTATGAGGTGCTGGCCGAGCATTGGGACGTGCCCGCGGTGCGCACGGTGCCTGCGTTCCACGATCACCCGGGCTTCCTGGACGCCTTCGCCGCGGTGGCGCGGCCGGTGATCGCCGAGGCGCGCGCGGAGCACGTCCTCTTCAGCTACCACGGCCTGCCCGAGCGCCACATGCGCAAGAGCGATCCCTCGGGCCGCCACTGCCTGGCATCGGCGGGGTGCTGCGAGGTGCTCACGGACGTCAACCGCCACTGCTACCGCGCGCAGTGCTTCGCCACCACGCGCGCCCTGGCCGAGCGGCTCGAGCTGCCCAGAGAGCGCTACACCGTCTCCTTCCAGTCGCGCCTGGGCCGCACTCCGTGGATCAAGCCGTACACGGACCTGGTCCTCCCGGAGCTGGCGAAGCAGGGCGTGAAGCGGCTGGCGGTGATGTGCCCGGCCTTCGTCGCCGACTGTCTGGAGACGCTGGAGGAAGTCGGCCTGCGCGCCCGGGATCAGTTCCTGGAGTGCGGCGGCGAGTCGCTGACGCTCGTCCCCTCGCTGAACTCCCACCCGGCCTGGGTGGACTCGGTGGTGCGCCTCGTGCGGGAGGCAGACGGCGCTGCCCCTGAAAATGAACCGGGCACCGGACTCCCGAAGAGCCCGATGCCCGGTCTGTGACTGCACCCCTGAAGGCCAGCCCCGGGTTGCCCCCAGGGCCTGCCTCAGCCCTCAGGGCTCATCCGTGTCAGTTCAGCTCGGTGCAGATCTCGTGCTCGTTCAGCGGGTTGATGTGGCCCTCGGCATCGCCCGTCAGCGAGTGGGCGTAGATGCCGCCGTCCCAGCTGCCGTTGTTGAAGGTGATGTTGGCGGAGGGCGCCAGCACCGTGCCCCAGAAGCCGAAGCCGTTGGCGGTGATGCTGGTGGCATCCACGAAGTTGTAGAGCACGCCGTGCTGGTCAATGCCGCCGGTGAAGTGGATGCCGAAGCCACCGAAGCTGGCCGAGGCCCCGCGGATGTTGACCACCACGAAAGAGCCGGCCGGCGCGTCGATGGACCAGAGCACCGCGCCGTTGAAGTCGCTGGCGTTCACGTCGAAGACGTTCAGGCCCGCGTGGGTGCCGTGCGAGAAGATCCCGCCCCACACTTCGCGCGTCGTGGTGCCGGTGGCCGCCTGGCCCGCGAGGAACGTGGACAGGTTGCCCAGCTCGGTGCCCCGGGCGGTGAAGTCGATGGGCGAGCCCTGCGCCAGCTGGCCGCGGGCGAACGTCACCGTCCCGTCAGCGGTGGTGCTGCCCCCGTAGAACGCGTTGCCGAAGACACCGCCATGGGAGATGTCCAGGTTGCCGCCCGCCACGAGCACGTTGTCGATGTCCGTCTCCGCCAGGCCCGAGCCCACGGCGAAGCCGTGCATGGAGATGTTGCCGCCCGCCGCCACCTTGCCCACCACGTCGTGGCCGCCGGTGTAGTCGCCGAGCAGGAAGAGGTTGTAGTCGTGCAGGCGGACCGTCACGCAATCCACGGGCTCGGGGGTGATGTTGATGACGAGTGTGCGCGGGGCCTCCACGTTCCCGGCCACGTCGCGCGCGTAGTAGGTGATGGTCGTCACACCCAGGTTCGTGATGGGGGGCAGGCTCGCCGCCGAGCCCGTCACCGTGGCGCCACCCGCCGTCGCGCCGCTGAGCGCATAGGTGATGCTCGCCACACCGGACTCATCGTCCGTCGCGGTGATCGTGACGGAGACGGGGCCGTGGTACTCGCCGCTGGCATCCGGCGGGGGCAGGGCGAAGGCGGTGCTCACCGGCGGCGTCACGTCCGGGTGGCCATTGCGCACGTTGAAGACGTAGCGGCCGAGGAGGGGGCTGTTGCGGCTGTTGTGGACGAGCCCCGTCTCCGGGTTGCTGTCGAGCAGGCCCTGGGTGACCAGCGAGCCCGGGAACTGGAAGAAGGCGGCCGGGTCGCCGTTGCCCGCCGAGAAGCCCGCGCCGGCCGGGGTGCCGCCGAAGCCGCCGTGGCCTTGGCTCGCGTCACCCGTCTCCCACAGGATGCGGGAGTAGTTCAGCACGATGTCGAAGTCGCCAGGGCCTGTGTCGGCGCGCTCCACCAGCAGCAGCTGGAAGGTGTTCAGCTTGTCGGTGTGCTGCGAGAAGTAGCCCACGTCCACCCAGCTGATGCAGAAGGCGCGGTGGCCCTCGTAGCTGATGGGGTTCTCCGAGTAGGTGGTGAGCCCTGAGACTGGGTTGCCCCCACCCGAGGTGCGCGTGTCCACGTCCGCCAGGAAGGCGGCGATGATAGGCGGCGTGTTGGCCGTCAGCTGGAACGGCGTCCACGTCCGCATCGGCGCGTCGAAGGTGACGTTGCCGTTGTTGTTGATGAAGAAGTTCGAGTACGTCGTCCCGAAGAAGTTGAGCTCGAACGGCAGCGCAACGGCCGAGGTGGACGAGTCGTCATTCGGGGGCAGGGACAAGGCAAAGCACTCGTCGTCCCAGACGATGGCCTCCGTGCCCGGCGCGACGAGCTGTGAGCGAGCGCTCTTGAGGCTGGCGCGCGCCTTCGCGTCATTGAGGACGCTGGAGATGAGCAGCGGCCCCGTCTTCTCACTCTTCTCGGCTGTGCCCTCTCCCTCCGGGGAACTGCACGCCGTGGTGATGAACGCGAGCGCCGCTAGCAAGCTGATGACCTGTCTCTTCACGGACTTCCTCCCTCTTCGAATGGCTGGCGCACTCTAGGGGTTTTTGCACTGTAATTGAATATTATTAGTCACACTGTTTAGTTTCTAAGGAGCGCCCAGAGAGCTGGCGCCCACACTCCAATCACTGGCCTGGTGGGTGTCTGTGGTGGGGGCTGTGCGCCTGACGGTGGTGGTGCGATCGGCGGAGACACCGTCCCAGTTGGCGGAGACATCCACAGCGGTAGGTGTGGAGGTGTACGTGCAGTCAGCGCCGCCACAGTTGGCGGGTTGCCAGTGCCCCAGGTTCTGCAGGGCCTTGAGCGCGGCGGGGAAGCTGCTGGGAGGCGTGGCCAGGCTGGGCCGAGCGAAGGCGACACCATCCTGTGGGTTGCCGGATGCGTCCCTGATCTGGATCACGCGGTTGTTGTGGAGGAGGCCGGACGCGCCAGCGTGGAGATCCCACGCGGTGTTGAAGTTGGAGGCGTAAGTCGCTGTGGGGAACTCGGCCTTGCTGGCCGTCTCCGAGCGGGGCGCGTCGAAGCCGGAGCCGGTGTCCGGGTTGAAGTGCACCACGATGATGTCTCCGGCGGCCACCGAGACGGCGGGCAGGGACGTCAGCGTGGTTGAGTCCTGCACGATCGTGAAGCCGGAGATGTTGCCGCTTTGCACCACGTACAGCTCGAGGAGATCCCTGCCCGAGTCGACGCTGGGAGCGGCCTCGGTGATGCGCAGCACGGCGGGCGCCTGGAAGCCGTCGAAGGTGACGCTCCGGGCGGACGCGTCCATGGCGGTGCCCAGGGTGTCGCGGATGCTGGTGGCCAACGTCACGGTGTAGCTCTGCCCGTTGGCCTGCGCGCTGGTGGTCAGCAGGAGGGAGCGGCCCTGGACGCTGGCGGCCGAGGCCGACAGGCCGTTGTTGAAGGTGAACTGGCTGCCGTTGGCCTGCACGCTGGCCGGGTCGATGCGCCGGTCGAGGTGGAGGATGACGCCCGTGGGGCTGGTGCTCACCGCGCTCTGGACGGTGGGCGCCGGGCAGGAGTGGAGCGTGAAGTCCAGGCTCTCCCAGCCGGAGGCCTGGGCCTGGGCGTTGGAGCGCCAGAGCGGAGCCCTCGCGGTGAGGTTGCAGCTCTTGTTCACGTCGAGCTGATCCTGCAGGGAGTTG
>Ga0190275_10000419_pt1 | contig 38553 bp, 42 predicted proteins | sample Popmic550T_FD_133745 | JGI IMG/M metagenome (GOLD analysis project Ga0190275, IMG submission 133745) | Populus adjacent soil microbial communities from riparian zone of Yellowstone River, Montana, USA - 550 T | ecosystem: Environmental > Terrestrial > Soil > Riparian zone > Trees stand | place... | reverse complement strand
GCAACAACACCTGAAAAGCGTCTTCGACAAGACCCAAGTCGGAAGTCGTCGCGACTTGGTCGGCAAGGTCTTCTTCTCCCACTACGAGCCGCGTCTTCGCGACAATGAGCAGCGCACCCTCGTCGACAAGCCGCTGCGCGGTGGGCCAGTCCTGCAGGCGACCGCGAATCACTGATCGAACAGGTCCTCCGGAATGTCACGGACCCTGCCCAATAGGTCCGCGTCAGCACGCTGATCGGTCCGTATGACAATCACTCGCGGCCCACCCCGCCCCAGCGCGTCGCCCAGCTGCTCGGCCTTGGTGACCTGCTCTGCCGGCCACCCCAAAGAGCGCGCCACCTCGACAAGATCCTGTGAATGCGGGGTCCCGAACACCCGGGCATAGTCCTGCTCGTATTCCGGCCTGCCTGGTTCCAGCTGCGCGAAGAGCCCACCGCCTCTGTTGTCCACGACAACCAGCGTGAGGTCGGGACGCGGCTCGCTGGCCGGAATCACCAGGCCGCCCAGGTCATGCAGGAAGGCGAGATCCCCGATCAAGGCGAACGTCGGCCTGCTTTGATCGGAGGCAGCGATACCGACTGCTGTCGAGATCGAGCCGTCGATGCCGGCCACCCCTCGGTTTGCCAGCATCTGGACGCCGTCGCGGGGATGGGCATACCGATCAACATCCCGGATCGGCGTCGAGGATCCGAGGAACAGCCGCGCGCCGTTCGGCAACTGGCAGGCCAGGTCCCGCGCCACCCTCGCGCCGCCCAAGTAGGCCTCATCCACGATTCGGTCCTGATACTGCGACAGCACGTCACCGGCTGCGGCGATCACGTCGATCAACGCCGCCCCGCCACCGCCGACCCCCGGGCTGGACTGCTCGTCGGCTCGTCGACTCAGCTCATCGATAGGAAGGCTTCGATCTGCCCACTGTGGACCGAACTCATATCGCTCGACCTCGATGGCCTCGTCGTCCAAGAGCCGTTGTACGGCACGGCTGAGCGTGGCCCGTCCCACGCACACAACGCGTTTGGGCCGATGACGATCCAGGAACGCGCCTGACTCCAGCAGCCCCAAGTAGGCGGGGACGGCGCCGGCACCCGCGTTTCCGGTCGGCTCAGCAAATACCGGCCACTCGAGCCGCGCCGCTATCCCGACCGCGATCGCGCTGATGTCGGGGGTCGTATCACCGAGCACGAGCCACGTCGGGCCGGCATCCTCCCCAGCATTGGCCAAGTTGCCGCCGGAACCGACAGCTGCCTGCGGGTCGACCTGCGGGACCGGCTGCTCAGCTGCCCACGGCAATCCCCCAGCTCGGCCCTCCAGTGACTCGGGCCAGAGGTCCTCGGCTCCATCCCGGCGACCCGGTTCGGGCATCCCCGGCAACAAGGGGGCGCGCAGCGGAAGGTTCAGGTGAACAGCACCGGGCCGTCCGTTCACGGCACCGCGCGCCCACGCCAACGCCTGACACACCTGCCTACGCCACCGGTCGTTGCTCCCCACCGTCCGCTCCGGCGCCGCGACATCGGCGAAGAACCGTGCCGCCTTCCCGTACAGCCCGATCTGGTCGATCGTCTGATTGGCCCCCGTCCCCCGCATCTCCGGAGGACGATCGGCAGTCAGCGCCAGAACGGGAATCCCCGAGTAGGAGGCCTCGAGCACTGCCGCGTGCAGGTGAGCCGTCGCTGTGCCCGACGTCGTCAGGACCGGTACGGGCACTCCCGTGCCCTTGGCCAGGCCCAGCGCCAGGAATCCCGCGGTCCGCTCGTCAGTGCGCACATGCAGGCTCAATCCTCCGGTGCGCTCCGCCTCCGCGAAGGCCAATGCCAGCGGTGCCGAACGGGATCCGGGAGCCAGGACCGCGTGCTCGACCCCCCCGCGGATCAACTCGTCCACGAACACCCGGGCGAAGGCGGTGGACGGATTCACGCCGATCGCGCCGGACCAGTCACGGACCCGATCACCTCGGTCAGCCGCGCCTCCCATCGCCGGGTGGTCTCCTCGTCGCCGGCAACATCGCCGAGTGCATCGGGCTCCACCCTCCGTACGGGCAGGAAACCGTCCTCTGGCACCAGCGGACGGGACGTGACGTCTGCGTCCAGCAGTGCAGTCGTCCCCAAGCCACAGGCGTAGGTCAGCTCCGGCAGCGCGGCTGCCAGAGCCAGGCCGGCGGCCAATCCCACTGATGTCTCCAGCGCCGAGGACACGACCACCGGCAGGCCACATGCCTGCGCAACGGCGAGAGCTCGGCCTACTCCACCGAGCGGCGCAACCTTGAGAACGGCGATGTCAGCCGCCCCCGCCAGCGCTACCCGTAACGGGTCCTCGGCCCTGCGGATCGATTCGTCAGCGGCTATCGGCACCTCGACGCGCCGCCGCACAGCGGCCAACTCGGCTAGGGACGCGCATGGTTGCTCGACGTACTCCAATCCACCAGCTGCACGGTCGAGATCCGCGATCGCTCGCACCGCCTCCTCGACCGACCAGGCGCCGTTGGCATCGACCCGAATCGCGCCAGAGCTGCCCAGGACGTCGCGGACCGCGGCCACCCGTTCCACATCGTCGGATAGGGACTGACCCGGCTCCGCGACCTTGACCTTCGCCGTACGACAGCCAGAACTTCCCACGATCACCTGCGCCGCTGACCCATCGACCGCGGGCACGGTGCAATTCACCGGGACAAGAGATCGCAGCGGAGCCGGCCAGCTGCCGGTCGCCGCCTCCACGGCCGCGGGCCACCATCGTCGCGCCTCGGCAGTCCCGTAGTCCCAGAACGGCGAGAACTCGCCCCAACCCGAGGGGCCACGGACCAGGAGTCCCTCGCGGACGGCGATACCGCGGAATCGGGACCGCATCGGAATCGAGTACACCGCGGTCTCTGAGATGCCGGCCACCGATGCCATCCTCAGCGATGAGGTCCAGGCAGCCTCGGGCACGCGCACTAGATTAGTCGCCGATGGCCCGCCCCCTGACGGTTGTGCCCGCCCGTCCCATGGCCGAGGTCTCCGCTGCGCTCACTGGTGCACTTGCCGGCTCCAGCACGCTGTTCGTACTCCCGCCCACGCCAGCACCAACCGGCCACAACTGGCATAGCGCCCTCCACCTGGGCGATCCCGTGCCTGACGAGGTAGCGGCTCTGGTTGCGACCTCCGGTTCCACCGGCACACCGCGTGCGGTGATGCTCACTGCGGCAGCGCTGTTGGCCAGCGCTCATGCCACCCTGCGGCGGCTGGACGGCCCGGGAGCGTGGTTGCTCGCGCTCCCCCCGTCCTCCATCGGCGGCCTGCAGGTTCTGGTCCGGAGCCGGTTGGCCGGCCTCGACGCCGTCGAGATGGATCTCACCGAGACTTTCGGCGCCGACACCTTCGCCCGGAGCGCCCAGGAGCTTCCGCAGGGCCTGCCGCGCTACACCTCGCTGGTGCCCACGCAGCTTCGACGACTCGTCGAAGCCGGTCCCCAAGGCATCGAAGCGCTGGCCGCTTTTGACGCGGTGCTCATCGGCGGCGGACCACTCGACGCCGGGCTACGGGCCACAGCAACGAGCGCCGGCGCACGAATCGTGTCCACCTATGGGATGACCGAAACCTCCGGGGGCTGTGTCTATGACGGATTACCGCTCGACGGGGTCTACGTCGAGAACTCCTCGACCGGACTCCGCATCGGAGGAGAGGTCCTCGCTCTCGGATACCACGGTGAATCTTTGGCGACACAAGAGTCCTTCGTAGACAACATGTTCCAGACTCACGATGCCGGGTACGTCGACAACAGCGGTCCGGGTTCCATTCCTCGAGTGTCGGTCACGGGGCGCAATGATGACGTCATCATCAGCGGCGGAGTCAACGTGGCCGCCGGCGCCGTCGAAGAAGCTCTACGCGGGCGACCAGACATCGTCGATGCCGCCGTAGTTGGCTGTCCCGATCCCGAGTGGGGGCAGGCAGTCCTCGCACTTGTCGTCCTGGCAGACCCAGCCAGCAGGCTCGACCTCAACGAGGTCCGGGACTACGTCCGATACCGGCTCGGTGCTGCCGCCGCTCCGCGCCGGCTCCTTCCCGTGACGGCTCTGCCCCGACTGCACTCGGGCAAGCTCGATCGCACCGCTGCCCGGCTCCTCGCAGCAGCCGAGTCCGCAACGGCGGTAGACCAGTGACAAGCCTCAGTTCGTGGGCCGCTGGGGCGCGGCCCCGGACGCTGCCCGCTGCCCTCGCGCCGGTCCTCGTCGGCACCGGCGCGGCCGCAGGAGTCGGCGCCTTCGATGCCGGGCGGGCGCTTCTCGCGTTGTTGGTCTCCCTCGCGCTGCAGATCGGCGTCAACTACGCCAACGACTACTCCGACGGCGTGCGCGGCACTGATGCCGATCGAGTCGGGCCGACCCGGCTCGTGGCCGCCGGGCTGGCCACTCCCACCGCGGTACGTACCGCCGCGCTGATCTGCTTCTCCGTCGCCGGCGTGGCCGGACTCGTCCTTGCCGCCTTGACCACCTGGTGGCTGCTTGCGGTTGGCATCGCCGCGATCTCGGCCGCCTGGTTCTACACCGGCGGCGCCAAGCCGTACGGCTATCGGGCCCTCGGCGAGCTGTCGGTGTTCGTGTTCTTCGGCATCGTCGCGGTTGTCGGCACGACCTACGTGCAAGCCGAGCGAGTCGTCCCCGAGTCGCTGGTCGCCTCGGTGCCGATCGGGTTGCTGGCCTGCGCGCTGCTCGTGGTCAACAACCTGCGCGATCTCGACGGGGACGCGAGGTCCGGGAAACAGACACTGGCTGTCCTGCTCGGGGCTCGGCGCACGCGGTGGCTGTTCGCCTGCCTGATCGTGCTCGCCTTCGCCGTCGTCGGGGCGCTCGCCCTGCAGCGGCCCTACGCCGCGCTGGGGCTGGCCGCTGCGATCCTGGCCCTACCGCCCTTGGGTTGCGTCCTCGGTGGAGCGCGGGGCCTGGCACTGCTTCCCGCCCTGCGCGACACCGGCCTGACCCAGCTGTTGCTAGGCGTCCTGCTCGCGATCGGCCTTGCCGTCTGAACTGGAATCTGAACTGCCACGCAGCCGGGTCCGGACGCTGGCCTTGGCCGCTCGGCGTTCGGTCACGGCTGCCGTGAGGTCGCAGCGCTGCTTGCTCAAGAGAAAGTAGGCCGCGGGCATCGACAGCAGCAGAGCGAACAAGATGCCGGGGTAGCTGCCCATGCCTGCCACCCAGAGCAGGCCGAGCAGAACCGCGAAAATCGCCAGTCGGCCGGCCGTGTATATCAGCGCGGCCCTAAACAGGTCGATCCTCCCAGCGACTGGACGGGACCACGGTCGTGCGCGTGCGCAGCAGGGCGACGATCTGGCGATCGATGTCGTCCATGCCGCGAAGACTCCTGTCTATCCGTACCGCGTGTGCTCTGATCCGGCTGGGCGCGAACCGGCTTTCTGCCCGCTCCGCGGGTATCGTGGGCCTTCCTCAGGAGGTGAGCAGGGTGTACGTCCTCATCGGGATGTTGCTGATCGGAGCGCTGCTGTTTGCCTTGTGGCGGATGAGCGGGACTGCAGGTACCTCAGGAGGCGGGGGGACCGGCACGACCCGCCGTCCCAGCGGACCTCACGTGAACAAGCCCACTCGTCGCGAACCACTTCCCCCCGACGATAACCCGGACTTCCTGCGCGAACTCGATCGCAAGGCACGAAGAGAAGAAGATCCACCCACCTGATCGGTGATTCCGGCTCAGTTGATTCCGGCGTAGGAGTGCAACCCGCTGGTCACCAGATTCACGTACAGCAGGTTGAACAACATGACCGCCAGCCCAGCCACGTTGATCCAGGCAGCAGCGCTTCCCTTCCAACCGGCGGTGGCTCGGGCGTGCAGGTAGGCCGCATAGACGATCCACGCAATGAAGGCCCAGGTCTCCTTCGGGTCCCACCCCCAGAACCTTCCCCAGGCGCTCTCGGCCCACACTGCTCCCGCGATGACGGCAAAGGTGAAGATCGGGAAGCCGAAGATCACCATCCGGTGCGCGGCCCGGTCGAGAGTCGGTGAACTCGGTAGCCGCTGTCCGATGCGGCCGGCCACGCCGACTGCTGCCTCCCCGGCCTTCTCGAACCGAGACCGGATCAGGAACAGGGCCGAGAGGATCCCGCTGGTCAGGAAGGCTCCGAAGCCGATGCTGACCGTCGTCACATGCACGACCAGCCAACGCGACCGCAACGCCGCCACGAGTGGTCCGGACTCGGCATAGAGGAACAGTCCGATCAACACCATGCCGATGGTGACCGGGAGGGTGACGAACAGTCCGATCTCGCGCAACCGCGGAGTGCGGATGGCCAGGAACAGGAACCCACCGACGCCGACGAAGGCGACCGCCGTCGCGAGCTCGAACATGTTGCCCAGCGGGACCCGATCGGCAGCCAGTCCGCGCAGCAGGAGCACAGCGCCGTGCAGCGACGCCCCGACCAGCGTGATCCATATGGCCACCCGAGCGGCCCGGGAGGAGAACGGCGAAGGGGTGGGTGGTGGGTCCAGAACCTCTATTTGATTGCTCGGCCCGGTAGGCAGTGTGCTCGCTCCGCCTGATTGCCCCACCGACTGGCGCTCGCTGCGATGCTCACTCGCTGTCGCCTTCGGACGCGAGGAGAAGGCCAACGCCGCGGCGAACGCGATCGTCGCCAGGCTGTAGGTGAGGATCGTGACGGTGAACAGCGTGTCGGCAAGGGTGGCAAGGCTCGCGGCGTCTGACATCAGGGGTCCTTCCTGTCAGTCCCGTTCCTGTCGGCCAGGGCGATCCGGATGCGCTGCACGATGCGCTCGAACTCGGTGGAATCCGAGCTCCCACCCTGAGCCAGACCACCGATCTCCAGCACCCTATCCCCGGGGCGGAGGAAGATCCGACGGCGCCGTACCAGCAGCGTTGTCAGCAATCCGGCCAGCATGAGAAGGGCGCTCACCAGGACGGCGAGCTGACCGGGGTCGCGGTGCACCTGTAACGCCGCGAACTCCTTGAAGCCGGTGAAGGTGACCGACGTCCCGTCCGGCAGGTCCAGTGAATCGCCGGGTCGCAGATTGGCCGATCCCACCCGCTCGAGCTGACCTCGCTCGATCCGGTCCCGGTCCAGAGTGAAGACATTCTGCGGGATCCCGCTGTCCAGCCCCACCGTGCCGGCATAGACCACGATCGCCACCGCCGGATCGAGCGGTCTGGGATCGACCGAGGTCAGCAGGCCACCGCCGGCGTCGGCAGCGGTGGGCAGGAATACTCCTTCGAGTGCCAGCTGGTCCTGTGCCGACCCGAGATCGGGAAGCTTGAGAACTCCTTCCGAGATCATCGTCGAGGAATCGGTCGGCAGAAACGGCGCCGACAGATCGGTGAGCTCCGATCCGTCCGCGAGGGTGACGGAGAAGATCGGGGCGAACCCGCGCCCGGTGAGATAAAGCCGCGTCCCGTCCACCCGGAGGGGGGAGTTGATCCCGATCGTGGCCTGCTCGTCCGGGCCATCCAGCGTGCGACTGTAGGTGATGTCACCGGTGAAACTGGCCGGGGTCAGGTCCGGTTCGTACCGTGCCTGGAAGTCCTCGAGATCCACACACAGCGGGCTCAGGTCGGCCCCGTCGATCAGCGGCCCCGCGGAGTAGGTGTCGTACTGCTGGAACGTATTGCAGAAACCCTGTCCCTCCTGGACCAGGACGCTGCCCTCATAGCCCCACAGCTTGCCGATGGCCAGGCTGATCAGCAGGCTGAGCAGCGCCAGGTGGAACACGATGTTGCCGCTCTCCTTCAGCAGGCCCTTCTCCGCCGAAAGCGACCCCTCCCTGCGCAGGACCCGGTAGCGAGCCACCCGCAGCTCTTCCTCGGCGACATCCAGTGCCTGCTCATTGCCGAGTTCGGTAGCGATCTCGGCATGGCGCGGCAGCCGCGACAGTCGGCTCGGCGCCTTGGGTGGCTCTGCGCGTACGGCCCGCATGTGGCCCCACGTCCGCGGGACCAGACAGCCGACGAGGGAGATGAACAACAGCAGGTAGACCGCGGCGAACCAGGGCGCGGCGAACACGTCGAACAGACCCAGCCGGTCCAGAAACGGGGCCAGCTGCGGATGATCGGCGAAGTACTGCGCCACGGCTGTCTGGGACAGCGGACGCTGCGGCAACAGTGATCCCGGTACTGCCGCCAGCGCCAGCAGGAACAGCAGCATCAGGGCCGTACGCATGCTGGTCAGCCACCGCCACCAACCACGCGCTCCCTCGATGATCCGCGCCGAAGTCACAGGACCGAGCCGTCCAAGCCCCGACTTGCCAACCACGCGCGCAACCAGTTCATCGCCTGGTCCCAGGCGCCGGTGACCAACAGGACACCGATCAGAACGAGGAAACCACCGCCGACCTTCATCACCGTGCCGGCGTGCCGGCGGGCGAACTCACTGACCCGCAGTGCCCGCCCGGCGCCCAAGGCGGTGAGAACGAATGGGACCCCGAGGCCCAGGCAGTAGGTGAACCCGAGCAACGCTCCGCGACCGGCCGAAGCCTCGGTGAACGCCAGGCTGTTGATCGCGCCCAGAGTCGGGCCAAGGCAGGGGGTCCAGCCGAGCCCGAACACGACGCCGAGCAGCGGAGCTCCTGCCAACCCGGCCCTCGGCAGGCGGGTGGATCGCCATTGGCGCGACAGCAACGGGATCCACCCGAGAAAGGCGAGTCCCAGCACGATGGTGATCGCACCCAGGACGACCGTGATCACCCGCTGGTGTTCCAGCAGCGCCCGGCCCAGACCGCCGAATGCGGCACCGAAACTCGTGAAGACGACGGTGAACCCGAGGACGAACAGCAGTGATCCGGCCACCAGCCGTCCACGCCGTGGCACCGGTGCCTCGGCATCGTTCGTGCTGTCTTCCGCGGTCGCCTTGGTCGTCCCCGCGAGGCCCGCCACGTAGGAGAGGTATCCCGGTACGAGCGGTAACACGCAGGGCGAGAAGAAGCTCAGCAGGCCGGCGAGAATGCTCACGGTCATCGCGACAACCAGTGGCCCGTCGGATACTGCGTCCTTGAAGGTCTCGCCCACGTCAGCGGCCAGAAGCGCAACCGAACCGGTCACGGCTAGGTCACCAGCATGTCGATGACCTGACGCAGCTCTTCATCCTCGACCGAGGCCACATAGACCGCTGCGACCCGGCCGTCCCGGTCGAGGACGATCGTGGACGGGATGGCGTTGGCCGGAAAGTCGCGGAAAGCCAACGCGACCTCTCCGCGGGGGTCGAAGACCGAGGGAAACGTGATGCCCTCGTCCCGCAGGAATGCCTGGGCTAGTTGCCGGTCGTCCTTGACGTTGATACCGAGGAAGCTGACTCCGTCAGAGGAAACCTCGTCGTAGACCTCCTGGAACTCCGGGGTCTCGACCCGGCAGGGGGCACACCAGGAACCCCAGAAGTTGATCACCACGACGTCTCCGGCCACGAACGAGGATTCGAAGTCGGAGCCGTCGAGCAGTTCGCCGCTGAACTCAGGCGCTGCGGCGCGCTCACTTTCGTCGATGACCTCACCGAAGGGCGTTCCGGCCACGAACCGGAACTCTCCGCCGTTGCTGACATCGACGGCATCCGTGCCGCTCGTACACCCGGAGAGAACAGCTGCCAGCACTGCCGCCGCTGCCCGCGAGCTCAGCCCAGCCCTCATGCGCCGGGCACCGCGTCGGGATCTGTGGCACCGGCCGGCTCGGTATAGGAGATGCCTGCGTAGTTCGCGCCGTCGAAGGCGATCGAGGTCAGGCTGGCCAACCCGCACTCGCGCTTGCGTGGGTCGTGCCAGAGCGGGCGTCCCTCGAGGAAACGGCGCAGGGTCCAGATGGCCAGTTGGTGGCTGACCACCAATGCCTGGTGACCTTCTGCGGCGATCCTGGCGTCCTGAACCGCGGCCAGCATCCGTGCGGCGATCTCGGTGTACGGCTCGCCCCACGACGGGCGGAACGGGTTACGCAGGTGCTTCCAGTTGGCCGGTCGCTTCAAGGCCCCGTCGCCGACTCCGAACCGGGTGCCCTCGAAGACGTTGGTCGGTTCGAGCAGCCGGTCGTCGATGGAGACCGGAAGTCCGAGTCGCTGCGCTATCGGAGCCGCGGTCTCCTGGGCTCGCTGCAGCGGGCTGGAGACCAGATGGATGATGTCGAAGTCCGCTACATGCTCGGCGATCGTTGCCGCCATCGCCTGGCCGCTGCCCGACAATCCGTAGCCCGGAATTCGGCCGTACAGGATGCCCTGCGGGTTGTGCACCTCGCCGTGCCGCAGGACGTGCACGACAGTGCTGCTCACCGGGCACTCACAGCGCGGGCGGCGGCCACGGACGCGCGGGGCAGCGCATCCAGCACCTGATTGATGGCGTCATCGTCCAGAGCGCCGGAGACGAACCAGGCCTCGAAGGCTGATGGCGGCAGGTAGACCCCGTGGGCCAGCATCTCGTGGAAGAAGGCGGCGAACGCCTCGGTGTCCTGCGCCCGCGCGTCGTCGTAGTTGTTGACGGGGTGGCCGTGGTCGGCGAAGAAGATCGAGAACAGGTTTCCAGCGGCATTGAGTCGGTGCGGCACCCCGGCCTGGAAGAGCGCGGCCTGCGCGGCCCCCCGGATCGTGGCCGAGACCTCGTCGAGGCGCTGGTAGAGGGCCTCGTCGCAGCGTCGCAGGGTAGCCAGGCCTGCGGCGACCGCGATCGGGTTCCCGGACAGCGTTCCAGCTTGGTAGACGGGCCCGAGCGGAGCCAGCGCGGACATCACCTCAGCTCTCCCACCGAAGGCCGCCGCCGGTAGCCCACCGCCCATCACCTTGCCGAAGATGAACAGGTCGGCATCGACCGGATCCAGACCGAACCAGCCCGAGCCGGTGACCCGAAATCCGGTCAGCACCTCGTCGCTGATCAGCAATGCTCCGTGCTCGGTGCAGACCTTGCGCAGATCGGCGTTGAACCCGGAGACCGGTGGTACGACGCCCATGTTTGCCGGGGCTGCCTCGGTGATCACGGCCGCGACATCCGGACCTCGCTCCGCGAAGGCCGCTTTGACCGCGAGCAGGTCGTTGTAGGGCAACACGATCGTGTCGGCGGCCTGTGCGGGCGTCACTCCTGCAGAGTCCGGCAGGGCGAAGGTGGCAACCCCGGAGCCGGCGGAGGCGAGCAGGCCGTCGACATGTCCGTGGTAGCACCCGGCGAACTTGATCACCAGCGGACGCTTGGTCACTCCTCGGGCAAGCCGGATGGCGCTCATGGTCGCCTCGGTGCCGGAACTGACCAGCCTGACCTGTTCCACCGGCGCGACCCGAGCGATGATCTCCTGGGCCAGGTCGACCTCGCCCTCGGTCGGTGCCCCGAAGGACAGGCCGCGACCCGCGGCGGAGCGGACCGCGTCCAGCACAGCGGGGTGAGCATGGCCCAGGATCATCGGGCCCCAGGAACACACCAGATCCACATAGCTGCGGCCGTCGAGATCGGTGATCCGGCAACCCTTGCCCTGCGTCATGAACCGCGGCGCGCCACCCACGGACCCGAAGGCGCGTACCGGTGAATTGACGCCCCCGGGGATGACCTGTTGCGCCCGGGCGAAGGCCACCTCCGACGCCGGCGCGTGGGCTGGATAGGTCTCGCTCAATCGCTCTGGGCTCACTGATCGAGTCTCGCAAGCAGGGCGTTGCGCAAGGACTCTGGGTCGCGGGTCGGTACGAGCAACGCCACGCCGTCGACGCGGCGCACGGCCAGGCCCACCCGACCCTTCGGGACAGACCAGCCGCCACCGAGAACCTGCGCCCCGGTCTCGACACCACCGACCTCGTCGCCGTCAGCCGTCGCCTGCAGATGCTTGCCGTCGATCTGGGTCAGCGCCAGCCGCTCCTGGCCGACGCGCAGGTCCTCCTCGGTGATCTCCACCGACCAGACCCGCTGGCCGGCCAGCACGCTCAATGCGAACACTCCGGCCACCAACGGAATCACCACGAGCCAAGCCGGCACATGGTCGGGACCGGGCAGCACGACGTCGAGCACCACCGCAGCCGCCAACAGCGCAAGGGTGATCCACAGTGGACGCCAGCTCGCCCCGGCCTCGCGGTAGGTCTGTGCTGTCGCGTCGCTCGCTGCGCTCACCGGTCGGTCCGCTCCTCACTCGCTGGCGCTCGCTGCGATGCTCCCGCCCTCTCCGCGTGTCCGTTCAGCTTCCGCGCTAGTTCAGCTGCCCAATAGGTGATCACAATGTCTGCGCCGGCGCGCCGGATCCCGGTGACCGTCTCCAGGATGGCCCGGTCACGATCCACCCAGCCCCGTTCGGCGGCCGCCTCGAGCATCGCGTACTCGCCTGAGACCTGATACCCCGCGACTGGCACATCAACCATGGCCCGAACTCGATTGACGATGTCCAGGTAGGGCAGGGCCGGTTTCACGATGATTGCGTCCGCGCCCTCGGCAAGGTCCAGTGCAGCCTCGCGCAACGCCTCGTCGCTGTTGGCCGGATCCATCTGGTACCCAGCCCGATCACCGAACTGCGGTGCGCCCTGTGCGGCGTCGCGAAAGGGCCCGTAGAAGGCTGAGGCGTATTTCGCCGCGTACGCGAGCACCGGAACTTCTGCCCGGTCCTCGGCGTCCAGCGCGGAGCGGATCGCGGCGACCTGGCCATCCATCATCCCGCTGGGCGCCACCATGTGGGCCCCGGCAGCGGCCTGCGCGAGCGCAACCGATGCGTAGCGCTCGAGCGTGGCGTCATTGTCGACGCTCTGGTCGGAGCGCAGCAGCCCGCAGTGGCCGTGGTCGGTGTACTCGCACAGGCACAGATCCGCGATCAACACCGTCGAGTCCCCCAGATCTGAGGCAAGGGCACGTAACGCGACGTTCACGATGCCCTGCTCGGCATCGGCCTGCGAACCCGAGCCGTCCTTGTCCGCAGGGATGCCGAAGAGCAGCAACCCGCCCACGCCGGCCTCGGCCGCCTCGTTCGCAGCCTTGCGCAGGGACTCGATCGTGTGTTGATGCACACCCGGCATGGACGACACCGGGACTGCCTCGTCGATCCCCTCCTTGACGAACAGCGGCCACACGAGATCCGACGGCGCGAGGCTGGTTTGGGCAACCAGCCGTCGCATCGCCGCGCTGCCGCGCAGGCGTCGTCCGCGTACGACCGGGAATCCCGTCATCAATGCACCTTCGTTCTCGGGTCTCGAACGTTGCGCGTCAGGTGGACGAGCGGGCCACCTTGGAATCGACCTTGCTGCTGCGGGTCCTCGGCGCGGGAGCCTGCTCCTTGGTCTGAACGCCGGATTCACGCTCGGCCGACGCATGCTCGGCGAGCGCGTCGACCAGTTGCAGCACACCAGCGATCTCCGGACGCACATCCACCCGGAGACCGAACTCAGACGCCGTTGCCGCAGTCTGCGGACCGATGCAGGCCACGACTGTGCGGCCATTGGGCTTGCCGGCGATACCGACCAGGTTGCGAACGGTCGAGGAGGAGGTGAAGCAGACTGCGTCGAACCCACCACCCTTGATCGCCTCGCGGATGGCCGCCGGCGGCGGAGCCGCGCGGACGGTTCGATAAGCGGTCACGTCATCGACTTCCCAGCCACGTTCTTGCAAGCCGGCGGTGAGGGTCTCCGTGGCGATGTCGGCGCGGGGCAGCAATACCCGGTCGATCGGGTCGAGAACATCGTCGTAGGGCGGGAAGTCCTCGAGCAGACCGAGGCTTGACTGGTCGCCGGACGGGAGCAGTTCTGGTGTGATTCCGAAGTCCCGTACGGCCTCGGCGGTCATCTCGCCGACGCAGGCGACCTTGACCCCGGCGAAGGCGCGGGCATCCAGTCCCAACTCGGCGAACTTCTCCCGCACGGCGCGCACCGCGTTCACCGAGGTGAACACGATCCAGCCATACCTTCCGGTGACCAGTCCGCGGATCGCCCGGTCCATCTGGGCCGGAGTACGCGGCGGCTCGACAGCAATCGTCGGAACCTCCACAGGGACCGCGCCATAGGAGCGCAGTCGTTCGCTCATGTCGCCGGCCTGCTCGCGGGTGCGCGGAACGAGCACTCGCCAGCCGAACAACGGGCGGTTCTCCCACCACGACAGGCGGGAACGCTTGTCCACCTCAGCACCGACGGTGATCACGACCGGGCCGGTACGGGTGCCCGACCAGGCACCGGCGGCGAACTCCTCCAGCGAGCCGACCAGGCTGAACTGACTGGACAACGACCCGTCGACGGTGACGCAGGCCGGAGTGGATCCGGACATGCCCGCCTCTGTCAGGTCGCGGGCGGTGTCGGCGACGATCTCGCCGGTGGCCTGCAACACCAACGGCGTCGGGCTGCTGGCCAGCGAGGCCACCGAGATACCCGAGCGCAGGTCGGCGGCTGTGTGCGTGGATCCCAGCGGGACACCGGCATAGGCCGGCACCGCTGTGCTGATCGCCACACCCGGGACCACGTCGTAGGGCACAACCGTACGAGCGATCGCCAAGATCTCCTTGATCACAGCGTCGTTGGTGAACGGGTCGCCTGCCACCAATCTGGCGACGGTCTGCCCGGTCTTGGCCGCGGCGACGGCGGTCTTGGCGACCTCCGACGGGTCGCCGACCGCTGGCAGGACCTCGAGGCCCGGGCGATCGTGTCCGAGTTGCGCGACGACGGCCGTGCTGACGTCGGAGTCGTGCAGGATCGTGTCTGCCGAAGCCAGCGCGGCGGTTGCCCGCGCGGTGAGCAGATCGGCATCGCCGGGGCCTGCCCCGACGATCACGATGCGGCCGGTTAACTTGTGCCCGCGCTTCATTCCCTGCTCCTCATTCCTGCTGTGTTGATCTGTGTGGCATCTGAGGGACCGAGGAGTTCCTCGGCACCGAGGTCGAGCAGTTCGGCAGCCAGGTGGCGGCCGAGTTCGGAGGCCTGATCGGGTGATCGGGCAGCCGATGATCGAACGGCGGCGCTGCCGTCGACGGCTGTGACGTTGCCCCGAAGGAACAGCTCTGGTCCCTCTTCGCCTTCGGCAAGTTCGCACATGGCGCCCACCGGCGCCGTGCATCCCGCCTCCAGGGCGGCCAGCAGAGCGCGCTCGGCCTCCACCGTGGCACGTGCGCCGTCATCGTCCAAATCGACAAGGACACCGAGAACCTCGACATCATCGGAGCGACATTCCACAGCCAACGCCCCTTGGGCGGGCGCGGGAAGGATCTGGATCGGATCGAGGGTCTCGGTCACCTCGTCGAGCCGGCCGAGCCGGGTCAAGCCCGCGCGGGCCACGACGACCGCATCGACCGCGCCGGAGGCGACCGCGGCCAATCGGGTGTCGACGTTGCCGCGGATACCGACGATCTCGAGCCCCAGTTGCAGAGCGTTCAGCTGCGCCGTACGGCGCGGTGATCCGGTCCCCACCCGCGACCCGGGAGCCAGCTGGAGAAGGTTGCGACCGTTCCTGGCCACCAGGACGTCGCGCGGATCCTCCCGGACCGGCACAGCGGCAATCATCAGGCCGGCGGCCGGGGCAGTCGGCAGATCCTTGTATGAGTGCACGGCGACGTCGATCTCACCACGCAGCAGTGCCGTGCGCAGGCTGGAGACGAAGACGCCGACGGTCGAGAACTCGGTGATCGGGGCACTACTGGCATCGCCGGGCGTGCTGACCTCGACGAGGTCGACCACACGGCCGCTGCGGACTCGCAGTAAGTCAGCGACCAGAGTGGCCTGGATCTTGGCCAACCTGCTGGGCCGGGTCCCGAGCCGGATCACTCGCTCTCGTCTCATGAGCGATAGTCCTGCAGGATCGCCGACAGCGACGCGGGTCGGTCGGTCTCGGGCAATGACGCGTCGACCGACAGTGCCTGCGCCAGATCAACAGCGCTGGCGTCCAAGCCCAGCAGGGCGCGTAGAACCGGCGTGTAGGAGGCTCCGGACGGGCCTGCGACGAGTTCCTTCATGCGTACGGTCGGCTGGTGCAGCAGCTTGTCGGCGACCCGTCGAAGGGCGCTCTCAACCGCATCGAGTTCGGTCGGGTCGAGGGCAGGCAACCGCCCGGCGATCCGCCGCAGTTCGCCCTCGACGACGTCCTGGGCTTGCCGACGGAGGGCGGCGATGAGCGGAGCCACCTCGTCGGCACGCTGCTCGGCGAGCAATCCGGCCACCTCGGCCGTGACGATCGCCCGTGACTCGGACAGATCGCGGTCATCGGGCTCGAGATGGGCGAGGGACTGCAGCCGGGCGAGGTCGAGCAGATCCACACCGGCGAGGTGACCCACGCCCAGGGCAACATCGCGGGGTAGTGCGAGGTCGACGATGACCAGTCGACGACCGGCTCGCTTGGCGATCGCCGCGGCGACGAGCGGGGTGTCCAGCACGATCCCGGCCGCGCCGGTGCAGCTGATCACAAGGTCAGCTTCCGCGACCTGCCCGGCCAACTCCGTGACGTCGGCGCTGCCCGCGTCCAGGCTGGCCGCCAGCTTGTCCGCGTGTTCGCGGGTACGGCTGGTCACGGTGAGCTCTGTGACGCCCCGGCGACGCAGGCTGGCCCCTGCCAGCGACCCCATGGCTCCGGCGCCCACCACCAGGGTGCGAGCCCCGGACAGCGGGCTGAGCAGTCCCTCGGCCTCATCGAGGGCGACGCTGACCAGCGAGGCGCCTGCCAGGGCAATTCCGGTTTCAGCTTGCACTCGTCGGCCGGTACGAAGGGCGCGCTGGACGACTGCGTGCAGGCGGCGCCCGACGGTGCACTCCGACTGGGCCAGGCCATAGGCGGCTCGCAACTGACCGAGCACTTGGGTTTCCCCGACGACCATCGAGTCCAGCCCGGCAGCGACGCTGAACAAGTGGGTGACCGCCGGCTCGTCGTAATGGACGTAGAGATGATCGGCCAGTTCGCTCAGCTCGATGCCGACCTGAGCAGCGAGCAGTCCGCCGATTTCGGTGACTGCTGTGTGGAATCGATTGACCTCGGCATAGACCTCGACGCGGTTGCACGTGGTCAGCAGCAACGCTTCGCTCACCGGCTCCGCAGCCTGAACCGCGCGCAGCAGGCCGGCAACCCCTTCTGGGGGAACGCTGGCCCGCTCGACGATGTCGAGTGGGGCGCTGCGGTGCGAGACCCCGATCACCAACAAGGACATTGCTCAGCCCACCGGTTCCACGAGTCCGTTGCCGGGCCCATGGCTCTTGCGGTGTTCGTGGAAGGACAGGATCTGCAATTCAGCGGCGAGGTCGACCTTGCGGACGTCGACGTTGTCGGGGACCGAGAGGACGGACGGGGCGAAGTTGAGGATGCTGGTGACCCCGGCATCGACAAGGCGGTCGCAGACCGTCTGTGCTGCCTCAGCCGGTGTCGCGATGACGCCGATGGACACTCCGTTGGATTCCACGACGGCATGCAACTCGGAGATGTCGCTGATCTGACTGTCGGCGATCTGCTCGCCGACCCGGCCGGGGTCGACATCGAAGTAGCCGACGAAGGTGAAGCCGCGCGAGGAGAATCCGGCATAGCCGGCCAGCGCGTGACCGAGGTTCCCGATCCCGACCAGGACGCAGGTACGCCGATGCGTCAGTCCCAGCGCGCCGGCGATCTTTTCCCGAAGCACGCTCACGTCGTATCCGACGCCCCGGGTGCCGATCGACCCCAGATAGGACAGGTCCTTGCGAAGCTTGGCGGAATTCACTCCGGCGACTGCCGCTAGTTCCTCCGAGGACACCGTGACGGTGCTGGCGTCGACGAGGCCGGTGAGCACACGTAGGTAGACCGCCAAACGGGCCACGGTCGCCTCGGGAATCTCCCCGGGTCGACGCTCACTCACGAGAACTCCTGTGCTGCTAGCGGACGAAACCCCCACGGTAACCGCTTGTGAACGCAGGAACAAAGTCGAGTACTGAGCGGGCCCTCAGCTCAGGGCGGCTCGAAGCCGGGCCTCCTCGACCCGGAAATAGCCATGTTCCTGCCCGTCGACAACTATCACCGGCACCCGGTCGCCGTACTCGGCCCGCAGGCCGGGATCGCTGTCGACGTCCACCTCGGTGAATCCGACGGCCAGTTGCGGGCAGATCCGTTCCAGATCGGCCCGCGCGACCTGACAGAGGTGACAGTCGGCGCGGGAGTAGAGCAGCACTCGTGGGCTCATGACCGACGATGGTCGGCGAATCCGAGCTCACGCAGGCGCGCCTTGCTGACCTTGCCGGTAACCGAATGCGGTAGCTCGTCAACCACTTCGACCGACGTGGGGCATTTGAACCGCGCCAACCTCGTAGCCGCGTAGTCACGCACCTGCGTCTCGGTCAGTTCGCTGTCCTGGGCAAGCACCACGACTGCCCGCACACCCTCGCCGGTCGCCTCGTCTTCGACTCCGAGGACAGCCGCTTCCTCGATCTCCGGGTGCCCGGCCAGGACGAGTTCGACCTCGCGGGGATAGACGTTGAACCCGCTCACCAGGATCAGGTCCCGCCGACGATCAACCAGATGCAGGTCACCCTCGACGTCCCGGTAGGCCACATCGCCGGTCGGGAACCAGCCATCGGCATCGGGTGCCTCGGTACGGTCCGGCCAGTAGCCGAGGAAGAGATTCTCTCCTCGCACGAGGATCTCGCCGGTCGCGCCCTCGTCGTCATGAAGGTCGTCGAACGGGTCTTCTGAATCGACGGAGTGCACCTCCCCGTCCGCGTCATGCGGCAGGCCCTCCTCCCGCAACCGCAACTCGACCTGAGGGATCGGTTGACCGATCGAGCCGGCCTTGACCCGGCCCGTGGCCAGGGTCGAGGTGAGCACCGGGGCTGTTTCGGTCAGCCCGTATCCCTCGAACACCTCGACCCCCAGCCCGCGCATCTGCTCGAGGACGTCCGCGGGGAGCGGAGCAGCGCCCGAGGTGGCTACTCGTACGGCTGAGAACGCTTCAGCGAGCTGTCCGCGGTCTGCCCGGGCCAGCCAGGCGACATACATCGGCGGCGCCCCGGGAACGTTGGTGACCTTCCGATCGGTCATTAGCTTGAGGCTCCCTGCCACGTCGAAGCGGTCCATCAGCACTCCGGTGGCTCCGGTGCGGGCGATCATGCCCAGCCCTGCGTTGAGGCCGTAGATGTGGAACAGCGGCAGGACGAGGAGTACGACGTCATCGCGGGTCATCGGCGGCGGCTCGAGCGCGCAACACTGATCGAGATTGGCCAGCAACGCCCGGTGCGGCAGCATCGCGCCTCGCGGCACCCCGGTCGTGCCGCTGGTGTACATCAGTACGGCGAGATCCTCATTCCCTCCGACGGAGTCGACCTGCCGCTCGGCTGGATCGCGGTCCCCGACCGGCAAGTCGAAGCGAACCGACAGATCCGGCGGGTAGGCGAAGTCGGCCAACCCGGTGGGGTCGGGAAGGTCGCGCGAGGTGAGCAGCAACCGGGCGCCGGAATCGGAGAGGATGTGGCTCAGTTCACGACCGGTGTAGGCGGGATTGACCGGCACGACGACCAAGCCCGCCCGCAGGATCGCGAAGTAGGCGATGGGGAAGGTCGCGGTATTGGACATACGTAGCGCTACCCGGTCGCCACTACGCAGACCCTCGGCGGTCAAGCCTCGCGCCACGTCGTCCACGCGACGATCGAGATCGGCCCAGGTGAGCTCATCTGGGTGCGAGGCCGCACCGGCTGAGGAGGCCGTTGACAGCGACAGCAGGGCAATATGGTCAGGGTCGCGTATGGCGGCGGCGCGTACGAGATCGGCGACGTTGCTCGGGGAACCGGGCACCGGTCCTGTGTCCTCCCTGGTCGACATCTTCCTTGGTCAACTCTGTCGCCAACGGACCGCAGGTGCCCGCGGTCAGTCACCCTAGGCCCGGACAACCACTGGCGTCAGGAGCGGCATGCCCCGTCCTCGATTTGCGCCGAAGATATGGCGTTCCGGCGATGAGTGAGTAGGTTGCTTAGACGGGACCCTGAGCCTGCACGTGCTCGGGAAGGTCCGGAACGCGTGCAGAGTGAATGCGTTGCAAGTTTGGCCATTGACGCGGGAAGGCACCACAATGGCCCTGCCCAGTTGTCGGAGGTGCTTGGTTGACCGCGCCGAAATCGGTGCACGCCCGTTCCTCCCCCCATGCTCGACTGGGCACCTGGGGCGGTGGCGTCGCAACCGAAGACACCTTTGAGACCGCGGCGATGCCCGCGGTCCAGGACGAGGACCCAGGAGCCGAGGACCCAGGAGCCGAGGACCCTGTAGCCGAGGAAACCCTGCTGCACGACGACGGGTTGCAGGCCGAACCCGGGGCTGTGTGGACCCTCGTCCAGCGCGTGCAGGACGGCGACGCCGAAGCATTCGGGTTGATCTATGACAACTACGTGGACGTCGTCTTCCGCTACATCTATTTCCGGCTGCACGACAGGCACCTGTCCGAGGACTTCGCCAGCGAGACCTTTACCCGGGCGCTGCGCCGGATCGACAGCGTCAGCTTCCAGGGCCGGGATGTCGGCGCTTGGTTGATCACCATCGCGCGCAACATCATCCGTGATCACATCAAGTCCAGCCGTACAAGCTGGAAGTGACCTCGGCCGACATGCGTGACGCGGACCGAGCGACTGACGGGCCCGAGGATGCTGTGCTGGCCGGCTTGACCCATGACGAGTTGCTTCGCTGCGTCAAACAGCTCAGCCCTGAGCAACAGGAATGCATCGTCCTGCGCTTCCTGCAGGGACTTTCGGTGAGCGAAACGGCCCTGGTCATGGAGCGCAACGACGGCGCGATCAAGGCCCTCCAGCATCGCGCAGTACGTCGACTGGCCAAGCTGCTCCCCGAGGGCTTGCGGTGACCTGCGACACGCTGCGCGGCCGTGCGGAATGCAATGGAGAAATACTGTGCGATACCCCGTAACGCGCAGGCGTGCGGTGTCGTTGAGCACCATGAGCGGCAGGAGTCTTGTGCCACAGGAGATCTTGAAACCGTCCTCGCAATCTGGGGGCCGGGATCGACCAACGGGGGAAGGTGGGCCGCATGACGTCGTCAGGGGTTGACCGATTTGCTCAGCTCGTCGATGGCGAGCCGAATCGCGACGAGGCCTTTGATGATGATGCGTTTGAGGTTTTTGAGGCATTCGATCCCGGCGAAGCCTCCACCAACGGCTACAACTACTCCCAGGACGACTGCGACGAGACCAGTGACCTGCTGACCCTGGTCTCCGCGCTGCGGACGATGGACTTCGACATCAGCCCCAGCCCTGTCAACCAGCGGATCACCCGTCAGCGCTTGGTCGCGATGGCGGCCGTGCGCACCAGCGAGCTTGCCGAAGCCGACCCCGGACGCCACCGAGTGCAGTTCGGCAACCAGAGCAAGCCGGTTGGCCGCTGGCAGGAACTGATGGCCAGACTGCAGCGCGCCGCGGCCGGGCGTCGGCTGATCGCAGGGGTTGCCACCCTGAGCGTGCTCGTCGCGGCCATGGGCGTTCTTGCCTTGATGGCGCAGAACGCCCTGCCTGGTGAGACCCTCTATGCGGTCAAACGCGGAACCGAGCAGGCGCGCCTCGTCCTGGCCAGCAATGACCAAGCCGAGGGGCGAGTGCTTCTCGGCCTGGCGAGCACCCGACTGCAGGAACTCGATCAGCTGCTCGATGAACCGCTACCAGTGGATGCTTCCGGTGCTGGTCTGCAGGCCGCTGCTCCTGCCTCCGATCTGCTCATCTCCACGATGGACACGATGGATTCCCAGACCGCCGCCGGCACGCGAGCGTTGACCACAGCAGCGATGGACGAGGACAGCCTGCCGATTCTGCAGTTCGTCGGCGAGTGGGGCATCGACCACTTCGCCAAGCTCGACACCTTGGCTGATCTGATGCCCCAGGATGCGCTAGACCGCGCTGAGGTGTCCAAGGATCTGCTCCAGCGGGTCGTCGAGCGCCTCGAGGTCCTGGCGCAAGCCATTGACTGCGAGTCTGTGGAACTGACAGCTGATGACCTGGGCCCGTCGCCAAGGCGGGATTGCGCGGCCTCCGACGAGTCGACCTCGCCGTCAGCCTCCAGCCCGAACAACCGTTCCAGCGGCACCGGCGTGCCCACCACGTCGAACCCTGCGACGTCCACGGCTCCGGCAACCACGACCGCCCCGTCCTCCACCGAGACCTCGACGGCCGCGCCAGCTCCTCCCGAGCCAAGCCAGCCGCAGCTCCCGGAGCCTGGCCCGGGGCAGCTCCCCCTCCCGCTCCCGATTCCGATTCCGAACCCAATCCCGACGCAGTCTTCTCCTGAGCAACCCCCCACTGCGCCGGATCCGGATGATCCTCCCGCAGCCGAAGGTGAGCCCTGCGTGCTCATCGGACTCCTGGGAATCCGGATCCCCGGCATCGTGATCGGTGATCGTTGCGTCGGCCTGGGCGGCTGAGTCCCAAACTGAGCTGTCACCGCTGACATCTGGCTAGGGTGGGGCAGATGCCCCGACTGCGCCGGTCCCGTGGCCCAGCGATCGACCAGGAGCGCGCCGAGCTAGCTGGTTACGCCGCCGCCGCAGTTGCTGAGGTCGAAGCTGCACTCGATGTCCCCCCGGACCCGAGCGCGGCAGGGTTCTTCGACGTTGACAACACCATGATGGTGGGCGCATCGATCTATCACTTCGCCAAAGGGTTGGCCGCGCGGAACTACTTCACCAGCCGCGATGTCGCCTCCTTCGTCTGGCAACAGGCGAAATTCAGGATCGCCGGCACCGAGAATCCCGATGACGTGCGAGCCGTCCGGGACAACGCGTTGGCTTTCGTGGCCGGCCGTACGGTCGAGGAAATCGTCAGCGCCGGTGAGGAGATCTACGACGAGTCGATGGCCGACCGGATCTGGACGGGGACCCGGGCACTGGCCCAGCAGCATCTGGATGCCGGACAGCGTGTCTGGCTGATCACCGCGACGCCCATCGAGCTGGCCGCGCTGATCGCCCAGCGGCTCGGTCTCACCGGAGCACTGGGCACCGTGTCGGAGATCGACGAGGGGATCTACACCGGCCGCCTGGTGGGCGAGCCCATGCACGGGGAGGCGAAGGCCGTGGCCGTTCGTGCACTCGCGCAACGCGAAGGCCTCGATCTGGCGCGGTGTGCCGCCTACGGCGACTCGGCCAACGACGTGCCGATGCTCTCGATCGTTGGTCGCCCGGTGGCGGTGAACCCGGACAGTGAACTCAAGGCCGTTGCTCGCGCTCGAGGATGGGAGGTGCGGGACTTCCGGACCGGCCGCAAGGCCGCGAGGGTGGGACTACCCGGCGCGCTGCTCGCAGGACTGTTGGCAGGTGCGATCGCCGCGGCTGTCGCCCTGCGTCGCCGCTACCGGTAGGCGAACGCCACTAGGCGAAGACCGACGCGCGCTGCATCAACAGGCTGTAGAGCGACTGTTGGATTGTCTCCCGGATCTGGTCGGTGAGGTTGAACACGAGCATCGGATCGTCTGCGGCACCAGCACCGAGATGCTCGGTCGGGATCGGCTCGCCGAACTCGATCAGCCACTTGGAGGGCAGCGGGATCAGGCCCAGCGGACCGAGCAGCGGAAATGTCGGTGTCACCGGGATGTAGGGCAGGCCAAGGATCCTGGCCAGCGATTTCAGATTCCCGATCATGGGATAGATCTCCTCAGCACCCACGATCGAGCACGGGATGATCGGTACGCCGGTGCGGATGGCCGCGCTCACGAAACCCCCACGACCAAAGCGCTGAAGTTTGTACCGGTCAGCGAAGGGTTTGCCGACGCCCTTGAAGCCTTCCGGATAGACACCGACGAGTTCGCCAGTGCTGAGCAACCGTTCGGCATCTGGGTTGCAGGCCAACGTATTGCCGGTCTTGCGTGCAATCGAGCCGACCAGGGGCAGCTTGAAGACCAGGTCGGCGCCCAGCAGCCGCAGTCGTCGATGCGCGGGATGATCGTCGTGCACTGCAAGCGAGGTCATCAAGCCGTCCATCGGAACTGTCCCGGAGTGGTTGGCCACCACCAGCGCGCCACCGGCGTCAGGGATGTTTCGCATCCCGAAGGTCTCGACCCGAAACCACGACCGGTAGAGCGGGCGTAACGCGGGGAGGTAGACGTGGTTGGCGAAGTCCTCGTCGAAGCCGAACTCGTCGACTTCGTAGTCCCCGGTCAACCGACGCCGAAGAAAGGCCAACCCCTCGGCGACCCTGTTCTCCCAGCCGTCTTCGACCGGCGAGTGTTGTCTCGGCGGCTGTTCTACTGCTGGCGGCGCTACAGCGGCGGGTCGCTTGCGGCGGTGCGGTTCACTGCCCACCCCCGGCATCGGAATCACCCGGGCCTCAGGCATCGACCGGCTCCTTGCTGCGATTGAGCGTGGCCGCTTGCAACAGCCACTGCTCCAGCGCAGAGATTCGACTGGGAGCGATAACCGGTGGATGGTTGCTGCAGAAGTCGGCGAATGCCTCGGCCGTGGTGTAGCGGGGGCGATACCCGAATTCATTGATCAGCCGGCTGATGTCGACGACGCGGCCGAAGTTCAAGAATCGCAGTTGCTCCGGGGAGAAATCGGCTACCCCCGATCGGCGGAGCACCTCCCCCAATGGTCCGACGAGTGGTGCAGGCACTGACACCGGTATCCGGCCAGCACGTCGAATGGCTTGGGACAGAAGAAGCACCCCTTCCCCACCGACGTTGACAGTGCCGTTGTACTGCCCCACGGTGGCCAGCCGGAGAACTTCCAGGGCGTCGTGCTCATGCAGCATCTGGACCCGAGCATCGAAGCCGAGCACCGTCGGCACGAACGGCATCGCGAAGTACCGCGTCAGCATCGAGTCGATGCGTTGGCCGATGAAATTGGTGAATCGCAGGACGGCCAATGACACATCCGGACGTCGCCGCGCGAAGCCTCGTACGTACCCCTCGATCTCGACGGAATCCTTGGCGTAGCCCGAGGACGGGACCTCTCGGGCGTCGGTGTCCTCGGTGAAAAGGGCTGGGTCACGCGAACTCGAGCCGTAGACGGTGGTCGAGGACTTGACGACCAGCCGCCGCACGGTCTCTGCCTTCTGACAGGCAGCGAGCAGCTGCATCGTGCCGATGACGTTCAGCTCTTTCATCGATGTGCGGCCCCCGGTCGCGCCGGGTGCCGTCCCGATGTTCATGTGCACCACCGTGTCGACCTCTGCGGAGGTGAGCACCTTGGCTATCAACGGGTTACGGATATCTGCACGAACGAACTCGGTCCGGCTCAGCGCTAGCAGCATCTCCCGTGACGGCGGGACGGAATCGAGCCCGATGACCCGCTCGATCCGAGGGTCGGCAGCCAGCACGGCGGCCAACTGGCCGCCGAGGTAGCGACTCACCCCGGTGACAAGGACGACCTTCGGTGACTCAGTGGCGCCCACTGGGCGGGGGGCTATTTCTTGTTTCGACGCTGTACGCGCGTCTTCTTCAGCAATTTGCGGTGCTTCTTCTTGGCCATGCGCTTGCGGCGCTTCTTGATGACCGAACCCATCGGGTGCAACCTCATACTTCGTCGTTGGTGCGAACTGACCCTAAGGGTACCGGTCGTGAGAAAGCGCGCTGGCCGAGCCAGACCGAGGTCAGGCTTCGGAGTTCTCCTCGGGGGCCGCGTGACCCGGATAACCCGGCGTTGGATCTTTGCTGGCATCCACCCATTCGCGTGGGCCGACGTCGTCGTGTGCCAGATGCCCAGGTTCGCCGGGGGTCGGGTCGTTTGCCGGATCTACTCGCCAGGGTTTCGTTGTTGCTTCGTCGTCAGCGGGCTCGGCGGCAGGTGCGTCCTTCGATTCACTCATCGGCCCAGTGTGTCATCCGGGGGCACCTATCTCAGGCCGTGTCGTTGAAGGCATCCCGCAGGTAGTTGTGCACTGCAGCCTCGGGGACGCGGAAGGAGCGCCCGACTCGAACCCCGGAGAGCTCACCGGAATGCAGCAACCGATAAACGGTCATCTTGGAGACCCGCATCAGGCTGGCCACCTCTGCCACCGTCAGGAAGGCCACTGAGGACAGTTCCCCTCGCCGCGAGATCTCATCCGAGCGCGGCGAAGTCGAGGGCTCGGCGGAGTCATCGCTTGCGCGACCTCCAGCAGAGCCCGAATGGGGTTGGGACGCCATAACTTTCTTCACCGAACCTTCGGCACGTGTCGGCTGCCGGCTTCCCCCCGGCGAACTGGACACGCACGTGCTGGCGTGACAGTAGCGGTACGCATGTGACAGAAGCGATAGCTGAGGCCAAGGGAAATAAGCGTGACCTGCGCGTGATCAGCCAACGGGAGGGCGCAGAGCTCAGTCCTGGGCCCTTCCGAGTTCTGCCGAGCGGTCCCGGGCGGCTTCGATCGCAGCGAGCAGTGCTGCTCGCACGCCATGCCGCTCGAGTTCCCGAATCGCCATGATCGTGGTGCCTCCGGGCGAGGTGACGGCCTCCCGGAGCTGCACCGGATGCTCACCTGTGTCGCGAAGCATCGTGGCCGAGCCCAGGGCTGTCTGCACGATCAGTTCGGCGGCGACCGCACGCGGCAGACCGAGCAGGATCCCGGCGTCGATCATCGCCTCGACCAGGAAGAAGAAGTAGGCAGGTCCGCTTCCGGACAACGCGGTGACCGCGTCGAGCTGGGACTCCGGCACCCGAATCACCCGCCCCACACTGGCCAGCACGCTCTCTGCTGCTGCGAGATGCTCTTCGGTGGCGTGCGCTCCAGCGCTGATCGCGGTCATTGCCTGATCGACCAGCGCGGGAGTGTTCGGCATGGTCCGTACGACCGGGATCCCAGCCGGCAGCGCGGCTTCGATCCGCTTGGTGGTGATGCCTGCGGCCACCGAGATGACGACCTGCTTGTCGATGTGCGGGGTGATCTGAGCAAGCAGGGTCGCGATGTCCTGCGGTTTGACGGCGATGAGTAGAACGTCAGAGGCGCGGACCGCCTCCTCGACCGGCAATGCCCGCACCGAATAGGTCTCGGACAGGGAGTTCGCCCGGTCGGGGTTGTGTTCGCTGATCACGATCTGTTCCACCGTCAGCGGTCCGCGCAACAGCCCGGACAGCAGCGCTTCCCCGATCTTGCCGCCGCCCAGAATGGCTAGCCGCATTCGCCTCACCTCATCCCTTGGTCGCCACTGCACGCAGAAAGAAGCTCACGTTCGCAGGCCGTTCAGCCAGACGACGCATCAGATAGCCGTACCACTCCTGCCCGAAGGGAACATAGATCCGGACCGGATGCCCGAGTTCGAGCAGCCGCTGCTGCTCGGTGGGACGAATTCCGTAAAGCATCTGGTACTCCCAGGACTCCGGCATGCGGCCGTATCGCGCGGCGCGCTCCGCGGCGATGGCGATGAGTCGCGGGTCATGGGTCGCGATCATCGGCCGTCCCTGTCCGGCCATCAGGACGTTGAGACAGCGCACGAAGGAGAGGTCCACGTCGTGCTTGTTCTGGTAGGCCACCTCCTCCGGCTCGGCATAGGCCCCCTTGCACAGCCGCACCCTTGAATCCAGGCCGGTCAGGGCCGCGCAGTCGGACTCGGTTCGCCGAAGGTAGGACTGCAGGACCGCGCCAGTCCCCGGATACTCGGCGCGCAATGTCTTCAGGATGGCCAGCGTCGAATCGGTGCTCGTGTGGTCCTCCATGTCCACGGTCACCGTGGTTCCCGCTCGCTGCGCGGCAGCGCAGACCTCCCGCGCACGGTGCAAGGCGAAGGTCGGGTCGACACCCTGCCCCACGGCCGACAGCTTGATGCTGACCTCGGCCGCGGGGGTCAGGTGCTCGGCGGCCAACCGTTCCAGAAGTCCGACATAGGTCTCGGTGGCCGCCACTGCTTGGGCCAGGTCGGTCGTGTCCTCGCCGAGGTGGTCAAGGCTGGCGGCCAGCCCGCGGTCGGCAAGCGCTCTGGCCGCGCGTACCGCGTCGTCGATCCCCTCGCCGGCCACGAACCGGTTGACCACCTCGCGGCTGATCGGCGCGCCGGCGACAGCCTTCTTGACGGTCTCGTTGCCCGCGGCGGCAAGGATCAACTCTCGGAGCATGGCCCGACGCTATCTGTACGCGGGCTACGGCACGATCAGGGTCGCCGCCGGCAGAATGACCAGCACCATGCCGGCGAAGACCAGGATGCACAGCGTCGGCAGGCCAAGCGGGTTACGGCCGGTACGGGCGCGCAGCGCTCCGGCCACCGCCACCAGGCCGGTCACCACCAGTGGACCGGCGAAGGCCGCGACGTAGGGCAGCAGGTCCCACAATGCGGAGAACGCGTACCAGACCCCCACGCCAAGCCCGAGTGCTGCTAGCAGTTCGACACCCAGGATCGCCCAGCTGGCAACGCCGGAGTGCAGCGCGACCGCCGAGCTCTCGTCCTCGGGCTCCTCCGGTGGCTCGAGGGCCAACGGTGAGCGCGACCGCAGTCCGTGACTGGGGGGATCGCTTGAACCCGGATCCGCCAGAGCAGGTTGCGATCTCGAGGCCGCAGCCTTCGTGGGTGCGGCTGTCGTGGGTCCGGCTGTCGTGGGTGCGGCCTTGGGTGGTGCGGCCTTGGGTGGTGCGGCCTTGGGTGGTGCGGCCTTGGGTGCTGCGGCCTTGGGTGCTGCGGCCTTGGGCGGTGCGGCCTTGATGGCCGCGACCGTTGAAGGTGACTGGGATTGGGCGCCTGCAACGACAGGCCGGGCAGCTGGCCGGGAGGGTGCGGACCAGGGGGGTGCCGACCTGGCTGGCGTGGCCGTGCTCGGTGTTCTTGGGGTCGCCCAACCAGAGGTCGGCACCGGCCCGGTGTCGGTGCGGGGGGCGGGCATCGAAACCGCTCCGTTGTCTGTGCCCGGCTCGTCAGGGGCACGTTCGGTTGTCGGCGCCGACGGTCCCATCAGCAGATAGGAACTCAACGTGCCGAAGTCGGACTCGTTCCCCTGGTCAAGCGAGGCCCGATAGTCCGGCACGCCCGCACTGGGCTCCTCGGCCTGGGTCGCGTCGGGGTCGGGGTCAGCGCGGCGCCTGCGGCGCCCACCTCCTGCGGTACTGACCCCCGCCTCGCGCAGGATGTCGTCAAGACCTCGGGCCTTGCCGGAGTCGTCGTGTTTCGGCCCGCTCATTGCTGGTCTCCCTCCAGCCAGTCCAGCCGCCTCAGAATGACCCCTTCGCGCAGCGCCCAAGGGCAGATCTGTACCGCCCCGATCCCCAGCATCTTCATCGCTACCTCGGCGACGACGGCCCCGGCCAGCAGCTGCTCCGAGCGAGTGGGGCTGACGCCATCGAGCTCGGCCAGGTCGGCCGAGGGAATCCGCGAGATGAACCCGATGAGCTGACCAAGCCCTTCAAGGGTCAGGTGCCGGCTGGCGCGCGGACCAGCGGTGGACGGCGCGGCTCCGGTGAGTCGGGCGAGGCTACGGAAGGTTTTTGACGTCGCGACGATCCGGTCTACCTCGCCGACGGCTTTGATCTTTTCGGCGGGCTTGGTCAATGTTTCCTCGGCATGCTTGCGCAATTGCGCCAGCGCCTTCCTGTCCGGCGGATCGCCGCGCAGGAATTCCCGGCCCATCCGGCCAGCGCCAAGCGGCACCGAGATCGCCAGCTCGGGCTCCTCGTCCACACCGATCGCCATCTCCAGGGACCCACCCCCGATGTCCAGCGCGAGCAACCGCCCGGCACTCCACCCATACCAGCGGCGGACCGCCAAGAAGGTCAAGCGGGCCTCGTCAGGTCCGGTCAGCACCGCCAACTCGACGCCGGTCTCGCGCTTGACCCGGGCGAGTACCGCCGCCGAGTTCGAGGCATCACGCACGGCCGACGTGGCGAAGCCGAGTAGGTCGTCGCACCGCTCGCTGCGAGCGTCTTTCTTGGCCCTGGCCACCGCGTCGATCAGCGACTGTTCACCGTCTTTGGACAGGCTGCCTGACCTGGTAATGCTCTCCGCCAGCCGCAGAACCGACTTCGACGAGTGCGTCGGAGTCGGGTGGCCGCCACGAAAGGCGTCCACCACGAGCAGGTGGACGGTGTTGGAACCGACGTCCAGGACTCCGAGGCGCACACCCAAACTCTGTCACGGCCCGGGTAGTGCTGCCGTCGACGCACTGTCGGAGCAGGATCTGGGTCGCCTTACCCTGTCGTGCATGAGCCCGGATCCGCGCAGCAGAGAGATTGGGCTCGACTTCGCCCGCGAATGGATCGAATTCGTCGATCCGGCCGACAGTGAGCACGTGGTACGCGCCGACCTCACCTGGCTGAACTCCTCCTGGACCTGCATCTATGGCCGGGGCTGTCACGGGATCATTCAGGACCGCCCCAACGACGGCTGCTGCAGTCATGGCGCGTTCTTCACCGACGACGATGACGTCAAGCGGGTGAAGAAGTTCGTCAAGCAGCTGACCCCGGAGCACTGGCAGTACTTCCAGAAGGGTCAGAAGAGCTGGACCGAGCGCGACAACGTGGGCGATGAGGAGAACAGGCTGCGCACTCGTACCGTCGACGGCGCCTGCATCTTCCACAACCGCCCAGGATTCGCTGGCGGCGACGGCTGCGCCCTGCATGCGCTGGCGCTGCGCGTCGGAAAGCATCCGCTAGAGACCAAACCCGATGTCTGCTGGCAGCTGCCGATCCGCCGCGAGCAGGAATGGGTCGATCGGCCCGACCACACCCGGGTCCTGGTCTCGACGATCACCGAGTTCGACCGGCGCGGCTGGGGCGACGGTGGTCACGACCTGCACTGGTGGTGCACGGGTTCCACCGACGCGCATGTCGGTCGGGAGCCGCTCTATGAGGGGTACGGTCCAGAACTGATCGCCCTGATCGGCGAGGCGGCCTACGCCGAACTCGTCCGTCTGGCCCGAGCGCGGCTGGCTGCCGGCATGGTGGCGCCGCACCCGGCCAGTCCGACGATCTGAGCCGGTCCGGATCGCCTCAGCGCAGCGCGACGTTGAACGCTGGTGCCCTACCCCGCCAATATGGCGGGTTCTGACAGCAGGCGAGCATCAGCTCCGACAAGAGTCCGGGCGCGCTCCGCCGCTCGAATCGCGTCACGACTAGCGAAGGTTCGCCGATAAGCCTGGGGCGAGACCCCCCGTCGCCGGACGAACTGCTCACGCATACCGGCCGCCGTCCCGAACCCAACGGCGCGAGCGATGTGCTCGACGCTGTCGATCCCCGATTCAAGCAGGTGCTCTGCCGCAGCCAGCCGCTGCGCCAGGACCCAGGCATGTGGCGTCGTGCCCGTGGCCGCCCGAAAGTGCCGGGCGAAGCTTCGCGGTGACATCAGCACCCGGCGGGCCAGCACCGGGACGGAAAGGTCCTCGTCGAGATGGGCCCGCATCCACTGCAACAAACCGCGCAGCGGGTCATCGCCTGCGCAGCTGGCCACGGGAGTTGCGATGAACTGTGCCTGGCCGCCGTCCCGATGAGGTGGCACAACCATCGTGCGCGCCAAGGCATTCGCCGCCTTCGCGCCGTATTCACGGCGGATCAGGTAGAGGCAGAGGTCAATGCCGGAGGCGGTGCCTGCGCCGGTCACTATCTGACCCTCGTCGACATAGAGGACATCGGAATCCACGGTGACCAGCGGGAAGGTCTCGGCAAGCAGATCGGCGAATCCCCAATGAGTGGTCGCCCGGCGACCGTCGAGCAGTCCCGCGTGGCCCAACACGAAGGCGCCACTGCAGTGCGTGGCGATGATCGCCCCGCGCGCGTAGGCGGTCAGCAGGGCTTCGATGACGGCCGGGCTGGGGGGTGCCACCGGGCCGACCGGTCCCGGGCCGCATCCCCACGACGGGATCTGGATGACGTCGGAGGCGGCCAGCCGGTCCAATCCGTGCTCGATGGTGATCAGGATGCCGGTGTCAAGGCGGGTGGGGCCAGGCTTTTCCGAGACCAGGGCGAAGTCGAAGGCTGGAATGCCGATGTCGCGGCGGTCATACCCGTAGACCTCGGCCAGCACACCGATGCCGAAGCCGCCGTTGCCCGGCCCCATCAGGCCGCTGACGATCGGCGCAGACTCCATGCCGGGAGCATATGGCAGATTTTCGACGTATGGGGGCATTTCTGCCACTTTCCTGCGCGACCGGCCGGGGCCATCCTCATCACATGTTCTTCATCCACTGCCCCACGACCGACCGGGATGAGCTGATCGCTGACCGTCGTGTCGTCTCACTTCTCAACCGGCCGACCCACATCGCGGTCGTGCTCGCCTGCCACTGCGGCAGGAAGCACGTGGTCCGCACTGGCAGCAAGGTCACCGAGAATGCCACCGCCAGCGCTGCCTGATCACCGGTAGCCGATCGCTTCAGGCCTCGAACTTGTAGCCCAGCCCTCGGACGGTCAGCAGGTGCCGCGGACGGCCCGGATCTGGTTCGACCTTGGCGCGCAAGCGCTTCACGTGGACATCGAGGGTCTTGGTGTCGCCCACGTAATCCGAGCCCCAGACCCGATCGATCAGCTGCCCGCGGGTCAGGACTCGCCCGGAGTTGCGTAGCAGGATCTCCAACAGGTCGAACTCTTTGAGCGGCATCGACACCGCACTCCCGTGAACCGAGACGGTGTGCCGCTCGACGTCCATCCGGACCGGACCGGCCTCCAACGCGGCGGTGTCGACCGGTTCGACGTCCTGCCCTCGTCGCAGCACCGCCTTCATCCTGGCCAACAGCTCACGGGCCGAGTACGGCTTGGTCACGTAGTCATCCGCGCCCAACTCCAGACCGACCACCTTGTCGATCTCTGCGTCCTTGGCCGTGAGCATGATGATGGGCACCGATCCCCGGCCACGCAACGCCCGGCAGACCTCCGTACCGGACAAGCCGGGCAGCATCAGATCGAGCAGCACGATGTCGGCACCGCGCCGGTCATAGGACTCCAGAGCCGCCGGGCCGGTCTCGGCGATGTCCACCTCGTAGCCCTCCTTGCGCAGCATGTAGGACAGCGCATCGGAGAAGGACTCCTCGTCCTCGACGACGAGCACACGTGTCATGGGTCAACTTCCTGTCGGGGCATTGGCGTGGGCTCTCGGGACTTTGGCATCGGCCGCCGACGGGAAGTCGGCGGATTCAGCAGCCGGTGCCAGCGGGATGCGCACGGTGAAAGTCGAGCCGACTCCCGGTTCGCTCCACACATCCACCGCGCCTCCATGATTGGTGACGATGTGCTTGACGATGGCCAACCCGAGTCCCGTCCCGCCGGTGGCGCTGGCCCGGGACTGGTCGACTCGATAGAAGCGTTCGAAGACCCGCTGCCGGTCGCCGTCCGGGATGCCGAGGCCGGCGTCTGTGATCGCGATCTCGGCGAAGCCGGACCGGGCACGGGTGCTGACCGCTACCTGGGTCTCCCGTTCGCTGTAGGCAACCGCATTGGTCAAGAGGTTGGTGAGTGCGGTGATCAGCTGAGCCTCGACTCCGCGAACGACCAGTGCGGGATCGCCGGCGTAGGTGAGGTCGATCTGCTTTGCAGCGGCAGCTAGCCGGGTCCGGTCGATGGCCTCGGCAACGATCCCGTCGAGCGTCACCGGCGCCAACGCCGGCAACGGGTCGCCACCCTGGAGTCGGGACAAGTCGATCAGCTCGCGAACCAGGCGGGCCAGACGCTCGGCCTCGTGGCGCATCCGAGCTGAGAAACGCCGGATCGCCTCCGGGTCGTCAGCGGCTTCCTGCACTGCCTCTGCGAGCAGGGTCAGCGCGCCGACCGGCGTCTTGAGCTCATGCCCCACATTGGCCACGAAGTCTCGTCGTACATCCTCGACCCTGCGCACCTCGGTGACGTCCTGCAACAGCAGCGCCACCGTCCCGGAGAGGTCCAGCCGTGCAGCGTGGACGCCGACTCGGCGAGGCCCAGCGCCCACGACGTGCTCCGGAAGGGCCACCTCGGTGCGGCGGCTGCCCGCCGACCGCGCACTACTGACCGCGGCGACAAGTGCCGGCATGGTGATCCGGTCTGCTCGGACCACACCCAGGCCTCGGGCTGAGGCGTTGGCCAGCAGAACGAGATCGTCGGGGTCGACGACGATGGCCGCCGGATCCATGACGTCGATCAGCCGACGGATGCCGATGGGCTCCAACGGGGGGTCGAGGCCAGCACTGCCCGACTGCACACCCTGGGCCATCCCCCGCGCCCGGAGCCGGAAGATCAACAGGCCGAGTACCAGGCCGGCGACCAGGCCCGCGAACGCGCCGAGGGCCATCTCCACGTGTCCGATGGTAGGGCGCCGAAAGCTCCCCGCGAGCGCAGCACACCTCTGCCAGGCCACGCCCGATGAAGTGTTCACCCCGACGATGCAGTCCGTTCACGCCGTACCCGCCGGGATGTGACCGCTCGGCCTAGCCTCGGTACACACACCACACAACGGCAGCCGGCGGCGGCAGCAGCAGACAGCTGCACGGAGAGGTCTTGATGCGCGAGAGTTACCACGACGAACTCGATCAGATCGGCGCCAGCCTGGTAGAGCTCACCCAGTATGTCTCCACGGCCATGGTCGCTGCCTCGACTGCGCTGCTCGAGACCGACCTCGACAGCGCCGAGTCCGCGATAGCCGGAGACCATCGTGTCGATGCGCTGCGGACCGGCGTGGAAGAACGCTGCTTCATGCTGCTGGCCCGCCAGCAACCGGTGGCCGGAGACCTACGCACCATCACCACTGCCCTGGCCACCGCCGCCGACCTGGAGCGCATGGGCGACCTTGCTGTCCACATCGCCAAGGTCGCTCGGATGCGCTACCCCTCTGCGGCTGTCCCGCAGGAGGTACGCCCGTCGCTGGAACAGATGGGGCTGCTCGCTGCCCGACTCGCCGTCAAGGTGGGTGAGGTCATCGAGGGTCGCGACGTGCCGCTGGCCCGTGAACTCGAGGCCGAGGACGACTTGATGGACGCCTTGCACCGCGAGCTGTTCTCGATCCTGCTCGAGGAGTCGTGGTCGCACGGCGTCGAGCCGGCTATCGATGTCACTCTCCTCGGGCGTTACTACGAGCGATTCGCCGACCACGCAGTACTCGTCGCCCGCCGGGTCATCTATCTGGTCACCGGCGTGTGGCCCGTCGAGGTCGGCGCCAAGGTCGGCTGAGTCGGCTCTGGCGGCTACTTCCGCCCCTGGTTCTTGACCGCCTCGATCGCAGCGGTGGCCGCATCCGGGTCGAGGTAGCTGCCGCCGGGCGCACGCGGTCGCAGGTCGCCATCGAGGTCATAGCGCAGCGGGATCCCGGTGGGCACGTTGAGCCCGACCACGGCATCTTCGGTCATTCCGTCGAGGTGCTTGATCAGGGCGCGCAGGCTGTTGCCGTGCGCGGCGACCAGGACAGTCCGTCCGGCTCGTAGGTCCGGGACGATGGCGTCGTACCAGTACGGCAGCATCCGGACGACGACGTCGGCCAGGCACTCGGTACGTGGTCGCAGTTCGGGGGGCAGCGCGGCATAGCGCGGGTCGTGGAACTGCGAGTTCTCGTCGTCGGGGTCCAGTGGTGGCGGCGGGGTGTCATAGGACCGGCGCCAGCGCATGAACTGCTCCTCGCCGTACTCGGCCAGGGTCTGAGCCTTGTCCTTGCCTTGCAGGGCGCCGTAGTGGCGCTCATTGAGCCGCCACGAACGCCGCACCGGTAACCACAGTCGGTCAGCCGCGTCCATGGCCAACTCAGCGGTGCGAATCGCTCGGCGCTGCACCGAGGTGTGCACGACGTCGGGGAGCAGGTCCTGCTCGCGCAGGAGTTCCCCGCCGCGCGTGGCCTCGGCGACACCCTTGTCGGTCAGCCCGACATCCACCCAGCCGGTGAACAGGTTGAGTTTGTTCCAGTGGCTCTCGCCGTGACGGAGCAGGATGAGGGTGCCAGTCGCAGTCACCGTCTCATCCTGCCCGATGTCGACTCAACCCAAGCCGAGAGGAGTCACCGAATGGGCACCGCCGCACAGCGCTGGACCGAGCAGCTAAAGGGGTGGGCGATCGATCCGGCGATCCTCGCGGGGGCGCCGGAGTCTCCCTACGGATTTCCAGCTGGGCTCTTCGGTTCCCAGAGCGGCGCCGAGTCGACCCACCGAGCGATCCGCGTCGCACTGCCCGATGGCGGCAGTCTGCTGGACATCGGCTGCGGGGGCGGCGCTGCGAGTATTCCCCTGGCGCCCGTTGCGGGCTCATTGCTCGCGGTGGACTCCTCCGAGCCGATGTTGGCGGGCTTCACCCAGGCGGCGCTGGCCACCGGAACACCGACAAACACCTGGCACGGGGTCTGGCCCGAAGTTGCGCCAGATGTGCCGGGCGCAGACGTCGCGGTGGCAGCCAACGTCGTCTACAACGTGGCAGACATCGGGAACTTCCTGCACGCCATGACCCACCATGCCCGCCATCGGGTCGTCATCGAACTGACCGACACCCATCCGTGGACGTCCATGTCAGCTCTCTGGCGCCATTTCCATCGTCAGGAGCGCCCTGCCGGCCCGACCATCGGCGACTTCCTGGCGGTCACCAGAGAACTCGGTTACGCGGCCGGGGTGGAGACCTTTCACCGACCCGCGGCGTGGGCGAATGCCGCGCCGGAGGTGGTCCTTGCGTTCAACCGCCGACGGCTCTGCCTGCCCGTCGAACGCGAACCCGAGGTCGCCGCGGCCATGCGAGACCTTCAGCCCGCACCGGTCGGCACCGCCAGCACAGTGTGGTGGGACATTCGGCCATGATGGCGCGGCCCAGCCGTCGGCGTGGGTCAGCGTTCGGGTACGGCCAGAGCGATCCCGAAACCGATCAGGGTGGCTCCGGTGATGCCGTTCATACCCCGCTGTACGCGCGGGCGAGCCAGCCACGCCCGCATCACGTGAGCAGCGGTGATGATCAGGGTGAACCAGACGATGCCCTCGATGCTGTGCACCGTGGCCAGCAGCGCACCCATCAACATCGCAGGCACGTCCTGCGGGATGAACTGCGGAAGCAGGGCCACATAGAACGCGCCGACCTTCGGGTTGAGGATGTTGACCGCGAACCCTTGGCGCCAGGCTGCCCAACCGCGGGCACCAGTTGATGGTGTGCCGTTGCCAGTTGCCTCTGCCGGTCCGGTGCGGCCGATCGCGGCAGTGAGCCAACGCAAGCCAAGCCAGACCAGGTAGGCCGCACCGATCAGCCGCAGGGCGGTGTAGGCCACCGTGGAGGCGGTGAGCACGGCCGACACTCCGACGGCCGCCGCTACGCCCCAGCCGAGGCAGCCGGTGCAGACGCCCAGTGCCGTCGCGTATGCCGGTGCCCTTCCCTGCGTCAGCGCCGAACGCAATACCAGTGCGGTGTCCAGACCAGGCGTGATCGTGACCAGACCGGCGACCAACGCGAACGAGGCCAGAGCCGAAGGAATGCTGTCGGCGAGCATGCCAGCAGGATCTCAGGGTCACCCGCCTTGGAGGTGGGCCGGTGGTCGGCTGGGTAGCCACACGGCCACGATCACGGCAGCGAACAGGACGACGACCGCCGTGGCGATCGAGGTGATCTGCATGGCAGAGACGAACGCGTCTTTGGCGACGGCTGCGATCGTGGCATCGCCGAGACTCAGCGCACCCACCAGCGATTCCGTGGCGGTGTCGGCCTGCTGCCTGGACAACGAAGACACCGACGGCGACACCCGACTCGCATAGAGGGAGTTCAACAACGATCCCAGGATTGCCACACCCAGCGCACCACCGACCTGACGGACCGAGTTGTTCACTGCCGAACCGGCACCGGCCTTCTCCCGTGGGACGACTGCCATGATCGATTCAGTCGCCGGGGCCATCGTGTTCCCCATCCCAACGCCTTGCACGAACAGCAGGACGAGCAGGATCCACAGTGGTGTGGACTCCTGCAGGACTACGAACCCGGCGAAGGAGAATGCGATGAGCAGCATTCCGGCGGTGGTGACCACCTTGGGCCCATAGCGGACGACCAGTGCAGAACTACGCGGCGCGAAGATCGCGATCCCCACTGCGACCGGGAGCAGGGCGGCCCCTGTCTGGAACGGCGAATAACCACGCACGCCTTGTAGGTAGAACACCAGGAAGAACGTGGCGCCCAGCAGGGCGAAGAACACCAGGCCCAGCGCGGCGGCCGCCGATGAGAACGCGGGATTACTGAACAGGCTGACATCGAAGGCCGGCGATGAAGAGCGGCGCTGGAGATAGACGAACAACCCCAGCAGTGCGGCTCCGACCAGGGCAGGCCCCAGGACCGTCAGCCGCAGCCAGCCGTCGCCCTCCCCACCACGGATGAGCCCGAAGACCAACAGGCCCAGCGCCGCGATGGACAGGAGCACGCCGCCAACGTCGATCCGGCCGGGCGAGGGATCACGCGACTCCGGGATCAGCCAGAGGGTCAGCACCAACCCGAGCACCGCGATCGGCACGTTGAGCAGGAACACCGATCCCCACCAGAAGTGTTCGAGCAGGAATCCGCCGGCCATCGGGCCCACCGCGATCGCGAGCCCGGTCGAACCGGCCCAGACACCGATTGCCTTGGCCCGTTCGCCGGCCGGGAAGACGTTGGTGATGACAGCGAGAGTGGCAGGTTGTACGGCGGCTCCGCCGACGCCCATCAGAGCTCGCCAGATGATGAGTTCCAGCGCGGTGTCGGCATAGGCAGCAAAGACCGAGGCGGCGGCGAAGATGGCCAGCCCGACGACCAACACGAGCCGGCGGCCGAACCGATCGCCGAGAACTCCCCAGGTGAACAGCAGCCCCGCGAACACCAGAATGTAGGCATCGACAGCCCACTGCAGCTCACCCTGGGTGGCGTCGAGATCCTCCTGGATACGGCGCAGCGCGACGTTGAGGATCGTGTT
>Ga0190275_10000418_pt1 | contig 38554 bp, 36 predicted proteins | sample Popmic550T_FD_133745 | JGI IMG/M metagenome (GOLD analysis project Ga0190275, IMG submission 133745) | Populus adjacent soil microbial communities from riparian zone of Yellowstone River, Montana, USA - 550 T | ecosystem: Environmental > Terrestrial > Soil > Riparian zone > Trees stand | place... | reverse complement strand
GGCCGGCGGGATCGTCGGCGGCGAAGTCGGTGGAGTCGTCGGTGGTGAGATCGGCGGCGTGAAGGGCGGCGAGATCGGCGGCGTCCTCGGCGGCAAGATCGGCGGCACCGGTACCGGCACCGATTGCAGCCGTGACGTCAGATTCCCCACTCAGGGCAGCTGCTTCCGACGAGTTCAGCACAATCGCTAGCCGGTTAGCGCGTGACCCGTTCGCGTGAAATGCCTCCGGTGCGAATGCTGATTGCGGATCGTAGACCGCAACATCTGCATCCACCTTAACGTCCCCCTCCAACATGCCGAAGCGAATGACCAGATCTCCAGAAGCATCCACGGAGGGCAGGCGCTCGATGATGCTCGGCGCCGGCGTGATGAGCGGAATAGACAACGGGTGAACGTAGTCGAACGTGATCGCAACCGGCGCCGGAGCGCATTGCTGCTCGAATCCGTACACCTGCGACAGCTCAGCGATGCGACGCTGCATGGCGTCAGTGGCCACTGTCCGCAGTTCGACTGAGCTAACCGCTGGCGCAAGCGCAATGGCGGCACGTCCCGCGGAACCGTACACTTGGTTCCACTCCGGTTCCATGCACCGCTCGACGTACACCCCACCAGCGACAATCATGCAGCGGTTCCACTCGGCCGAACCTCGACCTGAACGATCCCTCCGAGGACGCGCAGCACAACCGCGATGTAGGTGTGCCCGGTACGGATGCATCGGATGAGTTCCGCGAGGTGCGTTGGCGTCAAACTTCCAGCGCGCTCACCGGTCGATGTCTCGGCGATGAGCAAGGGCTGACCTCCGTCTGTAAGGAGTTTCACCGCCAGCACGTCGTTGACCTTGATGTGAGCGACAGACACCGCCTTCGGACTGTTGAGCTGTGTTTTTTCGACGATGTCGCAATTCGGTACAACGTCGATCTCGGGGCCGCCGCCACCGCCACCACCACCTCCTCCTCCAGAACCGGACATGAGCTCCTCCTTTCAATCAGTGGCTGAACGACTCAGGATGACCAATGTGCCGCATGTGATGCCACATTACGGAATCGAGTACGGACGGACGCGCTTCGATGGCAGCAGCGAAACGAAGGAATTGCTCTTCAAGCCTGAAGTAGTCCCGGCTCAAGTTGACTTCCCGCGGAAACACGTTTGCAGCGACGCACGCGCGGACGATATGAATGTCAAGAATCGCGACTCCATCTGACCCCAAGTGATTCCGCACGATCCACGAGGCCGTCTTCGGCCCGACCCCCGGCAGCCGCAGTAACTCCGCGCGGAGCGTCCTGTCGTCGTCAAACTCGACATCGTCAATCTGCATGAGAATCGCCGCAAGACGCTCCGCCCGTTGCTTGGCGAACCGATACCGAATGAGCCGATCACCAACTTCCAAAGGCTCGAGGAGTGCCTGCTGGATCTCATTCTCGTGTGCGCCAGAGCTGAGCAACCCCCAATCGCGCAGCCGGCAGAACGCCGCCACGCCGACTTCAGCCGGGATACCGAATCCGCCGAGCACGCACGCCGCAACCTCTTCCCGAAGCGAGGCCCCGAGCCGAAATCGTGAGAAACGCGCATCTTGCTGGAGGAGCCAGACGCGAGCGGCCCAAAACGCGGGCGTGAAGAGGACGTCGTAGCGTCCCCAAGCGACGCTGGGGAGGACGTCATCCGCTGGAGCGGGCAGTTCCAACGCCACAATCTCCTCGTTGACGATGACCCTGACCGTCTGCAATCACCCTCCGTCACCGCTGCAATTTGCGAAAAGCCGTGTATCACTGGCGACCTGTCACGGGGGCAAAGATCGTTGTGTGTGTTCGTCAGCATACCGCGTCTGGCCGGGGCGCGTGATCCTCTCAGTGCTCGGGACCTGCGCTCGAACGTTGGGAAATCCCCACGGAATCTAGACACCATTTTGGGCAAAGGGTGGTGGTGATTCTCCACTTGAAGTGTGCACCCGGTCGTCGTGCAGGCATCTTCCGCGGATTGGATGGAGCTGTCCTCGCCCGTCGACGATCCTTTCCACTCCTTGCTCCCCCTCGCGCCGAGGCGCTCTCGCGCGGCCGGCTTGATGATCACGGAGTCGCTTGCCGATTGATCACCCTCCGTGGTATCCCGAGGTCGTTCCTTCACCCGCCGACCTTGGTACCAGAAGGTAGGTACATCCTTGTGCCCTACACCCAAAACCGCCCGATCACGCTCAGATGATCGGATCGGCTTGGGGACGCGGTTTCCCGCGTATGTGGGTGAGCGACGGGGCTCGAACCCGCGACATCCAGGACCACAACCCCTAGCAGTACGTCAACTGCGACGATTGTGGCTTGCATAAGCGGCATTCGACCGTTTCACCTGCGCTTCTACGGCGAAAGCAAGACCACTTTCGACGTACCAAATCGGCGGAAGGAGCACTCTCGTCCCCTTCCCCCAACCTCTATGTTTCCCTCTTCCCGGCACCTCGTGCCGTACGTCGCAGACGCGCCGCTCATCGATCCCGAGCGTCGCTACACCTTCCCGGCGGAGCTGGATCTTCGCTTCGAAGCATTCATGCGCGATGCGGTCCGGCATCGGCAAGTAAGTCCCTTCACCGCGCAGTGGTATCGGCAGTCCTATCGGACGTTCTCGAAGTATCTCGCCCGCGCCGCGATTTCCTGCGTCGATGCGCAGGTGGGCGACCACATCAAGGAGTGGCTCGCATCTACCCGTGAGCGCGGCATCTCTGCGTTCACGACGCGGTCATACTGGCAGGCGGTACGCGCGTTCTTCGTGTTCCTCGAGCGCGAAGACGGGCTCTTGAATCCGTATCGGCGGTTGGTCCCTCCGCGCACGCCGCGCGACGTACTCCCGAAGGCACTTTCACTCGACGAATGCATCCGCATCATGGACGGCGCACGAAATACGCGGTGGGCGACCGCCTTCGAACGCGCTCGTGCCGTGGCGATGCTGGGGACGGCCCTCTACACGGGCATGCGCCGAACCGAGATCCTCACGCTGCGGTTCGAAGATGTGCAGTTCGCGGACGGCACCATCCGCATCCTCCATGGCAAGGGCAATAAGCAGCGCATCGCCTACATCAACGAGCACCTCGACGTCCTGTTGCGAGAGTACGTGCACGCGCGCGACGCGCGCCGGATCGAGGGCGTCGAGTTCTTCGTCGGGGCGAACCACGGTCACGGCGTCGGGACGCGCACGTTTCGACGCATCGTGGATCGCGTGCAGCAGACATCCGGCATCAGGTTCGGTCTCCACCGGCTCCGCCACTCCTTCATCACCCAGCTCGTCCGCCAGGGCACCTATCCGCAGCACATTCGCGAACTCGCGGGTCACCGGGATCTCAGTACGACGCAGAGGTACACGCGCCTCTTCGAAGAGGACAAGGTGAACGCGGTGGCGGCGCTCTCCTTCGAGCGCCCTAGAGATCCACGTCGAGACGAAGCTTCTGCACCTCCACCGCGTACTCCTCTTGAAAGACATGGCTATAGCGCTGGAGCATCGTGAGGCTTTCGTGGCCCATGAGGTCCATGCTCACCCGGTCGGCAATCCCGAACTGGCGAAGCAGCGTCGCGTACGTGTGACGCAGCATGTGCGGCGAGACATGGAACTCGACGAGCGCGGACACGCGCTCAAACACGCGGCGAATGATCGCCGCCGTGACCGGCGAGTTCTTCCGCGCTGACGTGATGAACTCGGGGTGCGTACGACGCGGCGTTGCGGACAACCGCAGCGCCGCGTACTCGCGCAGGAGCGGAGGGAGCTGCGGGGGCATATACGCGGTCCGGTCCTTCCCGCCGTACTTGCCCTTGCCGCGGCTGATGAAGATCGACCCGTCGTCGAGGTGGACATGTCCGAACTGCAATCGCATGACCTCTCCTCGACGCAGTCCCGCGAGCAGCATCAGGCCGATCAGCGCCAGGTTGCGAGCGCGCAAGAGCTCCGATTCCCACTGGTAGTGCCGGACCACCAGCAGCAGGCGTTCGGCCTCCGTCCGCGTGAGCACGCGGGGATGAAGGCGACCGGCGCGGGGTGGAACAAGGAGGGCGAACGGATTTGTCATGCCGTGGATGCGCTGGAGACGGTGGAGGATGGCCGTCATCGCACCCCAGTACGTACGGACCGTCACGTAGGAGAGGTTTCGTTGCCGCAGCGATGTGACCCATCGATCAATGACGAGGATCTGCCGCTGGAGATCACCGGAGAGGAACGCCCGTTCCGCGTGCGCTTCGCGGAGAAATTGACCAAAGTGATCGAGCGATCGCAGCCACCACGCCAGCGTGTTCTCGCTCAGGCCTTGTGCGATCACATCCTCGCGGCACACGCGTTCGGCCGTCTGGAGAAATGTACTGAGTGTCCCAAACTGGAGCGGGACGAGTGGAGCGGCGGGGCGGTAGATCGGCTTCAGGGACACCGCAGCGAGGGCTGTGGGCATCGGCACGGCGCCAGCGAGCGGCACGGCTGGGACAAGATGCAACGCCCGCTTTCCTGCCGATCGCGTACTGCGACGACCTGCCTCGCCACTCATTGGACATCCGTGGTGAGGTCCTCGATTCCGGCCGCACGCATGCGACGTGCGCTTCGCTCGGCGACAGCTTTTGTCAGCGGGTGCTCGTCTTCGGCTTCCGGCGGGCCGATGACCGCGAGTCCCTTCTGCGCCGCCATCGCCGCGTCGATCCGCTGATGGAGCACACGCCCGCGGAACGGCGGATCGACAGGTGGCAGGATCTGGATGCGTCGCGCCTTGTACGGCCGGTCCTTCAAGTACCAGTAGCACGCACCCACGCGGAGGCTCGCGAGCTCGCGCGTGCGCCACGCGATCTCTTCGGCTGGTGTGAGCAATGGGTCGTCGATGCGTTCATTCGGGCGCGTCTGCTCGCGCCGGATGGACCCGAGGGGTTCGAAGATGTCGGGTGCCAGCATGCGCGCCTCCGAGTGCGGCAGTCGGAAGAAGAACTGCCGCGCCGTGTTCCCGAGCAGGTGCGTGCGGAAGTTCGGCGGGAAGAGTGACAGTCCCTGCGCGGCGAGCGTGACCGAGACGCGGTACTTGCGTGCCGCGACGAGGAAGTCTTCAAGCCCGCTCTCCGCGCCCGCGAGGACATGCGCTTCGTCAAGGAGGAGCGCATAGGGTTCCCGCCGCGCAGGCGCGATCCGCTCTCGCCGAAGCGCCGCTGTCTGGAGCACGTTGACGACGAGGCGGCCCATCACGTCCGCGGTCGGCCCGAGATACCCCTTCGCGAGGTTCACGAGGACGGTGTCGCCGTTGTCGATCGCACCCATGAGATCGAAGGTCGACGTCGTCTGACCGAGGAAGCGCTGGACGGCAATCGACCCGAGGAACGGTTCGAGCTTGTTGAGGACCGCCGAGACGTACATTTCCTCGCGCGCGCCGAAGCGCGTCGTGAAGTACGCGCGCGTGGCGTCATCTTCCGGCAACGAATGGATGACCCGCTGGCGGACGGATGGGAGCAGGAAGAAGGACGGGAGATCGGCGAGGCTCATCCGCGCGGTGCTCCGAATGCAGGCGGAGAGCGCGCTCCGCATGAGTTCTTCGACCTTGACGCCCCATGCCCAGGACGCGGCGTCTTCGCCGGCGTAGAGCCGCTTCAGTACCCCGACGAGGAGATCCACCTGCCGCCCGGGATCGACGCCCGCGATCGGGGCGAGCGGGTTCCAGCCGGGGAGAAGTTCGGGCCGCGTGAAGTCGAGGAGGACGAGACGTTTCGGACGGATCGTGAGCGCCCATGCGGCGACGCGCGTGAAGAGATCGCCGTGTAGGTCCATGAGCGTGAACCCGCGCCCCGCGCGCAGGTGCGAGAGCGCGAGGGTTTCGAGGAGGTGCGACTTGCCGCTCCCGGTCGCGCCGAGGATGAGCGTGTGCTGCTGGACGTCGGCGGCGCTGAGGTGCGTCGCGATCGCATCGTTCGCTCCGGGCACCGCGTAGGTGCCGAAGGCCATCCCCTCCCGCGCGCGTTGCGCCTGCACGAACGGGTCGCGCGCCCAGAAGGCCGCCCAGCCCTGCTGCGCCTTCGCGGTCGAGGTCTTGAACGTGAGCGAAAGCGTGTTCGGATCGGGCACGAGCGCGCGCGACGTTCGAGGCCGCAGCGCGACGAGCGCAGCCGCCGCGAGACCAAGGAGAGCGAGGATCGAAAGTGTGAGGGCGAGCGTTATCACGGGCGTGGCGGGTGAGGGGCAGGTGAGGCGGAAAGCGCCGCGAGGAGGAGGACGAGGAGGAGCGCAGAGCCGGCGAGCACCGCGAGGTGGACGAGCGATCGGCGGAGGTGCGGGATGGCGAGGAACCGGAGTCGCAGCCGCTCCGCGCGCGTCGGGGGTGTGGGGTCCAGCACCACGAGCCCCCCGTGCTCGGGGTGCCTCGTGAGGAGCGCGCGGTCTTCGAGCTTGCGGAGGTGCCAGCGCGCATGGAAGCGCCCGCGCAGCTTCACCATTTCGGTCAGGTGATCGACGTGCGTCTCTGCGTGGTGCGGCTCGCACCAGAGCAGGTACAGGTAGACGGTGAACGTCGTTCGACCGATGAGCGGCAGCACCTGCACGAACCAGTGTGTCGGCAGCTCCTGATGCACCGTGCGCTCGTAGTGGTGCGGCTCGACGACGCCCGCGACGATCTCCACGAGCACGGTGTCGATGCCCCAGAGGTCTTCGACGTGGTAGACGACGTGGCCGCTCGTGACCAGCCGGTCGAGCCAGCGGATGACGCGGCGGTTCGAGACGCGGAGCATCCACGCGAGATCGTTCACGCGAAGCGCGAGGAGGCCGGTTCGCTGTCGGAGCGCCTTCGTGAGCAGGAGCAGGAGCGCTTCGTTCCGGCCCACGCGATCCACGACCACGAAGAAGGCCGAGAGGTCCGCGCGCACGGTGGAGACCCCCTCGGGCGGCTCGGGTCGCGGCGTCACGAACCGAAGGCGCGTGTCGTCCTGGAGGGCGTGATCGGGACGCGGGAACCTACTGCGCTTCGGGTCCGGCGGGAACAGATCCATGGATGGGAATGGTGGAGGAGGCAGGGTTGAGGTCGACGAGTCGCGTCATTCCCGTGAGGACGCGGCGAAGGTACGGATCGGAGATTTCTCCGGGCGGCCGCATGCTCGTGAGCACCGTCGGCCGGACGAGGTCTCCGCGCTGTCGCAGGAGTTCCTGCACCGCATCGCACGCGAAGTCGAAGCGCTCAAGGAGAAGGACCGGCGCGGCGAGGGCGGCGCGTATCTCGGACGCGGATGGCGTTCGATCTGCACGCAGGCGGCAGGCCGGAATGCCTGCCTGCTCAAGCAGCCCTTGAAGGAAGACAAGCGCCGCGCTCAGCGCGGCCGCGTCGGTGCCGACGAGATACAGCCCGCGCCCGTGCAGCGACTCCTTCCCGAATCGGTCCACGTACGCCCGCAGGTCGCGCGCAGCGGACGGCGAAAGCGCTGTGGGCGGGGAGGCCGCTGCACCCGCACGCGCATCGGGAGCACACTCGACCGCGAGGTGGTGCCACACGAGATCGCGGACGATGCGCTGCGCGCCGAAGCGATGTGCGATCCGCGCTAGCGCGCGCACCGTGAGCGCCCGGCGACCCGACCGGTACTGCAGGAGCGTCGTGCGGTCGACGCGCAGTTCCCGCGCGAGATCCTCAGGCGACCATCCCCACGCGTCCGCGAGGCTGAGGAGTTCCGTGATGAGTTGCGGAGAATACGGCACAAGGCTCGGGGAGGGACATCGCCATACTGATCCGACGACCGTCAGACGCAGAGACGACGAAGGGAGGAAGTGGCGGCGCGCCACAAGGACATCGCATACGGACGCGCCAATCGCGAGGGTCGCTGTGGCAGCCGGTCACACGAGCCGGCCACGAAAGTCATTTGGTCATTTATTTTTGGTTTGATCCTCAGTCTACTTTCCGACGAGCGCGCTGTCAGCGCATCCAACCGCGCAATTGCGGTTCAACGCCAAGGAACGGCTTCGGGACGCGGAGGGACGAACCATGGAACGGTCGTAGCGGTTTACAACAGGGAGTGCGCATTGGGCGTATGACGATCCGCCACACGTCTTGCGGAGTTGTGTGGCGTTGGCTGTGATCCGCGCGTGGCGCTGTGCCACTTGCACGCTGTTCCATGCGGTGTGCGGCGTCCTCGCGCAGCTACGGTGAAGCCAAACCGCCACCTCGACTCTGTACCCCGTTCCGCATGCTTGACCACACGCCGTTCATCAACCCGCGCGGCAGCGCGGGAGAGAATAACCCCCGGTCGCCGCTGCGCGCCGAACCGCTTCCAGATGCGTTCGAGCCTGTCGCGCCGCCACCCCCAGTTCGAGACAGCGTTCGAGACATGCGCTCGAGACGCTCTTCGAAGCGAATCCCGAGGAGCTCGCGGTTGCCGGCGAGCGCCGCGCAGGGGGTCGCGGCGGGTGTCTTGAACCGCGATCTCACCACGCTCTCCCTTCGTGATCGCACGGCCCTCCGACAGCTCGTCCTGTTTCGCGTGCTCACCTACGCACAGCTTCGTCGCATCGCTTACAGCGGCGTGCATGCAACCGTTGCCCGTCGTCGCATCCGTCATCTGGAGAACTCAGGGTGGCTCATGACGAACGAGTTGCCGCAGCGGCAGGGCGGACATCAGCGCTACGCGCATCCCACGCAACGAACAATCAACGCCCTGCTCGCCGAGTTCGAAGCCGCAACCCAAGGAGACGTGTTTGCGCCGCTCGTGCGGATGATGCTGCCGCGGTCCGGCCGAAAGCCCCTGGATCTGGGCGCCACCGCGCCGCCAAAGTGGCTCGCGCATCAACGCGAGGTCAATGAGCTCCTGGTCACCATACTGGCCGGCAACCAGCGCATCCTCTGGGCCTCGAGCTGGGACTGTCCCTTCCCGAGCCGGCGAGCCATGTTCACGCTGCCGCAGCCGGACTACGTGGTCGTGGAGGCGGCGGAGGGCGTAGCGCGGCTCGTCTTCGGCGAGCACGATCGCGGGAGCGACAAGCACTTCGCCGAGCGCAAGGTCGCGCTCTACGCCGCGCTCGCGCAGTTCCCGGAAGTGTGCGAGCAGTTCTTTGGCTTCCGATCGTTCTCCGTGCAGGTCACCGTGATCGACGTCGTGCGGCAGCGGCCGATCGCGCGGATGCGAGAACTCATGCGCATCACCCGCGCGGCCGGCGCCACGGACCTCTTTCGATTCACGCTCGGGGGCTGGCTCTTCGCGTATGGGACGGACAAGACGTGGTTCGATGCAACACATACCGCCCCATTCCCAGGAGCGCAGGCTTCGTCTCACTGAGAGTGATGAACGCTCGGATTTCGTTACAGTTTGATGAGAGCCGAAGCAGGTCCTCTCTCCGAAATATCCTCGCCCGAGAACTCGAAGCTGTCCTCCACCATCCGCGCCCGGAGATGTGGCTCAATGGTTGGATCTCCGTCTCGACGACCCGCTGACCGTTTACCTCCTCATTGAAAAAGAAGAGGTCAAGCGGACCCTCCCCGACTTAAGGCTCACGGTTCATCGACGCGGCCTGTCTCTCTTCCCGACTATCGTCAGTCCGTAGAGCACAAAGTACGCGGCAGCTCTATCGCAGCAATAACCCGCGGGCGTCGTCACCACGCTGCCTCTTATCTGCGGTCGGGGTACTACCGCCATCGGAATCGGGCGCAATTCGAGGTGCATACTGGGATCAGCAAATTCCAGTCGAGCGGCATCAACGTTAGGATGGGGACGTGAGACGCGAGGTCGTTGTGGACAGATGAGCGGCATGAGGAAGAATTAGTGCCCTCGGGTGCAACCTTGGTGGAACGGGTACTGTGATTGCGCCGGCGACGTCGCGCGTCACATCGCTGGGCCAGGTGCGATACGCTCGGGCATCCAATATCGGAGTCTGGCTGCAGGCTCCGAACACAGGTTTCGTGGCCGCCATAGCCAGCGCAATGGCGGACCAGAGCGACCGCGTGGTTTTGGGTTGGCCATTGCAGCCGGACAACGGCTTCGTAACGGCCGCCATTGCCCTTCGTGAGGCACGGACAGCGAGTGATCATGGAACCGTGGGTTTGTGGCCATGGCGCAGCGCGGCGACGCACGCGGCGCGCTCGATTTTTGTTCATCCCGAAGATATCTCGAGATCGGCAAGGCGCCGCGCATCGAGCGCCATCGAACACCCTGGGCGCCGAACGGCCGCGCGTGTTCAGTTGGCCTATGAATCACTGTGCCTGGTCGAGTTGCGGATCAACGATCTCGTTCGTTTCAGTGCACGCCGCACTGAGGGTAGCGGCATCACTTCGGTTACCGAGGGCGACGGCTCGGTAGCCCGTCTCCCGACACTACTCGAAACGACCTCTGTTTTCCCGCCGAACGAGAGCACGGCTGCTTCGGCGTATAGGGCAGACCCCGATCAGGTGCTGAAGCGCGTGCGCCGCTACACAACGCTTGAGACGATTCCGGATCACGTTAGTCGAATCGGAGACCCGCTTCTCACACCCTTCGCTCTGATGGGGCTCCCGTCCGCTCGCAGGGATCTCGAACGGTGTCTCGCCCACGACAGGCTCAACCGGCATGGCCTCGATGTTGTCGTCATCGATCTCACGAGAATGGCTCGCATGACGCTCTCGGCCGACTGGCGGCGCGTTTTTCAGACCCTCCTTGAAGCGATCGACCTAGCCGCCCTGCCTCGGAGGCCGGCCGTGGTCGTACTCTGCGAGGATGGCTTCGTCATGCAGGCGGCGGCAGCCGGGCTTCGAAGACACGCTGCCGCGACGCCCAAGGGACGTCAACCGGCTTTTAGATGCGGTGCGATTGTCCTGAGGAACGGTGTCCTCGAAAAGCCCGGGGCGGCGACCGTTGCGGAGCTTTCACCGCTGAGATGTGACGCCGACGTCAAAGACGCGAGCTTGCGACCTGTTCGCGATCGGATTATCAGTCTTGCGCGTCGTCTCCGTGAAGTTGGACATGCTGGTCCCGCAATCGCGGTGGGAAGCACGCTTCGCGTCTTGAGCTCGTTCGCGAGTCTCCCGCTCGGTGTCAGCGAAGCCAAGAGTACGGCTCAAGTTCTGTTCAACGGGGACGGTCACGACGATGTAAAGGCGCGGTCGCATTTCTTTCCAAGCCGGCGCCTGCAGCGTCTCGCGGAGGTCGAAGCGGCCGCGCCAGAGTTTGCCTCAGATGTTCGCAGCGTTCTCGACGATGTAAGTCAGCGGATCATGCAATGGGACGGTGCGACGCCGGTATCGCTCAAACTTCGTGGCCTTCTCGCGGACAGCGACTGGAACGCGAGAGATGTCCTTCTCATCCTGCCTGATGCCCGTACGAGAGATGTTTTCATGGTTTCCGATTCCGCGATGGACTGCTTCTGCACGGTCATTGATGCCCCCGCATTCGCACAACAGGCCGATGCTGAATGGCGCCGGATTCTCATCGTTCGACCTGAACCGCGGACGGTTCGTGCGCTCCTGACGATGCGAACCGCGCCTGGAAGCGTGCTTCTCCTTGGCGACTGCGCGGGCGTCACGCCAGTCGCTATCGAGCTCAGTCAGCTCGCATCACTCAGGGAGTTTGCGCCCTTTGCCGCTCGGGCGAAGGCGCTAACCGAAGCTCTGACCCGCGGCGGCGCGGATGCGACGCTCGATGCTGTGGAGGCCGAGTTTCACTACCGCTTTCCTGCGACCGAAGAAGACTTCATCGATCTTGCCCAAGCGAGTGATGACTACACGGGACCAACCGTGCGCCTTCGCTTCGAGGGGGGTGCCCGAGCCGTGTATCGCCCGGGCGGCGACATCCTGCTGTTCACGCCAGACGCGATCCGTCCATTCACACGTATTGCCGCTCAGGATGTGATGATTGGTGCGAGCATTCTCGTCCTGCGAAAGGACATCCGCGACAGGCTATCGGACGCGCTGTCGCGATCGCGGAAGACTGCGGCCCAACTAAAGGTCTATCACGAGAGGATCGCGCAATATCGCCGTCGCCTTTCTGGAACGTCGATGCGAGCGAAGGCACGGGAGGCTCTCGCCGCAATGCGCTTGATCGATGCCTCGATTGGCGAGCATGAGATCCCCAACCTCATAAGGTGGTTGTCGGTGGAGCCCAGCGATACGCCACAGCCACCGCACGCGGCACGTGACCGGCGCCGTTTTCGCGTCTTTGTGCAGGCGGCCGGCCTGGACGCGCAGACAGCGGATGCGTTTTGGGATCTCGCAATCCTTCCCGTCCGCGCCTACAGCACCGTCGAGGGGCACGCGTTCAACCGCCGCATTGTCCAGTTCGTGGTGGACCCAGAAGGTGTCGCTGCGGGCACCGGTTGGTACGGGTATCGTGATCTATGGCAGGCTGTCGTCGATTCGGTGGAATGCGTGACGGAGAAAGAGGTGACGCATGGCTGATGCAGATGCTGCTTCGACGCTCGATGCAGATGATCTGCAAGAACTGAAAGAGGCGGTCTGCGACGCCATTCTGGAGCGCACCAGGCGCCTCGTCGCTGGCGAGGGGGAGCACGGCCACATCATTTTGCGCGAGAAACCATCGCGCGTTCTCTCAAGCGGATTCCTCCTTCCGCGTTTGAACGCCGACGGAGACGATGAATCGAGTGATATCCGCATAGCGGCGCACGGGATCGACTTCCGCGTGCGGATCGATGGGCCCGGCGAGATTCAGGTTCGCCCCGCGTTTTCGGTCTACATTCGCGCCTTGCCCAGCGCCCAAGAACTCTTCGCGCGGAACGGACGTCTCGTACCTGATGCGGATTTCTCAGCTGCCGCCAAGGCGCATCTCGCTGATCAGATCCACGCACGGATGAAGCTGCGACCCCAAGGTGAGGCTCGGGCAGCACGGCTTGCCGCGCGCAACGCAGCGTGGCGAGAAGTGATGGAGTCGATGGGCGTCACTGTGCCTAGCGGTGCCAGTGTTATCGGTCTCGGCGACGCGGGAGAGGACGGTCCTGCTTCGGATGGACGCGGGCACGCCGACCTTAAAACGCGCCTCCGCATACCGAATGCCGTGTCGCGCACGTATGAGGTTCCCCAGAAATGGGTGCGTATCCCCGTGACTGCGCCGCCGCTCATTCTTTCGTTTCCGTGCGTGCCGGACGCATGGCGGGCCGCCGCAGTCGCTTATAAACCGCTGCTGATAGGCGCCGCGCGAACTGCGTGCGAAGCATGGATCGCCTCCTCCGATGGGCAGGCATGGGCTTGGCGATCGCGAAATGTCCAGTCGGAGGAGTTTTGGGACGCCGACCGCTGGGAGCAGTTTCTTGCTCGCGTCCGCACAACTCCACCGAGCGCGGCGCAACTCGTGCCTCCTCTCGATATCCAGATCCTCGTTGACCCGTTGCCTGATGTGCTCAATCCTGGTGTTGCTTCGCTGCGTATTGCCTTCGAAAATCTCCGCGAGCAGGACGACAAAGCCGAGTCGGGGGTTTTCGGTGTCTCGCTCGACATCGATGTCGCCGAAGCCACCCTCGTGCCGATGCGGCTAGAACGAGTGGAGCGTTCGTACCACCTCGCAGGTTTTCTCTCCATGCCGGCGGTGGGCGTCAACGGTGGTGTCGACATTCGGGATGCTGCGAGCGGCATACGAACGCTGCGCACTACGTGGATGCCGCGCTATGTCCTCCCGCGCACGCGTGCTGCCTCACTTCCTGCCGTGCCGACCGCATACGCAACTCTCGCCGACAGAGCGACGGACCTGAGCGCCCTGCACGAACTCGCGACCGAGATGCGACTCTGGACCGCGACAGTCGAGAATCGCACGCGATTGTTCTGGCCAGGCGAATCCGGAAGTCCCGAGGATGAAGTTGCCCAGCAGTCACGCTTTCGAAACGACATCGCGGCGTGGCGACGCGAAGCCGACCGCATCGCGCGGGGCGCGGATCTCCTCGAGCGCTCACAGGCGGCGTGTCGCCGAGACCCGCATGGGAGTGCTGCGATCCCGTACCGGGCGTGGCGCCTTTTGAATGCGACGTTCGCCAAGGCAAATCCCCAACGCGAGGAGTCTTTGCAAAAGCCCGGATGGCGTCTCTTCCAACTCGCATTCGTCCTCGCACATGTTCCGACGATCGCATCACGCCTTCCAGAATACGAGAGCGACTTCGATCCCAACTTTGATGAGAAATCTGCGAGTTTGCTCTACATGTCTACGGGGGGCGGCAAGACCGAAGCGTTCTTCGGCACGATCGTGTACGCGTTGTTCCTTGATCGGCTGCGAGGGAAGCGCCGCGGCATCACCGCCATGATGCACTACCCGTTGCGCCTGCTCACGATTCAGCAAGCGCAACGGCTCGCGCGCTTGCTCGCGAGCGCGGAGATAGTGCGTTGGAACGAAGCCATCGATGGCGCACCGTTCGAGATTGGTTTTTGGGTCGGGAGCTCAAATACCCCGAATCAAACCGAGCGGAGAGCTGGCGTCGTGGCGCCCGAACTCCTAGCCGTGCCAAATTGGCGCGCTACACCCATCGCCGACGAGGGACTCCTCGCGAGCGACAAAGCGTACATCGCGGCCCGCGACGCCTGGAACAAGCTCCCCGCCTGTCCGTTCTGTTCGGCACCGACAGGATTGCGGCTCTTTCCCGAACGGCATCATCGACTCGCAATCCTCTGCACTAATGACACTGCCTGTCCGTGGTCGGCAGCGCATGCGGGCAAGGCAAGCCCCGAGCCGCTGCCCTTCCTGCTCGTGGACTCTGACATTTATCGTCGCGCTCCGGCCATCCTCCTCGGCACGGTGGATAAGCTCGCCCTCCTCGGCCAAACCACGCAGACAGTGAACCGCATCGCTGGCATGTTCGGTATGGCCCGATTCGTCGAAGGCGGTGACTCCGGGCTTCTGCACACGCCCGACCGCGATCTAGATACCGTTCCAGCGACCTACGAACGCATCGCGCCGTCGTGGGTCGACGGCCGGGAGGTGTTCCACGACCCCTTTCCAAGCCTCATCGTCCAGGACGAAATGCATCTACTTGACGAGAGCCTTGGGACGTTCGGCGGCGTCTTCGAGACCACACTGATGGCGTGGCTCGGCGAACTCGCCGCCATTCTTGGTCCACGCGTGTGCCGAGTTCCGGGCGGCACCCAGCCGCGGCTTCCACATGTGGTTGGCGCCACGGCGACGGCTGCGGATGCGGCCAAACACGTCGGTGCGCTCTACCAAAAGAGAGTGGTCCAATTTCCGCACCCTGGCCCATCGCTGCACGACGGGTTTTACGTTCGCCTGGCCGGATTCACGCCTGGATCAAGCGCCCACAATGAGCGGACGGCGCCGACAGAAGCGGTTGACGTTCACCCGCGTGCGCGCGAGACCGCAGCCCCATGGGGTCGGGTATATGTGAGTCTGATGACGAACGGCCGCTTACACACCGTGACGACGCTCTCGGTGTTAGCCACACACGCGGCAACGGTCACTCGCTGGCTCCGCGACCTGGGATCCAGCGACGCCGTCCGGCAAGCACGCGCTGCTCGCGAAATCCACGACAGTATTTCGGACGTCCGCTGGGCCGAACGGCGACGAGCTGTCGTTGCACGACAAATCAACGAAGGAGCCTACGGTCGTCTGGCCGCGCTCGTGGACCTGCACCGGATCGAGCTCACATATGTGACCAACAAGAAAGGCGGAGACCAGATCCTTTCCGCGATCGCCTCCGAAATACACGAAGCGCATGAGGCGATGGGCCCAGACTACGCGCTGTCCGATTTCCGGATGGAGCTTATTTCGGGTGGTGTCGATGTTAAAGGCATCCAGTCGGTCATTCGAAAAGCGGAAGAGCAGTTTGATCCAATGCGCGATGATGTCAGCGATACGCTCCGCGGCATCGTCGCGACTTCCGCCATTTCACACGGCGTCGACGTTGAGGCCTTCAACGCGATGGTGTTTGCCGGGATGCCTGCCGACGTCGCCGAGTACATCCAGGCGTCATCCCGCGTCGGCCGGTTGCACGTCGGCTTCTCCCTTCTCGTGCCGACGCCGCAAGCGCGGCGCGACCGCTTTGTCGTCGGAGTCCACGAGGCGTTTCACCGCCTGCTCGAACGGATGCTCGCCCCGCCCGCCGTCGAGCGTTGGGCCGACCGTGCATTGCAGCGAACGATTCCGTCGTTGATCCAGACCTGGCTCGCGGGCGTCCACTATCAACGTCTCTTCGCTGCCGCCAGCGACACTGCGAAGGCCCATGTTCGGTTTCCCGGCACCGTAGAAGCCGTTGACGCGGTTTTCAAGGGCGCTTCCGGCAATCGGAACTTCGACGCATGCGTCGATTTTGTGCAACGCGCGATTGGTACGGATGCAGCGTCGAACGGCCCTGGAAACGCTGAACGGTACTACCGCGACCTCGTACGTGCGGGCGTCAATGAAGTGCGCGTCGAGATCGCCAGTGACCGTTTCACGGGTCCGCTACGGGAGTTTTGGGCGAACGACCAAAACCCGCTTAAGCGACGACGGCCGATGCTTAGCCTGCGCGATGTCGATGAGGCAGGCATAATTCAAGGCTCTGGCCTCACACTAAGAAACAAGCGTCTGAAGCCGAGCGAGCTTGCCGCAGCGATGGCTGTGCTGAGGAACCGTGGCGTATCGCGCGGCCGACAAACCGCCTTGAGCGAGACGGATGGTGAGGACTGACACCATGACAGAGCCGAAACCGCCAACGATGCAACGCTCACGCGGCCAACTCGCGACCGTGTACGCGCCTCATAGCCTTTTCACATTCGAGGGTGGTGCCGGGGCATGCATGGCGCGACCGTTCCCGAATCGCCCATACGAATCGGCTAGCGCGACTACGAAGCGGATGATCCATGAGCAGATCGTTGAGTTCATGGAATCGTGGCTCGCTCGGGCGATGGCCGGCCAGCACACCGTGGTCCCCGTGGCGGCAGAGCGTGCGCTGGATCCGCGCGCGCTTCGAGATGGGGCCGTGCATCTGCCTGCCCTCCATTTTCAAGTGCCCGAACGCGTCAGTTACATCCCGTTCCCCGCCACATTCGTCTGTACGCGGTGTGACCTCTATCGGCAATGTGGTGATGAGGCTGCGATCGCCCAAGAAGCCGCGGCCTTTCGGAATGCCTGTCCCAGCGGACCGGCGTTGTGTGCGGACGATTGGCAGCAACTCGACGTCGTGTTGGCTCATTGGTCGGGCGCGGTCGAAGGGCTCACCCCGATGCGACGGTGGGTTAATCCGAACGATCTGACGATCCATAAAGTTCGCTCGTGCGCAACGTGCGGCGGCGAGAAGTTCTACCTCAGGCGGAATGGCGCGACGTTCGCCCGGTGGCGCTTCGAGTGTGTGGACTGTCGGACTCTGCGTGAGATTCGCCTTGAGGATCGCGACACTCTGGAACTCTTAAAACAGGATCTTGTGAATGGCAGTAATGTCATCCCGCAGATCAATATGGAGCCAGTGTCGTACCGCGCGTCGGCAACATATTACGCACAAGGCGACCGCGTGCTCGTGTTTGGGGACGACCGATGGATCACTTTGCTGCAAGGATCGAACGTCGGCCCGCTCGGCACGTTTCTGGCGGCGACCTATGGTTTTCCCCCGCCGACGATGGCCGACGTCGAGAAGGAACGTGTACTTCGCGATGCAGGTCGTGGGAGCGAGTGGGATGGATATGTCGCACTCCGGGACATGATTCGGACGATGGAGCCCTCGGCGCCTCCCGACGCCATCGCCTTCCTGCGGCAGCAGCTTTCTGAACGTGACGCGAGTTGGAATCAGGCGGTATTCGCCGCCCACATTGGCGCGCCCGGTGCGTTGTCGGCAGCCGTTGATGCTCGACAGCACTTCATTCGCCGCTTCGATCCGATCCGTATGGCAGTGGAACACCGGACGCTGATGGAAGAACATCTCCGCGCAGGCGCAACGCTGCCAGACGGGAAGCATCTCTCCGTCGATGTCACCCGACCCGACGAGTTCATGCTCCCTGACGGCGCCGCCGACACGGCTCAGCGGCTGTCGCTCACGACACAGGTTGCCCTCCGTCTCCGGTATCTCGGCATCGCAGAGTTTCGCCTCCTGCGCGGCCTACAGGTATGCGAATACACGTTCGGCTATACGCGCACATCCTCGACGCCTCTGGTGCGCCGCGACAAAGCAGGCGAAGCCGAGATGCCTGTTCGGCTCAACCTTTTCGACCGCGTCCACGTCGCTGACTCGACCCTGCATCCCGTGCTCTGCCTAGAGCAATCGAACGAAGGCTTGTATGTGCGCTTGGATGAAGCGGTGGTCACAGAGTGGCTCGCACGGAACAACATGCCTCAGGTGCTCGGCCCAGGGCAGCCGCGTCTTGGTGGCCGCCTCATTGAAGCGTATGTTGGCGTGCAGTTCTCTCGTTTCCTCGATGAATATCGCCGTGAGCGGTTCATCCAACGGGCCGCCTATCCGTACGTCTACACCCTCTTGCACACGATTGCGCACCACCTGATCACGGTGTGCGCTTCAATGTCTGGCCTCGATGTGGGCTCCTTTGGAGAGCACGTGTTTGCGCCAGATCTCGCGGTTCTCGTCTATCGACGCGGCATGACAATGGACCTTGGCAACGTATCTTCAATGTGGCGCAATCGCGGCGACCCGAATACTGGCAATGAAGTCCTCGACCGAATGGTGTCCCCTGAAAGCCTAAGGTGCGGCTCTGAAAGCGTGTGCGCGCATCATGGCGGCGCGTGCCCCGATTGCGTGCTGATACCGGAGACAGCCTGCTTGACGCGGAACGAACTCCTGTCTCGCTCCGTCTTGTCGGGCAGGAGCACTCCGCGATGGGACGCGGACATCAGCCCGCTTGTCGGCTTCTATACCCTCGCCGCGGAGCACGCTCGCAGGCGTTAGACTGGCGCTTAACTAGAGTCCCTCGGAAAACGTGTGTAGCGGGCGCTCGCTCACCGAGAAACAGGGCGCCGGCTGGAGGAAAGCGGCTTAGCGAAATACGCAGTGTTACGGTCGGGATGGCTTCGTGGCCGCAGTGGTGGACTTCTCTGCTTCCGACGCCGGACCTGACGAGCCTTCCTCAAGGTTTCGTATCCGAGCATCCAGGTTCGCGACTCGTTGGTCCTCCGTTTGTTTCATTGCATCCAGGCCCTTTATGGCATACGTCGTCCATTTCTCGCGAGGCCCCAGCGCCTGCATGTAGTTCTTTATTTTCGTCGTGGCCGCCGCTATTGCATCGTCACGTTCAGTTCTCAGTTGTAGCCACTGCTGACGCTGAGCCTCAGCCTTCCGCGCCTCCGACTTTGCCCACGCCAGTTGAGCAGGAGACTCCATCACAGTGGCCAGATACCCGTAAATCCGCGCGCGTTGCTCGATACCGAGGCGAAGTTGCAGAGCAAGGTCAACGTACTTCGTGCGAAGATCCCGCTCCGCAGCGGCGTTCTTGTCTCGTCTGTCCTCACTCTCTGAGGCATGTTTTGCCTTGAGGCTCTCCTCTTGAGCTCTGAGTTTGAGCCGCTCAGAATAGTAGGCGGCGCCCACCGTACCCACGCTTGCTAAGGCTGTAACCATTGTGGTCACGGCTCCTATCACGGCCAGCAACGTCCTCGGACGACGCATCCAGTAAGGCAATTCACGTTCGCCGTTCATGGCCAACTCCTTACTCCACCGGGATGTTATCGGTTCTTCGAAAACTCCGGGCGGCTTTCCAGCGCAACTGTCATCGGCCCGGCCACGGAATATCCGACACTGCCCCTACCGTAAGATGACGACAACGAATTCGCGTGTTCAGCCACGCAGAAGTCGCGTCAGCCCGAAGGATCTCTAGCAATTCATGGCACGCGTCAATTCCGTTGGCGCGTGGCAACGCGACGAGAAGATGGTTTTCAACCGCCACAGCCTTATCACCCGTGACGATGGTACCAATTGCCCGATTCCGATCGTCGTCTGGACGCGATGTTCGCCTGATAACCACAAACGGTGGCATGAATGTGCGGCGGTCGAACCGCCGAGACGGCGCCCCGGTCGCGTCGTATCGCTGCCAAGCCGGCACGAGTCGGGCGTTAATGAATCGACGCCATGGTCCGGTGTTCGGGTCGCGGTGCGGGACGACAGGGCCTACATGAACGTCAAAAAAATCCGCAACCCGACCGCATTCGCTGTGTTCAGGCCACCACGCCGCCGCCGGCGCATTCGAACGCGTTGCCACTCGTTTGCCGCTGACCACGAAGACGTCAACGTCCGTCCAACTATCGAAGAGACCGATTACCTCAACGGAGTCGATCTGAACGTCACGTTCCAGGGACTCGCGCCATTTTGCATACCGGGACCCCGTTCGCAGCACGTCGGGAAGAATCGAGACAATCTTTGTCTTTTCCGGGACCTTCCGCGCGAGTTCCGCTGTGAAGACGGCGGCCTCAGAGACACTTCCAGTCGCCCACGCGCAGTCGCTGGGCGCCGCACATGCGCCGTATGGCGGATTCATTAAGAGGACGTCAATCTCATCGAGGTTCGCCGCGAGTCCGTTACCGCGCACGATGTGCGTGAACAACGATGTCAGATTGGCGAGCTTCGGACCTGGCCTATGTTTCGCGCCTCGCCGAATCGCGGCCAGAATCAGCCGCATCTTCGTCACTTCGACAAACTCCTCGTGAATGTCCCAGCCATGAAGCTGCCGCGCCCAGGTTGCCAATGTCGTTGCTAGATTAGTCGAGACCGGCAGCCGGTCAGACGCTGCAACAAGGAGGTCTCCGGCTCCGCAAGCGGGATCGCAGATCGTCACGTTGGGAGGCACATCCGCTAGGTGTTCCTGAACGATCCACTTAGCGATCTCGCTGCCGGTGAAGAACGCGCCCGCGAGCCGACGTTCTTCGAGAGAGACCAATCGTCGGAGTTCACGGCCCGGCTGACCGTCAAGAGCTGCGGCAACTACATCGGATGCACGGAAGCCGCTGACATCCGCGAGAGCGCTGCGGAGAATGGTTTTCAGTGTTTGTACGTATTCCGAAAAACCCCGCATGTAGGGACCGTCCCGCGTGGTCCAACTCGCTTCTGACCGCCGTGTTGCAGTCTAGCACGCGCCCGCGACGCCTATTTCGCTTGAGAGATGCGCGAGCGCGACAGGTCGCGTGCAGGGACCACCAGGCGAGCCCCGGGTAGTCGTGGCACGTTGCCGCGTCGGCGCGGGACGTCGTCGCATCACGGTGCGCTTTGCATGTGGCGCCGCGCCACGACGGTTGTTCGTCCTCTCCTTCGGTACCATCCGGCGAGGTTTAATGGCGGTCCTCGGTCACACACCGACGCCCCTTCACACCACGGCCACCGACCATACGTTGCCATCCGTCCGCATCCGGACGCCGGCATGCGTGGTCGGTGGGGAAGGCTCGACGACGCGCTCACGCCATCCGACGCAGACCCTCGCGAGGCACGCCCATCGATCACTCGCGCGCCCTCGTGCCCGCACCGATCGATCGTGCGGCCTCGCGTCACCGCTTGCGTCGAATCGCTGAGGCGTCGTCAGGAGCCGCTTCAACAACCTGAATGTCAGCAGCCACGCGAGGCGCTGCTCAATCGCTAGCGGCGCTTCCGGCCTTCGAGCTTGGCGAACGTTCGCTCGATCAGCGCGCGCTCCACGAGCGGACCATCGCCGCTCTCCATCTCCCGTACGCGCTCCACCGGCATCCCGAGTTCTCGCGCGACTTCGGAGACACTCAGCGCGAGCGCCAAGCGGCGTGACCGCAATTCCTTTGGTGTCATGGCGTGGACCGCGTGACGCCACCAAGTCTACGCCTCCACCAATTCCCGCGTCCGCGTTCCCGCGCGGTCGATGCGGATGAGCTTTCGCGACCTGCCGTCGATCCTTGAGCGTGACCTCGCGTCACCGCCGATCGACCGCGCCGGCGCGCTCTGCCTCTGCGTCGCTCGCGCCGGGACGCGCACGCGCCGAAGAAGGAGGATTCCGCAGATGCGGATCATCAACATGAACGCAAAGCCGTACACCGTCATCAACGGCAAAGACTTCGCCGTGTATCGCTGGTTCCAGCCTGGACAGCACGGACCTCTCTTCATCCAGGTCGCAGGCCGCACAAGCCTCACGCGCGAGGATCTCCCGACCGACGACTGGATCGTGCTCCAGGCCCGCGCTGGTGTGACGCGTATCAGCACCGCGTGGCGTAAGCCATGGTTCGACTACAAACTCGACGCGACCCGAAAACTCGCCTTCCTCGGCGCATCAACATCGGGTTCGTTCTACCTCGCGCTCCGATACCTCGTCCGCCGCTTCGGCATCACGACGGAGGAGGTCACCATCGCCGCACGCGCATCGGATCTCGCCCATGGCATCAACGCGCCATACGGCTTCATCGAGAAGACGCGCGACACCGCGCTCACGGCGACGGAGCTCGTGACGCTCGACGTCCCGTCCTCCTTCGACGCCGCAGCACTTGTCGATCTTCTCGGCATCCGAGACGCGGCATGACGCAGCCGACGCGCGTCCGCGATCTCACGATCCCCGATGACGACTGGATGAACGGCGGGAACGACGCCAACCACCTCACCACGATCCTCGTCATCAACGGCACGTCCCACCACCTTGAGGCGATCCGCGTCATCGAGGACCAGGACGGCCGGCAGCGCGCAGCAGCTCCCGATTTCGAGGACAGCATCGACGCGATGTTCACGATTGGCGGCGACGGGCCGTTCGAGACCGTGACGATTCGCGGCGAAACCTACGTCCTCGTCGTCATCCCCTTCCAGTAGTCCTCAGTCGCTCCCAACCACTCTGAACTGCTTGCCCACCGTTCCCTGAACGGGTCACCTAAAAAGGAGGGCCATGTTCGCTTTCAAAAGGCTCGTCATGGTCTGCGCCTGTGGGCACTCCAAGCGCGACCATTGGTGCACCAAGCTCCGACCTCACGGCAAATGCCTGACCTGCCCGTGCCCAGCCTTCACTGCGGAGCCCGTCTGTCGGTGCGGTCATGGAAAGAAGGCGCACGCCAAAGGTCCATGTCACGAAGGCGACGGCTGCAGAGTCTTCCGACCAACCTCGTAAACGAAGGAAACGAACCGCTTCGCCCATGGCGACTCTCAGTACCACCCACCCCAAGACCGCGGAGCGGCAGCGCCGCTTCGTCAAAGAAGGAGGAGTCATGTCTCACGTTCTGGCCGCTCCCAAGCACGGCGGTGACACCAGGCTGTTCACGAAAGAACAGAAGCGCGGTACACAGCCACCCTTTCTGTACCGCCGATACGGCCGGCGGCAGTGGGCGGTCTACTGCGGCGAAGAGCTGGTCTGCGTCGTCGTGTATCGCAAAGGCGCCCGCGCCGTCATCGAATGGCTTACCCGCAGGAAGAAGGCGCCGCCGGCCCACCGGTCGGAGAAGGGAGGCGTCTCATGAGGCCACCGCCCGTCCCGCTCCCGATATCCGAGTACAACGCCGCGCGCGAGGCCTATGACGGTTTCTGCACGACCTGCAAGGAGATTACGAACGGCGGCGTGGAACCCGATGCCCGCGGCTACGAGTGCGAACGCTGCGGCGAGACCACGGTCTACGGTATCGAAGAAGCATTGCTCCAGGAGCTCATTGAAGTCGTTCCCGAATAGTCACGGGCGCCCCTCGTGACCCCAAGAAGAACCGAAAAGGAGGTGGTCCATGGTGAACGACAAGATCGTGATTTGGCACGGCGAAGCCAGGAGCCTGTTCTACATCGTGGACGCCGATGCGCCTGAAGAGGAGCAGCCTGCTGTCGAACACACCGCGTACGCGTGCGAGGAAGCCGTGGCAGTAGTCAATGCTCTGCATGCGTGCACGGCGCGGACAGTGTGAACGCGAACGACGCCCCGAGCGCTTCGCCTCTGCGCGCCTTCTCGTACCCCCGAAACACGCCCAACCTACAAGACTCCGCAGGAGAGGCCTGTCCACATGTTTCTCGCGGAAATGACGAACGGGACCACGAGTCCCGAGAAGGAGGAACGCGACCTAACACGGAAGTCCCAAACCAGTGTGGGTACACAACCAAGCAGTACGCCCTCGCGCATGTTTGCGCGGGGGTTTCCTATACCAGCCACGAACAGAGTAAGGAGGCACATCCCGTGTCCATGGTCGACGTGTCGCCCGGCCTCGCCTATGCGGGCCGCGAGGCGAATCACGCACTGTCATTCCGGCAGTTCAATGAGTCGAAGCACGCGCAGTACTTCACTCCCATCTGGCTCGCCGAGTTGCTCTTCGAGGCATTGCATCCACTCATCCCGCCGAAGGGTCCCGGGAGCATTTCCGTTCTCGACCCGACCTGTGGCAGCGGACGGTTGCTCGCCCCCTTCAAGGCCGCAGGAGCCCACGTCCTCGGCATCGAACTCGACCAGCTCGCGGCCGATCATGCGCGCTTCGCGCTCGGCACCGCGAACGTCCGTACCGGCGACGTCCTCGATTACCGCAACCTCGTGAAAGGCTTCTCCCTGGTCGTCACGAACCCGCCCTACGGCATCTGGTGGACGCCACCGGATCCCGGCGAGCTGTGGGAGTGCGAAACGTCCGGTGGCAAGATCGAATCGCAAGGCGCAACGCTCGAGATCTGCATGCGCGCGCTCTGCTACAACGGCCTGCTCGTCGCGATCATCCCAACGAGCACGTTTCAGAACAAGAAGGATCACGCCCTTCGCGACACGCTCTACGCAAACTACAAAGGCATCCTCCAGGTCACGCTGCCGGAACTCTTCGAGGAGGAGTACGGCATCGGGATCTCGGTCGATCTCATCGTTGCCCGCCGCGCGTACGCGTCGGACTGGCGGCCATTCACGATGCCGATCCGCGCGGGAAGCGCGGCCGAAGACCTCCGCGACGCCTTTCGTCGCGCGTTCGACGCGGATCGCAGCGAGCTGCTTCCGGTTGCGGATCTCTCACCGGTTCCCGTGCTCTCGCGCCTCTTCAACGTCATCGCCTCGAACTCCATCCGTGTGACGCCGAAGGGACTCAAGTGCGCTCCCGACGCGGACGGCATGCTCGCGTTTCTCGATCACGTCGTGACCGCGTTCGATCCCGTCCGCGGCATCGAGCACGGTATCGTCTCGGCGACGCTCTCGCCGGCATCGATCCTCACGCTCGGTCCGCGCGCCGGCGTGGAAACCCTCGCCTGGCTCGGCTTCGAGCCCGCGATCAGCGAAGCGGATCAGGCGAAGATCACGCGTCTGCAGGAGAAGTTCCGGCTCCTCCGGACGCCCCTCTACCCACCCGAGGCGCACCAACGCCTCGCGTACCTCGAGGACCGCAGCTACCCCGCGAAAGCGACCGTCCTCACCGCTGATCACGAGCCCTGCTTCACGGCCGCTCGCAGCTACCACCTGCGCCCGTCGTGGGTGCGGAACCGCGAGACCGCGAAGGTCGAAATGGTCACGCAAGACGATAAGGAGGTCACACTCATCACCTCCGTCGATCGCGGCTACCTCGCCTTCGAGGTGATGACGGATTCCGGGCACCGCGTCTTTCGTGAAGTAGACGCGGCGGATGTGGAGCTTCTCACGCAGGCTTTCGAGCTGCCCGCTGTTCCCGACCTCGAAGCCGTCGTTCCCGAACGCATCGCGCAACACCGCGCGAACGTCGCGCACAGGTCCGCGTTCCTGTTCCCGTTCCAGGGCGAAGACGTCGCTCGTATGGCCGTGAAGCCCTTCGGCTACCTCGGCTATGAGCAAGGCGGCGGAAAGACCGTCACCGCCGCATCGTGGGCGCGCACGCGCGGGTTCAAGCGCGTGCTCGTCGTCTGCCCTTCGGGCCTCATCGAGAACTGGCTGAACGAGCTCACGTCATTCGGCTTCCGCGCGCAGCGTCTCACGATGCATGCGAGCGTGGCCGTGCTGCAGGAGGAGAAGCGGAGGAGGTTTCTCCCAGACGACACCACGTTCTACGTCACATCGTTCGAGTTCCTCTCGCTCACCGGTGCGCGCACGTACGATCCGTGGACGTGCCGTCGCTTCACGAAAGACGGCGGCATCGACCACGAGCTCGCCAACATCACGAAGGCGTCGTGCCCGGTCTGCAAGCGCGGGTACGACGCGGTTGTCGAGTCCTGTCCCGCGTGCGGCGAGGTCTCCGAGTGGAGCGGCGGACACTGCCGCGCGTGCAAGCATCAAGCGTGGACCGCGTCCCGCGACGCGCGCCAGTGGCCGGCCTACAAGCGCATCAAGAAGCTCTTCGGCGCCGTGCTCGTCGACGAAGCGCAGATCGCCAAATCGAAGAACACGCTCCGCGGACGTGCCGTGCGGGCGATGCGCCCGAAGGGGCGCCTCATCCTCACGGGTACGCTCATGAAGGGCTACGCGACGGACATCTTCTGGAACGTCGCCTGGCTCCTCGGCTTCGACAATCCCCTGTTTCCCTACGCCTACCGTGGCGGGTCGAAGCGCTTCCTCAACGAGTTCGGCACCTACGAGTTCGTGGACCGGCAGTTCGAGGATTCGCTCCATGAAGGTCGCGCGAAGCTCCTCCCCGAAGTCAGTAACCTGAACCGCTTCTGGCGTCTCATGGCGTCGTTCGCCATCCGCCGCCGCAAAGACGATATCTACGATCTCCCGAAGAAGCACCAGCAGGTGGTCGTCCTCAACCTCGACGGCGCGCACGCGCCGTTCTATGCCTCCTACGCCGATTGGGCGCAGAAGGCGATCGCGAAAGCACTCCGGGAGGGCGACGGAACGCCGAACATGGGCGTGATCTCCGGTGCGCTCTGGAAGCTCCGCTACGCCGCGACGTGCCCGGTCGCAATCGACTACCTCGATCCCGCGCTCGACGTCGCGAGCTGGAACAAGCTCGACTACGTCCTGAGCTACGTCCGTCGCGCATCGGAGCGCGGCGAGAAGACCATCGTCTTCTCGGGTCTCCGCGTCATGGTCGCCGCGATGGTGAAGCACCTGCGTGCGAACGGCATCGGCGTGCTCCCCATCACGGCCGAGGTGCCGACGAAGAAGCGCTTCGGTCTCATTCGGGAGTTCTCCGATTCCTCGGAGCTCAGTTGCATCGTCGCGTCCCTCAACTGCCTCAACCGCGGTTACACCATCACCGCGGCGAACCACGTCCTCATCGTCGACCTCGAGTACAGCCCCGAAGCCACGGACCAAGCGGGCGACCGCGTCCATCGGCCTGGCCAAACGAAAGACGTCTACGTGCAGGTACTCCTCTCACGCGACACGATCGACCCGATCATGTGGGAGGTCGTGACGCAGAAAGCGGAAGCCATCCGGCACGCGATCGACGGCAAGGCGCGCTTCCTCGATGTCGCGGAGATCTTGCAGAAAGCGACCGGTGACGTGCAGCTGGCGATCGCGCGTCGGATCGAGCGCATCCAGCTCGTGCCGCCGTTGCCGCCAGTCAGCCCGCTCGAAGCCGCGCTCGCATCGACCGAGAACGTTCTCTCGTTCGCAGACTTCGTGCCCGACATCCTCGCCGCACCAGCGCTCCTCGAAGCGCTCCCGCAGCTCCCGCGCCCCAAGGTCGTCCAGCTCTCGCTCTTCGGCTCGATGCTGTAGGTCCCACCTTCTGCGCCCAGCGCTGCACGTCAAGCGAAAGGAGGAGGAATGAACCACTTGAACGAGCGGCGACCCTGCTGCGGGCACAGCATCGAGCCCTCATACGACGGCTACTGCACGTCGCCGACGTGCGACTGCTCCTGCAGGCGGTTCTGCGCGCACCTGCAAGTCACCGTACCGGGGGAAGCGCGTCGCGATGAGCGCCTCCGTGGGGCGCCGCTCTACGGATGGTGCCGCCAGTGTCGAATGAAGGTCGACGACGGTCATATCCGCACGCTCCGACCGCAACGCGATTCGCGCATGGCGATCCATTGGCTCGGGGAACCGGACGCTCACGGCTTCGAGTTCGACGACGTGATCGACCAGGCAACGCTCAATGAAGCCGCGGCCGACTCGTCCAGCGTCGCGTCGCAATTGTCGTTGTTCTCGCGCGTGCCGTAGACCGCCGCGCACCGCGCGGCCGTCCATTTCCCACCTCAACACACACAGGAGGGCCTCTCCGGCCCTCCTGTGACCTCACACCTTCCAGTCCTCGAAAGGAGTCCTTCATGGATTTGCTCCCGCACAACGTGCGCGCGGCGCTCGCGCGCTTTCCTCTCGGTTCACAAGACGGCCTTGGCATGGGCGCCCTGGTCGTCGTGAAGTACTTCTTCCCGGCCGGCCGCTACACGCTCTACGTCACGGAAGCGGAGTTCGACGGCAACGACGCGCAGCTCTTCGGCTACTGCCTCTCGCCCTTCGGCGCGGACTCGGACGAGTGGGGCTATGCCTCGCTCGCCGAGCTTCGGAGCCTTCGCGTCCGGAGCCTCACGATCGAGCGCGACCTCCACTTTCCGATCGCGATCCGCACGGTCGCCGACGCGTTGAAGCGCACCAGCGCTGCGTAGCGCCACACAGCCACTGCACGAACAGGAGAACACGCATATGGACATCGTTCTGAAGCTCCGCGAATTGCGTCGGCTGCGCGGCCTCAGTCAGAAGAACGTCGCACGCCTCTCCGGCGTCGGCGAGAAGACCATCAGCTCGTTCGAGACGGGCGACCGCGCCGGCTCGCTCAAGCTCTCGCAGCTCGCGAAGCTGCTTGCGATCTACGACGTCACGGAAGAAGAATTCTTCAGCCGCAAGATCGAAGAACTCTTCGATCCCGACGCGATCTCACGCCGCTCGCGCGAAGAGCAGCTCATCGCGGGCCTGACCGAATTGCCTCCTCGCGCGCGCAACGCGCTCCTCGAGCGATTCGAGCTGATGCTGGACTCCGCGCTCACAGTGGGCGGTCTTGCCTCGGGTACGACACGAGTCGCTGCGCATCGCTCGCTAACGCCGGTACGCCACGCGTCGGCCGCGTGAGGCGCGTCAATGCGCCAGATCGCACGTGACCCATTCGCGCGCCACACCCTCATTCGCGTCGTCCTCCGACCGCTGGCACTCGGTCAGTCCTGCTCATGGTGCGGCAGCGTCCGAATGTCTGGGCGCTGCCGCACGCCCTTCCTCTACCGGTACGGCACCGAACCCGACGCGATCCACTCGAGGGTCGCGTGGCACGGCGGAGCTTTCTGCGCGAAGTCTTGCCACGATGCTTACCACCACGTCGACCGATCCGCCTAGGGCGCTCATCGGCGTCCACCACGACGGCGGAGTAATCCCCATGACCGCCAACCGATGACAGCGAAAGGAAAACGAATGACAGCAGCAGCGGTCCATCACTCCGCCACGATTCCGCTCGCGCAACTGCGCGAGAGTCCATTCAATCCGCGCAAGCAGTACCTCGACGACGACATGGGCGAGTTACAGGCGAGTATCGCCGAGCATGGCGTCGTGCAGCCGATCCTCGTGCGGCCGATCGCCGACGGAACGTTCGAGATCGTCGCCGGCCATCGTCGCAGTCGTGCGGCGATGGCCGCGAAGCTCACGGACATCCCGGCGACCGTCCGCGAGCTCACCGACGCCGAGGCGCGGCAGCTGCAGCTCATCGAGAACGCACAGCGCGTCGATCTCCTGCCTCTGGATGAGGCGGAGGCGTACGCGGCGCTCGTCGAGACTGGTATGACCATCCGCGATCTCGCGAAGATGCTTTCTCGCAAACCCTCTGACATCGCCGCACGCCTAACGCTCGTCCACCTCCCGCAAGTCGTTAAAGCGGCGCTCGCCTCCGGCGTTCTCCCGCCCGACCACGCGGAGCTGATCGGCCGTATTCCGGACGAGGCGTTGCAGGTGGAAGCGCTCAGGCGCTTCACGACGGAACATCCGCTCGGCGACACCACGAAGCGCGTGAAGGGTGTCGTTCCACTCGCGGTCGCGAAGCGCATCGTGGAGGCGGAGTTCATGACCGTGCTCGCGCATGCGCCGTTCGATCCCGAAGACGCGACGCTGTCGCCGCTCGGCAAGTGTTCCACCTGTCCCGCGCGTAGCGGCAACAATCGTGATCTCTTCGGCGACGTGCGCGGGAAGAACGTCTGTACGAATCTCGCGGACTTCCGCCTCAAGGTCACGAACTACCTCACGCGCCTGCGCGACGAGGGCTTCACCGTCCTCCTCTCGCCGGCAGAGATTCGGGAGGCGTTCCCGTACAACACGGCGTACCCGAGCGACCGCTATCTCGATCTCGATCGGCCGTGCCACGATGATCCGAAACGGCGGACGTACGACGCGCTCCTCTCCGACGAGACGAAGAAGTCCATCGTCTACACCTTCGTCGCTTGCCGCCTCTGGCGGCTTTTCCCTCGCGATCTTCTTTCCCCGGCACTCGAAGCTTCCGGCCACACCTTCCTCAAGAAGCGGATGGAGCGGACGCCGGACCCGGCCCAGCGCGAGCTGCGGTTGCAGCAGCGCATCGAGCGGAGCGTCCGCACCGCCGTCGCCACTGATTTCTCGCAGAAGGTTGCGCGCGCGAAGGTGCCGCAGAGCGAGTGGATTGACCTGCTCGCCCGCGCCATGCTCGAAGATCGCGCGTGGACGATCGATGATGTGCTGCTGCGCCACGGCTTCGACGGGAAGCGCGAGGATCTGCAGCGCAGCCGCCACAAGATCGCGAAGGGACTCATCGACAAGATGAGCGATGTCGAGAAGCGCTCCTTCGTCCTGGACGCGATGATCTCGGGCTGGAACAGCTCGCAGACGAGCGAGGGCAAGCGCGTCGTTTTCAAGCAGGCGATGGCGCTCTTCGGCATCGATGTGCGCGGCATCGACAAACGCGTGCGCAGCGCCATCGTCGAGAAGGCGCGCGTCCGCGAGAAGAGTACGGCGCAGCCCGCCCGTGCTGTCGCGACCCGGTAGGTCATCTCTCTACAACAGCCATTTGAATCGAGACTGGAGTCTGCTCGCACAAAGGCGCGCGGCTCGCCGGCCGCGAGCTTGTATGAGTTCTCCCGCGCGGACGATTTACCTCCCGCCAACGCGATGGCCAACTATCTCGTATCTCGACGATGTCTTCATGCCGCACCACGGCTGCTTCGAGCCTGACTCTGTTCTAAGAGCGGCGGCTTACCAAGTCGCCGCTCTTATTTTGCGATCCGCGGCTTCGCTTACGACATGAGTGACGAAAACCGTAAATTCCGGGCTCGCGCGCCACCTCCAATGCTGATTTGGACGCCGACCGTAGTTCCTACGCACATGATCGAAGTTTCTTCTATGACTGATAAAGAAAGGAGAGAGATCGAAGCAGAGATGAGCTCCGCAGAGCGTCGCCTCACGTGCCTATCTCCGCTCGCGCGCTTGCCGGGCGATCCAATCGCATCCTCCCGGCCGACTTGCTCCTCTGGATTGCCGTGGCCAACTCATTCGCCGTCGATTTCCTTGCCCGGAAAAAGGTCAGTCTCACGATGTCCTACACGGTCGTTGACAGCCAATATATCGTCACCACGACGACGGAGCCTCCACCCGAACTCGCGCGTGAGCCATTTGTCATAGCTCAACTCAGCGGGACGGAGGAGGCGCTTCGTCTGCTGAGAACGACCGTGGGCTAGCGACGCTTCGCAATTCGGTTCCGCAGAGCTCCGCGCGCGAGTTGCCGGGAGTTGCCAGGCCCGCCCCAGCTTGTATCTCCCTCACCAGCCCTGCGCTCCGGCGCTTTGCGACACGTTCCGATGCGCAGCGCGCCAAGTGTCGATACTCGCATCATGAAACACGACCGGCTACTGGCCACGAGCGTTCACGAGAGTGGGCATGCCGTGTTCGCAATCCTGAACGGATTCACCTCGCTCTACGTCACGAACATCCCGGACGCGACGTCTCTCGGCCGTATGTATTGGGCGCCCGGTCAGCGCGCGACATTCACTATCGTCCACGACATCGCGACATCCGCGGAACGGGCTCTTGCGCTCGTCTACGTCGCCGGTGTCGCTGCGGTCCGGGTCGTCCTCGACACCCCGGCTGATCTCGCGAGCGTCGATGACGAGCGTGCACGCTCATACGGGCGTACCACCTCGATCGGCGAGGAGAAAGCTGTCCGAGACCTCCTCGCAGACGCTGAAGGGATTTTCGGGAATGAGCATGTGCGCAACGTGACGCTTTCACTCGCGCATCGACTCGTTCGCGAGCGCGTCGTGCCTGGCAGCGACATCGAGGCACTCATCGAGGCCGTAGGATTCCGGCGCGGAGAGGAAACCATCCTAAGCGCAGCATCAGGCTGGGGGCGCCGGACGTGGGAGACGCGCGGAGAGTCTGCCGGGGTGCTCGGCGATCCTTCATTCGCCGAGCGCAGCTCAGCACGCTATTTCTTCACCGCCACAGAACGCACCTCGCGCGCGTAAGTGCCCGATCCTTTCGATGGGTTGAAGCTATCGGAGCATTCCGATGCATTCCGATGCGCTGCATTTGTCCTCACGCATGCTGGCAACCGTCCGACAACGACCGAATGAGCGGCGTTCAAAAGGGCGAGAACCCAATGGAGGAGTGGACATGAGTCAGACGGCAACTATCCGAGTAACTGCATCGACCGCGGCGGAGAGGTCCGCTTGCACCGTGCCCGAAGCGGATCGGGTCGGCACGAAGAAAGCCCTCGCCCTCTGGCGGAGGAACGATCCCGCGTTTCTTCAGGTATTGCGTGCCGGGAATCACATCACGTTCATGGAGAGCGTCATCTGTGAGGTGGAGAACGGCCCAGACGAGTCAGCCCCGTGCGATGTCGCAGGCCACGATATTTCTCTGCATCGGCATAACCGGCTCTTCGGGTTCATGGCCAGGCTCTATCGAGAGACGATCGCGGTGAAAGCCCTCACCCGCGCAGCACGTGGTCTCGGTATCGCTCCGGTGGATCTTCAGCATCTCGCACCGTTTCACGGTTCCCCCATCTGCAACGCGAACCGCATTCCGGCGCACATCGTCTCCGCGCTTCGTGCGTTCGGCATCCCGACAAGCGAGTACGTTTCGTGGAGGAGCAGCGGTGCGCATCCACAGCGCGAGGACATCGACTACAACTTCCGGTTCATGGAAGAGGAGTGCGCCAAACTCCTTCGTACGCTGCATGCTGTTGCTGCGAAGAGGGCGGCACTCGCCGAAGATCCGGAGGTCGGCCCAGTGCCCACCAGTCCCACGGAACGGCGACTTCTGGACGGTGCCGATCTCACGAAGCTCCGAGCGTTCTTGGCCGGGCCGGTGAGTGGTCACGCGTTCCATGACGCGTCGTTCATCGAGGCGATCGGTCTGCAGCCGCACGTCGCTCCCGTGCTCGTCCGGACTTTCAAGAGTGACACGAGCGATCACATGAGAACAATCTTTGCGCCTGGCGGAGTCGTACTCGAATCGATTGTCGCGGTCCGGGAGCTCGAGCTACTCTGGCTCCTCGCGAACGAGGTCGATGCAGATGTGCGCGAGGCCGCAACGAAGTATGGACGCGGCACGCGCGCACAACTGCTCGCGAGATCGATCCTCACGCGTCTCGGCCACTGACCGGCCACGCGAACGCCAAGGAGAGCCCTGCTCCGTGCGGGGCTCTCCTTCTTCAGCGGTGGCCCCCGCCTTCTCACTCTGGAGTGCCGCGGGGACGCCCCCGCGGCCACTCGAAAGGTCAATTGCGGGCAGAACCAGCACCCTCGAGATCGCGAAGAATCGCATCCACCGCCGCAACTGCGCGACGCTGCGTCGCGAGGCCCTGCGACGAGCAGGCGTGGGGCGTCCGCACATCGAACTCCGTCGCGCACGCCTGACAGTTCGTGCGTTGGATCGCGTCGAGGGCAGCGCGAAGCATGTCGGTACCGCCGTTCTGCGGATACTGATCGAGCACGTTTGCCAGGAGGTCATACGCCGAGGACGACGAGTCTGGCCCGAACGCTGAGAGCATGCAACGCACGTCGCGGCATTCGTTCGTTGTCTCGATCGCCACGGGCGAAGATGCCTTCCGCGGCAGACCACCCGTGACCTGCCTGCGCGAAACGGCGACGCCGCGGCAAGCTCGATTCACGACGCCACCGACATCGAACCAGGGGGCGTGTCCATCCGGGAAAGCGATGACATGTGAGGGAAACGCTGGGTATGCGTCAGTGAGGATGTACTGCTCGGGGATCCATGATGCAGGTTCGCGAACGAACGGCTCCGGACGAGCGATGCTGATGGCCATGGTCGTATTCTCCTTATCGTTCGTCAGTGTGCTGAATGGCCGTCAGGGGCCATCGGAATACGTCGGAACAGCGAGCAACACCCGTCACGCCCAAGCTATCAACTTGCAGGCTGCGAAACGTAGTCGCATCGTGTCGAGTGGCGGCCCTCGACCTCCTCCGTTGTCGAGCGCTGCAACAAGTCGCCGTCAACGTCCTCGTCGCCCTGCAGCACGCGCTCGGATGTCCTTAAAGTTGGCGGTCGTGGCGGTTTGCTGGAGGCGACGGTACTCACGCTTCCAGATAGCATCATGGCCGTGATGCGGGCCGACGCTGAAATGCGCGAACTCGTGTCGGAGCACGTCGAGGTTGTAGCTCCAGTCCTGTCGAAACTGGGGCCTAACAAAATAGATTGCACGGTCGCTGTGGCTCGTATACGCGTAGACGCCGGTTTTCGGCCCTCGGGCCCAGCGGATTGGGATTTCAGGGAACGTGTGACCGTAGTGCGCATAGTCGATCACTTCAGCAAGCTTACGGAGTGCCGCAAGGTCCTGCTCCGCTGTGCGGCGGGTACATGGGCGGCCACCTTCTGGCGTGCCGCCTTCCGCGTCGTCGGGCGGCGAGCACGCTACGAGACCAAACGCCAGGAGCAGGGCGAGTAGACGCTTCAATAAGCGCGCCTCCTGTGAAACGAAGGATGGGATGCATCGGAAACCGATGCGCTCAAGGTCCTCTACGTTCGCTAGCTGACTCATATGGTTCCTCCGGGGGTAGCTTCTGAGGAACCTCCGTACGATGATCGGAATGGGTCGGAATGCATCCGACCGCTAGCCCTCCGCTAGCCCTCCCCTAGCGCCCTGCCGCATGCAGAGGGTCGGCGTCCAGCGCCGCCGCGATCATTCGCATCGCCTCTTCCGAAGGACGCGCGAAGCGCTCCGCCATCCTCGTTGACGTGTGACCAAGCGCCTTCGCGATGATCTGCAGCCCGACGGAGCTACTTGCGAGTCGGCAGCCGAATGTGTGCCGCAGGTCGTGCGGCCGAAACGGATGTGCAATCTTGCGAGTCCCCGTGCGATCACGAATGCGCAGCGGAACCGCGTCTCGCACCGGACCTTCGGCCCTCTACCTCGGTGTAAACAGTGGATCGGCGTCGAGCGCCTTGACGACGATGCGCATCGCTTCCTCCGACGGCCGCGCATAGCGCTCAGCCATCCGTGTCGTCGTGTGTCCGAGTGCCTTCGCGATGATCTGCAGCCCAACGGAGCTGCTCGCAAGCCGGCAACCGAAAGTGTGGCGAAGGTCGTGCGGACGGAAACGCCGCGTGATCCCCGCGAGCTTCTTCGCGAGCACGAACGTGCGGCGGATCCTCGTCTGTGAATACCGCTTGCCGGTTACGTCGCGGAAAACGTACTCCCCACGACCACAACGCGCTTCGACGGCGAGAAGCGCCTCGCGACAGGCAGACGAGATTGGGATCTCCGCCTCCAACGCCGTCTTCTGCATCAGGACTCGGATGAAGCCTTCGGCGAAATCGACCTGATTCCATCGGAGGTCCCGCAGGTCACCCTTGCGCAGACCGGTATCGACGGCGACGACGAACAGTTCGCGAAGTTCCTGGAAACGAGCGAAGGCCGCACCCGCAGCCCGGCTGTCGCCACGCAGTCCGCCACCGAAGCGTCGCGGTTTCTTAAAGTTCTCGCTCTGCGTCACAGGCCCAAGCTTGCGCTTGTCGTCGAGGTATCGACGGAACGCTGCTTCATCATCAAAAACCGCGAAGAACCGGTCGCGCTCATCGCGCGTGAGCTCCAACCGAAGCGGCTTCTCTTTCTCTTTCGGCACTTTCTTCTTGAGCGGGTAGTCGGCAATGACATCGCGCTCGACGGCTTGCCGGAGCAGCATCTTGATGAGGCGCACCGCGTTGTTTGTGTAGCTTGGAGAGCGGCCGCTCTTTTTCATGTGCACGATGAACTTGGCCACACGGATGCTCGAAATCTCCTCGAGCTTCGTCTTACCGAGGTACGGCAGGATCTGGCAATCGAGAAGCGTTCGTTGCGTCGCGCGCGTGCTCTCCTGGTGGTTCTCACCAATGTCGTCGAAAAACAGATCGACGAACTGCTGCAGGGTCATCGGACCATCGATTGCGCGACCGCTCTCGAGGTCCGCGCGGAATTTCTTCCACTCGGCAACCGCCTGGGCCTTCGTAACGTTCTCGATCGTGCGTTGCCGGCGTACCGTTCCGCCCGTACCTGGCACGAAGCCGTCAAGCACCGCGCGCTTCCGGCGCGCGTCGTAGTGAAGCCCTTTGAGCTTCATCGACGCACCCCCACTACTCCTTCGGTTCCTCGGCGGTCTTGCATTCCGCGATGAACTTCTCGATCGCTCTGAGCGGGTACGTGCCGTGGGTCGGGGACATGCGCACCCAGCCAGACGGGCCCTTGCCCAGCCAACGCCATTTTGCGAGCGTCTGCGTGCGTATCCCAATGAGATGCGCCGCGTCGGTTGATGAGATCCGTTTCTCCATGCGTGACCTCCGTGGTCAGCAGCAGCGTGAACGGAGGAAGCTCGTGAGAATCGGAAGCGGTGGGAACGATTCGGAAAGGAAAAAACGAGGAGCCGATAGAGACCACGATAGAGACCTCGATGTTCGAAGTCGTCTATGAAGTGATCTATGTTGTTGATTCTAATGGAGCGGGCGAAGGGGCTCGAACCCTCGACACCAAGCTTGGGAAGCTCCTACTCTACCAACTGAGCTACGCCCGCTCAGGCGTGAGGCGGGGATTGTAACGCAACCCGGAGGGTGCGCACTTCCCAGGCGCCTGCGTGCCTCGTGCAACATGACACCAGGCCCCGGCTACTGAGACTTCTTTCTCCCCCCTTTTTCCTGCGGCAGGCGGCGGGCGTCGAGCAACGCCCGCCGCAGAACGAACTCGATCTGCGCGTTGAGGCTCCGCAACTCGTCGTCGGCCCATCGCTGCAGAGCCTCATGGACGGCAGGATCGATACGGAGAGGAAACGCTTTGCGTTCAGCCATGGAGAAGGGTCCGACTTTTGCCTAGTGGTAGAGCGATCCCGCGTTGACGACCGGCTGCGTGCCTCGGTCGCTGCAGAGCACGACGAGCAGGTTGCTCACCATCGCTGCGCGCCGTTCGTCGTCGAGCGTCACGACATCCTTCGCGGCGAGCATGTCCAGCGCCATCTCCACCATTCCGACGGCGCCCTCGACGATCTTCTGCCTGGCCGCCACGACCGCCGACGCCTGTTGACGCTGCAACATCGCCGCCGCGATCTCAGGTGAGTACGCCAGGTGACTGATGCGAGCTTCCACGACTTCGACGCCTGCCTCGGCCAGCCGTTCGTGGATCTCCACTTTCAACTTCTCCGATACTTCAGCGGTGTGCCCCACGAGACAACGCTCGTCATCCTGGTAGCTGTCATAGGCGTATCCGCTCGCGAGGTTCCGCAGCGCCGACTCGCTCTGTACGTGCACGAAATTCTCGTAGTTGTCGACGCGAAACACCGCCTCGGCGGTATCGACGACGGCCCACACCACGATCGCACCGATTTCAATCGGATTCCCCCGGATGTCATTCACCTTGAGCTTCGCGGTCTCAAAGTTGCGGATGCGGACGGAAACCTTCCGTTTCGTGTAGAACGGGTTAGCCCATCTCAGACCAGCGATGCGTGCGGTGCCCACGTATGCGCCGAACAACTGCAGCACCCGGGCCTCGTTCGGATCGACCATGAAGAAGCCAAACAGCGACACACAGATACCGAGGGCGACGAGGCCAGCGCCGAGGGCCCACCACTCCTCGCCATTCACGCCAAGAGCGATCGTCGCGACAATCGCCGCAATGAGCAGCAGCGGAAGAAGAAAGAGCAGCGGGATGCCACTCACGGGATGACGGGGAAGTTCTTTCAGCATGGGTCGACACCTCCGAGCAAGATGACGTCATTATGATATCACTTTGGTGTCATGTCAAGACCCCGGACGGGTACGCTCGCGCACCTCAGGAGAGCGAGACACCCAGCGGTCACACCTTCGCTATTCGACCGGAGAGCGAAGGTGTGACCCAAGTGTGACCCCACCACGTCCGGTCCGGGACGTCGTCGCCCGATCACCGCCAGCCGTCCGTTGATGACGCCACGCCGTCTCCTGGTCATGGTATCCGGTTCCCGGTCACGATCACCTCGTGTCACGGTCACGCCGGATCGAGGTTCGGAGATCTCTCCTGCGTCGCAGGAGACGTCGCGGACGTGGCCAGCGACATTGCGGTCGTGGTCAGCCACGTTGCGGACGTGGCTAGCGAGGTTGCGGACATGGCCGGTGACGTCGCGGTCGTCACCAGTGACGTCGCGGTCGTTGCCAGCGACGTCGCGGTCGTGGTCAGCCACGTTGCGGTCGTGGCCGGCGACATCGCGGTCGTGGTCAGCCACGTTGCGGTCGTGGCCAGCCACATCGCGGTCGTGGCCAGCGACATCGCGGTCGTGGTCAGCCACGTCGCGGTCGTGGCCAGCCACATCGCGGTCGTGGCCGGCGACGTCAACGCCACCACCCGGTGACGTTCGGAAGGTCGCGACGACGTTTCAGACGTGGCTGACGACTTTGCCGTCGTGTTCCGGTGACGTCCGGCACATCCCCGGTGACATTGCGGACGTCGCTGGCGATGTC
>Ga0190275_10000417_pt1 | contig 38577 bp, 23 predicted proteins | sample Popmic550T_FD_133745 | JGI IMG/M metagenome (GOLD analysis project Ga0190275, IMG submission 133745) | Populus adjacent soil microbial communities from riparian zone of Yellowstone River, Montana, USA - 550 T | ecosystem: Environmental > Terrestrial > Soil > Riparian zone > Trees stand | place... | reverse complement strand
GCCACCTGCTCGCGCGTCATGTAGCCCAGCTTCACCAGCCCGTCCTGCAGCTTCTTCACCTCGGGGCCCTCGGCGCCGCGGCGAAGATCCACCTGGGGCGCCGTCACCGGGCCGTTGTTGGTGGGAGGCGGGGGCTGCGTGGGCGGGTTGCCCGTCACCTTGCCGCCGCTGTTCACCCAGTACTCCACCGGCGCGTTGCCGAACGAGTCCTTCACGTGCCCCTTGTTGAAGTTCTTCCCACCGGCCTGGGCGATGGCCGGGCCCTGGGACGTCACCTCACCGGGGCGCACCACCGCCACGTGGCCGATGCCGCCCTGGTTCTTCCACACCGCCACCGCGGGGTGCCCCTGGTTGGCCAGCTGCTGCGCCTCCTGCGCGCTCACCTTCTTCCAGCCGTGCCGGTTGCCGTGCTGGTGCAGCCAGTCCACCGTGCCGTTGGCGCTCAGCTCGCGGCCCTGCCCCACCCCCACCGAGTTGCCACTGTTGTTCACCCAGTGCGGAATCTCCGCGCCCATGGCCCGCGTCACGTCCCACACGAAGATGTTGCAGAACGTGTCCCGGATGCCGTCCCCGCTGGAGTCCCGCGGCGTGTAGCGCCCGTTGTTCCCCACCGCGAACTGGTTGATCACGTTGTCGTACGTGGAGCGGTTGCGCTGGGACGGGCTCCCCCGCAGCGGCGGATTGGTGGGCTGCGCCGCGTTGGTGTTGGTGGTGCCTGACGCCGGCCGGGAACCATCGAACTGCAAGGCTTCTGCGCGCGGGGCCGTCCTCACGGGGGCGGCACTGGTACGGGTGACGGACATGGCGAAAACCTCTGTGTGAATACGTTTTGTCCAGATTGTCGGAAGGTGTGGGCAAAAGTTTCCTCCCTTTTCGAGAATCCGGCAGAAGCCCCCGGGCCGGGGGTAGGCTGCGCGGCCATGTCCGAGACCCTTTTGACGCAGGATGCCGAGGGAGTTCGCACCCTCACCTTCAACCGGCCCGAGAAGAAGAACGCCTTCACCCATGCCATGTACGAGGCGGCCACCGAGGCCCTGTTCCGGGCGAGCCTGGATCCGGCGGTGCGGGTGGTGGTGCTCACCGGCGCGGGCGGCACCTTCACCGCGGGCAATGACATTGGAGACTTCCTGGAGCAGCCGCCCACGGGCGAGGACAGCTCGGTGTTCCGCTTCCTGCGCGCGCTGGTGAACTACGAGAAGCCGGTGCTGGCCGCGGTGGACGGGGCGGCGGTGGGGATCGGCACGACGATGCTGCTGCACTGCGACTACGTGGTGGCCACCGAGCGGACCCGCTTCGTGATGCCCTTCATCAACCTGGGCGTATGCCCGGAGGGCGCCTCCAGCCTGCTGCTGCCGCGCAATGGGGGAATGGCGCTGGCCTCCGAGCTGCTGATGTTCGGAGATCCGTTCGACGCGGCCACCGCGCTGCGCGCGGGCATCATCAACCGCGTGGTGCCCGAGGCTCAGCTCCAGGAGGTGGCGAGCGAGCGCGCCCGCACCCTGGCCGCCAAGCCCGTGGAGGCGCTGAAGGTGACGAAGCGGCTGCTGCGCGAGCCGCTGCGCGCCGAGGTGAACGGCGCCCTCCGCCGTGAGGGCGCCGAGTTCCTCAAGCGCCTCCACTCGGACGAGGCGCGCGAGGCCTTCATGGCCTTCATGAGCCGCAAGGGCAAGTAGGCGCGGCCGCTCAGCCGAGCCCCTCGTGGAAGTCCACCAGGTCGGCCCACTCCGGGTGGTCGATGAACGGGTTGCGGTTGCCCTGGCGCTCGAAGATGGCCTCGTTGCGGTGCCGCTCGTAGAGCGAGGGCGGATCCTCCCGGTGCCAGCTCAGCAGCACCGCGAGCCGGCTCGCCTCGTACTCGGTGGAGGTGCGGTTGATCTCCCCCGGGTACCGCAGCAGGAAGTAGAGCGTGGCGCGCGCCACAGCCCCCTTGCCCGTCGTGGGCTCGAACTTGTTGGCCACCCGCTTACCGCACTCCTCGCGCACCGCCTCCTCGAAGTCCGGGAAGTCGAAGTACGGCGTGTTGCCCCGGAAGCTGTTGCAGCCGGACTCGCACGCGAACAGATGGTGCAGGTCTCCCCGCATCGGCTCGCGCTTGGCGAACCACGACTGGGGCACCACGTGCTCGCAGTTGTACGGCAGCGCCGCCTCCAGCAAGTCCAGCTGCAGCGCCATGGCCTCGGCGCCCAGAGCACTCTCGGCCGCCAGCGCCTCGCGGAAGCGCTCGCCACGCCGCTGGTCGATGCGCGCATCCTCGCGGATGAAGTCCTCGGGCTCGTACTCCTTGCCGGAGTAGATGCTGCGCAGCAGCCCGTCGGGATACAGGTCCACCACGGGGTAGACGTGGCGCATGGGCGCGTAGCGCAGCCGCGTGCGGTGTGTGCCTCGCACGAGCCCGCCGAGCGCCTCATAGTCCGGCGCCTCTCCGAGCTCCGAGTAGTAGCGCTCTTGAGCCGCGCGGGAGGCGGCCTCGTCGAAGTAGGGCGAGCGCCGGGCCCGCTCCAGCTCCGCGAGCGCCTCCTCCACCTCGGGCACCTCCCGTGCGCCTGCTTCGCTCGCTCTTCGCTGCGCCGAAGGCCTGGGCGCGGAGGGGAGAAGGCCCGGCTCCACGTCTACGCTCTTCACAGGAGCGCCGTCCCCCAGCCCGATCTGGATGCTCAAGCGCAGCGGGAGCGTCAGCGTGGCCCCCCCGTCCGTGAGGACGATCCTGCCCAGCGAGGGCCCCTGCGCCTGCGTCCCGCTCGACGACTGAACGCTGGGGCCCGACGTGCCGTCCTCGGCGGATGATCCGGTGCTGTCCTTCCTGAGGAGCACCGGCTCGCCGCTCTCCGCGTCGGCACCCTCTGTCGAGCCATTCCTCTTTCCTTCCCCCTTCGAGCGCCGGGCCGAGATTGACGCGGGCCGCCTCCGGGAGCCAGTGCGTGGGCGCGCGCTCCCCTCAGGGCCCGTCATGGGCTCGAGCAGCTCTGCACGGAGCCGGACCGCCTCGCCGGAGAGGGACCGTGCGCGCAGGTGCCGCACGAGGCTGCTCACGCGCACGCCCTCGTTGGCCTTCCACGCGAGCAGCGCCGGGTCCATGCCCTGCTCCCAGGCCTCCCCATCCACCGTGAGGAAGCGCCCATCCTCCGAGCGCTTCGGCACCCCCATGTGGTGGAGCGCCACCACCTCCCACTGATCGTTGTAGACAGGCGAGCCCGACGAGCCCGGCGCGGTGTCCGTCTCGTAGTGGCAGAAGTCCTCGAGCAGATCGACGATCTGGTTCTCTCGCAGGGCGAGCTGCTTGGGCTCGCCGTTGGGGTGCTGGATGATGTTCACGTACTCGCCGAGCAGCACCTTGCCCTGGGCCTCGATGAGACGGTTGAAGCCGAAGTCTCGCAGCGCCTGGCCGTCGAGCGCCTGGGACTTCACCGCCACCAGCGTGTAGTCGAGCCGCGCGTCCGTGACGAAGAACGTCGCCGGATCCAAGGTGAAGATCACCGAGGGCAGCGCCGCGCCGTCCACGCCGGACTGGAAGTTGAACTCGATCTGGCTGTTGCCCGCCTCCGCCGCGCTGCGCAGCACATGGTTGTTGGTGAGCATCAGTCGGGGAGACACCAGGAAGCCCGTGCCGTAGCCCGCCAGCCGCCCGCGCGAGTCGCCGATGCGCACCCGCCCCACCGAGCGTGAGACCTTCAGTCCCCGCTCCAGGAAGCACACGCTCGTCAGATCGCTGCGCCCCAGCACGCGCTCGTACACCAGCTTCGCGGGCTCGGCGGTGACAGGGACGACGCGAGAGCGCACCCGCGCGGTGTCCGGACACAGCGTGCCCTCAGCGCTCTCGATGCCGAGCCGCCGCATCCTCGCCCGGACACGCTCCGGGGTGTCCACCTCCATCGGGGTCCGGCCCTCGTCGTCGAGCTGGTGCATCACGCCCTCGCGGACGCGGCGCCGCTCGCGGTAGCGCCGCTCGGTCTGCTCGAGCTGGCCCTCCATGCGCCGGTACCACGACTCGGGGAGCCGAGCCTCGGGCGATGGCTTTCGCGCAGCGGGAGAGGCCTCATGCTCAGCCGCCCCGTGTCCGTTCCCCTGGGGGGGTTCGACGCCGAAGGGCGGAAGTCCCGCCTCCCTGTCCAACAACGAGGTTCCATTCTTCTTCACTTCGGCCATCGCGCCCTCCGATCCTGGAGCCCCCAGCGGGACTCACCCTCCGGGGAGAGTGGCGTGGGCGCGGATGTGACGGAGGCCTAGAAGTCGATCCGCAAGAGGGGAGCGTAGGGATGGACGCCGAGGGATGAGGCATCCTCCGGCGCCGCGTCCACCGTATGGGTGAGGACGGGCAGTGGACCCGTGCGCAGCACCGCGCCTGGCAACATGTCCAGCTCCCAGCCGTCCTCCGTCAGGCGCAGGTAGCCAATGACGGGCTGGCGATCCTCCCCTTGCTCCAGCTGCGGGTCGGCGAGGCGCCCCTCCTCCAGCGGCGTCAAGGCGTACGTGCGAGCGCCTGGAGCGGCAGCCTGGACAGGGGCCGGCAGCAGGAGCAGAGCCAGAGCGGAGGTCGCGGCCACGGCCACCAGCGCAGCCCAGAAGCGCACCGCAACGGACGTCATGCTCGCAGTCATGGATCGCGACCTCCTATCTGGAAAACACACAGGGGGCAGGGGAGGTTCCCGATGGTGGGCCGCCCGCGCTCCTCGTGGGCAACCCGGCTTCATTCCCACCCGTGCTCCCAAGGCGTGCGAGCGCCCTGGGAGTAAGCAACCGCGCTACTTGGGCGCCGGCGCCTTCACCGGCCCCTTGGTGAGGAAGGCGTCGACGCTGGCGCTCTGCGCCTCCTTCTGGGCGATGCACAGGTCCATCTGCTCCAGCACCTGGGACAGGAAGCGTGGGCCGCTGTCGGTGCGCGCGCTGCGCTCGGTGAAGAAGGCCTCCACGTCCTTGCGGTGCTCCGCGTCACAGAAGGCCCCGCCCACCATCGCCAGCCGGCCGGCGAACTCCTCGGGCATCCGAGCGGTGAGCGCGTCGTAGTTCTCCTTCACGAAGCTGTACACGACGTCCCGCGTGGCCGGATGCTGCGAAGGGCCATACATCACCCACATCACCTCGCGAGCATCGTTCGCGGGATCCAGCACCATGGGGAGCAGCTGACGCACCACCTGCGGATCCCGAGTGCTGCTCATGGCGCCGAGCAGCTGCTGGCGCACCTTGCGCTCCGGCTCCTTCTTCCAGGCCTCCAGGAACTTCGGCGCCAGCTCCGCGCCCGCGCTCGCCGAGGCCATCCCCAGCACCGCGAACGTCAGCTCCTGGGGGATCGCCTTCCGGTCCACCAGCCACTTGCCGGTCAGCTTCTTCGCCTCCGCGACGAGCTTCGGGTCCTCGCCCTGCCTCCCGGCGAGATTCAGCATCATCGGGCGCAGCAGGCGCGTGTCCTCGCTCTCGCCCGAACGGGGGGTGAAGCCCAGCTTCCGGGCGCGCGGCCCGTAGGTGTCCCGCAGGAAGCGCTTGTAGTCCGCGCGGCGGGGCTCGGACAGCATCCGCTCGTCCACCACGTCCAGCAGATCCACCGAGGCAGTGACGACCTGTCGGTCCGGATCCTCGGCGAAGCGAGCGGCCAGCGCGAGCGCGTCCCCCGCCGACAGCACCCCGGCCTTGGCCAGCGCGCCCGCATCCCCGAGCAGCGTCACGCGCTCGGAGCGCGTCAGCCGCTGGTCCGCCACGGTGAGCAGCTTGCGCAGCGCCTCGCCCGCCAGCTGCGTCCGGTAGTAGCCCGCGCCCTCCGCGTTCGGGAAGAGCCAGTCCGGGCAGGACTTCGCCTCGGGCAGCGGCAGCTCCGCGCGCTCCGTCTCCAGCACCGTGCACGCGCGGCCCGTCGTCGCGCCCACCCCGTAGCGCACGCACAGCGGCACATGCCACGTGCGCGCCGCCTCGCCCTTGGAGCCCACCGGCAGGTAGCGGCGCTGGTGGAGCGCCACCTTCGGCGTCTTGCCCGAGCAGTCCAGGGCAGCGGTGACGATGGGAGCTCCTCCCTGATCGAGGAAGGTGCTCAGCACCTTGCCCACGTCCTGGCCGGCCTCGGCGGAGAGCGCTGCCAGGAAGTCATCCGCCGTGGCGTTGCCGCCGGCATGCTTGCGCAGGTAGCGCTGGATGCCGCGCCGGAACACCTCGCGGCCCAGCCACTCCTCCGTCATGGCCAGCACCGCGGAGCCCTTGCCGTAGGTGATGCCGTCGAAGGCGGTGAGGATGTCGCCCGCGTTCTCGATGGGCTGGCGGATGCGCCGCGCCGTCACCAGGCTGTCGGCCTCCAGGGACCAGGAGCGGCCCTGCAGCCGCTGCACCGGCGCGTCCCACGTGGGCTGCCAGCCCTCGACCATGCGCGGGGTGATCCACGAGGCGAAGGACTCGTTGAGCCACAGGTCGTCCCACCACGCCAGGGTGACGAGGTTGCCGAACCACTGATGCCCCAGCTCGTGCACCTGGGTGCCCGCGAAGCCGCGCTGGCGGCCGGGGGTGTCCTCGCCCTCCTTGACCAGCAGCAGCTCGGAGTTGAAGGTGATGAGGCCCGGGTGCTCCATGGCCCCGCCGAAGAGCGGCACGGCGATGGTGTCCAGCTTCTCGTACGGGTACGGAATGTCGAAGTACTCCTCGAGCCGCGCGAGGATCTCCGGCGTCACCTTCGCGGCATAGGCGGCCTCGGCGGAGCGGCCCTTGGGGGTGATGATGCGGGTGGGCACCTTGTTGCGGCCCGAGGGCGCGGCCTGGACGAACTCGAACGGGCCCACGCCCAGGGCGATGAGGTAGGTGGGCAGCGGCAGCGTGCGCGCGAAGCGGAAGGTGCGGCCGCCGTCCGGACGGGCCTCCTCGGAGATCAGCGGGGTGTTCGTCACCGCCACGTTGCCCGCGGGCACGTGGAAGGTGAGCTGCCAGGGCACCTTGAAGTTCGGCTCGTCGAAGCAGGGGAAGACGCGGCGGGCGCCGATGGGCTCGAACTGGGTGAAGAGGTACCAGTCGCCGCGCTCCTGGGCGCGGAAGACGCCGTCGAGCTCACGGGTGGAGGCGACGGCCTCGTAGGTGATGCGCAGGCTCGCCGGGCCCTTCGCCAGCGGGCGTGCCAGCGTGAAGCCGATGAAGCCCTCCTTGCCGGCGACCGGTGTCACCGCGATGTCCGCGCCCCCCTGCTTCAGGGAGGCCTGCTTCACCGTGAGCGCCTTGCCGTTCAGCCAGACGACGGAGGTGGGCTCGACCACCTCGAGCGCGAGGTCCGCCACGCCCTGGAAGGTGCCGGCCTTCGGGTCCATGGTGAGCTCCACCGTGTAGCCCGTGGGGCGGACGGTGGTGGGGAGGCGCAGGGACGGCGAGGCGGGCGGCGTCACCGGAGCGGCGGGCGCGGAGGCCTGCGCGGGAGCGGGCGGAGACTCGGAAGTCTCCGGAGCCGGGACATCCTGACGAGCCCCGCAGGCGCTCAGCAGGCCTGCGAGGAGCAGTGAGGAGAGAGAAGGAAGGCGCATGGGGATGCGGTCTAGCCCAGTCCGGGCGGGCAAGGGAGCGACTTCGCGTGCACCAGTGGCCTTGCCGGCTTGTCCGCTTCGGTGTGGAGTGCGCCGCCGTGCCTTCGCCCGCTACCATGCCTGCGCCGCCTGTCCACCCCATCCGGCTGACGTCCCCGCACCTGCGCCGCATCATCGGCGAGCCGCCCGGCCCCCTCACGGGCTTCCTGGCCAACCTTGCGCTGGGTGTGGTGGCGAACCTCAGCCGGGGTGCGCGGGAGCGCCTCGCGCGCTTCGTAGGCGGGCTCGCCTACACGCTGGGCATCCGGCGCCGCGTCGCGTTGGAGAACCTGGCGCAGGCGATGCCGGAGCGCTCGGAGGCAGAGCGGCAGGCCATTGCTCGCGGCACGTACATCACCATGGCGCGCGCGGTGCTGGAGGCGCTGGCGGACAAGGAGCGGATGCCGCCGGGCTGGGAGCAGGAGGAAGTGGTGGGCCGTGAGGCGTGGGAGGCGCTCCAGGCGCACCTGGCCACGGGCAAGGGCGCGCTGCTGGTGACGGGGCACTTCGGCAACTGGGAGCTGCTGGGAGAGATCCTCATCCGCCGGGGTGTGCCGCTCAATGCGCTGGTGCGCCCCCTCAAGGGAGCGCTCAACATGCGCATCGCGGAGAACCGGGTGCGCGCGGGTGGGGGGCTCATCTACCCTCGGGGCGCGGTGCAGGAGACGGTGGACGCGCTCAACCGCGGCGAGAGCGTGTTCATGCTCCTGGACCAGGCCATCCCAAGCAAAGGCGTCTTCGTGCCCTTCTTTGGGAGGCTGGCGTCCACCACGCCGGCAATGGCGGTGGCGGCCCAGCGCACGGGAGTGCCCGCGTGGGTGGTGATGGGCGTGCGTGACGGCCAGCGGATGCGCGTCCACATCGAGGGTCCCATCTCGCCGCCGCCTGCTCAGGAGGGCAAGGACCCCATCACCGAGCACACCGCGCTGGTGACTGCGGGGCTCGAGCGGGTGATCCGCCAGTACCCCGAGCAATGGCTGTGGCTGCACCGACGCTGGAAGTACCCGCCACCCCCTCCTCCACCCAACCTCCTTCCCATGGACGATTCGCCCACGTGAGTGAACCCTCTGTCCCTCCACCGCACACGAGCGAGACCCTCAAGCTCCTTCTCGTCGATGACGACGCGGTCGACCGGCTTGCAGTCCAGCGGCTCCTGCGCACCAGCGGCGTCGCAGCGGAGGTCGTGGAGGCCAGCACTGGGCGCGAGGCGCTCGAGCGTCGGAAGGAGCAGTCCTTCGACGTGATCCTCCTGGACTTCCTGCTCCCGGGGGAGGATGGGCTCTGGGTCCTGCGCGAGCTCGGAAAGACGGGCTCTCGCTCTCCGATCATCGTGCTCACGGGGCAGGGGGATGAGCAGACGGCCGTCGAGCTGATGAAGGCGGGAGCCGCCGACTACATCTCGAAGGCGAAGCTGTCTGCCGAGCGCCTGGGGCAGAGCCTGCGTCACGTCATGCGGCTGCACCTGGCGGAGCAGCAGCACCGGGCACTCGCCGAGGCCCTCCCCCAGATCGTCTGGACGGCCGGGCCGGAGGGTCGAGCCGACTACTACAACCGACGCTGGTACGACTACACCGGGCTCATGCTGACGCGTTCCATGGAAGAGGGCTGGCGCGAGGTCATCCATCCCGAGGACATCCCTGGCTGCCTCGCACGGTGGAGCGAGAGCGTCCAGTCGGGAGCACCCTTCGAGGGCGAGAGCCGCATCCGGCGCCACGCGGATGGCACCTACCGCTGGCACCTCATCCAGGCCCTGCCGCTGCGCAACGCGCACGGCCGCATCCTCCAGTGGCTCGGCACGTGCACCGACATCGACGACCAGAAGCGCGCGTCGGAGACCCTGAGCTTCCTCGCGGAGGCGAGCACCCTGATCACCGCCTCGCTGGAGATGTCCGTCACCCTCGAGCGGCTCTCGGCGCTGATCGTCCCCCGGCTGGGAGACTGGTGTGCCATCTACCTCCAGGAGGATGAGGGGCCGATCCGGCAGGCGATGGTGACCCACGCGGATGTCTCGAAGGTGCCGCTGCTGAATGAGCTGCACCGCACCTTCCCCCCGGCGGCTACCGCCAGCTGCGGCTACCCTCGGGTGCTGCGCACGGGGGAAGCCGAGCTGGTGCCCGAGCTCACGGCGCAGATGATTCATGAGGCACTGGGTCCCACGGAGCAGCTGGACCCCAGCGGGAAGCTCCGGCCGAGCTCGTGGATGGTGGTCCCGCTGTGGGCCCAGCGGCGGGTCTTCGGGGCCCTGCAGGTGTGCGCCGTCCGGCCCGGGCGCCGCTACACCGCGCGAGACCTGGAGCTGGTGCAGGAGCTGGCACGCCGAGCCGAGATCGCCATCGACAATGCCCGGCTCTTCGAGATGGCCAAGGCCGAGCACCTGGTCGCCGAGCAGGCCAATCGCGCCAAGGACGAGTTCCTTGCCGCTGTCTCTCACGAGCTGCGCACCCCCCTGATGGCCATGCTCGGTTGGACGCAGCTGCTGCGCTCGGGGCGGCTGGCCCCTGAGAAGCACGCCCGGGCGCTGGAGGCGGTGGAGCGCAACACCCATGTGCAGGTCCAGCTCATCGAGGATCTCCTCGACGTCTCGCGGATCATCACCGGCAAGATGCGGCTGGAGATCCGGCCCGTGAGCCCCCGCGAGTTCATCGAGGCCGCGCAGGACTCGGTGCGCCACGCGGCCGAGGCGAAGGGGGTGACCCTCCACTCCGAGCTGGACGCGGACACCGGCCCCATCAGCGGGGACGCCGATCGGCTGCAGCAGGTGCTCTGGAACCTGCTCGCCAACGCCATCAAGTTCACGCCCAAGGGCGGACAGGTCACCGTGCGCCTGCAGCGGGTGGACACGAACGCGGTCATCGAGGTGGAGGACAACGGCCAAGGCATCCCCAAGGGCTTCCTGTCCCACATCTTCGAGCGCTTCTGGCAGGTCGACGGGAGCTCCACCCGCCAGCATGGCGGACTGGGACTGGGGCTGGCCATCGTGCGGCACCTCACCGAGCTGCATGGAGGCACCATCGAAGCCTTCAGCCGGGGCGAGGGACAGGGCGCGCTCTTCACCCTGAAGCTGCCGCTGGCGGCGGCGGCGCGGGTGCGGGGGACTCCGCCCTCGAGCCAGCCTGAGGCGCGCCTGGAAGCGCTGCTCCTGCCCGCACCCGAGCTGGAGGGGCTGCAGGTGCTGGTGGTGGACGATGAGCCCGATGCCCGGGAGCTGCTCGCCGTGATGCTGGAGAGCCGCAAAGCCCAGGTCGTCACCGCAGCCAGCGCCAGGGAGGGCCTGGAGAAGCTGGAGCTGTGCCGTCCCCACGTCGTCATCTCGGACATTGGAATGCCCGGAGAGGATGGTTACTCCTTCATCCGCAGGCTGCGCGCGCTGAGTCCGGAGCGGGGGGGCCAGACTCCGGCCATCGCGCTCACGGCCTTCGCCCGCATGGAGGACCGCACCCGGGCGCTGCTCGCGGGCTTCCAGATGCATGTGCCCAAGCCCATCGAGCCCGTGGAGCTGGTGAGGGTGCTGGCCTCCCTCACCGGCAGAAGCTGACCCGAAGCCGCCCCCCACTCCGGGTGTATATAGCGCTGCACCACATCGTTACCCTCAAGGGAGCACACCATGTCGAAGGGCATTCGTTCCGCGGTCATTGCGCTCACCGTCTGCTTCGCGATGGCTGCGGGCGCACAAGGCACCGTCAAGGTCGGCAAGGACGGGAGCGTCAAGATCAACTCCGGCGGCAGCAAGGTGGACGTGAGTGGCGGCAACGTGAAGGTCGAGAGCGATGGCACCACCACGCAGGTCGAGGTGGAGAAGGACGACGACGAGGAGCGCTCCGACGACGACTCCGATTCGGAGATCAACATCACCGACGCGGGCCGCAAGGCGACGCTCGCCTGCGATGGCAACACCGAGGTGTCGATCAGCGGCTCCGCGAACGACCTGACGTTCACCGGTGAGTGCAAGCGCGTCGACGTGACGGGCAGCTCGAACAAGGTGACGCTGGACACCGTGGGCAGGATTGACGTCACGGGCACGAGCAACGCCGTCACCTGGAAGAAGGCGGCGGGCGGCAAGAAGAAGCCGAAGGTGAGCTCCACCGGCACCGCCAACAAGATCTCCCAGGCGAAGTAGTCACTGCTCCTCGCAGCTTCCATGCGGAGCAGCCCGCTGCTCTGAGCCAGCGACTCTCTTCGGGCGCCTGAGCTTCAGCGAAGCGCGTGAGGCAGGATGCGCGCGGGTAGAGGGAGCGGCTCCCTCCTTTTTTCTGCATGATTCCCTCGCTCACAGGCTCTCACGGTGTAGGGAACCGGGATTTCGAACAGGAGCGACCGATGAGACTTCCGAAGCAACGCATGCTGCGGTTCGTGGTGGGGGGGCTCGCCGCCATTGCCGTACTCGTGGCGGTCCCAGCGCCTGCAGCGAGCGCTCCGCAGCCGCAAGCCGCGCTGCCGGGCACGCCCGCGGGACGGCAAGCCGCGGCTCTCATCCAGGCGTTCAACGAGGGCAAGGGGAGCACGATGCTCGCCTTCATCAAGGACCACTACGCGAAGGCTTTCCTGGCCCGGAGCCCCGTCGAACACCACCACCGAACTTTCGGGGAGCTCTGGATGAACACGAGCGGGCTGACCGTCCAGAAGGTGGAGTCGTCGAGCGAGCGCACGATCGTCTTGCTCGCGCTGGACAAGCTGGCCGGTGATTCGGTGCGGCTGCAAGTCGACGTCGAGGCGAAGGCGCCGCACGGCATCCTGGGTGTGAAGATCCAGCCCGTCGCGTCGCCCTCCAGCGACAGCGGCCGCCCGCTCACCGACGAGGAGGTGGCGAAGGCAGTCCAGGCCTACGTCGAGAAGCTGGCCGCGGCCGACGCTTTCTCAGGGACGGTGCTGATCGCGCACGGGGACAAGGCCGTCTATCAGGGCGCGTTCGGCCTGGCGAGCCGCGCCTTTCAGGTGCCCAATCGGCTGGACACGAAGTTCAACCTCGGCTCGATGAACAAGATGTTCACGGCGGTCGCCATCGCGCAGCTCGTCGAGGCTGGGAAGCTCTCGTTCGAGGACAAGGTGGGGAAGATTCTGCCGAACTACCCGAACAAGGCCGTCGCCGAGAAGGTGACCCTCCATCAGCTCCTCACCCACACCTCCGGTCTCGGCAATTTCTTCAACAAGAAGTACCACGAGGCGGACAAGAGCCGCCTTCGCGAGATCAAGGACTTCCTCCCTCTGTTCGTGGACGAGCCGCTCGCGTTCGAGCCAGGGGCACGCTGGGGGTACAGCAACTCCGCCTTCATTGTGCTCGGTGCGATCATCGAGAAAGCCTCCGGGCAGAACTACTTCGATTATGTGCGCGAGCACATCTACAAGCCTGCCGGCATGACGAGCTCGGACGCCTACGAGATCGATCGTGACCCACCAAACCTCGCCGTCGGCTACACGACCGAGGGCCCCGGCGGGCAGGAGGGCCCCAAGCGAGACTGGAACAACCTCTTCCTTCACGTGGTCAAGGGTGGGCCGGCGGGCGGCGGGTTCTCGACCGTCGAGGATCTCTGGCGGTTCTCCCAGGCGCTCCAGGACCACAAGCTGCTCAGCGCCCCGTCCACGCAGCTCGTGACCACAGGCAAGGTGCAGCCCAATCCCGAAAGCGCGGACGAGAAGTACGCCTACGGCTTCTTCGATGAGCAGGTCCAGGGAACCCGCATCGTTGGCCACGGCGGCGGATTCCCGGGCATCAACAGTCAGCTCGATATGTACCTGGGCAAGGGCTACACCGTGGTGGTGATGTCGAACTACGATCCTCCTGCCGCAGGGCGCGTCTCCCAGAGGATCCGGACACTGCTCCTTCGGTAATCCACCGGCGCTCCGGCGGAGCAGAGGCAGGTGAGCATCCCTCCTTGATCCCAAACCCACCCTGGGAGCTAAAGTCGTAAAGCTGGAATACGCCCCCCGAAAGGTGCCTCACGATGCCCGAAGTGAATACCGACCTGACCGACATGATTCGCAACGTCATGCCCTTCGCGACCTTCCTGGATCTGAAGTTCGTGGAGAGCTCGAAGGAGCGGGTCATCGGTCTCGCCGAGTGGACGCCTGAGAAGACGACCACGGGCGGGGTGATTCACGGTGGGTACCTGATGGGCTGTGTGGACGCCATCGGAGCGGTCCTCGCGTTCAACAACCTTCCCGAGGGCGCGTCGGGGACGACGACCATCGAGTCCAAGACGAACTTCTTCCGCGCGGTCCGCGCCGGCCTCATCCAGTTCCGTTCGACCCCCGTGCACACCGGCCGGACGACGTCCGTCATCCAGACGGATGTCCTCGATGATCGCGAGGCCCTCATCTGCCGCACGACCCAGACGCAGCTCGTCCTCACCCGGTAGAGAGGATCGCTCGTCATGCAGGCTCCCGCCATCACCCAGCTCCACGAGCGCTCCACACCCGAGGAGGTTCGTCGCTATGTCGCCTCCGAGCTCGAAGCGTTCTTCGCCACCCAGATCAACCCGGAGGCCACCGAGCGCGACGAGGCCTGCGAGGCGGTGCCCCGCGGTGCCTTCGAGCACGCGGCACAGGTGGGCCTGCTCAACTACCTCATGCCCAAAGACGTGGGCGGCATGGGGGGCTCACGCCGCACCTTCGGGCTGCTCCTGGAGCACATCGGCTACTTCTGCAATGACATGGCCTTCCCCTCGATGCTGGCCATGTACGCGGACGTCCCCAACGTCATCTACAGGAGCCGCCGGCCCTCCCTGCTCGAGGCGTATGTCCACCCCATGGCGCTCGGCAAGAAGCTGGGGACCTTCGCCTACACGGACTATGGCGACGCCTTCGACTTCCAGACCCGAGTCGTTCGCAAGGAGGACCGGTACGTCCTGAACGGCACCAAGTGTCTCCAGACTGGTGGGGCGCTGGCCGACGTCTTCGTCACCTATGCCCGAGACGAGGCCGACGACATGAAGGTGCTCCTCGTGGACCGGAGTGATCCGGGAGTGAGCACGCGCCCGGTGAAGACGCTGGGGCTGCGGTCCGCGGGCCTGACGCAGCTCAAGCTCGAAGACGTCACCCTCGCGGAGGAGCGGCTGCTGAGCGGACCGGATGGGCTCGCCGAGGCGCAGACCTTCCTCAACAGCCGGCGGATGTTCGTGGTGTGCCCCTTCGTCGGCGCGATGAAGCGCATCATCGAGCTGTGTGTGGTGCACCTGGACACGGTCATCCGCGAAGGCCGCCCGCTCACGCAGGCGCAGACCGTGCAGGCGCACGTGGGCAACATGGCCGCCCGGCAGCTCACCTCCGAGGCCATCCTCCATGACGCGCTGGATCGCATCGGCCGGGGAGACATCAACCAGCTGTTCGATCCCATCATCTCGGCAGCCAAGCTCATCATCACGGAGAATGCGCTCGAGCTCGGCGAGCGAGCCATCCGCCTCACCGGCTGGCGCGGCTACAGCAAGGAGCTGCCCTTCGAACGGTTCTACCGAGCCTTCATGGCGGCGCTGACCGGGCAGACGGCGCAGGACGTCCTCGAGATCCAGCTCGGCGTCGTCACCATGGCTCATGTGGGATTCAACCAGCAGAGGGGGTTGCGATGAAGTTCATCTTTTCAGGCACCATGCTGCGCTTCGTGGACTACTCGCACGAGGTGGAGATCTCCGAACCGAACTTCGAGCTCGCGCTGAAGGGCCTGCTGGCGAAGGCGCCCGCGCTCGAAGGCGTGCTGCTGGACAGCAACAAGAACCTGCGCCGCACCCACCAGATGTTCCTGAACGGGGAGTCCATGGAGGCGCGGTATTACTCGGACGCGCAGGCGCGCAACGCGCTGGCCGTGCAGCCGACCGACTCCGTGTACTTCCTCACCGCGATTGCAGGAGGTTGAGCATGCCACGCGTCCACCGCGCCACCTTTGGCCTCGAGACGTGCATGTTCTCACCGCACCAGATGCACGCGGAGAGCGCCCTGACGCTGGCGGCCAGCGGGGCCATGGCAGCGCTCGCCCACAACGAGATGAGCCTCCAGTCCATGATTCAGAAGCACGGGCTGGGGCTCGTGGTGCTCAGCGCGGACGTCGAGTACGACTCCCGGCTCACCTTCTTCTCCGCCCCCTCCATCGTCACCGACTCGCAGGTCACCCTGCGCGACGACGGAAAGATCCTGGTGTTCCGCTCCCGGCACTCGGTCTCGGGGGACAAGGGCATCTCCATCTACGTCAAGGTCCGGCCCATCAAGCTCAGCGGCGGCGCGGCGCTGGATGCGGAGCCCTCGGTGATTGACGGCGAGCTCCGCGCGCGGGTCGCGGCGGACGAGCTGGAGGCGGACGTTCCGACACGCGCCTTGCAAGCGCAGATCGACTCGTGGCTCCAGGGCGCCGAGAAGCTGGGCGGCGGCGAGCACCCCCTCTTCATCGGGCGCAGCGACTGCGAGCTCGCGGATCAGTGGCGGTTCGTGCGCCTGCCCACGCTCGTCGCCACCGCGCGTGAGCAGCTCGCCTTCAGCGGAGCACGCCACCTCACCGTCGGCATGAAGAGCCCGCTGAGGTCCTTCCGCGGCGAATACTTCCGGCCCATGTTCTTCGGGGACCGCGGCAGGATCGACATCCAGGCGTTCAAGAAGGAGGAGCGGACCTTCATCATCTACCGTGTGCTGGGTGCGCTCGTCCCCGGCGCGGCCGAGGACTCGCGGCCGCTGTGCGCCCTGGCCGCCGAGGTGTTCTGAAGGCTTGTGCAGCATGGAGAACTCCTCCCCTGCAGCATTCCCCGCCCTCTCGCCTGAGCTCATGGGGCTCCTGCGCTGTCCCGTGGATGGAGCGCCCCTGGTGCATGCGAGCACGGGGAGCGCGCTCTCGTGCACCCGCGCTGCTCACTCGGCGCAGTGGCGCGGCGGCATCCTCGACTTCTCCCCCGCCCCCGGGACGCATGCCTTCGAGGGCTGGGTGGCATGGACCTATGATCTGTTGCTGTCGCGAGTCCTGCTCCGCCGCTTCGCGGTGAGGCGCCAGGTGCTGGAGCGGCTCCATGAGCGCGCGGTGAAGGCTGCACGCGGTGGCCTCCTCCTCGACGGGCCCTGTGGAACGGCCGTGCTCTCCGCGCCCTGGCTGCTGGAGGCCGGGCTCCGCGCCTACGTCGGGGTCGACCTCGCGCTCCCGATGTTGCAGCGCGCGCAGCGGCGCCTGCGGATGTGTCCGACGCTCCTCGTGCGAGGGGACCTCTGTGCGCTCCCACTGGCCGAGGGGACGGCGGATGTGGCCCTGTGCAGCCTGGGCCTGCAGTTCATCCGCGACCGGGCCATGGCCCTCCGGGCGCTGCGGCGTGCCCTCCGGCCCGGGGGACTCTGTCTGGGGGCAGCACCCGCCTTGGGGCTGTTTGACGGCTATGATCGGCGTCACGCGACACGCCCGGATCCCGACTTTCCTCTGACGGCGAGCACCTTCGCCTCCGAGCTGGTGGAGGCGGGGTTCCGGGACGTGACGCTCTCGACAGAGGGAGCGCTCATTCTGTGGGAGGCTACGGCTTCCTCGTGAGCGAGTGGGAGATGAGCGCCCTCAGCGCCTCGGAGAAGGAGGCTGCCAGCCGCTCCAGGGTGGCTGGATGGTGGACGGCCTCGCTGTAGACCCAGGTGACGCGCAGCTGGCCTTCCGCGACGATGCCGAGCACCTCCAGCAGATCCCGGCGATGCCCATGCGGGCTCCGCGTAGTCCCAGTGGACTCGTGCGACCACTGGAACCACCGGGAGCCGCGCACCACGGCGTCCACCTGGCCCAGATAGTCGAAGCTGACCTGCGCCTTCGGTAGCGCGGCCAGCCGAGAGGTCAGCCCCGCGTCGCCTCGCAGGTAGCGCAGCAGCCCGTAGGCGAGCCCGTGCAGCGGCACGCGCCGGAGCTGCTCCTGGATCGAAGCGAGCGCCTCGCCCCATCCGCTGGACTTGTCTCGCGTCAGCACCACGGGATGGAGGGCGGTGAACCACCCCACGGTGCGGCTCACGTCCAGGTCCTCGAAGATGAGCTCGCGGCCATGGGTCTCGCGGTCGACGAGCGCTGCGGAGCTCCCCGTCCACTCCGTGAGGGCGTGCACCAGCGCTGTGAGGAGGAGCTCCTCCACGCGCGCGCCGGACACCTGGGGGACCTGCCGGAGGAGTGCCTCTGTCTCCTCCTCGCTCAACGTCATGACGAGCCGCCGCGAGGAGGCGACGGTGTTGCGGCCACCCGGGCGGTCTACCGGGAGCGGCGAGACCTGGGACCATGGAAGCTGGAGCCACCCGTCCGCCGCCGCGCCGGCCTCTTCCGAGCGGGCATAGGCCTGGAGCCGCTCGGTGGCGCGGCTGAGAGGGGCGCTGGGAGCTCCAGGCTCGAACGAGGTGAGGTCCGCCCCATCCGTCACAGCCGAGAGGAGCAGCTCCAGCTCCTCCAGCAGCACGCGCCAGGAGATCCCATCCACGATCAGGTGATGGATGACGAAGAGCACCAGCGCTGGCACAGGCGGCGCATGCTGGAAGAGCGTCACGCGGATCAGCGGGCCCTGCTCCAGCGACAGGCTGGCCTGGCGCTCCTCGGTCAGCTCCAGTCTCCGGGCGCGGGCCTCGTCGTCACCCAGCCCGCGAAGATCGATGACGTCCATGACAGCGGCGCCAGCCCCTGGCACCACCCGCTGCACCCGCTCGCTCCCGCGCCGCTCGAAGCGGGACCGGAGCGCGCCATGCCGCTCCATGAGCCGGGCGAGCGCACGCTCCAAGTGACTCGGCTCCACCTCCTGCCGGAGAGCCACGATGACAGCCTGGTTCCAGTGGTGCGACTGCGCGAACTCCTGCTCGAAGAACCAGCGCTGCACCGGGGTTAGCAGCGCCTCGCTCTCCGCGCTGCCCTGCTCCGGGAGCCCAGGTGCCACAGGGAGGGCCACCTGGGCCAGCTCGGCGACGGTTGGATGTTCGAAGATCTGCCGGGCGCTGAGCCGCACCCCCGCGCGCGCGGCGTGGGCCAGGACCTGGATGCCCAGGATGGAGTCTCCCCCCAGGTCGAAGAAGTTGTCCTGAAGCCCCACGCGCGGCAGGCCCAGCACCTCCCCCCAGATCCGCTGGAGGAGCGCCTCGAGCTCCGTGCGCGGCTCCTCCAGGGCCGAGCCGCTGGGCTCAGCACGCTCAGGGGCTGGCAGGCGCGCCCGATCCACCTTGCCGTTCCCGCTGAGCGGGAGCTCGGCCAGGGAGACGATGGCGGCGGGGACCATGTACTCCGGCAGCCGGGCCTCCAGGTGGGCCTGCAGCGCCGCCAGCTCCGGCCGGGCTGCCTCGCGGGGGACGACGTAGGCCACGAGCCGCCGCTCACCTCGATCGTCACGGATGACCGCAGCCGCCTGGTGGACCTCCGGGTGCTGGCCCAGCGCCGCCTCGATCTCTCCCAGCTCGATGCGGTGGCCTCGGAGCTTGACCTGCGCGTCCTCTCTCCCCAGGAACTCGATGTTGCCGTCCGGGAGCAGTCGCCCGAGATCGCCGGTGCGGTAGATGCGCCCGAGCACCGGGTGCGATAGGAACCGTGCCGCCGTCTTCTCTCCATCACGCCAGTACCCCAGCGCGACACCCACTCCGCTGATGTAGAGCTCACCGATGGCCCAGGGTGGGCGCGGCCCGAGCTCCGCGGAGAGCACGTGCACCTGCTGCCGGAGCATGCCTCTTCCGTAGGGGATGCTCTTCCAGGAGGGCTCGATGCGGCCAATCGGGAAGAGGATGGACCAGATGGAGGCCTCGGTCGCGCCGCCCAGGCTGATGAGCTCGATGCCGGGCACCAGCGCGCGGATGCGATCTGGCAACGTCAGGGGGATCCAGTCTCCCGAGAGGAGCGCCAGCCGCAGCGAGCCGAGGACAGCGCCGCTGCGATGGGCGGCGTACTCGACGAGCATCTCCATCAAGGCCGGGACGGAGTTCCAGATCGTCACGCCCTGCGCGGCGATGCAGTGAGCCCAGTGCTCTGGATCCTTCATGCCGCTGGCGTCCGGCACGACGATCGTCCCACCGGCAGCCAGGGTCCCAAAGACATCCCACACCGAGAGATCGAAGCTCAGGGAGGAGAGCGCAAGGACGCGATCCCCGGGGCCCACACGGAAACGCTCGTTCACGTCGAGCACGGTGTTCACGGCGCCGCGGTGATCGATCATCACCCCCTTCGGCTCACCGGTGGAGCCGGAGGTGTAGATGACGTAGGCGAGATCCGTGGGCGTCTGGATGGCGGGGAGCGGCTCGGCGGACGCAGGGGGCAGCGGCTCGACGGGCCATACCGTGACTTCGCCTGGCCAGGAACTGCGCTCGGCGAGCCAGGGTTGGGTGAGGGCGAAGCGGACCTCTCCATTGCGGAGGAGGTACTGGAGGCGTGCCTCGGGCAGAGAGGGATCGATGGGCAGGTATGCAGCCCCCGCCTCGAGGATGGCGAGGACGGCGACGACCTGCTCCCACCCCTTCTCCATCACGACAGCAACGAGCTGGTTGGGCCGTACCCCCGCCGCGCGCAGCCGTCCGCCGAGGGCCCAGGCCCGCCGCTGGAGCTCACCGTAGCTCAGGGAGCGCCGTGAGGAGGCGACAGCCACCTGCTCTGGCCGAAGCGCAGCCTGCTCCTCGAAGAGTGCCTGGAGGAGGCGCGCTGGAGCACCCGCCACGTCTGCTGGCGGCTCCAGCGTGACGAGCCCCGCGGCTGCACCATCAGCCGCAAAGGCTCCCACCCGACGTGTGAAGGCTTCGAACATCGCCTCGACCACACCCGGCGGGAACCGTCCTTCCAAGGCATCCCAGCGGAGCTCGAGCGCGCCGCCTACCTCGGACACGCCATGGTTGAGGTACACCTGGGAGCCCTGGGTGATGCCGTGCACGACGGGAGGCAGTTCCTGTTGGAGCCCGTCCGTCGTGGCCGGCATGCCGAGCGCGCTCGTGAAGACGATGGGCATCACCGCCGACATGGAGGCGCCTCCCCTGCGGACGAGCTCCCTCATCACCTGCACACCGCTGAAGCGAAGGTGCTCCAGGTCGGCCCAGAGCTGCTGCTGGACCCGCCGCGCACGCTCGATGAAAGCCCGCTGGGGCTCTACCTCCACTTCGAGGAGCGTGAGCGCGCTGAAGTTCCCGATGAGCTGACCCACTTGCGGGTGCACCGGACGTCGGTTGAGCTGCGTGACGTTCAGCGTGAAGCGCGGAGTCCGGCTCCACAGCGCGAGCACCTCGGCATACGCCGTGAGCAGCACCACGGATGGGGTGAGGCCCTGCTCTCCCGCCCGGCGCTTCAGCGCCTCCCACTCAGGTGGCGCCAGCACCGCCCGGCGACGAGCGAACCGGGGAGCGCCTGGCGGTGGATCACGGACGAGCGGGAGATCAGGCGCAGGAGAGAGGGTGTCGAGCCGCCGCAGCCAGTACTCCTGGTCACGCCTCCAGGCCTCGCTCCCGCGCTCTGCCAGCTCCGCCAGCACGTAGTCGCGGAAGGACAGCCCGAGCGGCGGGAGCTCTCGCGCCGGGTCCTGGTACAACGCCAGGAGCTCCCCGGCCCAGAGGCGTGAGCTCCAGAGGTCCATGATGATGGCGTCCACCGACACGTGCACCCGCGTCCGGTGCTCGTCGAGCAGGGTCGCCCGGACCTCGAACAGCGGCCAGCGATCGCTGGGGCGGGCCTGCCGCGACATCCGCTCTCGGAGCGTCTCGAGCTGTGCCTCCGCATCCCCGAGGGGCCTGCCTCGGAGATCCAGGATCTCGATCGAGTAGAGCGGCACCTCGGGGAGCACCTGCTGCCGCCCGTCAGGAAGGACGATGGCACGGAGCATCTCATGCCGCGCGATGACCCTGCGGAGCGCGGTGCCGAGGCGCTCGACCTCCAGCGCTCGCACCTCGAGCTCGAGATAGCCCTGCGTCGCCGCGTCGCCGAGCGCCTGCTCACCGCCACGTCCCACCCAGAACGCGGCCTGGATGTCGGTGAGCGGGAACGGGAGGAGACGCTCCGCGGGGTTGGAGCTCAGGCGAGGGGGATCCTCCCTCCGTTCCACCGAAGGTGCACGCACATCGATGACCCGGGCGAGCTCGGCGATGGTCGGCGCCTCGAAGAGCGTCCGGACAGGGAGCTCCACCCCGAGCCGCTCACGGATCCGTGCCACGAGCTGCATGGCCAGCAGGGAGTGCCCTCCGAGCAGGAAGAAGCTGTCGTGGGTGCCAAACTGCCTGCGTCCCAGCAGCTCTGCCCAGAGGCTCATGAGCGCCTCCTCCGTGGGAGAGCACGGCTCCTGTGCTGGCGCCCGGCGAGGCAGCTCCCAGTCTGGAGCGGGCAGCGCGCGCCGGTCTACCTTGCCGTTCGCCGTCCGTGGGAGGCGCTCCACCTTCATGAAGAGACGAGGCACCAGGGCCGATGGCAGCTCTGTCGCCGCGAAGCGGGAGAGCCGCTCGGGGAGCTCCTCGCCAGCCTCTCGCGGGACGAGGTAGGCGATGAGCGCCCAGGCCCCGGAGGGATCGCGATGGGGGAGCACCGTGCAGGCACTGACGGACTCGTGCCGCGAGAGGACGGCCGCGACCTCTTCGGGCTCCACCCGGACGCCCGCGATCTTGACCTGATCGTCCACCCGCCCGCGGATCTCCAGCAGGCCGTCAGGGCGGTACCGGCCCAGGTCCCCCGTCCGGTAGAGGAGGTCACCTGGGTCCGCGCGGAACGGGTTCGGGAAGAACCGCCTCGCCGTCTCTGCCGCGTCATTCCTGTAGCCGCGCGAGCGCATGGGCGTGCGGATGACAATCTCGCCCACCTCCCCTGGACCACACAGGGTGCCACGCGCGCTGAGCACGAGGGCCTGCGTCGCTGGCAGTGGGCGGCCCACGGGCTGGATGCCGAACGCGGGCTCGGGGGGAACGACGTAGCAGCACTTCGCGAGCGTCGTCTCCGTAGGCCCGTACAGGTTGGCGATGGCCGTGGAAGGGAAGGCCGTGCGCCAGGCACTCACGAGCGCGTCCCCCAGCGGCTCTCCAGCAAAGAAGGTCCAGCGCAGGGGAACCTGCGCCGCTGGCGCTCCCTGGAGCCACCACCGCGCGAGCGTCGGCACGGTGTGGAGGAGGGTGATCTGCTCGCGGGCCAGCCACGGCAGGATGACCTCTGGGCGCAGATCGGCCTCGTCCGGCAGGCAGAGCGTGGCCCCTGCGCAGAGCGGCGTGAACACGTCGCGGAGCACGACATCGAACGAGAGCGCGGTGAGCTGAGCGGCTCGATCCGCCGGGCCGATCGCGAACGTCTGCCGCTGCCAGTCGATGAAGTGGCGGAGCGCCCCGTGCCAGCCGAGCACTGCCTTGGGCTTTCCTGTCGTCCCCGAGGTGAAGAAGAGGTACGCAGGCTCCTCAGGAGTGGGCAGAGGCCCGTCGAGGCCTTCGCGCGCGGGAACGTCCGGCAGCGTGCCGTCCTCCGGGAGCTCCAGGATCCAGGGGCACTCACCGCTGAGCTCTGCGGCCTCCTCGGGACCCTGGCCCACCAGGAGGACTGCCCGCGCGCCTGCCTCTCGCAGCATCAAGCGCCGCCGGGCCACTGGCAGGGCTGGATCCAGGGTGAGCAGGATCCCACGGGCGGCCCAGACGGCCGCCATGGCGGCAACGAGCCCGAAGCTCCGGGGCCCTGTCACTGCCACCACGTCGTGCGGCTCCAGGTCCCGAGCGGTGAGGAGCCGGGCAACTCGCCGGACCGCATTGCCCAGCTCGGCGTAGGTCCATGTCCGGCCGCGGTGCCGAAGGGCGGCCGCCTGCTGGCCTCTCCGGAGCGCCCGGTCCGCCAGGAGCGCGGGCACCGTGCCGAGCGACGCAATCTCCAGCGAGGCCGTGGGATTGGGGAGCCTCTCCCGGCTGCGCGGTGTGACCAGGGAGTGCTCGCACAGGGGCGCCTCAGGCCTCGCCACCAGCTGCGAGAGGAGGTGCTCGAGCTGCTCCAGCAAGGCCTCGGCGCGTGTCTCGTGGATGCGGTCACGCCGGTGAACCAGCCAGAGCTCGAGCTGCCCCTGTGACTCGTGGGCGTAGAGCTCCAGCGCCACCTTGGGCCAGGTCACCTCCAGATCGAAGCGCTCGACGGACAGCTCGGCCGCTGACTGCTTCCGGAGGCTCGGGAGGGCCACGAGGTTGAGCAGCACGTCGAACAGGGGATTGCGCCGCAGATCCCGCTCTGGCTGCAGCTCGGCGACGAGCTTCTCGAAAGGGAGCTCCGAGTAGCTCTCCGCGCCGATCACCTCATCGCGCACCGCATCCAGCAGCGAATCGAACGATGTCTCCGCAGAGCACCGGACGCGCAGCGCCAGTGTATTCAGGAAGAGCCCGACCAGGCCCTCTGTCTCCAGGCGCTCGCGCCCGGCGATCGGCGCGCCGATGATCAGGTCCTCCTGTCCGGTGAGCCGGTGCAACAAGGCCCCCAGGCCTGCCAGGAGCACCGTGAACAAGGTTGCCTCGTGCTTCCGGGCAAGGCCCTGGAGCGCCGAGGTCAGCTCCGGGGAGAGCTTGGCGGCGACGATGGCCCCCTGGGCCTCTCCCTCAACGGCATAGGGCCCGTCCGTTGGCAGATCGAGCGGAGCCGGAAGGTCCGTGAGCTGACGCTTCCAGTACTCCAGGCTCTGCGCCAGCTCCCCCCGCTCGAAGCGCTGCCGCTGCCATGCCGCATGATCGGCGTACTGGATGGGCAGCTCGGGCAGTGGGCTCGGGCTCCCATGGACCGCGGCCTCATAGAGGGCCATGAGCTCATCCACGAGGACCTGCAGCGACCAGCCGTCGGCGATGATGTGGTGCAGGACGAGGACGAGCACGTGCTCATGGCTGTCGAGCCGCAGGAGGTGGCTTCGCCAGAGTGGCCCCTGCTTCAGGTCGAAGCGGCGCCCCACCTCTTCGGCGGCGAGATGGCGCGCCCGGGCCAGGCGCTCGTCGACGGAGAGCGCTCCGAGCTCCTCGATGGGCAGCTCGACGTGGGCAGGAGGGTGGATGACCTGGAAGGGCCCCTCCGCGCTCGAGGAGATCGTGGTCCGGAGTGTCTCGTGCCGGGCGAGCACCGCGGCAAGACTTCTGGCCAGGAGCTGACTGTCGAGAGGGCCCTTCAGGCGCACCGCGTGCCCCATGTTGTAGGCAGGCGAGCCCGGGTAGAGGGCCTCCAGGAACCACAGCCGCTCCTGGGCGAACGACAGGGGCAGCGGGCGCCCGCGCGGCACTGGAACGAGGGGAACGGTGCTGGAGGGCATCGCCGCCGTGCGGAGGCGGCGCGCGAGCTCTTCCACGGTAGGCGCCTCGAACATCGCGCGCAGCGGAAGCTCCACGCCGAGGGCATGGCGGAGCCGTGCCAGGACGCGGGCCGCGAGCAGCGAGTGCCCGCCGAGCTCGAAGAAGTTGTCGTGGAGGTGGATGGCCTCGACGCCGAGCACCTCCCGCCAGATGTTGCTGAGCACCTGCTCGACCCTGTTCCGGGGAGCTGTCAGCGCCCGCTCGCCAGCCTCCAGTGCCGGTAACTCCAGCGACTCGAGCGCTCTGCGGTCGATCTTCCCGCTCACGGTCCGCGGCAGCTCCTCGCGCTGGACGAAGAGGGAGGGGACCATGTAGCTGGGGAGCCGTGCGCGCAGGTGCTCCTGGAGCGAGCGGCGTGCGTCACCGGTCTTCTCCGCTGGAACGACGTACGCGACGAGCTGCCTGTCCCCCTGTGCATCCGAAGGCGCGACGGCCACGGCCTCCCGGACGGAGGGGTGCTGGAGGAGCACCGCTTCGATCTCTCCCAGCTCGATGCGGAAGCCTCGCAGCTTGATCTGGTGATCCGCCCGTCCGATGAACAGCAGATCGCCGGAGGGCAGGCGCCGGACGATGTCTCCTGTGCGGTACAGGCGCTCACCCGGAGGACCGAAGGGGCTGGGGATGAACCGCTCGGCGGTGATCTCAAGCCGCCGGAAGTATCCGAGCGCGAGGCCGACACCGCCCACGTACAGCTCGCCAGGGACGCCCACCGGCACGGGCTCCAGGTAGCGATCCAGGACGTAGGCCGTGAGGTTCTGTACAGGGCGTCCGATGGGCGTCTGACCGGAAGCGTCACGGCTGGGATCTACCTCATGGAACGTCGCGCAGACCGTCGTCTCCGTCGGCCCATACCCGTTGATGATCGAGAGCCCAGGCGACGCCCGGGCGATGGCGACGAGGAGCTCCTCTGGGATGGGCTCCACGCCGACCAGAAGCCGCCGCAGCGGGCTGCTCCCTGCCGCGCCCTGCCGCTGGCTCCGGAGCTCCGGGAGGGCAAAGGCGGGCACAAAGGCGCTCTCGATGGCGTGCGCGTGGAGCCAGGAGATGAGCTCGGGTGCGCTCGGGCGGTGCTCCTCTGGGACGATGTGCAGCGTGGCGCCGAAGCCCAGGGCTGCGAAGATCTCCAGCACGGAGATGTCGAAGCTCAGGCTCGCATAGAGGGCTGCGTGGCCTCCGGGAGCGAGCGGCGCCCGCCGATCGAAGTCGGTGAGCAGGTTCACGACGCCGCGATGAGCGCAGGCGATCCCCTTCGGGGTTCCGGTGGTGCCCGAGGTGTAGAGGATGTACGCCGTGGCCTCCGGTGGGACCGGCACCTCGGGAGCATGCGCGGGCCAGGCCGCGAGGCTCTGCGCACCGGTATCGAGGTACAGGCATGCCGGCCGGGTGTCCGGCAGACGCGAGGAGAGCCGCTCCAGGGTGACAACGACGGGCGTCTGGATCTCGGACAGGATGAACGACAGCCGCTCGGCAGGGAGATCTGGATCCAGAGGGACGTAGGCGCCACCGGCCTTGAGGATGCCGCAGATCGCGACGATCGCCTCCGGCGAGCGCTCGAGGCACAGGCCGACCGGTGTCCCGAGGCGCACCCCGAGGGCGCGCAGCTGGTGGGCGAGCTGATTCGCCCGAGTGTCGAGCTCGCCGTAACGAAGCACCCTCCCCTCACCCACGACGGCGAGCACTTCAGGCGCTCGCGCGGCCTGCCGTGCCAGGAGTTCATGGAGACAGACGCCCCCATCGAACGGCGCTCGAGTCTGGTTCCACTCGGTGAGGAGCTGCTGCCGCTCCTCGGGTGTCAGCCAGGGCAGCTCCCCCACACGCCGTGTGGGGTCCTCCAGGATGCCCTGAAGAAGCGTCCGGAAATGGCTGGCAAGCCGGCGGATGCTGCTGGGCTCGAAGAGGCTTCGATCGGACTCGACCACGCAGCGCAGCTCCCCCTCTGCCTCCGCGACCGTCAGCGAGAGATCGAAGGGGGTGTCGCGGCGGCGCAGGGTCACGGGTGAGGCCCGAAGATCCTCGTCCACCAGTCCGTGTGCGTCCCCCAGCCCGAGGAGGAAGGGCGTGGCCGCCTCGAACCGTTGGGCCTTGCGGAGGGCCAAGGTGATCTGGAAGAGGGGGGAGCGGCTGAGATCGCGATCGGCGCGCAGCCGCTTCACGAGCAGAGGGAAGGGATAGGCCTGATTCGCGAGCCCCTGCTGGACACGCTCGTGGGTGTCCGAGAGCAGCTCGAGGAATGTGGGCGCACCCGAGAGGTCGGTGCGGAGGACAACCGGGTTGACGAAGTAGCCCACGACACCCCGGAGCTGCCGTGCCTTCCGCCCGGCGGTTGGGGTACCGATGGCGATGTCGTCCTGGCCCGTCATGCGATGAAGGAGGACCTGGAAGGCGGCGAGCAGCAGCCTGAACAGCGTCACCCCCTCACGCTGCGCCAGGACGCGCAGGGCCGTCGCCAGGGCGGGCTCCAGGGTGAAGAACGTGTGATCACCGTGTTGCCGCTTCACCGGTGGACGTGAGTGATCCAGCGGGAGCTCCACAGGGCCAAGGCCGGCAAGGACGCCAGTCCAGTAAGACGCCTGCCGCTCACCCTGAGGAGAGGCGAGCCACGCCTCCTGCTCTCGCACGAAGTCCACGTAGCTGGCCTGGAGAGGCGGGAGCGTGGGCACCGTACCGCGCCGCAGGGCACGGTACGCCGCCGTGAACTCCTCCAGCATCACCATGATCGACCAGAGGTCGGCGGCGATGTGGTGCATCACCACGAGGAGCACGTGCTGCTCGGGCGCACATCGCCACAGCGAGACACGCAGGACAGGCCCCGTGCGCAGCTCAAAAGGGCGGGCCGCCTCGGCCTCGACCCGGGACAGCAGCTCCTGCTCTGGGACGCCTCCAGCCTCGTGCTGCGTGAAGGAGACGGCCGCGCTCTCGTGAACCTCCTGGGTGGGAACTCCGTCGTGCTCGTCGTAGGTGGTACGCAGCACCGGGTGCCGGTCGACGAGCACCTGCCATGCTCTCCGGAAGCACTCCTGATCGAGCGGCCCCTCCAACCGCAGCGCGAAGGAGATGTGGTAGGCCGTGCTCTCGGGGTCGAGCCGATGCAGATGCCAGAGCGCTTGCTGACCCGCGGACTGTGGATAGATCCCGGGGTGTCCCTTGGGTGTTCCGCTCAAGATGCCCTCCAGCGAAGCTAAAGTCAGGGGCGTCCGCTGCCAGCTGCGAGCAGCGCCTCGAGGTCCTGATTCAACAGGTGGAGCACGAGCTCCTGCGCCGTCTGGAGGAAGAAATGCCCCCCGGGGAAACGGCGTACCTGGAATGGACCGCGCGTGTGCTCCTGCCAGGCCCGGAGCTCCTCCTCGTCGACGAGCGCGTCCGCCACTCCGCCCAGCGCGGTGATGGGGCACTCCAGCGGCGAACTCTGGACGTGGCGGTAGCTCTCGCAGGCCGTGAAGTCTGCCCGCATCGTGGGCAGCACGAGATCCCACAGCTCCGGGTGCTGGGAGAGCTGCGGCGGCGTCCCTCCCATGGCCATGAGCTCCTGGATCAGCTCATCTCTCGGCAGCTGCCCACGGTGCCTGGTTCTGTGCGGCAGGTGAGGTGCGCGGTAGGCGCTGGCGTAGAGCCTCTCCGGGACGAGCCCGTGACGGGCACCGAGCACCCGCGTCACCTCGAAGGCGAGCAGCGCCCCCATGCTGTGGCCGAACAGCACGAAGGGTACGTCGAGCGCTGGCCTCATCCCCTCGGCGGCGGCCGCCGCGAGCGCCATGAGATCCGGCATGGCGGGCTCGTTCAGACGGCGGTCCCGGCCGGGCAGCAACACCGGGCAGACCTCTACTGCTGGGGTGAGCTCTCTCGCCCAGACCTTATAGGGCGCAGCGCTCCCTCCTGCGTGCGGGAAGCAGAACAGCCGAAGCCGCGGGCGTGGGCCACTTGAGGGAGAGGACAGCCAGGGGTTGCGGGCGGTGCTCATGCGGGGAGAGCGGCTTCTCCCGGCCGGCGGCCATCCAAGGCCGCGCTCCACAATGGAGGCCGGTGGAGCCGCGGTTCTACCACAGATGGCTTCATTCCCGCCTGTGCAGGCATGAGGCTAGGGTAGCGGTGAATAAGGAGCACCCTCGTGCGTCCAGCGCCTCAGACCCTCCTCCTCAGAATCGCCCCCATGCGCTCCCAGCTCCAGGTCTCGAGTCTCTCCTCGCTCTTCACCCTGCTGATCTTGAGTGGCTGCAACACCGCCTACCGGGAGGCCATGTCTCGCGCTGAAGCGGCGGCCATCCAAGGTGACTTCATGACCGCGGCCCACGCCTACCGGGAGGCCTGTGCCGCCTCTCCCGATGACGAGAAGGCCTGCTCCCGAGCCCCCATCTTCGCACTGAAGGCGACGGATCAGGCCATCATGAGCGCGCGCCCGGCGTGCGATGCGGGCGACCTGGACCGGTGCCTGCCTCCTCTCCTCGCGACCCGGGACCTCATCCCCGACCACCCCGAGGTCACCGCGATGCTCGAGAAGGCCAGCCAGCTCCACATGGAGCACTGCTCCCAATGGAACCCGGAGGGCCCACTGGCGACGGCGGCGGCTGGACTCGCCTGCCTCCAGTCCCGCGGCCAGCAGCTACCCGTCCCGAGCTACCAGGCGCTGATCACCGAGCGCGCCCAGCAGCTCTCCTCGCGCTTCGCGGAGCTGGCCGCCACGGCGCAGGGGAAGGACTCCGCAGGAGCCGCCACCGTGCTGTGGTCCGCGGCACAGTGCCTCGCGCCTGGAGTGCATACGAGCTCGCGGTTCGGGCAGGCCCGCCAGGGCTTCCTCACCCAGAGCGCCATCCCCATCGCCGCCCGCATCGGCGGGAGGATTCCACCCTCCATCTCTGACCGGCTCTCCGGCCTGTGCGAGAGCATGTCCGCGAACCTGGCTCCCGCGGCGCGGTGCGTCGAGAGCGGCACGGTGCCTGGCCAGCCGGAGTCGCTGGAGATCCGCGTGAACGCCCTCATCGAGCGCCCCGTGGAGAACGTCTCCAAGGACACGCGCAGCCTGCGCTACCTCAGCGGAACACGGCAGGTTCGCAACCCCGAGTACAGGGCCGCCCGGAAGCGGCTCGCGGAGGCCGAGCGGAACTTCGACTTCGTCGAGTCGACGAAGAACGACAGGGACAAGGAGTGCAAGGAGGCCAAGCGCACGCATGCGGCCACCTGCGTCGACTGCCCGGAGGCCGAGCAGAAGTCACCCTGCGACGAGGCCCTGGAGCTCGCCGAGGACCTCAAGGGCCGCACCCGCGAGCGCAACGAGGCACGCAGGCACCTGGACGCCACGCCTGAGACGCTGACCGAGGAGGTGTACGACGACTTCGTGTACTCCGTGCGGACCTACCGCTGGTCCTTGAGCTACCGCTTCACGATCGAGTCGAGCACCCCTGGCTCCGTCCCCACCGCGCCGCTGGAGGGAGCGCTGCGCTTCGAGGATCAGGAGCACGTGGGCTTCGAGCCCGGCGGGCTCATGCCGAATCCGTTGGATATGCCCACCTCCGTGGACTACGCGAACGCCTTCATCCAGCACGTCGCGCCCTCCATGTTCGAGGCGGTGAAGCGGGACAGCATGGCCCGCGGCGCCGCGCGCCGGGCCCAGTGCAACGCGCTGCCGCAGGACTGGGGCCTGCCCTGGGTACAGTGCTGGGCGGAGGCCTCGCTCTGGGAGAGCGGGCAGGAGCCCCAGGTGACCGAGTTCCTCCACCTCCTCGCCGCCAGTGCCGGGGGCCCGGCTCAGCCGCTCTGCCGCTGAGCCGCCAGCCGCTCCAAGCCCTCAGGGCCCGCTCTGGACGGGGAGCTCGGTGCGCGCGCTCCAATCGGTGAACGAGCCGTCGTACATGCGGGTGGAATAGCCGAGGTAGCGCGCCACCACATGGAGCACGCTGGCCTGGACGCCGGTGCGGCAGTAGGTGATGACCGTCTTACCCGGCGCGGCCCCAGCGGCCTCGAAGCGCGCCCGCAGCTCGGCCTCGGGCAGGAGCTTGCCCTCGGTGTTGAGCAGGGTCTGCCAGTAGATGTTCGTGCTTCCGGGAATCCGGCCCGCCTGGTGCTGATCCGCAGGCCTCGCGTCGATGATCGCCACGGTGGCATCCTGCCGGTGGGCGTTCACCCAGTCCGCGTCCACAATGGCCTCGGGCCGCAGCGCGGGCGTGAACGTGCCGGCCGCGCCGCTGCCAGGCCCTGTCTCCACCGCGCCGCCCAGGGTGCGCCACGCGGCGATTCCTCCGTCGAGATAGGCGATGTCGCGGTGGCCCAGGTAGTCGAGCGTGAAGAGCGCGCGCCCCGACAAGAGGGGATCAGCGCTGTAAGCAACCACCCTCAGGTCATCCTTTACGCCCACCCGCTCGAAGGCGGCCTCGAGCACGGCGACCTCGGGCAGCTCGTTCTGCAGGCCATTGCGCTCGACGATGATGTCGCTGAGGAGGAGCATCTGGGCACCCGGGATATGGCCCTCCTCGAACTCCTGCGCGGTGCGGACCACGTGCACCACGGTGAGGCCCTGCGAAGACTGGAGCTCTTGAGCAGAGAGGATGGCGATGGAGCTAGGAGTCTCATCGGGGGGGACGGGGGCATTGCCTCTGCACGCAACGAGCAGAGCCAGGGTCACAGCAGGAACAAGGTAGCGCATGAACGACCTCCATCGGGGTGGTGTCAGAAAGGCACTCAGGCCAGGCGCAGGGACTCTCGGCCGTGCGGCGCCATCAAGTCCAGCTCCGGCCCGAGTGGAACCACCCGGGTCGGGTTGATGTGGCCGTGACTGCCGTAGTAGTGCGACTTGCACTCCTCGAGCGAGCACGTCCCGGCGACTCCCGCGTGCTGGTAGAGCTCACGCGTGTAGCCCCACAGCGCCGGGTACTCGTAGAGGTGCCGCAGGTTGCACTTGAAGTGACCGTAGTAGACGGCATCGAAGCGGATGAGCGTCGGGAAGAGCCGCCAGTCGGCCTCCGTGAGCTGGCTGCCGGCCAGGTAGCGCTGCCTGGAGAGCCGGGCCTCCAGCCAGTCCAGTGACGCGAACACCTCCTTCACGGCCTGCTCGTAAGCCGCCTGCCGCTCCGAGAATCCAGCCCGGTACACACCGTTGTTCACGGTCTCGTAGATGCGCGCGTTGAGGGCGTCGATCTCCGCCGCGAGCTCCGGCGGATAGAAGTCCGTGCGGTCCGGGGTGTGGGCCGCGAACTCGGTGTTGAACATCCTGATGATCTCGGAGGACTCGTTGCTCACGATGGTGCCGGTCTGCTTGTCCCACAGGATGGGCACGCTGGCGCGCCCGGTATAGCGCGGGTCCGCGCGCTGATAGACGTGGTAGATGTAGCGCCCTCCCGTGAGCGGATCCGGCTCTTTAAAGGTCCACCCGTTCTCCAGCATCAGGGGCTCGACCGTGCTCATCGACACCACGCCCTCGAGCTGCTTGAGCGTTCTGAAGATCATCGTCCGATGGCACCAGGGGCACGCGCGCGCCACATAGAGGTGGTAGCGGCCGGGCTCGGCCCGGAATCCCGAGCTGCCATCGGCGGTAATGCGGTTGCGGAAGCGGGTCTGCTGGCGCACGAACTCGCCAGACTTGCGATCGGCGAAGCTGGTCTCGCTCTCCCACTGGCCCTCGATGAGCACTCCCATCCGGTCTCTCCTCGTGTCCGTGCCTGGTCAGGGCCCATCTTGCCAGCGTGACGGCGCCTCGTTGACAGTGATCTTCACGGCATGCTCTTTTCGCCCGGTGGTTTCCTGAGCTTCGAGGGACGAGCGATGAGTTCACAGCTGGACCTCCGTGGGCTTGAAGAGGCCGCGAAGTACGACCTGCAGGTCGAGCGGGCCTCCGATGCCGCATGGTGGGATCCGACAGGTCTCAGCGGGGGGCTGCACCTGCTGAATGACATCCGCGTCCCCTATTTCGAGAAGGTCCTCCACGGCTACTCCGGCAAGCGCATCCTCGATGTCGGATGTGGAGGAGGGATCTTCTCGGAGTCCGCGGCGCGAGCAGGCGCGCACGTCGTGGCGCTCGACCCCTCGGAGCGCTCCCTGGAGGTGGCCAGGAAGCGGGCGCGCAAGCAAGGGCTGTCGATCGATTACCGGTTCGGCTACATCGAGAAGTTCAAGAGCAAAGAGCTGTTCGACGCCGTGATTGCTGTCGACGTCCTGGAGCATGTCGCCGACCTCGATGTCGCGCTGGATGTCTGTGCCGCGATCCTCAAGCCTGGCGGAATGTTTGGGTTCTTGACCCACAATCAGACGCTGGAGGCCTTCAAGTTCTTCATCTGGGAGGGCGAGTACCAGCTGAAGATGATCCCCAAGGGGAATCACGACTTCCACAAGTTCATGACGCCAGAAGACCTGGAGCAGCGTCTGGCGAAGCGCGGCCTTCCCGTCGCGGAGGTTCGCGGCCTGAAATATCTGATCAAGGCCCAGCCTCCCCGCGCGGCTTTCACCTCCAGCACCGCGGTCAGCTACATGGGCTGCGCCTGGAAGGGACAGCCCTCCGTGGCCAGGACTGCGCCCGGTAAGCCCGCACTCGGCGCCAGCCCCAAGAGCGTCCGCAAGGCAAAGCGCTAGCAGCTCACGCTGAAGCGCACCTCCGGGCGTAAGCCTTACGCCCTCCGCGCTCAGGAACTCGGTATGAGCACGACCTTGCCGGGCGCTCCTTTCGCAACGCGTTCGTACGCGTGCATCGCCTCCGTCACCGGGTAACGCTCGGCGATGTCGAGGGGGCGCACCTGGCCCGCCTCGAACAGCGGTGTGAGCTGCTGGAGGATCTCCGCGCTACGAACCACATCTATGCCGATCGTGTTGACGCTGTGAAACGACATCCGCCGTTCGTAGAACGAGAACAGGTCGAGGGCTGCCTCGCGTCCGGTCTTGACGGAGTAGATGATCATGCGGCCTCTATCGGCGAGCGCGTCGAAGAGCGGCCGGAACACCGCCGCGCCAACGCCGTTCAAGGCGATGTCACAGCCTCTTCCGTTCGTCACCTGCTTGACGACCTCGAGGAGGTCATTGCGATCGGAGCGCGCGACGGCGGCGAGCTCCTCACGGTTCAGGCGCTGGGCCTGCGCTTCATCCTTCACCAGGGCAATCACGTTCGCGCGTCGGGCGCGCGCCAGCTGGATGGCGGCGTGACCGACTGCGCCCGCCGCGCCTGCAACGACGACCCACTCGCCTTCCTTCAGCTGCGCGTGAGCCAACGCAGACCAGGCGGTGATGAACGGCACGCCCACGGCTCCGGCCTGCTCCGAGGACAGGTTCTTCGGGCGCCGAGAGACCGCAGCTCGAGGGATGACCAGGTACTCGGCGTGGGTGCCGTTTCGCGAGATGCCGAGGTCTCCCCCCGAGCCCCACACAGCCGTCCCGACGAGCTCGGAGGGCCCCTCGACAATGGAGCCGGCGAAGTCACGGCCGATGATGCGAGGAAGCAGCGAGTTCGGGAACCGGCCCAATGCGCCGAACACGTCGCTTGGGTTGATCCCCGCAGCTTCGATCCGGATCTTGACCTCGTCGGGACCTGCCTCCGGAGGCGGAATGTCGCTCACCTTGAGCTCGGAGATGGGACCGTGGTGACTGATCTGCAGCGCTTTCATCAGGTTCACTTGCTTGGAGGGAGGAGCACCCAGGGGCTTGGAGCGAAGTCTGGCACACTCAGGACGGCCCTGCATTCTCAGGCCCAGGAGATCCAGGGCTGCGCTTGAGTCACCGGCGGCGAGCTGGCTACGAGCCTGATTGCCGCCCAGCGGCACGTGCCGACGCACCCGTCATGTCGCTGGCCCACGGGTCCTGGTTGAACGCTGGGCCTGAGGCAGCACGCGCTGAATGGCCACGGCCTCCCTCCCGCTCAGGGAAAGACAGGCTGCTCGGAGGCCACGGAGCCGGGCACACCGCCCGGGAGACCGTATCCCCCCGCCATCACATCCGACTCCTCGGCCTCTCCATCCGTCTGACCCCCGGCTCGGTAGCGGTGCCCCTCGTGGGGTGAGCGCAGCGGGCCTCCGCCAAGGAGAAGCACATGAAAGAGAATGATCCGGTGTCCAGCCCCATCGGTTTCGATCTGAGCGAGGAGGACCTCGAGTCCATCAGCGGTGGTGTCGTCGTGGGCGCCCTCGCCGTGAACCAGATGGGCGGCTTCGCCATCCGCAACGCCCAGCTCAACCTCGGCGGCTTCGCCATCCGCAACGCCCAGCTCAACCTCGGCGGCTTCGCCATCCGCAACGCCCAGCTCAACCTGATGCGGTAGCTCCCCCTCCGCGGACTCTTGGGCCCGGGCGGAGGTACGTGTCTTCCGCCCGGGCGCCCGGGAGCCCTGTTCCCTCGCGGCTTCTCCCACCGCGGGGCAGCCCCCTGTGCGCCCCGCACTGCCCTCAGACAGGTCCCCGCCATGCATCATGTCAGCGAGCTCGCCCTGCACTACATGAAGTCCTACGGCATCCCGGCCCCCCCCACCTACGCGCAGCTCCTGCGCGAGGCCTGCGAGACCCATCCGCCTCCGCACGGCATGGCCTGGTACGGCAACATGTACCGGCAGCTCGCGCGCAAGGCCGAGTGGTTCGCCAACTCCCTCATCATCAACTCCGACAAGGAGGGCTTTGGCGCTCGGCAGCTCTGGCGGTTCTCCGTCCTCATGGAGGACCAGCAGCTCGCGGAGCAGGTGCGGCTCCACTCCATGGACGAGTCCCGGCACTCGAACATGTTCGTCGGGGTCCTCGATCTGATCTTCCCGTCAGCGCTGGAGGCCTCCTTCCGCGAGCAGCTCAAGCAGCTGTCTCCCCGGTACACCCCGCGCAACCATCCTCCCACCGCCCTGGCGGGCCCGGACGAGCTCATGTCTCCGGACCGGGTCATGGAGGGGCTCATGGAGGGCAACCTCACGGAGGTTCGCGCCCTCATCCTCCAGCTGCTGCTGCGCCCGGTGATGCAGGCCTACGCGCCTCCCGAGCACCGCCAGAAGCTGCTGCGGGTCTCGGACCGGCTCATCCACGACGAGACAAAGCACATCGAGTATTCCGCCCGCTTCATCGAGCGCTACGCCCAGCAACACCGCGAGTGGACGCGGGCGGCGATGCTCGACGCGCAGAAGCGGGTCAACGACGCCAGCCTGGAGGAGGTCTCCGTCGAGGGCCTTCCCATCCCCATCTGAGTCCCTGGAGCCTCCGTCCATGTCCACTGCCCCGCTCGACTTCTCCCGCATCCTCTCGCCGATCGATCCCGAGCTCTTCTTCCAGGAGTACTGGCAGCAGCGCCCGCTGGTGCTCTCGCGCGACGATCCGGGCTACTTCGCCGGCCTCTTCTCGCTGGAGGCGCTGGAGGAGCTGCTGTGGAGCACGCGCCCCGGCTGGGGGGATGTCCAGCTTGCCAACCACCGCCGGGGCGAGGGGTGGGTGGACTATACGCGCCAGCCGCCGAGCCTGGACCGGCTGGCCCGCGCCCACGCTCAGGGCGACACGCTGATCCTCAACGACATGCAGCTCCGCTCCCAGCCCGTGGCTCGGCTCTGCCGGAGCTTCGAGGCGGCGCTCAACTTCATGGCCAACGTGAACATGTACCTGACGCCCCAGGGGGCGCAGGGGCTGTCGCCCCACTTCGACACGCAGGAGGTGTTCGTGCTGCAGGTGCGCGGCTCCAAGCACTGGCGGCTGTACCCACCGTGCGTCGAGCTGCCGGTGGAGGAGCTGGCAGGCGAGCTGCCGGAGGGCTACGCGCCAGAGCCCATGATGACCGTCCACCTGCGCGCCGGAGACGTGCTCTACATGCCCCGAGGCGTGGTGCACGAGGCGCTCACGGGCACGGAGGAGTCCCTCCACCTGACGGTGGGGGTGAACGTCCTCACGTGGAAGATGCTCCTGGAGGACGTGATCCAACTGGCGACCGAGAGCGACGTCGCCTTCCGGCGCGCCCTGCCCGTCGGCTTCGCGCGCAGGGACGACGCGCTGCCGGCGCTGCGCTCGGGCCTGGAGGCGCTGCTCGCGAAGCTGTCCTCCACGCCGCGGGCCGAGGAGGCGGTGGAGCGGCTCGCGCAGCGGTACCTGGGCCAGGTGCAGCCCCTGCCGGATGGAGACCTGCGGCAGCTCGGGGAGGCGCGGGAGATCGGCCTGGACACGCGCGTCCGCAGGCGGGTGGGGATGTTCTGCCGCATCCACACCCAGGGAGAGGCCGTCCGGATCGAGTTCCCCGGAGGGAGCATCGCGGGGCCGAGGCCCATCGAGCCCGCCCTGCGCTACGTGGCCGGCACCGAGGAGTTCGACGTCCGCGAGCTGCCCGGGGGCCTGAGCGAGCGCGCGAAGATCATCCTCGCGCGGCGGCTCATCGCCGAGGGACTGCTGCGCCAGCGGTGAGCCCACCTACTCCGAGCGCATCGCCTCCACAGGATCCAGCTTCGCGGCCTTGGCCGCCGGGTGCGAGCTGGCCGCGCTCGTGGCGCTGCACCTGGAGCTTCTCCACCTCGGCGCAGAGCGCGCCATGAAGGAAGTACATGGTCTACATGGAGAGAATCCAAGGGGTTCTGATGGCTCAGGTTAAGAGCGCCTAACAAAAGTCCGCTTTGAGGGGCATCGCCCCTCGGGCGGACCGGCTCAGCCCTTAGCTGCACATCCGCGTGTTTGACACCTGCGTGACGCGTGTCAGTCCTCTGGAGGAAGGGGCGGAGCCTGCGTTTCACCCCACCAGAGGGTGGGGCGACCGCTACCCACCCCGGGCGGCTCACTGCTCTAGCATCGGGACGTCCGCCTCCTTCGGCATGGGAGTCTCCGGAGTGCCGCTCAGCTCCTGGCGCGCTGTAGCAGTTGGCGCGCGCCCGGCGGATTCTCCTCAAGAACACGCAGATGACGCGCTCGCGGCCGCGACCCCCTCAAGGCTCTAGGACGGTCCCTCGTCGGCAAAGGGCTTCGAACAGCCCTATATGCACCGACCAACGAGACCCACACGCAGACGCAGCACCTACGGCCAGCGCTCCAGCTTCGGCCTAGCCTGGCAGTTGCGCCTGGCAGTTCTCCTCTCGCTCCTCGCGGGCGGCTGGTACTTCGGGCCCGCCGCGGCGGCGTGGCTGGAGGCCATCGTCCGGGAGCGCTCCCAGCGGCTCGTGCAGCGGAGTAGGTAGCAGCGCCGGGCCCGGCCGAAGCGGAGATCCGCGCTAGCTACCGGCAGAGATTCAAAGACCTGTTGCACGTGTTGGCTTTGAGCCTCTCTCCTTGCCGCGAAGCAAGATGCTCCTTCGCCGTACCCGCCAACTGTGGCAGGGCACAGCTTCTCAGTGCGCTCCCAGTCCGGCGGCGTGCTGGAGGGTGGCCACAAGCCCCAGCGCTCACCACGAACCCCTGCACCGCGAGGGGCGCGTCGAACTGTCCGACGTGTCCGGCCTGGACGCGCTCACCACGAGGGGCGCGTCGAACTGTCCGACGTGTCCGGCCTGGACGCGCACCACGAGGCCCGCGTGACGTGGCCCGCGTCCTGCCTGCCTGGATGCTTGCCACGAGGCGCGCGTCGACGTGGCCGCCTGTGCGGCCCGCTTGGACGCGCTAAATAGTGGAGCATGCCTGGGTGACAGCCATCATCGCGGGCTCCCGACTTGGGCCGGTGGAGAGCAACGACAGCAACGACGTGGGCACGTGGCGAGCGACCAATCAGGCATGACAGCCGCAGCGACACGGCGCTACCTGGGGAGGGGGCAGGGACGTGGTGCGCGCCCAGGCGTCAGCGTCGGGCGCGAGGCTACCCCCGCGAGGGGGCCGGAGGTGAAGCACGGGCGCGATCCGGAGGATCCTCCTCTTCTCCGTGGCGGCCCTCTAACCTGATCACCTCCTCGCATGAAGGGGTGACACATGCTGGCCGTGGCAGAGGATTCTCTGGAAGGCCGGAGCGCTGTCCCTTGTGTTGCTCG
>Ga0190275_10000416_pt1 | contig 38605 bp, 26 predicted proteins | sample Popmic550T_FD_133745 | JGI IMG/M metagenome (GOLD analysis project Ga0190275, IMG submission 133745) | Populus adjacent soil microbial communities from riparian zone of Yellowstone River, Montana, USA - 550 T | ecosystem: Environmental > Terrestrial > Soil > Riparian zone > Trees stand | place... | reverse complement strand
TAAATTCGAAGATCTGCCCCTGGGGCACTCCTTCTTTCACGGACATTTCCGGAGCCGGATTGTGTGTAGGACCGATGATGAGGTTTCCATTCTCCTTGGGGGACGGGACGGCGCCGTCAGGCAGCTCTTTCGCTTTGACATAACCGGGCGTGTTAGGATCGCGAGTCGGAGGCGGCGTACGCGGGGGTCGGCTCGTGGGTGTCTGGGCATTAGATTGTTGTGCTGGCGTTTGCGCACTCGCCAGATCGACACCTGTTAAGAGAAAGACTCCAGTCATCAAGATAAAAGACGCTCTGCAAGTAAGACGAATCATTTCGGAATTCTCCAGCGACCCTTTTCGGGGCGCTTTCACTCGGGCCAGCGTAACACAGCAATTTCATCAACTGTGTCACCCCTTTTCACCCTAGGTCAAACCTGCACCTTGCGACCTTCAAACAAGTCGCGCATCACTTTCGCCCCATTACGGACCACTGGATCGCCATGGCCCACGCAGAGAATCTCGGCCTGAACCATGTCGCACAGCCTGCCGACCGATTCTCGATTTTCTTTGTTGTCGAGCGTTATTTGAGGCCAACCCAAAGCAGGTTCCGGCCACGTGACGACAACATCCCAGCAGATCAGTGTTTTCTGCTCGGGCCAGTAGAAAGTCAAGCTTCCAGGTGTATGACCAGGAGCATGCATCACGGTGAGTGGACCGACATGGTCACCATCCTTGAGATTTTCATCCACTTCGCATGACGGCGGCATACCCAACCCGAGCACGAATGCTACTTGAAGATGGTAGACCTGCAATGGCTTCTTCGGCCACAAAGTCGTGGTTGCCGGAACTTGCACCTTCCGCTTGCCTTGAATAATGTCGGCTTCCCAGTCATGGGAGTAAACGCGGGCGCCCGTAATCTTCTTCAACGCGGCCAGTCCTCCCAGATGAGACTGATGAGCGTGCGTAAGTATGATGCGCTTTATGTCAGGCGGCTCTTTTCCCATCAACTTCAATTCATGGAGAATGTCGCGGCCATCGTGATCGAGTAACGTGTCGATAAGTGTCAAGCCGTTACCGTCATCAATCAAGAAAGCGCGAACTTCTCCACCACTTTCGTCCCTAACGAGTGAAGCCCTTGCGCAATGCGCATCGTTCCTCCTGGGTCTGAAGTAGACTAGCGGTGGGCGTATCAAAGTCACTATCGACTATTGGCATAAGATCAACTCAACACTGCCGCAGCCGAGCAAACCGGCGCAAGAGGTCCGTCCGATTGCCGTAATCACAAGCAATGCTGTCCTCCCCTTGGGTGGCGACTTCGAAAGATATAAGTCGCCGCTAAGACAGAATGGCCGACGTTCTTACCGCACAACTCGAAACAGAATCGCTAAGTCTGGTTGAAATACAGATGCTTCCCTGCTGGTACATCGCATCCGCGCGAAATACCATCCCGTTTTCAATGAAGGCGCGGAACCGAGTTTCCACGTCGTCTCGAGAATTTTCCGTGCTGGCAGATCCTTGTCGGACCAGAGAAACAGCGCCGATCCGCCGCCCTCAGGTTTGACTGTCAACATAAGATCGGACGCCGCCCGCAACACGTACTGGAATCGTATGTTCTGGTGAGGGGGATTCTGCGGCTGAGGCACGGTTCGAAAGTCTTTCTGTTTCAGAAGCTCATCATCGGGTGTTTGCTTTGCCTCCAGGAGAAAAATTACCCCATCAAGCCCGCTTTCGTCCTTGTCTAGCTCCTCCTGAGTAAGGTCCGCAGTCGCCGCTGCCCAGCCGTTTGACACGTACAAAGCGACTGCTACCGAGCCTGGCAACTTTAGGGCGGCAACCGGAACCTCGATCTTCCACTGGTTCCATCGACCGTTCAAATCCTTTGCATGTTGTGGCCACTCATAGGCCACGACCTTGCCAGTGGCTTCATCGATAACTTTCACGCGCAGACCGATGTTCTGGAGATCCTTAGGCGCCCGGCAACTCAGCCAAAACGAATGGTTCTGTTTATCCACGGAAATTCCATCCATCACGATGACATGTTCCTTAGAAGTTGTCCGGTCGGGTCGCGCTCCGTTGTCAATCCATCGACGAATGAGTTCTATCCTTTCCTTTCTTAGAGGCTCTCGGCCTAATGGCATGCGGGGCTGTTTGCGTCCTTCGATGAATTGAACAAACGGACTGTTCTCGGCGTCGCCCGGCACGATTGCACGCTGAAAATTCCCGTTGCGGAAAGGTCCGTCCATAAGTCCGCCGTAGGTGCCCATGTAATAGCCGGCTTTGCTGCCGTGATTCTCCCAGCCGTGACACCATTCGCACTGTGACGGAAGGATGTTCGCAATATCGCTGAATGTTGCGGGTTTCATCTCTCGTGAACCACTGGTCTGCGACAGCAGGATGTAAGGAATGGCTAGCGCGACAATCACGAGAGCGGAACGAAGGGTGGTCACGATGGAACTACTCCGGAAGAAGAATCTTCGCAATTATATCGACAGCACGATTGAACAGCACACCCCATGCGAATACGAGCAGCAGGGCTGCCCCACCGTAGACCCCGCGTCGAGCGGGATCGGCCGCAATCAGGTCCGCCGCGCGGCTAGGCAATACCTCACGCCCATCCTGACGAAGCGATGTAACCGTTCCTCTGCCAGTAACTCCGATCGTAGCGGCGAAATCAACGCCTCCCCCCGAACCAGCATGGATGGCAATCCATGAGAAGTTGCGTCCGGTGACGAATTCGAGCAACGAAGGATGCACCGTATTCATGTCGGGCTCTTTCACGCCCCTTAGCATCACAGAAGACGCCCTAAAGTCCTTCAGGGTCACTTGGCGTGATTGATCGACGCGTATCGAGCCACCATCCTGCAGGTACGAGAATGCAGTCGAGGGAAGTTCGATACTGCATTCTTCAGAGCAAACGGACTCCATCGTCACCATAACATCTTCGTTCGATAAGACGAGGGAAGGGCTGGATGGCGCTGTTAACGACCAGGAAATCGGCGGGCGTATCGTTACGCGATTCGCTTCGACGATATCAATGCTGTCGCTCTGCAACGACAGCCTGACACGATCGCGTTCCGGAGGAACGTGCTTTAACGATAGCGACTTCGATGTCTGGATCAACCCTGCGGAAACCACAGTGTTCTTAGGAATTAGGACGCGGAAGGGGCCGCGTCTCCCGACAGGTCGCAGCGTTACCGATGCCGGTGGTTGGCCCATCGAACCGGTGATAGACAGCTCGCCGGAGAAGGCTTTGGCTAGGGACAACCTGGGATCTCGCAGTTGTAGCGATGACACGCGACTGAATTTCATGTCGATGCCGCGCAGATGAATGCTGTTGACCTTTCCCAAATCCAGATCTACCGCTTGGGGCAAATGGAATGTTGACAACTCACCTTTGATATAGATTTCGCGCTCTGCGGGTGAGCTTAATAGGACGATCGTGACTGCCGCTATCATGAGAAGCGCAACGATCGCAACGAGAGCTCTATCACTGGCCGGCGTCCGCCACGCAAAAGCGAGTGGACCCGCTCGCTTGCCACTGATCATCTCGGAGGACGTGAGTTCGAGAGCCGATTGGGGCGGCGGCTCAGGCGGCTGAGAATCCGTCTGCGGTGGCATGCGCTCGACTCCAGCTATCTTAGCTCTTACCTGTGGGCACTCTTCGAAAGGCTAGAGTACTGTGATGTATCGTGATGCTTAAGACCACATCAAGGTGTGGACTTTCTTCGGCTCCTCAACGAGCCGGCACAGGATCACGTAAAGGTAAGCTATTAACCCGGTCAACCACACGCAGCAGATCGCCTGTGCGATAAAAATCGACAGCAATAATGTTGGGCATGTGGAATCGTTCTTGTGTGCAGAGGGTGGCTCTCTGTGACAGTGCCGCAAAGGAATTCACGATCGCCGCGTTCGAGGGTTTCGGCGCGGGAGTTGTGTCAATCCAATTGTTCATAAGGAATAGCGAACCTAAGTCGCCGCCTCGGTTCGTAGTGCAAGTGAACTCTTCAGGTTTATGGAATGTGTAGGGTGTCTCTCTGATCGATTCGAAAGCGGGCCGAAGCCATCCGACACCTGGACGGCCCGATTCGATGAAAACAATGACACGGCGTCCCGATGTAATCAAATCGCGCAGCGTCGGCCATCTCGGCTGCCCCGGCCCTTGATACACGAAGTCAGTGACACCGCTTTCGTCAAACGCTCGTGCAATCTCGGCTGGAGCCGCGTAGTCCTCGATGATCATAAGTAAAACATCATCAGGGTGGCTGACCAGAAAGCCACGAATTTGGGTCAACAAGGGTGTGAGCGTATATGCGCCCAGCTCGCAAAACCCATGGCAGAGATAGAGCGACGGATTCCCCTCATCGACACCGACCAGCCGGTTGCGAATGCGCAGCGCCGCATTGTAGCCATCTTGACCGACCGCCGCAATGATCTTCTCGGCGCTGGGTTCTGTACTCATGTCCGTTTTTATTCGGGCGCCTCCAGCAAATCCCCTGTGCACATCGAAGAGAAGCGCCCGGATCCCATCTGTGAGTTGCTGCGGAATAGCTGCCTCCTGATGCGGAAACATCCAACCCGGGATGCTCTGATTCGACATTGCGTTGTGTGTTCCAGCGAATGCTACCTCGTCAACTTTTCGATCGCAAAGGTCTGCGGATCCATTGCACGTAAGTGTTGCAGCCTCTGGCGCCACCGCAATCGCCGCATCTTTCCGAATGATCCAGAAGGCGCCGAGAATTGGGACAAGAGCGATTGCGGCAATGAACGGTAATGCTGGCGATTGCTCACTCGAAATATCAGTCTCAGAGGATCCGCGTTTGGGCGCTTCGCGTACCACCCGGAACACCTCGCGCACGCCGACATAGGCGCTCAAAATTCCCGTCAGAATGATGGCGCCCCTTAGGACCTCAAGCGGATAAATCGCAGCAAGCAGGCCAATCACCAGCAGAAGTAATCCCCACGCCAGACGGTAGCTCGGAAACGCCGGCGGCGTGATTAGACGATATATCGCGTTTCGGGCGGTACCAAGCGGATCTACTCGTTCTAATTGCGAAGAAGCGCCGGCGGCAACAAGGATGCCCAGGCCGCAGAAAAACCACGCCCATGAGTTCAGATCCCCAAAAAAAGCGTGAATGAGGCCGCGAACCAAATCTCGCTCAGTCGCGCTACTTATTGCAGCGGCAGCAATCTTGGCGGCGGGAATCAACATCGCAAGGATGACTCCTGCCCCGATGATTTCCTTACCCATCCAAACGAGACCGCGTTGCCGGTCCGAAGTCGCCCAAAGCCCAACTAGCAGCAGGGCGGCCCCACAAGGAAACAACAGTTTCCAGAGCCATTGCGATCTGCGGCCGAGACGCCAAACATCCACGAGCAATTGAGAAGACTTGTTCTCACCGAGCGAAGCGATGGCTGTTTGGATCTGTTTCGGAATTTTGCCAGCGAGTTCCGGACTTGTTTGAGAAAGAGCGCTATGGACAAGAATCTGCAGATCCGGAATGGAGAGAACCAAACGCTGACCACCCTCAGAAAAAGCGGCTCTGTGAGCTTGTTGCGCGGCAGTCCCGGCGAGTGCCCGAAACGGTCGTGCAGAAACCAGGCTGCTCGCAGTCGCCTGAATGAATGGACGTATCGCGATCAGGTTCGGCCGGCTCTTGATGATTGAGTCGGTGATTGTTTGCGATGCATAGTTTGCCACGCCGGGATCGAACAGACTTTCGGAAACCCGAATCCCAAACGCATGCGCATCGAACAAATTGCGCGAGGCGACGTACAGTATAGAACCGGCCGCAAGACACAAAACACCTAACGCGCTGCACAGACGACCAATCACTCGATGGCGAAAAATCGTACTGGACCTCATGAGTGCGGACTCGGCCGAGTTTGCTGCACGATTGTTCAGCATATCCAATCCCGGCTTGAAACCGGCGGACGCCGAGCGACGTGACACAATATGCCACAATCTGTTAACGGCCCTCGCTCAGGAGATCCCACTTTATGCCACGACCAACGATGAATGTATCCTTAACTCCGGAATTGGAAAAGCTGGTGATCCAGAAAGTTGCGAGCGGCATGTATCAGACGGCGAGCGAAGTAATGCGGGAGGCTCTTCGATTGCTGAAATATCGAGACGAAGAACGCGCAGCCACGTCTTCTGGGACGCGCAAGAAAGGCAACGATCGATGACTGTCGACGCGACACTGAGTGATTATCGCGATGACGAGCTTCATTTGCTTCGAATGCAAAACGCTGAGCTTGAGAGCCGCTTGACGCGCGTGCAGGCAGACTGGAACCGCCGGCACGAAGATGTGATTAACGATTGTGAATCACGGCTTCGCATTCGGGAGACCGCTCTTTCGCACACTCCTGACTTCACTTACCTGTTCGATCTCAATGGGCGCTTCACTTATATCAACCGCGCGCTTCTTTCTTTGTGGAAGAAGTCGTTCGAAGAAGCGGTTGGCATGAATTTCTTTGATCTGGAATACCCACACGAACTCGCGGGGCGGCTTCAACGTCAGATCCAACAAGTGATCGAGACGAAGGAATCATTGCGCGATGAGACGCCGTATACCTCCCCGACCGGCAGTACCGGATTTTACGAATACATTTTTGTGCCCGTTTTCGGCGCGGACGGTTCGGTAGAAGCTGTTGCTGGATCCACTAGAGAAATTACTAAACGCAAGGAAGCAGAGGCGGCCTTGCAGGAAAGTGAAGAACGCTTCAGCGCAGCCTTTGCTCATGCGCCCGTAGCAATGGTCTTGACAACTCCGTCGGGAGAGTTTGTTGAGGCCAACAAGGCTTATTTGGACATGCTTGGTTACACAAGGCAAGAGGTGGCTGCTCGCAGTTCGGACCACTTTACCCATCCCGACGATATTGATGCTACCCATGCGTTTGGCGAGGCATTTCGGCAAGGTCGCACTCCGCCGGCTCTGGAAAAGCGTTACATCCACAAAGACGGACGGGTCGTCTGGGTTCACGCTTCCGGAACGATGCGCCGTGATGAACAAGGCCGGCCGACACAGTTCATCGCAATTCTCGAGAACATCACCGAACGAAAGCTTTTTGAAGAAGCTTTAAAAACGAGCGAAGAGCGTCTTCAGCAAGTCTTCACACAGGCGCCTGTCGCCATATGTGTTCTTCGGGGACGAGAACTCGTCTTTGAATTGGTGAATCCTCTCTTTCAAGCACTCTTCCCCGGACGTGTTGTTCGGGGAAAGGCCTTATCGGACGCTATTCCCGAGCTAAATGCGGAGTTGCTCGGCATCCTTCACAATGTTCTCGAAACCGGAGTAGCGTTTGCCGCGAACGAATTCAAAATTCCGCTCGACCGTGATGAGGACGGCGTCGTTGAAGACTACTGGTTTAATTTCGTCTACCACCCGCTACGGCAACTAGACCAAACGGTATCGGCGGTAGTGGCTGTTGCGGTTGATGTCTCCGCCCAGGTTCGTGCGAGACAGGCGCTGGAACGTGCAAATCGCGAGCTTGAGGAATTCGCTTACGTTGCAAGCCATGACCTTCAAGAGCCGCTTCGCATGGTCAATATTTACACGCAGCTCCTAGTCCGTGACCTGGATGCGCATCTGAACGATGTCTCTCGTGGGTTCGCAGTTCAGGTTACTGCCGGCGTGAGACGGATGGAGCGCCTTCTCAAGGACCTCCTCAATTTTTCCCACGTACTTCTAGGCGAGTCGGATCAGACATCCGTCCTCAGCGCGGACTTGAATGTTTCTTTGGCTAGGGCTATTCAAACCTTGCAAAGCCGGATAGAAGAAGAACACGCGATGGTTAATTCGGATCCTTTGCCAATTGTTCGAGGGGATGAAGGTCAGCTCACGCAGGTGTTTCAAAATCTTCTCTCAAATGCGCTTAAGTACCACAGGCCAAATGAGCCCGCAGAAGTGCACATTTCCTCTCACGCGGATGGAGATGAGTGGGTTGTGAGCGTAAAAGACAACGGCATTGGTTTCGAACAGGATCAGGCGGGCCGCGTGTTTGGCTTATTCAAGCGCCTTCATAAGGACGAGTATCCCGGTACCGGCCTTGGATTGGCTATCTGCAAACGGCTCATCGAACGTTACGCTGGCAGGGTTTGGGCTGAGTCGATTCCCGGTCAGGGCGCCACATTCTCGTTCGCGTTGCCAAAAGTTGGGGAGCGATGAAGACCCTTCGAGTGCTTCTTGTCGAAGACAATCAGGGAGATGTGTTCCTCGTAGAGGAGGCACTCCGCGCCCATAACCTTCAGTTTAAACTGGACGTGGTAGCGGACGGTGTTGACGTGAACCGCTATATAGAACGTATTGGCGCCATTCCCGATGCTCCGTGCCCCGATGTGTTCCTCTTGGACCTGAATCTGCCGAAGGGCGACGGCCACGAGATTCTGAACAACTTTCGAGGGAACCCCAAGTGTTCAGCGACTCCAGTCATCATTATTACTTCTTCCGATGCCCCGAAAGACCGGCAAAGGGCCGAACGTCTGGGAGCGTCCGCATACTTCCGGAAGCCGTCGGATCTTGCCGAGTTCATGCAATTGGGAGCGATCATTCGCAGCGTGGTCGATCATCGCGCACAGTGAGCCGAAGGACTTAGAGGTACAACTGCTTTGGCAAGTCGGCGACAAGTATTCCCCTACGAATCAAGCCCGGTTGCAATCGACCCAAACCGTTTGCGATAGCGGGAACACGTGTCGTCCGACCGGGTATACACCGGGAAACATGGCTAGCTGAAACCGACTTGATCCATTCGACGGACGCGATGACTGGCTCTTACTGCTTCGAGTGGCTCTCGATTGAAGCTAGGCAAGAAGTGGAAAGGGTAACTCTCCAGCGCGTTCGCAGCCTGCTTGGGGACCCGCCGATTTGGGCGCGTGTACGGACGCATCAGGGGATAGACCGTGGCAGGAGGCGCGTCTGGCGGAGAGCTGACGCACCGTTGGCGATAGTGGGAACTTTTCCTACACGCGAATGAACCCGGCACGATGGACATTCGCGCAAGGGCGAAATGGAACCGTCTCGGCTATGGGAACAACGCCATTCAGAAGGTCTGCTCATCAAGTGAGACGACCACACTATCAGACTTGATGGTCCTGGTGCGTGCAGCCAGGGAACCGACTGATAGCCTTGTCACCTTTGTAACCGAGGCTCTGTTTCCCGGCGGACGACAGATAATAGGCTTCGATAGCGAGTCGCTTCACCGCGGCAAAAAACGTCTCCATCTCGGTAATAGGATTCGCCTCGTTTGCAGCCATCAACCGCATGATGTCCGTCTGTTGTTCTAGTGTGATCTCAACGAAGAGACGACCATGGGCCGCCGCCGCGGCCGCATCAAGCTGCTTCACCCCGTTCTGCCACGCAGACAGGGTGGTCTTGTCTCCGTACAGCAGCACGATATCGATGTATCGCGCAACTCCGGCATCGTGGGCGCCGGGCGACTTCTCATCTGCCGGAAGGATCAGATCAGTCAGCTTGTCTACGACACGGTACTCCGGTGGGGTTAGCGCTCGCGGTTGATATGTAGCAGAAGCCCTGGCGGTGGAGGTGTGTTTATGTTGCGGTTGACCCAGGCCAACTCCAGGAATGGCGACACTGGCTCCCAGAATCTTGAATAGGTTTCTTCTCTCTATCGCCATGCCTCAGACCTCCCTTTTTCGGAAAGCTTCGACCAAGTGCTCACTCATGCGCCAAGTCAGGGCAATGTTCGTGAGGGTCGGATTCTTTTCCGGATAAGCCGCAAACACGGAGGCGTCACCAATCCAGAGATTCGGGATATCGTGCGTGCGGCCCGACGTATTCACGACGGATTTTGTAGGGTCAGTCCCCATTTTGCAGGTTCCCACCCAGTGGTTCAGATCGATCACCAGAGTCTGCGGACTGATCTCTTTAGGGGACGACCAGACTCGGCCGCCCGCCGCTTTGATGACTTCCTCGGAAGTTGCCACCATATCGCGAGCCATTGCAACGTCACTGTCTTCATAATGAAGATGGACGCGCGGCAGCGCAAGTCCAAAGCGGTCACGTTTCTCAGGATCGAGATCTATATATTTCTTGCTTGAGACCAATAGCGATCCCTGCATATTCATCAGCGCGTGACAAGCGTTCATCTCAAGAATCTGTTTCTTTAGGTCCGTGCCAAAGCCCGGAACGTTGCGTATCGAAAGCCGCGTCGGATGCACTCCAGCCCCACATTGAACTTGATAAGTGCCTTGGAAGTTAGGATTCGGTTGATCCCAATACAATCCGGTTAAGAGACTGTGGAAGAAATCTGTGCCGTCATCGTTGGAGCTATCTCGATCTACGATCTGCGGAAACAGTCCCACTACAGTTACCCCGAAGTGGCTGGTGAGATTACGTCCGACTTGATCGCTGGAATTCGCAAGATTATTCAGCAGCAGGTGTCGAGCTGTCTCGACTGCGCTGCAGGACAGCACGAGCGCTTTACATTGCAACTCGCGGATATTATTATCCGAGTCGTGATACTGAATACCTCGAACCCGGTTAGCCTTCGCGTCCCTGAGAATGCGAGTCATTGTCGAATGAAGGAATAACGTTAGATTGCCAGTCTTCATCCCGAGCGGAATCGGTGTATTTGCAGAAGTGTACTTAGAATCTACTTCGCAACCTTGCATACAGTGTCCGCAGTAATGGCAAATGGCTCGGCGTTGAGAATTCGCTTCAGTGGGCATCGCTTTGCGCTGAGCCACAAACTCCATCCTGCGGCCACGACTTTTCAGCGCTTCCACTCCGCGCTTCAGCATCATTTCCCCGCAACGCAGCGGTACACCTCTGTGGAACTCTCCATCCGGCAGATTAGAGAGGTGATCCTTGTACCCATGTACTAGCATCAGTCGCTCGGCCCGGCTGTACCACGGCGCTACGTCTTCATAGGAGATGGGCCATTGTTTGTAGTCGAGGGGTCCGAAGCGGAGACTGTGTCCGGCCCAGCAAATGGAGCGTCCACCGAGCGCTCGCAACTGACCGTGTCCTGGACGATCGCCAACCGGGACAAAATGATTGCGTTCAAATCGATCGGACCAGACACCTGGGATGGGGTTACGCAAACCTTTCTTCAGACGATCTTCGAGCGTAGAGTGCGCATCGACATGAGCGTTATAGTCAAGGCCAGCCCGTAACCGTCCACCACCTTCCACTAAGGCGACTTTCAGTCCTGCCTTGGCAAGTACGTAGGCAGCGATCCCACCGCCGGGACCGCTCCCGACAACGCATACGTCGAAGACCTTGTGTTGCATTACGGCTGCGCTTATTGTCCTACAATGCAAATCCTGATGACAAACAGCTTTGCGGTCGTGTGATGTGAAACTGCCCAGGTAAAGAGCTTTAGGATGTGGTTGCGCCATCCCAGATTGGAATCGGTTGAAGACTCAGTAGATGATGTGATCGACACAGGACACGTCCACCATAGCCGACCGGGTGTGACGCCGGACCTCCACTAATGCTGGCCCGATGAGATTGATGGTGTACATCAAGCCCACAGCCGTCCTCGCAGTGACCTCTCGCGGGATTTCAAGCGTTTGCATCGTATGCAAGGAACTGTATAGGCGCCAACTCGGGAAACCATTGCGAACCTGTGGCCGGGTGTGTTTCCGAAAAGACGTCACGGCAGATGTGTTGCTGTCCTTAAGCAATCTGAAACGGAATTATTCCTCCGGCAATCAGATGGCTGGACCTATGTTGCCTTTGTTTTTATTCGCGACCGGAATCGAGAACAGCAATCCGACAATTAACGGCGGATCCAAGAGAGTGGACGAGATGGAAAAGTGCGGCCACTACGAATATTGGCGCACCGACTTCGATCTTGTTCAGGAGCTGGGTCTTTCCTATTTGCGGTATGGGCCGCCAATTCATCGGACTTGGCTCGGAGAAGGCCGCTATGACTGGGAATTCGCCGACCTTACTCTTCACAATCTGCGCAAGCGGGACATTGTGGTTATTGCAGACCTTTGCCACTTCGGTGTTCCGGACTGGATCGGCAACTTCCAGAATCCAGACTTTCCGAAGTTGTTCGGGGAGTATGCGCGCGCCTTCGCTGCTCGTTACCCTTGGGTGCAGCTATATACGCCTGTGAACGAGATGTTTGTATGCGCGCTGTTTTCGGCCCGTTACGGATGGTGGAACGAGCAGCTAACAACAGATACGGCATTCGTGACTTGCCTGAAACATCTGGTTAAAGCGAACGTGCTGGCAATGCACGCCATTCTGGAAGCGCGTCCGGATTCCATCTTCATTCAAAGCGAGTCATCGGAGTATTTTCACGCCGAGAATCCGAAAGCAATCAAACCGGCAGAAATCATGAACTCGCAACGATACCTGTCATTGGACTTGAACTACGGACGGCGTGTCGATTCCGAAATGTACGAGTACTTGATGGACAACGGCATGACGCGCGACGAGTACCATTTCTTTCTTCACCACAATCTCAAGCATCACTGCATTATGGGGAACGATTACTACATCACGAACGAACATCGCGTAACGCCCGATGGAAACAGGCGAGCCTCCGGCGAAGTGTTCGGCTACGACGGTATCACCTGGCAATACTATGATCGCTATCGGCTACCGGTGATGCATACCGAGACGAATATGGCCGAAGGACCCGCCGGCGATGAAGCTGTGCAGTGGTTGTGGAAGCAATGGGCAAACGTGTTGCGTGTTCGCAATGACGGTATTCCGATAGTCGGTTTCACTTGGTACTCGTTGACGGACCAGGTCGATTGGGACAATGCGCTACGTGAAGAAAGAGGCATCGTGAATGCCGTCGGTTTGTACGATTTGAATCGTAAAATACGACCGGCCGGCTTGGCCTATAAGCAACTTATTCGAGAGTGGGCGGACGTGCTGCCGACGCAAAGCATCTGTCTACGTGTTCCGGTCGTTCCGCCGAGCGAACACGACCAGGAATGGTCGAAAAAGACGCGCGCGGAAGCGCGGCTGCGACGTAAGAAAGCTCGAACGCCGCCCAATGCTTAATAGCCCATGCGAACGGTTCCCTCGCGCGAGCCATTTACGGAACCCTTGGAAAACCATTCTAATGACGCGCGGAAGAGGAGCAGGTGATTCCTTTCCCATAGAGCGTTGTGACTCGCGCACGCGAGATCTAGCAGGATTTTGTCTTTTGCTCCATAGTCGGCCATTAATTCGACGATTGTTTTCGGTGTCGCCTGCACATCGTGCACGGGAGCGACGAACAAAGCAGGTATCTGCATCTTTGCCACGACGGAAGAATCCCAGCCGCTAAACCCCACATTGGGAGCTCGCCGGACACCTGAACCCCAAGAGGCTCCTACCGGATCGGCCGCCATCATCTCCGACCAGACGGCCTCTCTCGCTAGCGGATCGTATTGGTCTGGGCATCCAAGCTGCCGGTCCCAGTTTGCATCGAAATCGGCGCGGGACTGTGTGTTCATTGCGGCGCGTGTTGCAGGTTGCTGGCGCGGTGTGGAGGACGACCGGCGATAGGCAGGGGAGAAGAGAAGCAAACGTGACACCTTGTCTGGATCCTGCGCAGCGTAACCTCCGGCGCGCGGTCCACCAAGCGACCAACCCACCAGACCTACTCGCTCGACGCCGCGCAGTTTACGAAGATGATCCACAACCGCGCCGATGTCATTCCAGTCCGACTCCGGCGTTGTCACACTTTGCGCCTTGTCAGGCGAGCACGGAGCGGAGAGGAATTGCGTTTGTTGCTCTTTGGTCAAATTACATGGATCGTTCATCGGATCGGGACGCGTGGAACGCCCGTATCCGGTCATGTCCATGGCGAAAACATCAAAGCCCGCATTGGCGAGGTGGGCCATCCAACTGTAATCCTGGTAGCGAACATCGAAAGCCACTTCACCGGGAGTACCGGCGCCGTGAACGAATAAGATCACGCGATCCGGCGCGACCGAGCCCCTCAATCCGATGCCCGCTCTGACTACTTCGCGCACGTAGATCTGCGCGAGCTTGCCTGTCATGGAAGGGGCGATGGATTTCACGGGCACGTAGTGGTCGATGCGCAATAAACGCGCCGAATCGTCGGCATTCAGGCGCAGGTGCGCCAGCAGAAAAAAGTGAAGCAGCGCCAAAGTAAGAGGGCGTAACATGCGTCGATTCATTGGCCCTGATTATATACAGGAGAACGCAGTTCAGTCGACTTAGAGCAAAGAAAGAGCTCTTTTCAGAAGGGCGATCTGGCCGCCATGATACAGGCTGTGCTGAACTATTCCGTGAAACAATAGTAGAAATCGTAGTCACGTCCCGGGGCGGTATCGTTGAGGCGAACATCGGAGAAGGTCTCGATCGCTTGCGCGAGTTGCTCAGCAGCGACGTACATCTGTTCCATCGCGACCGCCCATGCAGACTCGTCACCCCCCGCAGACGGCCAGTCCTGTCCTGTCTCATAGAGCTTAGGCATGGGAATTCCCTGCGTAGCTTCGAGAGCGATCCGGAGATAGAGGTGGACGTGTAAAACGATTTCCCAAATGCTATGCGCCGATGGGACGGGATGGGATCGGGCATGTTCCGCTGTGACGCCAGTGAGGAGTTCACGCAAAGGTGGCCCGTGCCATGCGTCGCCTGCAAGAGCTCGACGTAACTGGTCCGCGATGCGAAGGCATTCGCCGTGCATAACTGGCTATCGCTTGGAGATGGTTACCAGCTCGGGCGCACGAACCTCGGGTGGCCGGACATCGGGTGGCGGTAGAGTTTTCGGCTTGTCGCCGCCGATCACACGGCCGATTCTTGCCGAGGCGCGGAAGATGCCGCCTACTGAGATGAAGCCACCGAGCCTATGGTCCGCCACCGCGGCCAGACCCATGGAAGCAATACAGCCACACTGCGAGCAATCGGGCTCTCCACCGAACTGGCAAGGCGTGATGCGCGTCTTCAAATCGGCGGAGATGGTTTCCGTCGTTTGCGCGAAGATGCATTCATCCGGCGAGGAAGGCGGTTTCAGGAATTGCTTCAACATCCCGTGCGCCATGTCGAGTTTGGGATAGCGAAGACGCAAATCCATTAACTCGCCGACGATCTGCTCGCGCTGCGCCGGGGTGAGAATCTCAATGTTATCGGCGCCGATCTGAGGCGTGAAGATACTGAACCAGACCTTCTCAATCTCCGGGCGAGGGGTCCAGAACTTGAGAAACTCTTCAATGTAGCCGGGACGTTGAACCATCTGTGAGGTGATGGTGCAATGAACAGTTATTCGGGCGCCCGCAATACTCTTAACAATGCGATCGTAGGTCGCGGGTTTGCGGCGAATATCATGTTCGGGTTGCAAGCCATCAATGGAGACGACCACGTTGACATGGGCCATCTTCTCCCAGCCGCTCGGAATGACACGGAAGGCGCTCGTCACGACCTGCACATGAATCCCACGGGCCACGAGTTTCGGAACCAGCACTTCAAGCTCACGATACCTGACTAGGGGATCACCGCCGACGATGGAAAGATGAAGGGGTTTGGCGCGATCTACGACGTCGAGGACGCCGTTGATTAGCGCATCGCCTTTGAAGTCCGCGAGATCCCGCAATGTCTCTGTGCCACCCAGATGATTGTCTTCGTACGCATAACAACCGGGACAGCGGAGTGGACATTCACGGGTAATTTCGATGGACAGGGAAGGGGCGCGGCCGACAAGAATAGACTTCCAAGCACGGATCACGTCGAAATAGCGCATGTAAGTTTATAGACGAAGACGACCCAGCACCGTCAGAATAGCATGCGTACCTTCATTATCCGTACCAACTTACCCCCAACGGCGCTATCTACCGCGCCACCAGCGATTTTGGCGGTGTCGACGGTACCAAGAAGGGAGCTTGAGTGAAAGTAAACGTCACCGTAACCAGCTATCGAGATGAGTTCGAACGAAGTCGTCATCGACTAAGTGAGGATAGATGCGGCAAACGCGATCGATTTCCTCCATCTGGCCGGTAGATAACTCCTCGTTCGTGTCAAGACACCAGCGGCCTTCGAGCAATCCCTGACGTCTTAGGATTTCATGAATTCCCGGTATGCAGCCGTGGAAATGATGCGCAGGATCGAACAGAGCGGCGTTCGCATCCGTAACTTGCGCGGCCAATGTGAGCAATTCCGCAGTAGGTCCATTTCGAGTGGCGTTGAGATGCTCGACTGCTTTTCCCGTCCAGACAGCCCAATGCCCCAGCAGGCCGCCAGCTATCCGAACACGAGCGGGGCCGAACGCATATTCGGTCATCAGATCAACGAGGATGCTGTCGTCATTCCCCGTGTAGAGGGCGATGTCGCGACCTGACTCCGCCACAGCCCGCACAACATCGATGGTCTGATAGCGATTGAAGGGAGCCATCTTGATCGCGACAACATTGTCAATTTCAACGAACGCACGCCAGAATTCGTAGGGCAGAATTCGTCCACCAACGCTCGGTTGAAGGTAGAAGCCGAAGACAGGAAGGATCTGAGCGACGGATTGAACGTGCGTAATGAGATCGCGCACGGGAGCGTCTTTCAATGCGCCCAAGCTAAGCAGAACGGCATCGTAGCCAATGTCTCGAGCGAGAGCTGTTTCTCTTGTGGCTTGTGTCGTCGGTCCCACAGCGCCCGCGATCTTAAGGATGTCTTTCCCACGGGCTTCCTCTTCCGCGAGTTCGAGCACAGGCTTGAATAAGCCGATGTTTGGATCTCGAATCGCGAATTGCGTTGTGTGCACGCCAACCGCGATGCCTCCCGCCCCCGAAGCGATGTAGTAGCGGGTCAAGGCGCGCTGCCGTCGTTCGTCTAACTTTCGATCTGAGCCGAGCGCAAGAGGATGCGCGGGAATCACGAGGCCTTGGCGTAGCCGTGCTCGGAGGTCCATTAGAAACGTCCGTCCCGTGTTTGAAAGTGAGTCGGTTTACCTAGCATTGCGCCGCCGTGACTAATCCAGGATGCTGTCCACTCAATCATCTCCGCCGGTGAGACTGTCGGGTAGCCAAACAGACCGATGGCTCGCGCACTGTTGTTGAGAAGCGCAGTGGAAGATTCCTCACCTTGAAACTTGGGATCGATGCCGAACCGCTTGCCGAACTCGTGCGCAACCCACCGGACGGAGAGGGTCTCGGGACCTGTGAGATTAAGGATGAGTGGCGGGCTGGTGCAATAGTGCAGCGATTGCAGACAGACCGAGTTCGCATCGCCCTGCCAGATGACGTTCGCCATGCCCATGGTGAGGTCGACCGGCGTATGTTCGAAGACTTTGCGCCCTATATCGACGAGCACTCCATAACGCAACTCGCAGGCGTAGTTCAGGCGCAGGATGACGCCAGGTGTGCCGAAGGTATGAGATCCATATTGAAACATACGCTCGCGACCAAGAGCGGATTGCGCATACTCGCCTACGGGCATGCATGGCGTTTCCTCAGTCGCTCCGCCGCTGCTTACGGGCATTAAGGGATAGACGTTACCCGTAGAGAACGAGACAATACGCGACGATCGATAGCGTTCCGCCACGGAGCCGGGAAGAAATGTGTTCATTGCCCAAGTGACGTGCTCGGAGCCGGTGGTGCCGAATTTCATGGCTGCCATGAAGATGACATGAGGCGCGTCGGGCAGCCGGTAAAGGACGTCATGCTCGAGTAGATCGGCTGCGATCGTTTTTACTCCGGCGGCCTCGAGGCGTTCTCGCGCGCTTGATGAACTGAACCTGGCTACTGCGATGACTTCGCTCGCGCCTGCGCGTTTGGCCCGGATGGCCAATGATGGGCCCATTTTGCCGCCGGCTCCGAGAATGAGGATGGGTCCTTCGAGAGCGCTTATTGCGGCTTCGTCATTAGAGCTCGGGCGGGAGAGGAGTTCTTCGAGTTCGTCTTCGTTGCGCATGTGTGTATTGTGATCAGCCGGCTTCGAATCCTGCTATTGCGTATACCATGTCCTCGGCTCCGCGTGAGGGTTGTCCCCGAACCATCCGTTTGAGATGACGCGCTGGAGCAAAACCGAGTTCTTGGGCGAGAGCCATCGCAGGCTCGTTCGCCGGGAGAATATCCCAAAGCCAGGGTTCGCCTGGCTTCGTCGCGAGGACCGAACGAATGACTCTAGAAGCGCTTTCTTCGTCCCGTGCGGTGCATGGACCGAGATGATTTGCGTTTGCTCCCGGGCGGCACATTGCGAATGCGCCACCGCCGATCATCGACTTGCCCAGTGTGTTCAGGAAGCGGGAGCGGTCGGCGCCGAAGGCGGAAACGTCGAGTTGATAGAGAGGAGACGGTCCCCAGTCGGCTCCCATTGGAGCCGCGACTTCGGGAGTGCCCCGCCAGCGCTCAATTGACTGCTCTTCTATGAAACCGAGGCTTTCGTAGAGAGGACGCCCCTGATCGGTGGCGTCAAGCTTGACCGTGGGTATTCCTCGGACGCGCGAAAGCTCGAGCGCCGCGGTCACGAGGCGACGGGCATATCCGCGACGCTGATAGTCAGAGTGTGTGAGTACCATGCCGACCCAGGCCAGTTCACGATCGTAAGTAAGCAGGGTGGTGGTTGCGACTAGCCGGTCATCGGCTTCAATGCAAAAGCAGCCGGCAGGCTCTAGGGTTATCATCCGCTCCCAGTCGGCTGGAGTTTGATTCCAACCGGCGGAGGCGGAGAGGTCGCAGCAGGCTGGGATGTCTGCAATCGTCAGGTATCGCATCCCGTCAAGCTAGCGGCCGTTTGCGGCTAACGAGCTCAGCGTCTCGAAATCCCAGGTCTTTCCCTGGTGGAGACGCTGCGCTAGAGCGCTTCTTATTTGGGGCAGGTCGATCATGGAAAGGATATTCGGAAAGAAGTTCGCAAAAGGTTCATTGTAATCTTCCGATTCGAGGAGGCCTGCATATGAGGGCAGGCCTCGCGCCGTGTACAGCCGCCAGATAGACGGATTTAGCATCGTCGCGAAAAGAGCGGGCACAGTGAGATGATCCAACGCCGCCAAAAGGATCGGCTCCCCTGTATATTTGCGCATCGCCTCAACGATCGCGAGGATGTCAGTCACTCGCTGATGAAGCATAGGTTGACCAAGCATTAGAGACGCCCAGGCATACGAATCTTCTTCGGCGTGGCGGCGCGTGTAGAAGGGGTTGCCTCGTCCTACTTCGGGCCAGAGGTCGCCGATACCACGTATGTCGAAGGCTGCGACGACGCGGCCAGACGCGGCGAGTTTTGGATAGAGATCGTCTTCTCTCCAATGGGCGTTTCGACCTCGTGGTTCGAGCACGATGATCACGCCCGTCGGCTCGCTTTTAGGTTTGAAGATGTAGCCCGGTAGGTACATCTCCGGTGAGACCTGCACTTCCACCGCTTCGATAGCGCCCGTCTCTCCGCTGGCTGTCCCTAGAACGTTTATGGATGTGTTCTTCGGAATGGGGATGTCGATGGGATTGACGATCCCGGGACGCTTGAGGGTAGCGGCTCGTTCGCGGGCGAGGGAGAGCGGTGTCTTGCTCTTGAAGTCGCGGACGACGTTGGCGGTGAGGCCTGCGTAAAGCTGGTCGTCAGGTTCGGGTTTTACGGATGGTTCCTGTGTAATTCGGCTGCTTGAGTTCTTTAGTGTTCTCTCAAAGAAGCTGTAGATCTGAAGGCGCATATCGTGAGAGAGCGCGTGCGGAAGTGGCGTTTCGAACCACTCGATCGCACCTTCTTTGCCAAGTGTGCGGTAGATGTTCTTGAGTCTTGTGAACTCCGCGCGACCGTCGTTGAGATAGCTGGGCGAGTAAGTTCCGAAGTAATCCCGAGCACTCACGCCGATAAGCATCGGTTTAGGAGCCATGGGATAGACAAGATCCCAGCGATCGAAGCCTAGCGGTCCGGCGTTGACGAAGTCCTGTTCAGCGTCATCCACTGAGCCCGGTGGATTGAAGTTCTCGGTAGCAAAGTTCTCGGTGTTGCCGCAAGATATCGCGGCTGACGCGAGACGGTTGTCGACAGCGGTCAGGAACATCGTGAGAGTGCCGCCGCCGGACTGGCCTGTGGAGCCTAGGCGCGTCTTGTCGACCAATGGATGCGACGCCAGGACGTCTAGGCTACGAACTGCATCCCATGCCTGCATGCGGGTTGCAGTATCGCCGACAAGGAGCATCTGCTTGCCGGGTCTTGTGTGCTCATCGTCAGCTGAGCCGAGTCTTGTGAGTACACCTCCGTTGGGCTGTGGATAGTAGGTTCGCTCGCCTTGGCCCATGGGATCGAACGCGAGGACGAGGTAGCCAAGTTGGGCGAGCGCCTGACAGCACTTCTGGTATGGCTCGGCTGCTTTGCCGTTGAGGCTGTGGCCCATCTGGAACAACACGCCAGGAAAGGGCGGCTTATGGTTTTTCGGGATGTAGAGATTGGCAGGGATGTGGAGCCCGGGCTGACTTTCATATACGAGCTTCTCGACGCGATAGGCAGGTCTGTCGAATGCTCCCGTTGTCTTGATGTTGAGAGGAGTGTTGTCAGGCTTGCTCCCGGTGAGCTTCCAAAACGTGTCGGTGACCCATTGCTGGCGGTCCGCGATTGCAGCAGGGGTGGTGAGTTTTGCCAGGTCGGTATTGCGTTTGGTGTGTGCCTCGCGCGCGAGGCGCGCAATGTAGTCGGGAAGACATCGCGCGTATTGGCGGTAGCGGATCTCGGCGGGTGTGTTGAGGGCGCTGAGAGCGAGTGTGAGTGCGGTGCGTCGAGTCACTTTAGACGACTATACGCCAGCTTTGAGTAAGCGCGTGTTTGCGGGAGGTAACGGGATAACAGTTCGCGGAAATCCCGTCCCGGGGAATGGATGAGACCTCGCTGGCATACGCCGACGCCGTGGCCTTCTCCTCTTCCGTCCACGATTGCTTCGGCGCCTAGGAGACGCGCTTTGTAGTTGTTGCTCGGGAGAGCGCTCCAGCCGAGTTGCCGGGTTATGGCCAGGCGCAGCGTTTCTGAGACGTTCGTGAGAATCGGCTGGGCGATATCGGCAGGTAGTTTGCGACTCCACACGGGGCCATCACGGCGACAAGGTTCGCATGCGACGGAGAAGTACGGGTAAGGATCGGAGCTGAGGCCGACTTGTTCGGCGGTCTTCGTTTCTCCGCCACAACTGGCGTGGTACATCGCAGCGAAGGGCTGATCTTTGTATGTGACTACTATTCCGTTGGTTTCGTTCGTCGCGGGGAAAGCGGGGTGTGTCGAAGGTATAGTTTCGCGTCGCCACTGGCAGTGGGTTGTATCGCAGAAGTCGTAGGGTCCGTGGCGGCGACCGCCGGCTGTATAGTAGCTGCGCGCAAGCACCGCCATGGCCTTGAGTGCTTCGTGAGGCGCATCGCGCGTCATTTCAGCGGCAACGGCTGCGGCGACTGCGGATTCGAGATCTACGAGGATGACGGGTTCCAGTCGGGCGCCGACTGCAGTAACTTCTAAACGACCAGTAAACTTGCGGTCGATCTTGCCTTCGATACCGAGGCTGAACTCGACGGGAGTTCCGCCGCGTCCGGAGATCTTTACGGATTTCGATGCGGTGAGCTGTTGTTGGGCGAACAGATCGATTTCGGCGCCTACTGCCCTTAGGCCAGCAACTTGTCCGGCATTCAGGAAGAATGCTCGTTGTCCCGCTTGTACCCATAGAACTTGCGTGGAACGGACGGTGACTCGCTCGGGCCGAAAGAGGCTGAGTACGCCGATACGAAGATCGGCTGCCAGCAGTGGGACAGCGAGGAACGCGATCGCAAATTTATTTACCATCACGAAGAACGATCAGCATAGCGCCGGCAGTCTTTGCTGCGGTAGCGCCGCTGACGCCATGAACTTGGACTAACAGTACGTACTTCGGAGTTTCGGGTGGATAGAGCACCGCAATGTATCCATCGGTCGGGGCTTTGTGCTTGTGGCGGCAGGGGGCGGTGCCGGTTTTAGCGAGAGCGTCGATGCCGAGTAGTTTCGCTGTGCCTCTCCTCGCTGCGGCTCGCATAGCCGCGCGAGTCGTTGTGGCTTCGGGATCGCGGGCTAGCGTCGCATAGGCTCGCGCGATTATTATTGGCGAAATGGGCCACTGGGTGCCGAGGCCGATGAGGATTTCGGGAGTAGGGGACGGCGGTGGGTCGAGATATCTGACCTTTCCTGTCACCTTCTGCAGGAAGTAGGAATTGCAGGATTGCGCGATTGCTTCGATGTAGTCGATACGGCCGTGTCCTTGCGGGAGCCAGCATTGTTGAGGACTACAAGAGGTTTTGTCGTCTCTTTGTGTAAGGAGGAATGGTTTCGTAAGCGAGCCTAAAGGGATGGGACGGTCGGAATCCCACCAGCGGGCGCCGATGATTTCACGACTGTCGATGTCGATGAGCAGGAACTGGGCGGATGGGAAGTTGCGCTGCAGAATGCGAACGACGGACTGGTCAAAGAGCGTCGGCGCGAATAGCAGAAATGGCGCGAGCCATGTCATTGCTTGAGTCGGTATAGCATCTGTTGCGTCACTCGCCTGCCGTCGTCATGCGAGACGATGGACGCTGACTCGACGCGCCGGAGAACGTCGCCGAGGCTCGCAACATTCTGCGAGAAAAATCGGGGGCCTTCGCCGTTGTCGGGACTGGCGGCATCAATCTGCGTCATCATGCGCGTGAATGGGGCAAGTTCACGTCCGTGAAGGTATCGCGCCGTGTACGCAGCGCCAGCGCCTGAGGGGGGTGAACCCAGTTGTGCGACGATACGCTGCAGCATCGTCGGGCTATCGGACACAACGAGGATGCGGCCTTGCCGATGGACGTGGACTTCGGGGAGAGTTAGTGTGGGCCAGTCGGATGAGGCTAGGAGAGCTACAGCGGAATCGTTCCGTACGAAGACGCCATCTCCTGATGGTCGGCTGCTTTGCACTTGCAGCATTGCCTGCACTACTGCGGCATCGATGATCGGGCGAAGCCCGGCGATCGCGTCGGTCTCGTCTGATTCCAGCGCAGCTTGATCGATACGCGTTTCCAGGTCCGATGCATTTCCGGCGAGCGCATCCGGATCCGCTGCCTGAGGGGCAGATCGAGAAGGAGTTGTGTCGGAGTGATTCCGGAGAACGTCAAGGATTTGTGTCGTGTTGGGCGCTGACCACGCTTTCACGAGTCCGGCGTCGACGGGGGCCCAGGCGAGGACTTGGGCGACCGGCTGTTCTGACGGAGGCGTTGTCTGCGTTTCGCGTATGAAAGCGCGCTCTTCGCGAATCTGGTTTGGCTCACGGAAGAGATCGATAACACCGGCGCTGAATGGCCGGAGTTCGCTCGCGTTTCGCTGGATCCAATAGGAACGGAAGTACGGGGTCTTGAGCAAGCCCGGCATGTTTAATGCTATGCGTACATCGCCGGGAGTAGTGGAAGCGGAGGCAATACTTGTATACCAGCGATCCTGAGCCAGGTGTGCGGTCTGCGACTTGGCGTGGAGGGCAAGCGCGTTCGCGACAAGCTCGCCGCGGGTCGCGAGGAATAGCAATCCGTCGACTGTGCCGAACGCGGCGACACGCTTGTTTGCGCCGGCGCGTACATAGTATGTGGTTCCGGCGGACTCACGACTTTCGTACGTCTTGCTTTGCGCAAAAGGCGTGCTGGCGAGAATGCGTGCTGACGGCATGCGAGTGACGTAGAGAAATTCCAGCTCGCCGATGTCATAGATCGCGATTGCCGATTGGCCCCCGGCAATCGAGTTCACCAGCGACATGTCCGGGGCGAATCCTGCTGCTTCGGCGAACTGCTCCTGCGCTTCGCCGAGCCGCATGAATAGTCGCGTGCGCGAGAAAACTTCATTGTTGGCGCTCGCAAGCCAGAGTTTCTTCTCCTGTGATGTGTTCCAGTCGCGCAGTAGGGCTGAAAGATCGCGAGCCTCGACATAGACAAGCGCTCCACTAGGAAAGACGGTGGAAAGGCTGTTTGGCGCAGGGTTGTTTTGGGCGATGACCCAGATGGTTGCTAGCGCCAGCGTTGTGACTATAATGCGCTTCTTCATACGCGAGGCCTCACTGGTTGGGTCTGATTGACTCCGTCGTGGACATGTGGCATGCGCTTTGTGTTCTCGCTTCGGCGTTGTAGTTCGGCGTCGATGGCTGCTATTTGCGCTTTGTCTTCCGCTAGGACGAAGAATTGGCGTGCCCGTTCTAATCCGCCGAGTTTGCGGTAGGCAATCGCCATGTCTCGACGAACTGTGACGGGCACACTTTCGCGGAGGACAGCGATGGCGTGCTCGAATTGATTTGCTTGATAGTGCTCACGGAATAGTTCGAGCTTAGGTTCAGGCGGCGCCGGATCGATTGCGATTGCGTCGCGAAATAAGCGAATGCGGGTGGCAGGATCGCTTGTCTGTGTGGCGGCTTTGAGGCGCGCGTGATGGTAGTACGGCTTCTCGACGGAAGCAGTGGTTGCGGACGCGAGAATATCGAGTTCTCCAGAGCCTAAGCCCGACCCGCTTGTCGGCGCGAGAGCCTTGGCGGCGGTTACGCGCGATGCGTAGCGCGCCTGATTGTCCGCGGCGAGTGTTCGTAGCGCCGCGGCATCGGATTTTGCGATCGCTACTTGGATGGCGGTGTCGTGATCCCAGGGTGCCGCTTTTGCCCGAGCTTCCCAGAATGCGAGCGCTTCAGTCTTCCTGTTGAAGCGCGCGAGCAACTCTGCGGCCAGTGTTAATGTTTCGAACGGCTCGCCCGTTACAAGGGTCATTCGACGCAGCAGAACAACCGCCCCGGTGACATCATTCGATTCGAGTCTTACTTCTGCGAGCCCGAGAAAGTTCGAAGGGTCTAAGTTATTGCGATCTAGCTCTCGTGTGTAGAGTACTTCCAGAAGACCGCGAGCCGATGCGGCATCACCGGCCAGCCGGAGATTCGCTGCGGCCTGCTTCAACTGTTCGGATTCGATGTCATCGCGTTTGAGAATTGCATCGAGTTGACCGGTCGCGGCCGCGATCTGGATTTCGATCGGGATCAGGCCACTGCCAGCCATTCCGTCACGAAGATCCGGTGGGAGAGCTTCGATCGATGCGGATGCCTTCGCATATTGCTTGGACGCTACGAGCGAGCGGAGATATCGGAGTTCATACTCCTGTAGACGCCAACGCGCATCATTACGATCATCCCCTGCACGGCGTTCGGCTTCACGGCGCGCAAGTTCGAGGAGCTTGGCATAAAGTATCTCGCGTTCGGCGACGCCGACGATTTCCTCGTCCGCAATGGAAGCAAGGAACTGGCTCGGTTCCACGGCGGCGCCGCTGAGATCGGAGATCCATTGTGCGGCTGCCGTGGGGCTTGGCGACGCCTTCCAGATGGCGGCTAAGAGGGGTTCGAATCGATACGTGCCGTTGCGGCGGATGTAAGTCCGAAGAAGCTTATCGATCTCTGGACGCAAGGTAGGTCCTGCTCGTTCGATCGTGTTTGATACGCCCGCCCAGAACGTCTCCGGAACGCGCCGGTTCTGAATCTCGTTCCAGAGACGCAGCGCTTGCCGCCAATGCTCCTGAGCTTCCGCTGCTTTGTTCTGAGACGCATAGATCTCAGCCATTCGGTTGTGCGTTTCGGCGGAATTCGGGTCTAGCTGGAGAGCCCGGGTGTATTCCTCGAGTGCTTTAGCGGGTTCTTTGGAATTGCTGTAGTGGTTGCCCAGATTGATGAAGGAGGCGGCGGATGCGGGACGGCCTTCCAGTTCGGATGCGAGGAAGTCTTCCGAGCCCGTGAACTCACCGAAACGGGCTCCGTAATAGAACCACACATCTCCGTAGAGCTGCTGGGCGCGGTCCGGCTTCGCGGTTATCTGCTCACCTATCGTTCGTGGTCCCAAAGCCTCGTTGAAGGCGGCTGTAATGGCAGGGTCGCGGCCGTTGAAGTAGACGCCCGTCAAAGCAGTGTAGGCTCGGCCCCACACGGGTTGATGTTTGGCAGCCCTGGTAGAAATGATGCGAAGAGCCAGGGCCGGATCTTCGACACGATAGGCGAGATTAATGACGGAATCGCGAAGCGCGCTGTTGCTGACGCCGCCAGCCTGAGCGAAACGGTCAGGCGCGACTTCGTAAAGCAGTTCCGCGTAACGATTCGGGTCCGGTACATTGCCGACTTGGAACAGCAACTGACGAGCACGCAGCTCCGCGGTGGGATTGGCTGCGAGACCCCAATCATTTGCGGCCTGGATCATCAACTGGTCCCGCTGTTCGTTCGCGGGCAGAGCTTTCCAATACCCCTCCAACTGCCCGGCTAGCTCGGCGTACCGCAAGCGCTGCTGCTGGATCTGGATTAACTGCTGTCCTTCGGCGGCCAAGGCGAGATTCGCGTCTGCGCTGATTCGAGCATGTAGATCGCGAACTGCGACGTCCTGCAATCCGGCAGCAAGCGCGAATCTGGACTTACTCTCGAGTGGGAGTTTCAGGAGCCAGTCTCCGAACGTGGTTTTCTCTTCGGGCGTGAAGAAGTCGCGAACGACTTGTGCGGCTGCGTAAACCTCTTCGTGTGAGGTCAAGTTAGTGTATTGCCGAAGCCGTGTGGCGATGCGGGCGCTAAGGGCGACGCCGGCTTCGGGATCGAGCTTCCGTCCATCAGCCGCGTACTGTTGCGCTTCCTGCAACCATCCCCATTGCTCCAGCTTGTCCGCGATCTCGAAGTAGGCTTCGGCTTTTGCGGCTTTTCCTTCAATAAATGCAGTGCGCATCGCCGTGATCGCCTCCGTTTTCTGGCCGAGACGCGCACGATTCTCGGCGACCTTTACCATTATTTGTGGTTCTTTGTACAGCAGATCGTAAAGCTTTGTGTACGAAGCTGCTGCTTCCTGAAATCGCAGGAGCCGCTCTTCGAGAGTTGCGCGAGAGGCAAGCAAATCGGAACGATCGGGGCGAATTCCTAGAGCTTTCGTATAGTTTTCGATTGCAGCAGGAAGATTCTCGAGCGCTGTTTGCGATCGTGCCAAAACCATGGGCCAGCGCGGATCGCGAGGCGAGTCGGCGACTGCATTTGAATAAAACGCGGTAAGCCGATTCTCGACGCTGTATTTCCGCGCATACCTTGCGGCCTCGGAGACGAGCGCTTCATCCTCGGGGAATTTACCGATGATCGCAATGTATTCGTCAACGGCCGCGGTGTGCTCCTTCATGCGAGTCAGCACGGGGATGAGACCACGTCTGAGAGCGCTTTGTTGATCAGGCGCCTTCGCCAGTTTGAGACGATCCGCGTAGAAGGCACGGAGTCCTTGGTCGTCGCCAGCGCGGCCGTATGTTTCGGCAACAGCTGCGACCACGTCCGAAGCAAGGGGCTCAGCTGTAAGCAAAGGTTGCAGTAGACCACGCGCGCGCTGGTAATCTCCTGCCTCTGTTGCTTTGCGACCCGCTTCCAAAGTGAAGCTGCGCTTGAAGGCCGGGTTCGACCGCGTGGCGGCCTGCTCGAGCGTATCGATGGCGCGCTTGCGGTCGCCCGTTCGCCAATAAAAATCAACCGTTGATCGAACTACACCCGCGATGTTCGTGTTCTCCTTCGAGACGGTCTCGACTATCTGGCGGGCGACGCCGAGGTCCTTACGATTTTCGGCCAGACGGGCAAGCACGAGCCGCAAGCGAGTTCGTTCTACAGGATCGGAAGTGAGACTAGCTTGCCGAGTGAGGACCTGCTCGCGGATTTGTGACAATCCATTGCGTTCAGCGACCTGCTCGATGCGCGCGAGCAGATCGAAGTTGGTGGTCGCTGCAGTTGTCGAGGAGAGTAAAGCTGCAATGTCGTCTCGGCGGTTCTGTTCCTCGAGCAGCGCGACACGAAGGTTCCAGCCACTCAGCGTTGGGTTTGGCCGATCAGCGAGCGAACGTGTCTGGGATTCTATGGCGTCTCGATGCGCGGGACGTGCTGCCAGACGCATCAATCTGCGTCGGGCTGGAGATTCAGGTTCGGCTTGTGCGGCATTGACGTACTCGGTGATGGCTCTCGGATAATCGCGCTTGTTCTCAAAGATGGCCCCCGATTCGTATGCGAGAGCAGTCGGATTGCGTAAGCGCCGGCGAGCAGCCTCGATGATTCGCAAGGAGTCGTCGTAGAGGTAATAGTCCCAGTAGACCGTAGCGGCTTCCCGATAGCCGTCTACACGGCCCGGCTCGATGTCAGGCAGACGATTCCAGAATGGGCGGGATTTGCCGAACTGTTCCCGATCGGCGTAGATGTCACCAACGAGGGTGAGAGCTTGCAGATTGCGTGGTTCACTCCGCGTGAGACGTTCCGCTATGTTCGCGGCAGCTTCGGTTTGTCCAAGTGATCGTAAGAGTGAGGATGCTGTCGTGTTGATCTCGCGATGGGCTGGATAGTTTGTGGCGATTGCCTGCATGGTCGGAGCTGCGTTCTCGTAATGCGACCGCCAGATCTCGGCTCCCGCGATGAGTTCTTTTGCTGCGCGATCTTCTAGTGTTTGGGAAGCGATCTCGGCATCGAGCTGTCCAGTGGCCGACAGGCGCTCAAAGAAGCGGGACCGCAATTCGGGATCGTGATACCAGTGTTGACGCAACAGGGCCATGTATGCGTTTGTGTCTTCAGTTCCTTTTCTTGTGTAGGTTGTCAGGAGATTCTTGACGAACACGAGGTCGTGCGGATATCGCTGATGGGCGTATAGGTTGACTTGCTTGTACAGGGCTGCGTCCAGGTTGGCGTTTGCGATCACTTGTCCGAAATAGTCATCGAGATCGGTCCCCGAAAACGTATTAACGATTGACTGAGTGAGGTTTTCGAATGCAGTGGCTTGCCTCTGCCGCAAGTACCAGCGGGCAAGTTTATGGCTCCAGGAAGGCTCCTGAAACTGCTTGACGGCTCGCGTGTATACGTCCGCGATCTGCGCTGCCATTCGATTCTGATTGAGAAACTCTGCCAGACGTTCGTAGAGACCGGGATCATTCGGGTTGCGATCGATCTCACGACGATAGAGCGCGAGCGCGTCATCGATGCGCTTCAGCGACACCAGACGATTGATGTAGCGATCGAGGATCTCGGCATATTTGACCGATCTCACAGGTTGCGGCCGCTGGGGCGGCATGTATTCGCGTGGTTGATTCGGATTGGGTGGGGCAGCCGGTATGTCGGCCCCGGCTGTTCCCAGTGGAACGTTCCTTGCCTGTTCGGCGAGTTCCTTCAAAAGCGCATCGTAGACCGCGAACTCCTGGGTCGTCTGGTTTCCTCGCGCGTGCGCGTCGGCGATAAGTAACCAAACTGTGGTGCGAGTCGGGCTCTGCGGATGCGCGGACAGAAACTGCTGCCCACGCTTGATCACATGGTCGTTTTCGCCGTGCTTAGAATACGCTTCGAGGAGTTGCGATTGCAGGTTCGGCAGATGCGTTGAACGAGGGAACCGCTTCTCCATGTCGAGCAGCAGTTCGGCGGCAGCCATGCGATGGAAATAGGGAACGGCATTGCGCTGCTGATCGTCGTAGCGATAACGCGGGTCGGTTGAATTGAAGAGTAGCGAGAGAATCCCGTTGAGCGTGCCGGGATATGGATCCATGGTCGCGATGTCTTTATAGAAGCTGATGCTACCGCCTCCGATAGGAATCGGTTGCTCTGGGGCAGTGAACAGGATGCGAATGAGCCCGGCGTATCCTGCTTCCGCCTGTGCCGTTTGGCTGCGCGAGAGTTCCTGATAGTTGCGCGCAGCTTCGACGTAATTGTTCGTTTGTTCGAAGAGTGACGCGAGAGCGAGTAGCTCGTTGGCAGTAGGCTGCTTTCGACGTTGCCGATATTCGAGCAGCGCACGGTGAGCTTGCGCGAGATTACCTTGCTGTTGGTAGTAGTAGAAGAGCTTGGTCGCGGCGGTAAGATCTTCGGGATTTGCAGCAATGGCGGCACGCGCGTTGCCTAGATACGTTCGAAGGCTGCGGGTCTCGTTCAGAAGTTGGAAGTATTGCGCCACTACAGCCGGCTGCATCACTGGCCGAAAATTCGACTCGTAAAGTTTGAGGGCTTCTTGGGGAGAGATGAGTCGTGCACGCGCCTGAAGCGGGAACGATTCGTGTTGTGGGAACGCTTTGGCATAGAGGTCGATGACTTCTCGAGCCCGCTGCTGCTGCTGATTGTCAGCGAGATACGCAAAAAGCTGAGTGTATGGTTGTGGTTGCGCTGGATAGCGCGCCATCCAAGCGTTGTAGATGCTTTCGACGATTTCGATTGGGAATGCCTGAGCGTCCGCTAACGCAATCGCGCGATGAAAGAGCTTCCATGAGCGCTGCTCGGGCTCGGGGTTGATCGCATCGCGATCTGTCGCAGGCTGGCTTGCGGCTGCGAGCAGCGCTGCCAATTCCTCTTCAGGCTGAAGGCGACGATGGTAATAGTCGGCGAGGACCACTTTGTCGGAAGCGGTTTTCCAGTCCCGTTCGGCTGTGGCGAAATCGAGATTCAGCTCGGCTTCCTGGGCTCGAAGGAGGATGAGGTCGGCGCGTCCTGGTGCGGCGGCGATCTGCTTCGTTAATTCTGCTACTGTCTCGCGAGGTGGACGACGCGATTGCACGCGGCCTGCAGGCAGCGCGACGGTACGGAAGAAGACCGATTCAAGCCCGCTACCGGCAGGGATGTGCTGCACCCATCGGGCGAGTTCTGCGTGGGCCAGAGCAGCGACTAATAGGCCGGAGCCAGCGAGCAAGAACCTACGGGACGACTTCAAGAGAGACCTCCTCACGTCCGATATTGTGGGCGAAATCTTCTGCCGTGACAGTCAGCGAATAGCGCCCTGCTGGTAGATGCGTCGGAATGATGAATTGACCCGTATTCGCTTTGGCCTCACTATTCCAGCGGAGGCTGACCGGAGACATGCCGTACATGCGGGCAACCACAGTTCGAGACGTTTCTGACGCGCCGACCCGCAACTCGACAACCTCACCTCGTTTGTATCGCGTTTTTTCGAGTTTCACGCGAACGGTTGGAGGCTTACTGGCAATTACGAATGTCTTCGATTCACGAAACGTTCTGCCTTGCCGGTCGCGCAGGATCAGCCGGACGGTGTGTGTCCCATCCGGCATGTCGGCCGGCGCGAGAAAGCGCGTCTGCCAGATGTCCTCGTCTTTCAGGAAGCGCAGCGGCTTCACGAGTCCAAAGGGAAACATCGCGACAACGGAAGAAATGCTTTGGTCGGTGCGAACGCGCAGGACCGGATCGCCGGGTCGAATAAGACGTGGTCGCAGCAGCGATCGTGGGGCCGCAAGGAACGATGTGTATGGTGTAACGAACTTGTATTTTCGTGCGAGCCGAATGATCTCATCGATGGTTGCCCGATCTTCGCCGTCCCGGTCGATCTTTTCGAGAAGAGCATCTACGCGCGCCTTGGCCCACGCTCGTGGGAGATGCGGGTGATCGGTGGCCGTTGCCGGGAGATTGATGCTTGCTTGCAACTCCAGAGGAGCATTCTCGCGGCGCGCCTGCACGGTGAAGGTTGTTTTCCCGGGTTGCTGGTACTGACCTACCCACCATTGCATTGACGCCGGAAAGACGCTCGCTTCGAGTGGATAGACATGCTGGACGTTCGAAGAGGGCTGAGTTTGTAAGCTCACTTGCTCTAGCGAACGCCGGCCGATCTTGCTCAGGAACGCGTTCAATTTGAAGTCGACGGGTTCGGTGGAGCGAACCCATTCGACGACACCACGGTCGCCTGCTAGTTGGGTAAGCAGTGAGATGTTGGCGTCGTCTCCCACCGCGAACACGTACGTGCGTGCTTTTGTCTTGTTCGCGTACCATTGCGCGATGCGTGAACTGCGAATCTCGGCTCCGCGTGTGAGACTGCCGTCTGTGAGAATCACGATGTAACTCTCAGGCGCCGCTGCAACGGGAATCGCCGCCGTGAGCGCTTTTTGTAGATCGGTTCCACCACGCAGACGGCTTGCCTTCACAAATTCGAGCGCTTTGTCGATGGCGTCCTGACTTGACGGCTGCGGCGCAAAGGCTGTGACTTCGGAGTTGAACAGCAGAAGATGGAAGCGGTCGACTGGGCGGAGGCTCCGGAGCAGCTTTTCGAGGGCAAGGTAGCTGCGCTCCAATTTTTCCCATTGCATCGATAGCGAGACATCGAACAGCGCCACGATATTGCGCGCGGCGCCCGAGATGGGCGCATTCGTATCACCGACTAGCGCCGAAGCCTCGAAGAAGCCGGGCTCGGTGGTGTTTTCACGATGGGCGAGAATGGCTAATGTGTCTTTCTTCGCCGCGTCGAGCGTGTACTTGATGGCGAAATCCTCGTTGAGAGTGACTCGCTCAACGGAGAGGTCGGCGCGAATGCGATTTGCTGAGCGTTCACGAACGGTCAACGGATATTTGGCACTCACCGTCTCGAAACCACTTAAGACATGAGGGGACTGTAGATCAACTTCGATGCGAAGTCGTCCTACTGTTACCGCCCGATAGGCGTCAGGCCGAAGAGGAATCGCAAAGAGCGATTGCATCTGCTCAACAGGGATGCGTTCCTGATACTCCATCTCGACACGTTTGGTCCCATAAGCAGGGATCGGCACGATACGGGCGCTGAAGACCGATGTGCGACGCGCTTCATCGACGTCGCGCTCGCCTTGCTGCAGAAGTCCCGGATCGATGACATGCGCCTTCGCTTCTGCGTAGAGTTCTTCGGCTCGACGGCGTTCCAGAATAACGCCAGGAATGCGCGTGACGCCATCCCACACGGCAAAATCTGAGATCAGAGCGCGAGCGGGCAGGGAAAAAGTGTAACTGCCTTCCATCACGCCGGCTGTGTGGTTGGCGAAGATCTGTTTTACAAATACGGTAGCGAGACCGTTGTCAATCCGTACGCGAATCTCCATCTCATCGAGAGATAGCTTCGCCGGATCGGGTTCGCGTTGTCCATCGGGCACGATGATGCCGGCCTCAGACAAAAGGAGTGTTGGCGCGATGAGGAAAAGCAGGAGAGCGCGTTTCATGGAAGGCGAACCAATCCGTTGTCCGTGCCGACGTAGACGCGGTGATTCGCGATATGGACAGCGGTCACGTTCAAGCTGGGAAGTCCCTGCGTAATTGTGTGCCAGCGATTGTCTGATCGATCGTACAGCAAGAGACCTTTACCGAGCGTACCTGCGTAGACCCTCGTCGAGGTCGCAGCCATTGCTCCCGGATTGATCTCCGTGGACGGCGCAAGGTCGGAGAACGTCTGCCAACTTCCGTCTGGTTGAAGCTGTATGACGCCTGCTCCGTATGTGCCGATAAATGTGTCAGAACCCGACGTCGCAATCGCTGTAATCCAGTTATGACGGAGAGGCGAATTGGAGGTCGTGTAGCTCACCCGCACAGTGCCACTTTCGAGTAGCGATAAGCCGCCAAGCGTTCCCGCCAGCAGTCGATTGTTGGCCACACTTAGAGCATAGGCATGATTGTTGATGAGACCGTGAAACGCGTATATACTTCGAATCCCATCGGGCGCGATGAAGGAGAGTCCGGAGGGTGTGGCGGCGATCATCTCATCGCCTTTGAACACTACATCCGTCACATGGTTCGAGATCAACCCCTGGTCACGTCCAAGCACCTGGCGTTTCTGTGCCGTCGCATCGAAAAGCACCAGCCCGTTGGCCGTCGCGACTGCAGTTGTCGAGGAGTGAACGATACGGTTGACGCAGAAGCGGTGCTGATCTTCTAAATGCTTTGCGCGCGAGAGATCGGCTTCGAGGATATCCAAACCACGATCGAAGTACCCCACCCAGATCCGGCCCAGACTATCCACCGATAGCGCGGAGACGTTTCGATCGGCTAGGACCGCGCTGTCAGACCCCAATACGTCGGTTCCGGTTCGAGCCTCAAAGATACCCTGCGAAGAAGCGGCGAGAAGCTGTCCGCCAACCTCGAATATTTTGTTTACTGGCGTCGCAGTCTCGATGAAGTGCGGGCGGCCACCGGAGATCGGGACATCGTGTATACCAGGATCGAGAGTTCCCGCGAACAGCCGACCCTCGCGCGAATAAAGAGCTTTGGCAAAAAGGCCATCCCCGACGACGCGTTCCACTGCTGCGTTGCGAATGACCGCAATCCCTAGAGCAGTGCCGGCATACACAGGACCTTCGGTTGATCGTGTCAGGGACAGTACGTGCTTGTCGGGCAGACCGGCTATTTCATTGACCTGTCCAGCTCGCCGATGAAGCAACCCACGGATCGTGCCTATCCAGAGGTCGGTGTCATCGCCGACAAGCGCGGTGACATGATGCTCACGTAGATTGTCGTGAAGGTAGCTGAGAGTCCTGCCATCGTACACAAGGACGCCTGCTTTCTGCGTGCCGAAGAGAACTCGACCGGCTCCGAGCGCCAGCACCGAAGTGATGTTCCGAGCTTTCGCATCGGCGGGTCGCAAGTGTCGAAAACGCGAGCCGTTGAACGCGAGCATTCCCTCACCAGCCGTTCCGATCCATAACTCGGGTTCGGCCGCTTGGGATGTTATTCCGACGGCCATTTTCGTGACGGGCGCAGGGGGCAAAAGATCACCGACGCGAAATTGCTCCCTATCGGCAAATACACCGCCGGGTCCCGCCGCGTAGAGCCTTCCCTTGTATATGGCGGCATCGTGAAACTGTGAGGGAGCGCCAATATGCTCAACGCCGGTTGCGAAAGCGCGAAGTTCTTTGTTGGTGAATGTGAACTGAGTTTCTGCCGCCGTTTGCCGCTCGGCCCCACCGATAGCGCGCGATGCCTGCCACAAAGTCAGAGCCGCCCAGACGCCACCTGCGAGACAGATGGCGGTCAGAACGATTCGCGCACGTTTGTTCATAAACCGTGGCTCAGATACCGTGGCTCAGATACCGTGCCTCATATACCGTGGATAGACACGCTACGAAAGAAGTCTCCCGGCGACTTTCGGTTTCCTTCATCGAAGAAGAGACACACCGTTTCTGACGCCGGCTCGATCAGCAGGCCTTCGGGGGACACTGCGGGACCGAGCCCCAAGCCTGTGAAATCGAATTTCAGATCTTCGACGCGAGAACCGCCCCAAAGATAGAGGCGAAAATCCTCAGCGCTTTTTGTCGCCGGACCCGCGACGATTAGATATTGATCGCGCTCCGGCCAGTAGTCAATGCTGCGGATGCCGTGGCCCGCGAGATCAAGGAGGATCGGTGTGCCGAACTCGGCCTCGACCCCCGGGTGAACGACTTCATCGGCATTACGAAGAGGGATGAGGATCGCCTTGTCCGAGATAAGCGGACTGCGTACACCGATCAGTAATTCGCCGGGCTCGCGTGTTGCAGTAAGGCCCTCGATACTTAGTCCGCCAAGCTTCGGCGGCGCGAGGACATCTATGTCCAGACCGAGGTCCTGAACAAGTGTCTTATAGACACGCCCGACTGGTGTCGGCACTCCCTTACGGAGTTCCGTTGCGAACAGTCTGTGCCGGCTCGACCGGTAGTCGCCATCCTTGCTTCGGCTATGGGAACCGATCCAGTACATTCGCGAACCCATCCATGTTGCGGCTTCGAGGTCGATTTCGGGATTTTTCGGGTCAACACCCAGGAAATCGTGTGGGATTGCGAATTCGCGGACCGGGGGGCCGTCCTGCTCGGTATCGTAGAGACGAAGGTGGGTGGTCTCCTGGTCCTCATCCGACGCTACGAGGAATAAGGTGGTGCCGCGTCGGTAGGTGACAGCGCCGGACGCATCCCGTACTCCATGGTGGGTTCGTACGGGACCGCAGGTGTATTTCGGCATCGAATCTCAAGGATATCCGAAGTAACAACTTTGTAACGCTACGCCCCAATTTACGGGTAGAATCAAGACATGCGCGGTCCGTTACCAGCTTTGAGTGATTGGGATGATTTCGTCAGCGATCGATACCAGCCCGGCAAGGAAAAAGAAGAGTTTCGTGTTTATGACAACGCTCCGCCAGTTGTCCGTGAGTTTTACCGGCTGAACCATACTCATCAGACTCGCGACTTCGCACTTGCTAAACGGCAGGAATACGGAACGCTTGACCGCCGCCAAATGGGGATCTGGGAAGCGATGGAGTACCTCAATACTCTGGTTGATGACAGCGATCCCGATACCGATCTCTCACAGATCGAGCATAATCTTCAAACTGCTGAGGCGATCCGTCGGGATGGGCATCCGCGCTGGTTTCAACTTGTGGGCCTGATCCACGACCTAGGAAAAGTCCTTTGCCTTTATGGCGAGCCGCAATGGGCTGTGGTCGGCGATACGTTCCCGGTGGGATGCGCGTGGTCGGATAAGATCGTGTACCCGGACTTCTTCCGCGAGAACCCGGATTCCAAGATTCCCAAGCTTCAGACGAAGTACGGCGTCTATGAGCCTGGTTGCGGATTGGAGAACGTAGACCTGTCCTGGGGTCATGATGAGTACATGTACATGATTTGCCGGGACTATCTTCCCGAAGAAGCGTTGTACATGATTCGCTATCACTCCTGCTATCCGATCCATCGTGAGGGAGCGTACGACTACCTGCTGACTGATCGCAATCGCGAAATGCTCGAGTGGGTGAAGAAGTTCAACCCTTACGATTTGTACTCGAAGGGCGATGAGAAGGTCGATGTGGCGAAAGCCCGGCCTTACTACGAAGACCTGATCAAAGAATTTTTCCCGGAGAAAGTTCGGTTCTAGATCCATAGCGTGCTCAGTAACGCCGAGATCGCCGACCGGCTCACCAGTCTCGCTCAGATCCTGTCGCTGGAAAAAGAGAATAAGTTCAAAGTCAAGGCGTACCGGCGCGCCGCGAAGACGATCAGGACACTTTCAGAAAGTGTCGACGAACTTGTGCGCGACGATGCGGATCTCACGATTTACGCCGGCATCGGCAGTGCGATCAGCAGCGCTATTCGCGAGATCGTTCTGACTGGAGCTTTGAAGAAGTTAGAGACCCTTCGAACTGAGGCGCCGCCCGAAGTTGCGGCGATCAATCAGTTCCCGCGGCTCGATCCGCGACGTGTACTTCGTATCTACAAGAAACTCAATATCTCGTCTGTTCCTGAGCTGAAAGAAAAGCTGGAGAGTGGCGCCATTGCGGAAAAGTTGGGTAGCAGGATGGCGTACCACGTTCAGCAGGCGCTTGCTGAGGCCGAGGCGATTCTACTGCCTGAAGCACAACTCATCGCGGGTGAAATTGCAAAATATCTGATGAACAAGTGTGGAGTCCTTCGGGCTGAGGTGGCGGGCGAGTATCGTCGCAGGGTTGAGGTCATTCGAGAACTCTCGTTTCTGATTGAGACGGACAACTTCTCTGGGGTGATTTCGAAGCTCGAAAAATACGGCGGACGGACGCCGCTGTTAAGCTCGGACGCGACCTCGGCTGTATTCCGGTTATCGTCCGGCATTCTCCTGCGTGTGTGTATCGCGAAACAGGAGAATTGGGGTTCGGAATTAATTCTGGCGACAGGTTCTGAAGCCCATCTGCTGAAGCTCCGACCTTCCGGCGACTATCCTACGGAAGCCGCCGCTTACAAGAAAGCTGGACTCGCGTTCATTCCGCCAGAGCTACGGGAGGGGAATGACGAACTAGAACTCGCGGCAAGCGGTCACCTTCCTGTGCTCGTGTCGGTTCAGGATATTCGGGGCGAACTTCATGCGCATTCGACTTCAAGCGATGGCGCGAACACGATCGAAGCAATGGCGATGGCGGCGAAGGACAAAGGGTATGAGTACCTCGGCATTACCGACCACTCCCAAAGCTTGACGATTGCTCGTGGGGTATCGGAAAGAGATTTGTGGGCGCAGATTCGCGCAATTGATCAAATCAATGGCACGCTCTCGGGAATACGCATTCTGAAATCCGCAGAGGTGGACATTCTCGTCGATGGCTCGCTCGACTACCCGGATTCACTTTTGAGTGAACTCGACTATACCGTTTGCTCGATCCATTCGCGGTTTAATCACGGCAAAGCGGCGCAAACGGAGCGAATCATGCGCGCCATGGACAATCGTTATTTCAACATCCTCGGCCACGCGACCGGACGTATGCTTCTGAAGCGCGGCGGTTACGAGATCGATATCGAGCGCATCGTCGAACACGCCCGAAAGAACGGTTGCTTTTTCGAGATCAACTCGAACCCGAACAGGCTCGATGTCTCGGCGGAGTATGCGCGAATCGTGCGGGAGGCGGGCGTAATGATTGCGATCACGACAGATGCGCATAGCATTCGTGAGATGGAATTCCTGCAATACGGTGTCGATCAGGCCCGTCGCGCGGGAATCACGCGGCAATCCGTGCTGAATTGTTTGAGCCGGGCGGAGTTTCAGAAGACAATCCGGCGGTGATTACACATAAGAAAGGTCACTGTCGCCCTAGCCCAGGCACGTTTGAAAGATGAGCTCGGCTCTCCTCGCGTTCAATTCTGCCTAAAACTCCGAGCCCACGGCAATGCGTCAAAGAACGACGCGACGGGACAAAGTCAACCCCATTCCAGCCAAGTTCTGCAGGCATTCACACAAGTCCAAGATATTTTACTCGCTGAAAACAAACCACATACACGCATTCAGAACGTCCCGGCGAACATCTGTCCGGTCAGCCCGTCTTACAATCCGAGTAGGCCCCCTGTTTGGGGGCCATTTTCTTTTTAAGGATCCATTAATGTCATCGCCTGCTAAAGCACTTGCCAACCGTCAGAACAGTCTTCATTCCACCGGGCCCGTCACCGCCGCAGGTAAGATGGCTTCTTCGCAGAACGCCATGCGCCACGGCCTTACGTCAAAGCAAATTGTGCTTCCGGGCGAAGATGCTGAGCAGTATGATGAACTCCGCGAAGGTATCCT
>Ga0190275_10000415_pt1 | contig 38614 bp, 30 predicted proteins | sample Popmic550T_FD_133745 | JGI IMG/M metagenome (GOLD analysis project Ga0190275, IMG submission 133745) | Populus adjacent soil microbial communities from riparian zone of Yellowstone River, Montana, USA - 550 T | ecosystem: Environmental > Terrestrial > Soil > Riparian zone > Trees stand | place... | reverse complement strand
TGCGTCGTCCAGGCGCTGGTTCCCGATGCGGAAGACGCCTGGGGATACGTACTGGAACGGACCCGGACCCCGGCCGATCCCGAATTGCTGAAGCTGGTCGGGAAACTGGGCCGGCGGACCGCCGAGATGCACCACGCAATGGCGGCGCCGTCTGATGATCCCGCCTTCCGGCCCGAGCATGCCACGCAGGCAACCGTCCACGAATGGGTCGAAGCTGTACGGACAATGGCCCGCAAGACGCTGGATTCGCTGGAACGGGCGCTATCCAAGCTTGGCCCCAACGTCAGGCCGAAAGCTGAAAGCCTGCTGGCCCGGCGCGACGAACTGATCCGCCGGTTCGACGATCTGGCCCCCAAGGGGCTGGAGGTCTGCCGGACGCGGCTGCACGGCGACTACCATCTGGGCCAAGTGCTGGTATCTCGCGGTGACTTCTTCATCATCGATTTCGAGGGCGAACCGATGCGCCCGCTGGCGGAACGGCGGGCGAAGCATTCGCCGCTGCGGGACGTCGCCGGCATGCTGCGCTCGTTCGCATACGCGGCGGCGACCGCCAAGCCGGAGCGGCCCGAGGAATGGACCGCCGCCGTCACGGGCGCCTTCATGGACGCCTACAAGGCGGCCATTCCAGGGGCCGCCGGGTATCCCAAGGACCCCGCCCATGCTGACGCCCTGCTGAGCCTGTTCCTGTTCGAGAAGGCGCTGTACGAGGTGGGGTACGAGCTGGCGAACCGGCCGGACTGGGTCGGCATCCCGCTGGGCGGCGTGCTGGAACTCCTGGACCGCAAGCCCGTGTCCGCGACCCCGGCGCTGGACCGGCTGGCGGAGCGGGTGGGGATCGAGCTGGAGTACCAGAGCGCCACCGGCGAAACCGTCCACATCGGCGAGCACGCCAAGCGCGCCATGCTGACCGTCCTGGGCCATCCCGCCGCCGACGAGCAGGAAGCGGAGCGCCGGCTTGCAGCGCTGGAAGACGCCGAGCTGACGCACCCGCTGCCGCCCGTGCTGGTGGTCAAGGCCAGCGCCGGCCGGATCGACGTGCCTGTGTCCTTCACCGCCAGCGGTGCCCGCCTGCGCTGGCGCATCGCCGAGGAAGGCGGAGCGCGCGAGCATGAAGGGACGGTCAAGTTCTCCGACCTGGAACTGCTGCGTACCGGCCGCCACCAGGACCGTGCGATAGAGCGGCGGCGGTTGGTGCTGGATGTCGTCCTTCCTCCCGGATACCACCGGCTCGGCCTGTCGGGCGGCGGCATGGACGAGGTGGACATGCCGCTGATCGTCACGCCAGACCGCTGCTACCTGCCCGAAGCACTGACCGACGGTCCCGGCATCTGGGGAATTTCCGCCCAGCTCTACCTGCTGCGGTCCCAGGACGACTGGGGCATCGGCGACTTCGCCGATCTGAAGAAGCTGGTGGAGGACGCCGGCGAAATGGGAGCCGGAGTGATCGGGCTGAACCCGCTGCACACCATGTTCCCCGACAACCCGGAGCATGCCAGCCCCTACTCCCCGGCCAGCCGGCTCTACCTGAACATCCTCAACATCGATCCGGCGAAGGTGCCGGAATATGCGACCTGCGAGCGCTGCCGCCTGCTGGCGGAGGCTCCGGAATTCAAGCGCCGGCTCCAGGCCTGCCGCGAAGCGCCGCTGGTCGATTATGCCGAAGTGACGGCGCTCAAGCTGCCGGTGCTGGAAGTGATGTTCCAGCAGTTCCAGGAGCGGGCTTCATCCGACCGAAAAGCCGCATTCGACGCCTTCCGCAAGGAACAGGGCGAACCGCTGGAGCGGCTGTGCCGCTTCCTGGCGCTCCGCCGGCACTTCGCGCCGGACAAGGCGGACTGGAGGGCTTGGCCGAAGGACTACCAAGCCCCCGACAGCCAGGCTGTCGAAAAGTTCGCTCGGGAGCATGCCCATGAAGTCGATTTCATGGCCTGGACCCAATGGATCGCCGACGAGCAGCTGGCGGAAGCCTCGGCCGTAGCGAAGTCCAGGGGAATGCCGGTCGGACTCTACCGCGATCTGGCGGTGGGCGCCGACAGCGGCGGGGCGGAGACTTGGGCCAACCCCGACGTGGTGATCGTCGCCGCCCATGTCGGGGCGCCGCCCGACCTGTTCAACCCGGCTGGACAGGACTGGGGCCTGCCGCCCTTCAATCCGTTGGCCTTGCGGAACGAAGCCTATGCCGGCTTCATCGATCTGGTCCGGGCCAATATGCGACATGCCGGGGGCTTGAGGATCGACCACGTCATGGCGCTCCAGCATCTGTACTGGATACCGGAGGGCAAGCCGGCGTCCGAGGGCATGTATATCGGCTATCCGATGGACGACATGGTCGGCATCCTGGCGCTTGAGAGCCAGCGCAACCAGTGCATCGTGGTCGGCGAGGATCTGGGCACCGTGCCGGAAGGCTTCCGTGAGAAGATGGAGGCGGCCGGCATCCTGTCGTACCGCGTCGTCTTCTTCGAATACGCCGAGGACGGCGGGTTCGTCGGCCCCAAGGATTACCCGAAACTGGCGCTGTCCACGGCAGGCAGCCACGATCTGGCAACCCTGCATGGCTGGTGGGAAGAGCACGACATCGACCTGAAGGAGCAGCACGGGCTTTATCCGGGCGACGGCGAGGCGGACAAGCAGCGCGACCTGCGCCGCCGCGACAAGCAGGCCCTTCTGGATGCCCTGGAAGAAGCGAAGCTCGCCTTGCCCCATGGCTTCACCGCGACCTCCCCCTATGCCGGCGGGTTGTCGGAGGCGGTCCACCGCTTCCTGGCCCAAACCCGTTCCGCTATCGCAATGGTCCAGATCGACGAACTGACCGACGAACCCGATCAGGTCAACCTGCCCGCCACCACGGACCAGCACCCGAACTGGCGGCGCAAGCAGTCGTTGAGTTTGGAGGAACTAACCGCGAACCCGCGCGTTGTCGCGCTGGCACGGATCTTCCGGGATGCCCGCCCGCCCGTTTCCCCCGCTCGATAGGCTGACATCCATGAGTACTTCTCCCCAAGGGACCCCTGGCCTGAGAACCGCCGAAGGTATTCCCGTTCCGCGCGCGACATACCGCCTTCAGTTTAACAAGGACTTCCAGTTCGATGCCGCCGCCGACCTGACCAAGTACATGGCCCGGCTCGGCATCAGCCATCTCTACGCTTCGCCCTACATGAAAGCCCGGCCGGGCAGCACGCACGGCTACGACATCGTCGATCACAACGCCATCAATCCCGAGTTGGGCGGCGAGGAAGGTTTCCGCCGGCTGGTCGCCAGCCTGAAGGAGGCCGGACTTGGGCAGATCGTCGATTTCGTGCCGAACCACATGGGCGTCGGCGGTTCGGACAATGCATGGTGGCTGAACATCCTGGAATGGGGCCAGGACTCCGCCTATGCCGGCTACATGGATATCGAGTGGGACCCCGACCGCCGCTTCCTCCAGGGCAAGCTGCTGATCCCGTTCCTGGGCGACCAGTACGGCAAGGTGCTGGAAGACGGCAATCTGGTCCTGAAGTTCGACGCGGAGGAAGGCAGCTTCGCGGTCTGGGCCTATGACAGCCACAAACTGCCGATCTGCCCGCTGAACTATGCGGAGATCCTGGGTCACGAGCAGGCCGACCTGGAGAAGCTGGGCGACGCCTTCGGAGCACTGCCCACCTTCCGCCCCCATGTCGAGCACCGCGCCCAGGAGCTGAAGGCCGAGCTGGCAAGCCTCGTCGCCGAAAAGCCCGACGTCGCAGCCGCGATCGAGGCCGGCATCGCGAAATTCACCGGCACGCCGGGCAAGCCGGAGAGCTTCCGCCCGCTGCACGACCTGATCCAGCAGCAGAACTGGCGGGCCGCCTACTTCAAGGTGGCCGCCGACGATATCAACTACCGCCGCTTCTTCAACATCAACGAGCTGGCCGGACTGCGGATGGAGCAGCCGGAACTGTTCGATCTGGCGCACCGCCTCGTTCTCGACCTCGTCGCCGACGGCACGCTGGACGGCATCCGGATCGACCACATCGACGGGCTGGTCGATCCCAAGGGCTACTGCATCCGCCTGCGCGAGAAAGCGCCGAAGCCGTTCTATCTTGTCGTCGAAAAGATCCTGGCGCACCACGAGCGCCTGCGCGAGGACTGGCCGATCGAAGGAACCACCGGCTACGAGTTTACCAACCTCGTCAGCGGGCTGTTCGTGGATTCCGCCAACGAGGAAGCCTTCAGCCGCATCTATTCCGACTTCACCGGCCTGACCCAGCCGTTCGAGGACATCGTCCACGAGTGCAAGATCAGGATCATGGAGCACGAGATGGCGAGCGAGCTGAACGTGCTCGCCCGCGACGCCGCCCGCGTCGCCCGCTCCAACTGGCGGACGGCCGATTTCACCAACAACATCCTTCATTCAGCCCTGAAGGAGATCGTCGCCCGCTTCCCGGTCTACCGGACCTATATCGACGGCTCGACGCCGGCGGACAGCGACCGGCGCTACATCGACTGGGCGATTACTCAGGCGCGGCGCGCGGTCGATGCGGCGGACCCCAGCGTGTTCGACTTCCTGCAAGCCTTGCTGACCGGCGATCTGGTGGCCGAACCGCGCAGCGGCTACAGCCGTTTCGCCGTGATCCGGCTGGCGATGCGCGTCCAGCAGTACAGCGGACCGGTGATGGCCAAAGGGTTGGAGGACACAGCCTTCTACCGCTACAACCGGCTGGTCTCGCTGAACGAGGTCGGCGGCCATCCCGACATGTTCGGCGTAACCATCAGCGCGTTCCACTACGCCAACCTGGAGCGGGCGCGGCGCTGGCCCCATGCCATGCTCGGCACCTCCACCCACGACACCAAGCGGAGCGAGGACACACGCGCGCGCCTGAACGTCCTGTCCGAAATGCCGGACGAATGGGAACGCCAGATCAAGACCTGGAGCCGGATGGTCCGCGCCCGGCGCGGTGACATGGCCGGCACGGCACCGCCCGACAAGAACGACGAATACTTGCTCTACCAGCTCCTGATCGGGTCTTGGCCTGCCGAACTGACGAACGTTACGCAACCGGATGCATCGCTGCTGAAGGGCTATATCGAACGTGTCGAAGGCGCAATGATCAAGTCGATCCGTGAGGCCAAGGTCCATTCGACCTGGGCTGCGCCCAACACGGAATACGAGGACGCGGTCATCGCCTTCCTGCACGAATGCCTGGACGTGACGCGCCGCAATCCGTTCCTGGAAGCCTTCGTCCCCTTCCAGGCGAAGGTGGCGAAGCTGGGAGCGCTCAACGGCCTCGCCCAGGCATTGCTGAAGCTGACCGTCCCCGGCGTACCGGACATCTACCAGGGTTCCGAGATGTGGAACCTCAGTCTGGTCGATCCCGACAACCGCCTGCCCGTCGATTACGAAACGCATCAGCGCGCGCTGGAGCAGGTCGAAGGCGAGCTTGAAGCCGACCCGGCCAGCCTGCCAGGATTCATGGATCACTGGCAAGATGGCGTTATCAAGCTGGCGGTGACGCTGAAGGCCCTGAAGCTGCGGGAAGAAAAGCCCGAGCTTTTCGCCTTCGGCGGCTATGAGGCACTGACTGCCCAAGGGGAAAAGTCGGAGCAGATCTGCGCCTTCGCGCGCATCCATGAAGGTGACGGCGTCATCGTCGCGGTGCCGCGTCTGGTCGCACGCCTTGAAGACGAGTCAGGCAATCGGCTCGGCTGGAGCGATACGGTGGTGACGCTGCCGGCGTCGGTCACCGGGGAAGGCTCCGGCCGCTGGAAAAACCTGTTGACCGGAGCCGTGATCGACGCCGAAATCCGGGAGGAAGGCGCTGTTTTGACGGCCGACAAGCTGCTGGGCGGCTTCCCCCTGGCGCTGCTCGTCAGGGCCTGACGCTATCGCCGAAGACGATGCCGGGAAAAAAGCCGATCAATGCCCGGCTTTCTTCCCGGCATGACGCCGACGCTTCTCCACGGTCAGGAAATGCCGGACCAGCGGCCTGTCCGGGCCGACATGGAACCGGATGACCTCCTGCTGAAGGTCGGCATCGGCGTTGGAGACGCGCTTGTGCTGCCGGAGATGCTCCGCCCAGGACTCCACCATGAACCATTCCAGCATCTTCTCCGGATCGGCGGAGTCCTCGGTAACGCCCCAGCCGTAGGCGCCGTCGCGGCGGCGTTCCTCGGATAGCGTATCAAGGGCGAGCAGGAACGCGGTCCGATCCTCGGACCGCACCTTATACTCGATCAGGATCAGCACCGGCCCCCGGTCATGCTCGATGGGGCTGGCGGTGAGCGGTTCCGGCCAGTGGTTCGACGGCACTAGATCCGTTTCGCCCGTCGGCAGCTTGACCCGGTGCAGGAGGAAGCCGACGACCACGAGCGCCGCCGCACCGGCCAGGAGCGTCGTGGGAATACCCACTTCCTGCGCCACCAAGCCCCATGCGAGGCTCCCCGCCGCCATCGCACCGTTGAACACGGTCAGATAGACCGCCAGCGCACGACCGCGAACCCAGTTCGGCAGGATTGCCTGGGCGGTTCCGTTCAAGGTCGTCAGGGCCACGATCCACGCGGCGCCGAGCAAAAGCAGGATGGCGACCGCCAGCCACTTCGGCGGCGACAGCGCCAGCACCGCCATCACCAAAGCAGTGACGATAGCGGACAGCAGCAGCAGGCCGTCCGCGTCGAGCCGCTGCCGCAGGCGCGGCAACCCCAGCGCTCCCAGGATGGCGCCGGCACCTACGGCACCCAGCAGGATGCCGTAGAACCCGGCGTCGCCTTCCAGGAGGTTCCGGGCGACGAGCGGCAGCAGCGCCCAGACGGCGCTGGCCAGAGCGAAGAAGACGGCGGAACGAAAGAGTACGACATGGAGTTCGCGGCTGGCGCGCGCAAAGCGCAGGCCGGCCCGGAACGCTCCGAAGAAATGTTCCGACAGGGCGTCCTCGGCATTGGGAGCCAGGCGCCACCAGACCAGCGCCGCGATGACGAAAACATAGCTCAGCACATCGGCGCCATAGGTGACGGCGGCCCCGAACGAGGCGAGGATCAGACCGCCGGCCGCCGGTCCGATCGACCGCGCGATGTTGATGCCCAGCGAGTTCAGGGCGACCGCGTTCTTCAAATCGCGCTTGGGCACGAGTTCGGGAACGATCGATTGCCAGGTCGGCCCCATCAAAGCAGCACCGATGCCGCCGACGAAGGTCAGCGCGATCAGGGAACTGACCGTCAACTGACCGGAATACGACAGCAGCATCAGCGTGCCGCTGACCGATGCCAGCATGATCTGGATGACGATCAGGAACTTTCGCCGGTCGAGGATGTCCGACAGCACGCCGGCCGGGATCGCCAGCAGGAAGATCGGCAATGTACCGGCGGCCTGGATCATCGAGACGGCCGCCGGAGAACTCGACAGGTCGGTGATGAGCCAGGAACTGGCGACGTCGCGCATGAAGCTGCCGGTATTGCCTAGCACCGTCGCCGCCCAAAGAACGGCAAAGACAGTCTGACGGAGAGGCGCGAAGCTGCCGGACGACGAAGCGGGTTCTACGTGAGAGGTCAACTCCTCGGTACTTTGGGTCAACGCAATAGCTCCCCATCGATGCGCCGTGGCATTTCGGTACTCCTGCGAAATTTTGGGGAAAGGGTCATTCGCTGTTGTCTTCCGTCACCGGCGCCGGTCCGGCTCCGCTGAACACCCGATGTCCGAACGACAATGACCATAGACAGGTCGATCTATCTTGAATGAAACAACCCTTCCCCGCTTGACGTCCTTGCAGAGTGGATGGAGCAAGCTCGGCGGATCATGGGAAGATTCAAATCTTGCCCGATCGACGCTTCGTCAGCCGAACTGTTGTCCGGAACAAAGACATCGCAAGGCAAGCTTCCCCTGCGAAGCAGCCTAGGACTAAATATGTAAGAACTTTTATGAGACATTCTTTAACATCTACAGGCAAGATCGTTGCAGTGAAGTGCGTAGCCCAAGGCACCGAGAACGATCGATGAGTAGACATCTAAAGAGATTCGTCTCTTTCGCCTTTGCTGCGGCTGATCTTCTGATCGAAGTCGGGACCTCTGGTGAGATCAGTTTTGCCATGGGTGCAGCACAGAGCCTGACCAACCGGCGGGAAGACACACTGGTTGGAAAGAATTGGCTCGAACTCTTCGATGCGGCCGACCACAAGCCGGTTCAGGCGATGATGGCCGGTTTGGGGCCGCAGGGCCGGTGCGGACCTTTGACGGTACGCATGGCGACACCGAAGGGAAGCCCGGAACGTCACGCCGCCCTCAGCGCGTGCCGGATTGCCGGACAGGACGAGTGGTTGTCCTGCGTTCTGACTACCCTGCCAGGTGAAGGGGAGGAAGAAAGGCCGCTCACAACCAACCTGGACGATTTCGTCAAGGCGACTCAGGCGGCAAGCGAAGCCGGCGGCGGCCTGACGTTCCTCGACGCTCCGGGATTGGTCGGACTAGCACGGAGCAACCCGGCCATGTGCCAGACTCTGGTGCAGCGGATCAGTGTGCTCCTGCAAAGTTCCTCGACCGGCCGGAACGCCGCGGCGCGACTCAGCGAGACCCGGTTCGGCATCGCCCATGACGGCGACGGCCGCAGCCTGCGGAAGGGCTTGGCCGACATCACCGAGGAAGGCGCGCGGATCGGCATCGATCTCGGAATCAGCGCCCATCACGTCGATCTTGGCGCCGGAACACTGGACCAGGACGAGGTGCTGCAAGCCGTGCGGTTCGCGGTCAACCGTTTCGCCGCACAGGGATCTAAAGCCAAACTGCCGGGATCGGTCAGCCAGACCTTCGAGCAAATGGTCAGCAGCGCCCTGCAACGGATGAGCGACTTCGCCGCCGTGGTCCGTGAAGAGAAGTTCGACCTGTCTTTCCAGCCGATCGTCGAACTGGCGAACGGCTCGCTGCATCACTTCGAAGTCCTTGCCCGCTTCGCCGACGGTTCCAGTCCGTTTGAGAAAGTCCAGTTTGCCGAAGAAATAGGCGTCATCGAGAAATTCGATTTCGCGGTATGCACCCGCGCGGTTTCGACGATGAGATCGGCATCGTGCGATGGCGCTTTCCAGCCTTTGCGTCTCGCGGTCAATCTGTCCGGTCGCTCTCTGGACAACGCCCTGTTCATCCGGTTGCTGCTGGCGCTGCTGGATGAGAACAGGGACCTCGCCGGCAAACTTTCGCTGGAAATCACGGAAAGCGCCCGATTGCAGGATCTGGTGAGGGCCGAGAAGGTTATCCAGGAAATAAGGCAGCGGGGTTTCGCCGTCTATCTCGACGATTTCGGGGCTGGAGCCGCTTCGATCGAATATCTGCAAGCTCTGACCGTCAATGGGGTCAAGATCGACGGTTCGTATATCAAGCGTATCGGCGCATCGCGACGGGACGACATACTGTTGCGGGGCCTTGTCCGTCTCTGCGGCGATCTTGGTGTCGAAACGGTCGGCGAGATGGTCGAAACGACGGACCAAGGCGATTTCCTGCGCAATGCCGGCGTCACGCTTGCTCAAGGATGGCTGTTCGGCAAGCCGGCGCCGGTGCCCGAGTGGACTTCCAGGACGGCAGCCTCGTCAACGCCGCCGCGAGTTCGCGGCCGTCGTCAGGGTGCCGTGGATAGTTGGGGATGATCGTGCCGAGGTGAGCGGCGGATCGACATCGGTATGGTGACGTTGGTGCGTCGAGTTTGTTTGCCCTGGGAAGCGAACACCTGACCCGATGAACGACCAGCGAGAAGATGTCCCCATGCCCCTGCTGACTTACCACGCCTCGCATGAGCAATTTTCACCAAGCAGACTGCTGGGCCTGGCTCGCCAAGCGGAAAGCGCCGGTTTCGGAGGCGTCTTCTCCTCGGATCACTATCACCCCTGGGCTCCGTCGCAGGGGCACTCCGGTTTCGTATGGTCGTGGCTGGGCGCCGCCATGCAGGCGACCAGCTTTCCGTTCGGGCTGATCACCGTGCCGGGTGGCTGGCGCTATCATCCCGCCGTCCTTGCCCAAGCCGTCGCCACCCTGGGGGAGATGTTTCCCGACCGCCTGCCCTGGATCGCGGTAGGGAGCGGCGAACTGGTGAACGAGCACATCACCGGCGAGGAATGGCCGGAGAAGCCGGAGCGCAATGCCAGACTGCGCGAAGGTGCCGAGATAATGCAAGCCCTGCTGCGCGGAGAAGAGGTGACGCACCGGGAACGGATTGCAGTATCGCAGGCGAAGATCTATTCACGCCCCGAACGGGAGACCCGCCTTGTAGGCGCCGCCGTCAGCGAAGCCACTGCCGAATGGCTTGGCGGATGGGCGGACGGTTTGCTGACCGTAGGCTATGGACCGGCTTCCGTCCGCAAAGTCGTCGAGGCCTTCCGCCGTGGTGGCGGCGAGAACAAGCCTGTCTACTTCAAAATGGACCTCTGCTGGGCACGGGACGAGCAGGAAGCGCTTGCCCAGGCTCATGAACAATGGCGCTTCAACATCCTGGGCGGCAACATCTGCTGGGATCTGAGAATGCCGGAAGATTTCGAGCAGGCCTCCCGTTTCATCCGGCCCGAGGATGTCCGGAAGTCGGTCCACGTATCAGCCGATCTGGGCCAGCAGGCCGCTTGGATCGCCGAATACGCGGATATCGGGTTCGCCGCCATCGATCTGCATAATGTCGGCGGCAATCAGGAAGCCTTCATCGATGCCTTCGGTGAACGGGTCCTGCCGGAATTCGCTTGATCTTGACAGAGGCAGGCGAAGACGAGCACGAAAGTAAATAACGGACTCGGCTAAAAATTCAGGCAGACCCATGGCGGCCATTCGCGCTCTCACGCACTCGGGATACTTCCACTCGGACGAGGTGACCGCGTTTGCGATCCTGCGCGAAGCCGACGACGGTATCGACACCTCGTTCGTGCGCAGCCGCTCTCCGGCACTCATCGAGCAAGCCTCGATCGTGTTCGATGTCGGCGGCGTGTACGATCCCGAGAAGGGCCGCTACGACCACCACATGCCGGCAGAACACGCACCGAAACGTTGCGATGGGCACCTCTACAGCTCGGCCGGCCTGATTTGGCGAGACTTCGGCCGCACAGCCCTGAGGAAGATGGCAGGCCGGCCGGATGCCGACGGCCTGAGGCCCGATGACGTGGACGCCAATATCGAGGAACTCTGGTCGAGGATCGACCATATCTTTATCCGGCAGATCGACCGAGTCGATACCGGCGAAGAAAGGCCGATACCCTTGTCCTATGCGGACCAGATCGACACCTTCAACCCGAACTGGACCGAGGAAATCGGGGCCGACGCATCGTTCAGGAGGGCCGCCGATTTCGCGGCGGACACTCTGCGGCGCGTAGCGAAGCGGGAGCTTTCCCATATCCTCTCGGGCACCCTCGTGCTGCAAGCCCATGCGGCCAGTTCCGACCCTCGGATACTCGAACTCCCCAGGAGCATGCCTTGGCAGAGTATCGTGCATGAGCACGACCTGCCGGTCGTCTATGCGATCTATGAAAGGGACGGCGACTGGATGATCGCCGCAATGCCCGAAATTCCCGGCGGCTTCGACCAGCGCGTCCCTCTACCCAAGGAATGGGCGGGCCTCCGGGACGCCGAAATCCAGAAGGCCACCGGCGTTCCAGACGCCGTATTCGTCCATGCCGCCCGTTTCTGCGGCGCCGCTCGGAGCAAGGAAGGAGCGCTCGGCATGGCGCGCAAAGCGCTGAATCTGGCAGGCTGAACGGAGACAGCGGTAAATCGACGGCACGGCAAAGCCTCCTTCCCTAAACGGAAATGCCGAGGGTCAACCAGTGTCTCCCTTGTCGATCATTCGTTGCCTTAGCAGGCGATGCTGCACCTTGCCGGTCGCCGTGCGCGGCAGATCGTCGGGCGCCGCCAGCGTAACCGAGCGGGGACGTTTATAACCGGCGAGCAGCGGCTTGCACCAATCCATCAGAGCATCCGGTCCTATCGCCTTACCCGCCTTGGACACGACGACGGCATGTACGCGCTCGCCCCATTTGTCATCAGGCAGGCCGATCACCGCCACATCCTGGACATCTGGATGACCGGCCAGAACGGCTTCGATCTCGGTGGGATAGACGTTCTCGCCGCCGGTGATGATAACGTTCTTCTTGCGATCTATCAGGCGGATGTAACCGTCGCTATCGCGGAGAGCCACATCCCCGACGGTGCAGTAGTTCCCACGAAAGGCTTCGCGTGTCTTCTCCGGCTGCCGCCAGTATCCGTCGAAGCTGTAGGGGCTGGAGGAGAAGAGTTCGCCCGGCTGTCCGTCCGGTACTTCCCGGCCATCGTCGTCGAGCAAAAGGATCGGGGCGGAACCGACAACTTCGCGGCCGACGGAGCCAAGCTTGTCGAACTGCTCGTTCGGATGCAGCATCGTCACCCAGCCGGCCTCGGTGGAACCGTAAAGCTCGAACAGACCGGAATTCGGGAACATCTCCATGACGGCGCGTTTGGTTTCCGCACGTGCCGGAGCCGAGGAGATCATCAGCTTCTCGACCCGGTCGAAGCGGCAGCGCTCCCTCTCGGCGGCGGGAACATCCAGCAGCATGCCGTACTGCGTCGGGACAAGGGAGGTGAAGGTCGCCCCCGTCTCGCCGAATGTGCGAAGGCATAAAACCGGATCGAAGCTCCTGCGCGAGAAGATCGTGACGGTGGCGCCGATATAGGCAAACGCGCTGAAGAAATTGAGGGAATTGGCATGACACATGGGCATGACCAGCAAGGCGTCGTCGCGCCGCTGGAGGCTCATCTCCACTTCCGTCATGAGCGCCAGCATCGACATGCCCCGGTGGCCCCGGATCGCTCCCTTGGGATTTCCGGTCGTGCCGGACGTATACATAAGCGTCCAGGGGTCTTCAGGTCTTGCCTGATCGGTCGGCTCCCGATCACTTGCTGCGGCGATCAAGTCTTCGTAGGCCCGAAAGCCGACCGGACAGATGCCCCGACCTAAGTGGATGTAGTTCTTGAATGGGACTTCCAGTTCCTCCCTGATCGTTTCGATTTCGTGGACAAGAGCATCCTGAACGATCAGGGCAGACGCGCCAGCATCCTCCACGATGTAGCGTATTTCCGGACCTACCAACCTGAAATTGATCGGCACGGCAACCAAGCCGGACTTGGCGGCGGCAGCGTAGATCTCCGCCCATTCGACACAGTTGTAGGCGAGCACCGCGACGCGGTCGCCCTTCCGCAGCCCCAGACCCAGCAACGCATTGGCCAGACGACAGCTCCGGGCATTCCACTCCCTGAAGGTCATGGCGCGCTCAAGGTCGCGCGCCCCGATCCGGTCAGGCTGAAGGCGCGCCTGGGCGGAAAGCATCTGCCCGATGGTGAGCGGTCCGCTCATCTTGTCCGCTCCCCTGCCGGATTTCCGGGCGTCTCCCGCCGTTTCCTCTCGGCATCGTCCCAGGCGGTGAGAGGCTGGTAATCGGGAACGAAGCCCAAGCCCTTGTTGCCATCCGACGATGCCACCGTCTGCGACGTGACGACGTCCAGCACGGCCGGAGCATTCTCCAGCGCACGACGCAGGGCGGCCGGCAAATCGTCGGCATTTTCCACCCGCTCCCCGTAAGCCCCTAACGCACGCCCCATGGCGGCATAATCGGAGTGCCGGAGCGTGGTTCCGACGACCCGGCCGCCGTAGTTGACCTCCTGGTCGTAGCGTTCGATGTTCCAGGCCGCGTTGTTGGAAACTATGAAGACCGCCTTGGCCCCATGCCTGACGGCGGTATCCACCTCCATCGCGTTGAACCCGAACGACCCGTCGCCGTTGACCGAGATCACCTGCCGGTTCGGGAAGGCCAGCGCTGCCGCCACGGCGAAGGGAACGCCGACGCCAAGGCATCCGAACGATCCGGAATCCATATAGGTCCCGGCGGACAGGCCGATCCGGGCGAAGCTCAGGATGTCGCCGCCATCCGCGATGGCGATGTAATCAGGGTCGGCAGCCTGGGCGATGGCCTCGAAGATGCGGGCGGGGTGGATCTTGCCGTCCAATCCCGTTGCCGGCGACTGCCCGGCCGTCCCAGTACGTTCGACATGCTTGCGGCGAAGCCCCTCGGTCCAGGCACGGTCGGCAGCGGGAGTGCGGTTGCCCGCAGCATCGGCCATCGCAATGAGCGCCAGATGCGGACTTGCCAGAAGCTCGGGCTGTCCTCGCCGGTTGTCGATAAGTTCGCCGGCGTTATCCGCGATCCGTATGAAACGTGCGTTCGGGAACACGGCAGGCGATCCATAGCCGAGCTGGTAATCCAGCTTGCGTCCGACCAGGACGACCAGATCCGCCTGCGACATCGCGGCGGCGCGCGTTGCGCCGACCACTGACGGGTGGTCCTGCGGCACCAGCCCCCTGCTCTCCTGGGTATCCAGGTAAACGGCGCCGCTGGCATCCAGCAGCCGCACCAGTTCGGCTCCCGCTCCCCGTGCGCCTCGTCCCGTGATGACAAGCGGGCGCTTCGCCGACCACAGGGCTTCCACCGCCTCCTTGACCGCCGAAGGGTCAGGCGGCAGTTCGCGGTGGGCTTTGGGTTTAAGCCACTCATCGAGCACCAGAGCCGGCGGGATCGGCACGCGCAGCACGTCGGTGGGGATCTCGATGTAGACCGGTCCAGGCTCACCCAGATCTCCCATCGCCCGCGCGACCGCCTCGTCAAGTTCTCGCAGGACCTGCTCGGCGACCCTTGCCGTCCGGGCGGTCCGGGTCACGGGCTTCAGGATATCAACATGCGGGATATCCTGAAGCGGACCCATGTTCACTTGCGGCCGTGGCGGGCAGCCGCCCAGCAGCAGCAGCGGCACGCGGGCAAGCGATGCGTTGGCGACGGCGGTGACGGTGTTCGTAACTCCCGGTCCCGCCGTGACCATCACGACGCCGAGCGTTCCCGTCAGTTCGGCGTGGGCGTGGGCCATATGGACCGCCGCACCCTCGTCCCGGACGTCGATGATGCGGATGCCGAGCCGGGCGGCATGGTCCCAGATCGGCTGGATGTGCCCGCCTTGCAGGCCGAAGATCCGATCGATGCCGCGCTCGGCAAGGAACCTGCCGATCCAGGCGGCGCAGGTCTGGTCATCGGATTCCGCGTTCCGATTCATTCGTATTCCTCCCATTCCCGGTTCGTTATATTTTTGTATACGGACTTTGAATTCGAATTGTGAATACAGTATTCGAACTTGGGATTTGTGCAATAGGTTTATCGCTGGCGGCGCGGTAAACTGCGCCCGTTAGATCCGGCCGAGGACTGAATGCGCGCACTGACCACCCAATCCCGTCTCGTCGAGCAGGTATATGAAGCGATCCTCTCGGAGATCACGGAAGGAAAGCTGCCGCCCAACTCGCGGTTGATTCAGGACGAATTGGCGGAGGTTTACGGCGTCTCACGACAGCCGGTGCAACAGGCGCTGCTGCTGCTGCGCAATCACGGGCTTGTCCGGGATGCTCCCCGGCGCGGCCTCGTCGTCTCTCCGCTGGACGTGGACTTCATCCGGAACCTTTATGAACTTCGGGAGGTGCTGGAGGGGCTGTCGTGCCGCAAAGCGGCCGAACAGGGTTCCGCGCGGGCGCGCGATGAAGGACCGGCCCTGATCGCATCAGGCCGGGAGGCGGTGGAAACCGGATCGGTAACCAAGCAGATCGCAGCCGACATGGCGTTCCACTGTTTCCTGTACGAGCTTTCCGGCAACCTCCTGATCGGTGAGACGACGGCTCCCTATTGGCACTATCTGCGGCGGGTCATGGGCGAAGTTCTGCGCGACGACGAAAAGATGCCCGGCAGCATATGGGACGAGCACGCGGCCATCCTGGAAGCTGTCATCGCGGGCGAAGCCGACAAGGCGGAGACGCTGGCGCGTCAGCACATCTCGCGCGCGGCCAAGATCTTCGTGGCGAGGCTGCAAGCCTTTCAAGAAACGGCGATGGCGGACCAGCAGCGCCGGTCCCTGAAGCGGGTCCGGAGCTGACCGCCGGCTCGCGCTCAGACACCAAGATACCTGTGCCGAAGCTCCGGCAGTGCCGCCAGTTCCGGCGAGGTGCCGGACCAGACCACCCGGCCCTTCTCGATCAGGTAGTGCCGGTCTCCCAGGCGCAGCATCGGTTCGATGTTCTTGTCGATCAGCAGGATCGACTGCCCTTCGGCCTTGAGCCGGGCGAGGCAGTGCCAGATCTCCTGGCGAATCAGGGGTGCCAGCCCTTCGGTGGCCTCATCCAGGATGATCAGGCGCGGGTTGGTCATCAACGCCCTGCCGATCGCCAGCATTTGCTGCTCCCCGCCGGAAAGCTGGTTGCCCATATTCCCGCCACGCTCCCTCAGCCGGGGGAACATGGCGTGGACCGCCGCCAGATCCCACGGTCCCGGACGGGCCGTAGCGATCAGGTTCTCGCGCACCGTCAGGTTGGCGAATATCTGCCGCCCCTCCGGCACCAGCCCAAGGCCCGCCTGCGCCACCCGGAACGAAGGCAGGCCCGAAATCTCGGCCCCGTCGAACCTGATGGTGCCGGAACGGGGCGGCGTCAGTCCCATGATCGACCGGACCGTGGTGGTCTTCCCCATGCCATTCCGCCCGAGCAGGGTCACGACCTCGCCGGCGCCGACGACCATCGACAGGTCGAACAGCACCTGACTGGCGCCATAGAAGGTTTGGACGTCGTCCAGCTGGAGCATGGCTCAGGCGGTCTCCTCGCCCAGATAAGCCCGGCGGACTTCCCGGTCGGAGCGGATCTCGTCCGGGGAGCCGGTGGCGATGACGGCGCCGTGGACCAGAACGGTGATCCAGTCGGCCAGCGCGAAGACCGCGTCCATGTCGTGCTCGATCAGCAGGATTGTGTAGCGCCGCTTAAGCTTCCCCAGCAGGTCCACCATCGACGCACCTTCAGCGGGACCCATGCCGGCCATCGGCTCGTCCAGCAGCAGCATGCGTGGCCGGGTCGCCAGCGCCATGGCGATCTCCAATTGACGCTGCTCGCCATGCGACAGCAATTCGGCGGGAACGTCGGCGCGCGGCCCCAGCCCAACCAGTTCCAGCGCCTCCCGAGCCGGCCCGGTCAGCGCGCCATCTCGCGCCGCCGGCTTCCAGAACCTGAAGCTGTGCCCGGCATGGGCCTGGACCGCCAGGGCCACGTTCGCCAGGGCGCTGAAGGATGGAAATACGCTGGTAATCTGGAACGAGCGGGCCAGTCCGGCGGCGGCGCGGCGCTGGACCGGCATCCGGGTGACGTCCCGCCCGTCGAACAGGATGGCGCCGCCATCCGGCCGCAACTCTCCTGCAAGTTGAGCGATAAGCGTCGTCTTGCCAGCACCGTTGGGGCCGATCACCGCATGAAGCTCGCCCTGCCGGATCGACAGGGACACCCTGTCGGTCGCCACCAGCCCGCCGAAATGCTTGTAAAGGTCACGGGTCTCCAGCATCGGTTACCGATCCTCCCGCGCCGGTCCCGCGATCCAGCCCCAGATCCCACGCCGGGCGAACACCACGACGAACAGCAGGACCGGCCCGAGGATGACCTGCCAATGCTCGGTCAGGTCGGAAAGCCATTCCTCCAGCAGGACGAAGGCGGCAGCGCCCGCGACGGGGCCGAACAGCGTCCCCATGCCGCCCAGCACGACCATCACGATCAGCTCGCCCGACCGCTGCCATGACATATAGGCGGGACCGACGAATTCGGCGGCATTCGCCAGCAGCGCGCCGGACAGACCGGCGCCGGCGCCCGAGATCACGAAGGCAGTCAGCTTGTACCGGTAGGGCGAGAAACCCAGCGCCTTCATGCGCCGTTCGTTGATCCTCGACCCCCGCACCGCCATGCCGAACCGGCTGCGCACCAGCCGCCGGCAGAGCACCAGGAACGCCGCCAGGATCGCAAGGCAGACGTAGTAGAAGGTCGTCCGGTCGAACAGATCGACCGCTGGCGCCAACTGGCTCTTGTTGTAAAGCGCGATGCCGTCCTCGCCACCGTATTTGCGCAGGCCGATCGCGAGATAGAACAGCATCTGCGCAAAGGCCAGCGTGATCATGATGAAGGAGATCCCTGTCGTCCGCAGGCTGATGGCGCCGATCACCAGGGCGAACAGTCCGCCCATCAATGCCGCCAGAGGCCAGACGACGAAGGCATTCTCCGTCCCTTCGACCGGAAACGGCCATGTCATCATCGGCGAGCCGTCGAAGACGTGCCACGACAGGATACCGACGACATAGGCGCCGACCCCGACGAAGGCGGCGTGGCCGAAGCTGACCATCCCGCCATACCCAAGGATCAGGTCGAGGCTGACGGCGGCCAGGGCGAAGATCAGGATGCGGCTGAACAGGGTCACGTAGAATCCCTTGCCGGCGGCTTCCGCCAGGAACGGCAAGGCCAGCAGGAAGGCCAGCCCGACCAGGATCACCAGGGTTTCACGACGACTTTCACGCATGAGCCGGAAACAACCCGCGAGGTTTCCAGGCAAGCACCGCCGCCATCAGGATGTAGATCGTCATCGATGCCAGCGACGCGCCCAGACCGTCCGCCTGGGATGGCGGCATCATCGTTCTCAAAACCGTCGGCAGCAACGCCCGTGCCAGGGTATCGACCATGCCGACGAGCAGCGCTCCGACAAAGGCGCCTCTGACCGAGCCCAGGCCGCCGATCACGATCACGACGAAGGTCAGGATCAGCACGCTCTCGCCCATCCCGACCTGGACCGCCAGGATCGGCCCGGCCATGGCGCCTGCCAATGCGGCCAGCGCGGCGCCCAGCCCGAAGACCAGGGTGTAGAGGCGTTTCACATCGACGCCCAGCGCGCCCAGCATCTCCCGGTTGGAAGCGCCGGCGCGAATCAGCATGCCGGTCCGGGTGCGGGTGATCAGCAGATAGAGGAAGACCGCAACCGCCAGCCCGACCGCGATGATCGCCAGCCGGAACGCCGGATACGGCACGCCGGGGATGATCTCCACCGTTCCGGCAAGCCATGGCGGCGGCTTCAGGAAGATCGGCTGCGGTCCCCAGACGATCCGGACCAGTTCGTTGAAGAACAGGATCAGCCCGAAGGTCGCGAGCACCTGATCCAGGTGCTCGCGCCGGTACAGGGTCCGGAGCGCCACGACCTCCACCGCCATGCCGACCAGCGCCGCCAGCGGCAGCGCCACCAGCACGGCCAGCGCGAAGCTGTCGAGCAGCGGCGCCAGGGTCGCGGTCAGGTAGGCCCCGACCATGTAGAGCGAACCATGCGCCAGATTGATCATGTCCATGATGCCGAAGACGAGCGTCAGGCCCGCCGCCATCAGGAACAGCATCACGCCAAGCTGAAGCCCGTTGAGCCCCTGCTCGACCAATAGAAGCAAGTTCACATCTTGCACTCGGCGGCATAGGGATCGGCATGGTCGTCGAAGACGGTGCCCTTGATCACGTTGGTCAGCCTGCCCTTGTCGTCCTTGACCACTTCCCGCAGGTAATAGTCCTGGATCGGGAAGTGGTTGTTGTTGAACTTGAAGTCGCCCCGGATCGACTTGAAGTCCACCGCCTGCAAGGCGGCACGCAACGCGTTCTTGTCGGCCAGGGAGCCGCCTGCCTTGCGGATCGCGCTGTCCAGCAGCAGGGCGACGTCATAGGCCTGCGCCGCGTAGACGGAAGGCAGCCGGTTGTAGGCCGCTTCGAACCCCTGGACGAACTTCTTGTTCTGGGGATTGTCGAGATCGCCGCTCCATTGCGCGGTGTTCATCACGCCGAGGGCGGCATCGCCGATGGCCGGGAGCGAGTCCTCGCTGAAGCTGAAGCCGGGTCCGAACAGCGGCACCTTGTCCTTCAGCCCGGCCTGCTCGTACTGCTTGACGAAGTTGATGCCCATGCCGCCGGGATAGAAGATGTAGACGCCGTCGGGCGCCGCCGCTCGGAGCTGGGCCAGTTCGGCGGCGTAGTCGAGCTGGCCGACCGTCGTGTAGACCTCCCCCACGACCTCGCCCTTGAAGAACCGCTTGACGCCGGTCAGCGCGTCCTTGCCCGCCGGGTAGTTCGGAGCCATCAGGTAGGCGCGCTTGATGCCCTGGGACTGCATGTGCTGGCCCATCGCCTCGTGCTGGCCGTCGTTCTGATAGGCGACGCCGAAGAAGAACGGATTGCACTGCTTGCCGGCGAGTTGCGACGGGCCGGCGTTGGGGCTGAGAAAGAACACTTCCGCCCGCTCCAGGCTTGGCATCAGGGCCAGCGCCAGATTGGACCAGATTATGCCGGTGACGACGTCGACCTTGTCGCGCTCGACCATGCGGTCGGCCAGTTGCTTGGCGACATCGGGCTTCTGCTGGTCGTCGGCTTCGACCACCGTGGCCTTCAGCCCACCCAGGCTGCCGCCCAGATCCTTGACCGCCAGCGCGAAGGCGTCGCGGACATCGATGCCGAGCCCGCTGCCCGGTCCGGACAGGGTGGTGATCATGCCGATTTTGACCTCGCCGGTCTGGGCCAGGGCGGGTGTGGAGAGACAGGCGAGGCCGACCGCCAAAAGGGTGCCGAGGCGGCTGGATGCGGATTTCATGATCTGAGGGACTCCCTGTCCGGACGTGTTCGCTGCACGGGCTTCTCGGCTTTTTTTGCCGGTATCCCGCGTATTGCGCAAGCCTATCCGTTCACTATCGAATTCGGTACGCAAATCGGACCGGGGGCATCCCGCCTTCCGGTTCCAGGGGCGCGGTTCCGGCGGTCGATGCAATGCATATCAAGGTACGCCAGATCCATCACGACAGGGGGGTACCTGTACGCAAATGTTATCATTCTTCATCATCGCGGCCGCAGCCGGGCGATTTTCTTCCATACCCCAAGCCCTCCGGGATGCTTCGATTCGTCGGGAGTATAGCAAACACCTATAGGACTGTACACCTATGAGTCTTTCGCCGAAAGCGCTGGTCCGCTCGACGATTTCACAGAACATCGGCACGACGATCACCGCCCTGCTCCCAACCCACTTCGCCGCCGTGGCGAGTCCGGGTTTGAATCGATCGAAGTAACTGTGCAGTGCCACTAAACGAAAAGCTGATCCGTGTCTGTCACTCCCGTCACCCCGAGCAGGGTCAGGGAAGCGCCAAGCAACTGCACTTCCGTCGCGTCGATGCCGCCGATTCCGTCGCTATCCACTTCCATGAGCTTGAGGACCCGCATGCGATCGGGGATCACGATCCGGTCGCCATCGGCAGCATCGTAGTCGACGATGGTATCGTGGCCGCCAAGCCAGGATATGACGAAGGTGTCAGCGCCGGCACCTCCGTCGAGTGTGTCGTCGCCCAGGCCGCCCTCAAGCCGGTCATTACCCGATCCGCCGGATAGCTGGTCACGGCCAATGCCACCCAGAAGAGTGTCGGCACCATCGAGACCACTGACGACATCGTTGCCGATGCCGGCCCGGTAGGTCGTAGCGAAACCGGCGTCATCGGTGAAATCATCGGAACGAATGCTGCCCGAGAGCGTACGACCCGGATTGCCGAGGTCGAGACCGACAAGCAGAGGATCGTGGTCCGAGACCCGCGCCGCCACCGAGCCGTCGAAGTAGTCGGGGTCGCGGCCGAAATCCAGATTGTAATCGAGCGCATCGGCCTCGTCGGAGTTGATGTGCCATTCCGTAATGCCGGTGACCTGCCGGCTGAGGCTAGGGTTCGACAGGATGTAATCGAGCGATCCGATCTGTCCGTCGAACACATAGGAATAGGGATCTTCGATCCGCTGCTGAAGGTTCTCATAACCGGCGGCCTTCAGGATGTCGATCGGGTTTTCCTGAAAATACGAGTTCAGGTCGCCGAGCAGCAGAGCGTCGCCATCGTCTCCTCCGGTCGGGTTCGTTCCGAGCCACCCAGTCACCGCCTTGGCCGCCAGCTCGCGCTGATTGTCCCAGGAACCGGCGCCGTCGATCCTGTCGGCGTCCTCGCCCGTGCCGGTACCGCCCTTGGACTTGAAGTGGTTGGCGACCGCCGTGAACCGTTCGCCGGAACCGACTTCCTCGAACGTCACCGCGAGAGCGGCGCGGCTGGCGTTCTCGCCGTTGAAGATGCCGCCTGTGGTGCTTTGGGCGAGAAGATCTGGTGCGACCTTGGAATCGTCGAGGATTGCGACCGACGTGCCCTGACCGATCCGCACGTCATCCGGCTGATAGATCATGCCGACCGCGATAGCATCGCCACCGACGAAGTCTTGTCCAGGACGGACCCAGTCGTAGAGCGTCCTGCCGGCAGCAGCGTTCAGCTCATCGACCAGATGGGCGAGCGCGTTGCCCGGCGATCCTTCGATGAAGTTGTTCTCCAATTCCACGAGGCCGAGGACATCGGCGTCCAGCCCCAGAATCGCAGTCACCAGCTTGTCGGTCTGGCGCTCCAGCTCGGCGGCGGTGTTGGCCCCGCGAGGTTCCAACCCGTTCGCCGTGGTGTTGCCGCCGGCATCAAGGGTGGTGAAGTAGTTGAGCACGTTGAAACTGCCGACCTGGAGCGTTCCGCTGACATCCGCAGGTTCCGCCGGGCGCTCGTTGGCGGACACGAAATCGTTGTCGCCGTCACCAACCGCCCGCACCCGGTAGGCTCCCGTCGGGCCGAAGCCCAGGACCCCAGTCAAATCGCTGACGGTGTCGCCCATGCGTGGCGCGGTCGCAGTACCGTAGCCGGGTTCACCCGGATTGAATGGCGTGGGACCGGCGCCATCGTCGTCGGGATCGAAGCCGTCCAGGAACTCGATCGGCTGGTTCTGCCTGTTGAACCCGTCGTCATAGGTGATCGTGCGAGCGCCGAGTTGCTGGAGATATGCTGCGTAGCCGGTTGGATCGGGGTCGCTGGTCTGGGTGAACTGATAGGGACGCCCGCCGCCACCGGCATAAAGCTCGATCTCGTTGAACCGGTCCAGGTTGAACTGCTCGGTGACTGTCAACACCTGGGGAATGGTGACAAGCATCCCCTCATAGGCCTCAAGGTCCGGCTGAAAGCCACTTGAGACCGAGCCGGTCGTCCCGGCTGCCGGCAGGTTCAACGTGGCCGCGAGTGTGCCGACATCCGCCACGGCACCGGGGGTGACGACCTGGATGCCGGCTGCGTCCGTGACGCTCACCTGCGTCTCGCCGTTGAATTCAGTCACCGTGCCGGTGATGCGAACCAGATCCCCTTCCCCGACGTCGGTGCGAAGGGCGCCGGTGCCCTCGAAAACGAAGATACCCTCTGAGGTGGAGGCGTTTCCGTCCTGGCCGGATGTTCGCTCCTGAAGATAGATGCCGCCGAGATCGCGCCGGATGTCGGCATCGCCGTTCTGGAAGTCCCCGACCACGACCGCTTCGATGGTGACGGTGCTGCCGACAAGAGGACTTGCGGCGCCGCTGCCCTGAACCTCCCCGATACGGGTGACCGGGACATCGGCGGCGGCGGTCAGGCTGGCCTGATCCTGGAGACGTTCCTGGGGCAAGACAGATTCAGCAACCTTTTCATCCTGTTTCGTCATGCTGTACCACCCCTTCCTGCCAAGGTTGAACGGGCGCCAAGCCGCGACGCCCGCGCGCTTTCAAAATCTATCCCGCAGCCGCCCTTGTAGGGGGTGCATATGACAGCATGATGAGCGCTAACGTAGAAGTAACGGGAACCATGACTTCTACGTTGCCGACCTTCGATTGAGTTGGCGTGGCAGAGAGTTTTATACGGCTATCGAGAAGCTTTCTTCCGTGGTGAGCAAATAGGGGCCGGCCAGGGTGCGAAGTGCAAGGAAGTCAGCAGCATGTCACGCGACCCTTTCTCGATCGTGCTCACCGAATGCAGATACCGTGTCCCATTGAAAACCGTGAACCGGGGCAGTTTCAGAATCGTCTTTTCGCATTTGAACTGCCCGCCCTTGCAGGCACCTCGTAGCCGCAAGGACGTAGAAAACCCAAAGATGGGTTCGTAGCCATCCCGATGTTCCGGCACCTTGGACCCGGCATAAAACTCGCGACGGGTCAATATGAGGAAGAATGTGTCTGGAAAAAATATAGTTATCTTGAAATACAACTTAATTAAAACATTATCGTATAAGTAATTTCGCATTAAAACTATAGTCCATATATTCATGGGAAGCTTCTTCGTCCAGAAACCCGCAGGAGATTTTTCGGGGAAATCTTCGCTAGCCGCTTGATTATCCATGGCAGTCTCCATATGATCAAAATTCACTTTGACGACGGAGATGGGTGATTGAGGGGACGAGCCCCAAAGCAGTGGCCGCCGAGCTTTGATATGTTGTCAAAGCTTCACCAGGGCCATCTTTTCTTCGAATCTACTACAGCACCATTTGAAGTTGCGGACAATCCATCATCGGTACAGGATAAAGCACGTTTTCCCACTGCCTTCCTGAGCCTCGCAAGAACGGAGATCCTCGACCTGTCAGATGGATCAAATAACGCCGAGGAACATTTCTCCAAAGCGACTCATTGCGCAATCATGACGTATCCGCATGGGAGTTCAGGTTATCGCCTACAGTAATTCGCATTCCGTCTTGCCGCGCCTGAAAACCGCCATGGCGGCTCTGGTTCTGATAATGTCCGGATTGGGCGGCATTGCGGAGCATGTCCAGGCCGGCGAACCGATCCAACAGATTCGCTTCGCTCGCGGCGCTTCAAGCGCCGAAGTGACAGGGTCCGTCATAAGGGGCGAACGCGCGCTGTACAGGTTCGATGCGCGTGCGGGGCAAACGGCGACGTTGCAACTCTCGGCGCTCGAAGATAATGCAGCCTTCCAGATCTATGTTCCCGGCGCCAAGCCGGAGATCCAGGACTCCATCCTGGAAGTCCGGGGAGACGCCCTTCCCGGCGCCGCTGAAGGAGACGACGCGGCGGAATGGAAAGGAACGCTCCCAGGTTCAGGCGGCTATTTACTCGTCATCGGTCCAACCCGAGGCAACGCCGAGTATAAGTTGAAAATTACAATTCGGTGATCCGCTGTCGGCACCCGGTTATTCCTGTTGAGGATCGAGCAACGCCCAGGTCTCCCGCCCGACTATGCCGTCCGCAGTCAGGCCGTTGTCCAATTGCAGGCGGGTAACCGCCACCTCGGTACCGGGCCCGAAAGCTCCGTCGATGGCGACTTCGAAGCCGAGCGTCCTTAGCATGCTTTGAAGTCGCGCCACCTCATCTCCCTTCGAGCCTCGGCGGAGCACCGAGTGTCCTTGCGCCGGAGGATCAGCGGAAATCTGGAACCCTTCGATGCGCGCGATTGCTGTTTTCGCCTTTGTCGTCAGGGCGCGACGGTCATCCAGTCCGTTGGTGCCGCCGTTGATGAGTTTGGTGACCCTGATGAGGTCGTCCTGGTCGCAGGCGTTATTGATGCTTCTGCTCTTCCAGAACTCGCAGGCAATTCGCAAGGAAAGTTTTGGCTCCGCCGCTTGCTCGGGATTTTCCACGAGCTTGATCCCCATCTCATTTCCGAACTTCGTGTAGTTCGCACGTCCGGTCAACTGAATCAGCCCGCGCCCCTTGTAGCGCCGACCGTCACCTGGCTGGACATTCCCCAGATCGCGTCGATTTTCATAAGCGTCGCCGGTCGCAAACTCCTCGGTCGTTCGGAAGCCCGCTGATTCATGGCAGGTTTGCGCCAGAAAATGTGCGATGCGTAGGCGAGTTGTGATGCCATACGCCTCCAACGTCGATTGCAGGATTTCGCCGACGTCCCCAATGATAGTTGCCTGGTTTCTGGCAAGACTGCCACTAAATCTGGGAGCAATCTCAAACATTATCTGATGATCAATCGGAATCATTTCTGTTCTTTCCTTGTATTTGTATTCATGGTTGAGCCAATCACCATCGGTATCACCTGCCGCAGTCAGTGGTAATATCGACGGACCTACAGGGGCGCCTATAGTGGATCGGTCGTCTTTGCCTTTTCACTTGGCGCCGTTGGCGGATGGGATTTCTCAAGGAGGTCTGGAACCAGCCTTTCAAGGAAGCCACCGGCAAAGCCGATCAGCAAAGCGGACTTCCAGGCTATAGCCGCTACCGTTCCACCTGCCCCATTGCCGGTGAGTGACAACCCACTGGCAAGGGAATTGGAGAGGAAGTCGGATGTCAGCAGGAGATGCAGGGCAAAGGCCGAGATGACACCGATAGCGATGCGGGCGGCGCCATCTATTATGTTGGTTTGCCAATCCTGATCGGGCGCAACGGTCCGATTTCTCAACGCGATGAAGATCGAGAGTACCGCTCCCAGCGCGCCTGCTCCGGACGATAACAGGAGCATCCCTGTCTGCGTCGCACCGCCCGTCAAGTTGCCGCCGATCCCCATGAGGATCAACGCCAAAACGGCAGCCACAGCGCCAGCGGAAATCATGTAGAACTGCCTGCCAAGACAGGCCCGCTCTTCGGTGGCATTCTTCACCAATAGCTGAAGATGCTCCTTGGCGTGGTCGCAAGAGTCGCGTTCCAGAGCCGCCTGAAGCGCTACTGCGGTTTGCTTATTGTAGTAATTACGCGCCTTGAGACCGGCAGTCAGATACTCAAGCTTGGCGCGAAGACAATTCAATTCGATCAGACGATCTATTTGCTCGTCGGCACGATCTTGATTATCGGATAGATGAACATGAACACTTTCTTTGCTCTTTTTATCTCTGGCAACGTATATCGCGTAACATGGCCGCTTGTTGAATATCTGGATGATCGTGTTTCCGTAAACATCCAGCTTTTCGACGGCGATCTCTTTAACCGGCAGCAACGGAGGATTTTTCGGATCGGCGAGGCAGTGGCTTCGATAAGCATCCTTATTGCATGGCTTTGAATCGCCATCACGGTGTAAATCGGCCGCCGTGGCAGCATCCACTCTTGCACGATCTTCACTTCTTCCAGCATCTGGACGAGTGATATTATCATCATTGTTGTCGTTTATCAGTCCTGTAGTAGTATCTACGTCAGGTGTCTTTCCGTCCGCTGGAGGGTTATCATCTGGCTTTTCAATTTTAACGGTGGAATTTTCCTTGTCCGGGATTTCAGCTTCGGTTTCCGAATTTTCATCGTCATCCGAATGGCTCGCCGAAGACTCGTGTCTTGCACTGCCACCCCCTAAATCTTCGCTAATTTTTCCCGAACCAGTGTTGCGCTGAATCAGATCAAGAGTCATCGACACACCTCGATTGGCAATAAATAAGTTTACTTAGCTAACGACGTTAGCTGAAGCATGACGGATGAATGGAACAATACTACTTCAAGTCGGGGAAGAGTCACCACTTAAAAAGTACATATCCGAGATAGATTTCAGACCGAGGATATTTAGTGTAGTATCCAAATTTATGCGATTCCAAGTTACATATGAAAGTATTCATGTAGATAACAAACAACTTTCAAACTCGCATCTCCGCAGAAAATTGGAGGCGAAGAGAGTTCAGGAGTTTGTCAGACGTCATCCAGGTGCCTGCTGCATGGCGCGGCAGGTACGCATCAGCCTTGTTGGAGGTGATCTGCGGGATTGGGAACCCCAGGTCGGAAACAGTCCATGCCTACGGCCCCCGGAACTGCAAGCAGCATGCCGCCAGCGAACTACGCCCGGATCTTAAGCCGGAACAGCAAAACTGAGTGGCAGCCGTTCGATCTGTCCATGTGGGATCACAGGTCTACACAGCAACTCAAGGCAGGAGCTCACCCGACCCGCGCCGCATCGATTTAGGCTACCATGGAAATGGGCGGCAGCCAGGATGGCTGCCGCCCCTATGTAGTCAGGAATAAGGTTGAGCGTCGTTCAGGCTCTGGGCTTGCCGCGATAACTCCCGTGGCGACTCCTGAGATTGGTTACGATCAGGATGTCCCGCGCGCTTCGAAGCATCCCGCCGGCGATCATGCAGAAGCCGACCAGCAGCATGAGGTCGGAGAAGAGCCTGTCCATCGCACGGTCTCCTTTCCGGCAGCGTTCATGAGGCCGCGCGAAACGCCTCGAAATGTGCCGCTGCTTCTTCCGGCGCGTCGAAGGAGAGACGGCCGATCCGGTTTCGGTCAAGGTCGTACACGCCCCACTGGACCTCCGGCGTTTGCAGAATCAGTCCCACCACGACGCCATGATCGACGAGCTGATAGGATGCATTGCCGTAGGGCTTTGGTATGACAGCCATGATCGTCTCCCGATGTTTCATTGTTGATGAAGCATCCAGGCATCGGTCCGGGTCGTTGCCGGACCCTGCCCTTACTTTATATTCCCCGAGAAAAGCTCTCTTCGGGAAAGTTACGGCGTTTCCGTTGTACACCGCTTGCAGTCAGGATTTACCAGATTGTCGATTGAGTCAATAGACATTTCGTAGTTGACGCGAGACCTGGCGATTGCCTTAGATCCGATCGCTTGCAAGCGTCGGCTGACGACACAGATCGGAACAGATCAACGCTAGCGCAACCGGTAAGATCGATTGGAGCCGGAATGGAGACAGATATCCTTCTCTTCATCGCGGTCGGGTTCCTGGCCCAGATGGTTGACGGCGCTCTCGGCATGGCCTTCGGTGTCATCTGCTCGTCCAGCCTGATAGCGCTCGGGCTGCCGCCGGCAATCGCCAGCGCATCCGTCCATGCGGCGGAGGTCGTGACGACCGGCATTTCCGGCGGGTCGCACATCTATCACCGGAACGTCGATAAGGTCCTGTTCCTGAAGATCGTGGTTACCGGCGTGCTTGGCGGCGTGGCCGGAGCCTACATCCTGACGGGATTGCCGGAAGCGAGCGTGAAAGTCTTCGTCGCCATCTACCTGACGGGCATGGCGCTGCTGATCATCGGCCGGGTGCTCGGCCGCACCCACCGGGGACCCAAGCCGCCGCCGCAGGTCCTGGGCCTTGGCGGAGGTTTCCTGGATGCCGTCGGCGGTGGCGGTTGGGGACCGATCGTGGTGTCGTCCCTCGTCGCCACCGGCGACGAACCCCGCCGGGCGATCGGGTCGGTGAACCTTGCGGAATTCTTCGTCACCGTTGCGATCTCGGTGACCTTCCTGTTCCACCTGAACCTTGCCGAATATGGCCGCATCGTGCTGGGACTCATGATCGGCGGAGCGATAGCCGCCCCGCTGGCCGGCTACCTGATCCGGATCATGCCCCAAAAGGTCGCCCTCTGGCTTGTCGGCATCGTGGTATCGAGTCAGGCGGTCATCAGCATCTACGGCCTCTTCTCGGCCTGACGCTCAGGTCGGAGCCGTCGATAATTTGGCGCCACCGTAGAGTGAGCGCGCCAGGGAGGAAAGCAACCATATGAAAATCACCGCGATAGAACCATTCATCGTCCATTTGCCGCTGACGGCCAGTTCGATCTCCGATTCCACCCACAGCATCACCCACTGGGGCGTCGTCGGGACCCGGATCGTCACCAGCGACGGGCTGACGGGCTACGGGTTCACCGGGACCCACGCACACCTGCCGTCCGACCGCCTGATCACTTCCTGCATCAGCACCTGCTACGCGCCGCTGCTGATCGGCGAGGACGCCAACGACCGGACGCGGCTGTGGACCAAGCTGGCGCGCAGTCCTGCCCTTCAGTGGGTCGGCCGCTCCGGCATCACGCAGTTGGCGCTGGCCGCCGTGGATGTCGCCCTGTGGGATCTTGCCGCCAAGGCGGCGAACGCACCGCTCTGGAGTTATCTGGGCGGCGCCAGGACGGACAAGCTGGAAGCCTACAACACCGACATCGGCTGGCTGTCGTTCGATCTGGACACGATGCTGGACCTGACCCGGCGCGCCATCGAGGAGGACGGGTTCACGCGGATCAAGATCAAGGTCGGCCATGAAAACCCGGCCACCGACATCAAGCGGCTGGAAGCCGTGCGACAGCGGATCGGGCCGGATATCCGCATCGCGATCGACGGAAACGGAAAATGGGACCTGCCCAACTGCCGGCGTTTCTGCGCCTCGGCCAAGGACCTCGACCTCTTCTGGTTCGAGGAACCGACCTGGTACGACGACGTGTCCAGCCATGCCCAACTGGCCCGATCGACCGAGATCCCCATAGCACTGGGCGAGCAGCTTTATACCGTGGACGCCTTCCGGAGCTTCATCGATGCGGAAGCGGTGAGCTATGTCCAGCCGGACGTGACCCGGCTGGGCGGGATTACCGAATACATCCAGGTAGCGGATCTGGCCCTGGCCAATCGTCTGCCGGTGGCGCCGCATGCCGGCGAGATGAGTCAGGTCCATGTCCACCTGAGTTACTGGCATCCGGCGTCGAGCATTCTCGAATACATCCCCTGGATCAAGGATCACTTCGAGGAGCCCATCCATGTCGAGGGCGGCATCTACCGCCTGCCCCAGCATCCGGGCGCCGGGACCACCCTGCTGGCCGACAGCCTCGAAAGGTTCGGCAAGCCGTTGACCTGAGTTCGCAGTCCCAGTCGGAAGCGTGCCAGCGCGCTTCCGTCCGACTGCCGGCCAGGAACAAAGGAGGGGCCCTATCGTTATTCCGGTCACTGTTCGAGCGTTCATTCGATTATGGTCGCGCTCAGAAAAAGAGACGGGACCATCCTGATGCCAGGGGATTCACACCCAGCCGAGGTCGGGCGGCCACTTGTGGCCTGCCCCGACTGCGGTCTGCTTCACGCGCTGCCCGACATGCCGGCCGGCGAAAAAGCCGTATGCTCGCGCTGCGGATCGCCGCTTCGCGCCAATCTGGGACATGGCCTCCATCGCTCTGCGGCATTCTCGGTGGCGGCACTGATCCTGCTGGCCGTCGCGACCATGTTTCCCCTGCTGGTGTTCGAGCTGGAAGGCCGCGAGCAGCCTGGCGGTATCTTGAGTGCCGCCGAAGCCCTGTGGAACGTGGGTTACCCGGTGCTGGCGGTGCTGGTCTTCTTCACCGTGCTGGCGGCGCCGCTGCTGAAGATCTTGACGACGCTGTATGTCGTGCTGCCCCTGCTGGCGGGCCGCCCTGCTCCGGGGACCGCCCGCGTCTTCCGGATGCTCGACCATCTGAAGCCCTGGGCGATGGTCGAGGTCTTTCTGCTGGGCCTGATCGTCGCCTATGTGAAACTGTCCGATATCGCGACGGTCGAAACAGGACCATCCCTGTTCGCCCTTGTCGGGTTGATGGTGGCGCTGACCTGGGCCGAAGCGGCGCTGGACCCTTACGAGGTGTGGGAGCGGCTGTCGCCGCAGCTTCGAGCGGGAACAGCCGGAGCCGCCGGTATCTCGCCTGAAAACCTCGTCCGCTGCCACGCCTGCGGCCAGCTTGCGGAGGGCGAGCGCCGGCCCTGCCCGCGCTGCGGCGCTCCCCTGCACCGGCGCAAGCCCCACAGCTTCCACCGCACGGCAGCCCTGGCCGCAGCGGCGGCGATCCTGTACATCCCGGCCAACCTGCTGCCGATCATGACGGTGGTGTATTTCGGATCGGGCGAGGCCGACACCATCCTGTCCGGGGTCGAAACCCTGATCGCGTCGGGGATGCTCCCCATCGCACTGCTGGTCTTCTTCGCCAGCATCGCGGTGCCGGTGTTGAAGCTGGCCGGCCTCAGCTATCTGCTGCTGTCGGTCCGCCGCCGCTCCCCGGCACGCCTGAAGGACCGGACACGTCTTTACCGCCTGATCGAGGGAGTCGGACGCTGGTCGATGGTCGACATCTTCATGATTTCCCTTCTGACGTCGCTTGTGCAACTGGGCGCCATCGCCACGGTCCACGCGGAACCGGGAGCGGTCGCCTTCGCCATGGTCGTCGTCATCACCATGCGGGCGTCACATGCCTTCGATCCACGGCTGATGTGGGATGCCGCCGACACCCGACAGGAGAACTCAAGCCTTGGATAACAGGAACCGGGATGATGCAACGGTCACCCCGGCGGCGGAGCCCGTGCGTAAGCGGCACACCCTGCCCCTCATATGGATCGTGCCGCTGGTGGCGGCGCTTGCCGGCGGCTGGCTGATCTGGCGTACAGCAAGCAACCAGGGCCCCCTGGTGACGATAACCTTCGAAACCGCCGAGGGCATCGAGGCCGGCAAGACCAAGGTCAAGTACAAGGCGGTCGATGTCGGCACGGTCGAGAGCGTGACCGTCTCTGACGATCTCGGCCATGTCGAGGTGACCGCCCGGATGGTCAAGCAGGCCTCCAAATACCTGACCAACGGAAGCCGCTTCTGGGTCGTGAAGCCCAGACTGGGAGCCGGCGGGGTTTCCGGGCTGACCACGATCGTCTCCGGCTCCTATATCGGCATCGATCCAGGCGCCGGCGAAGCGGAAACCAGCTTCAAGGGTCTTGAGGACCCGCCCCTGGTCCAGACCAACACGCCCGGCCGCCGGTTCCTGTTGACCACCAACCGCCTCGGCGGCCTAGCGCCGGGCGTGCCGATCTTTTACGCCGGCATCCAGGTGGGCGAGGTTCTCGGCTATGAATTCACGGAGAACTGGAGCGAACTCCACGTCCCGGTGTTCGTCCATGCCCCCTATGACAAGTTGGTGCGGCCGAACAGCCGGTTCTGGAACACCAGCGGCATCGAGTTTTCTTATGGTCCCGACGGTCCGTCGCTCTCGATCGAATCCCTCCAGACCCTGGCAACCGGAGGAGTCGCCTTCGACACGCCGGGCATCGAGAATCCCAGCGAGCCGGCGGAAGAAGGATCGACATACCCCCTGTTCGACAACCAGCGTGGCGTCGAGGCGGCCCGGTATACCCGCAAGCTCCCTTTCCTGGTCCACTTCGACGGCTCGGTGCGCGGCCTGCGGCCGGGATCGCCGGTGGAGTTCCGAGGCATCCGCATCGGTCAGGTCACCGACGTGAAGCTCGCCTGGGATCAGGCTAGCAACAGCGTTCGCATCCCGGTCATGCTGGAGATCGAGCCGGAACGGATCGATTCCGCTCCGTCCTCCTCCGACCCTTCCGCCATATCGGAGGATTATGGGAGAATGGACGCGCTGGTGCGCCGGGGACTGCGCGCCCAGGTCCAGACGGGCAACATACTGACCGGCGAATTGGTGGTGGCCCTCGACCTTTTTCCGACATCGCCACCGGCCACGCTCGATACGGCCGGCCCGGTTCCCGAACTTCCCACCGAGCCGAACGTCCTGGATACCGCCACCCGGTCGCTGACCGGACTGATGGAATCGCTCTCCAAGGCCCCTATCGGCGAGACGGTCGAGGAGTTGCGCGCGGCGGTCCACGCGGCGGGAACCCTGCTCGGAGGTCCCGCCACTACCCAGGCGGTGGCATCGCTCAGCACCACTCTGGTCGAACTGGACAAGACCATGCGGACCGTCAGCGGCGAGGCCGGACCAATGATCCGCGCTTTGCGTCAGGCATCCGAAAGCGTTGCTGCGATCGGCACCGAAGCCGAAGCGACGCTGAAGTCCACCAACCGGGTGATCGGATCGGCCCAGCCCGTCGTTCAGGACCTGAACGGCCTGCTGCGGGAACTGTCCACGGCGGCCCGGTCGATCCGGGTCTTCGCCGACTATCTCGAACGCCACCCCGAGGCCCTGATCCAAGGCAAACGACGATGAATTTTCGCACCTTCGTGGCCCATACCTTCCCGATCCGCCCGCTGATCGGTTCCCTGGCCGCCCTTCTGCTGGTCGCCGGCTGCGCGTCCGAGCCGAGCCGCCTTTACACCCTGACCGCCGCACCGCCCCGCCCCCCCGCTCCGGCGGCTAAGCCCGGCCGGGTGATCGGGTTGGAAAGCGTCGGCGTCCCGGACTACCTGCGCCGGCCCGAGATCGTCGTGCGAACAACCGGCAACCGCCTGAATGCCCTGGAATACGACCGCTGGGGCGGCACCTTGGAACTGATGATAAACCAGACCTTGCTGCGCAACCTCAACGCCGCCCTGGAAGGCGCCGAAGTGCTCCAGATGCCTGTCCGCGTCGAGCTGAACCCCAGCAACACGGTGGAAGTCGATCTGGACCGGTTCGATGCGGAAGAGGACGGGCAGGCGGTGCTCGAAGCCCGCTGGCGGATCTACGATACCGATGGCAGGCCCTTCCGCTTTGGACGAACCGCCGTCAGGAAGCCGGTGGCGACACCCCTGGACCCCGGACAGGTCGCCGCCGCCCTGAGTTCGGCGCTCGGCGACCTGGCGAACGACATCGGCGCCGTGCTTCAGAAGTGATATGGGTCCGAGGGCAACTAGCCGATGCCCATCCCGGCACGACCTTCGCGCCGCCGGCGTATCGCCGCCATGGTCAGAATGCCGCCTACCAGCAGCCCAAGGCCGGCAGGCTCGGGTACGCTCGTCGCCGGACCGCTTGCCGTGAAGGTCGACGCGTCGGGAGCAAAGTCGGAGATCTGCGTGTTATCGGCGGGGTTGGCGCCGCCGGGTGCAAACCGTGGCCAGAGGTTGTAGCGGTAGTCGGCGAACGCGAAGCCCTGCGACGGCATCAGGGCTTCCGTTAAGGTGACGCTGATCGTCGAGCCGGCGATGGTGATCGATGAAGGGTCCAGGGCCTGCGGTGCGCCGCCCAGTACAAGATCGATGAAAGCGCCGGTGCCGTTCGGCGCCAGCGCCACGATTGAATCGAAGGTGACCCCCTCACCGGCGGGCGGGTCGAGAGCGGCCAGGGCCTCGGTACCGGCACCCCGGTCGATCCCCCAGATATATGCGGCGCCGGTCGTCGTTCCGATCGGTGCCGCGTGAGTACCGGACAGCGTGACCTCACCGGTTCCCGACAGAATGGCATCGACCGCCGTCACGTCGAGGTCGCCAGCGAGCGGACCGGTATAGATCGAGAGAAAGTCACCGGTCGCATCGAGGATGACAGCGTGCGCGGGCAATGCGGTGATGGCGGCGGCGGTAGAAACGGTAGCTGAAAAGAATAGAGTCAGGAAGCGAACAGGACGGATCATCGAGTTCCTCCAACCATATTATCCCTGCTTGGGGCAGGGCTTTCCCATGAGTAAAATTACCATGGCTCAGCGGTTTGGAGAAGTGAACCGATAAATTTTAGCCATTCGACGTCATTTTGTTGCCCGGAGCGCGACGTTGCTCAGGGATTCAGCTTCTCGACCGTCCCCCTGTCCATGACCCCACCGAAATACTTGTCCAACGCCTCACGGAACACCGGTTCATCAGGACGGGCCTGGGCGAACAGCGTCATGGACGAATGGAACTTCAGGTCGTCCGGGCTGCTGAAGATCTCGTGGATCGATCGGCCATTCAGCTGATTGACAAGCTTCGTCAGCCCGACCAACCGTGGGCCGAGAATAGGGTGCTCCAGATAGGCACGCGCCTCCGCCAGTGACGAAATGGCATACTGGCGGGCCATGGCGCTATAGCCCAGCCCGGCCAGTTGCGGGAATACGAACCACATCCAATGCGAGCGTTTCCTGCCGGACGCAAGTTCCTGGCGAACCTGCGTCAAAACCGGCTCCTGCGCTTTTACGAAGCGATCCAGATCGTATTCATCCGCCATTGCTCACCTCGCGGGATCAATCTCCATCCTAGTCGTAGTAGTAGTCGCGCCGGTAGGCGTCTTCGTCATCGTAATCGTAGTCCGGCAGACGTGACGATGTGCGCTGTCCGCTGCTTCTTCCCAGCAGGGCACCAAGGACGAGACCGGCGGCGAGAGCGCCGATCAAAGTTGCGGCAGGGTTCTCGCGCACGAAGGACTCAGCCGTCCCGATGCCTCGCCGCCCTTGGTTCCACACTTGATTGCGGGCCCGCACGGCATTCTGCCTGACACGTTCAGCGAACTCGCGCGTCTGTTCGCTGCTCCGGCTGTAATCGCTGCTCCGGCTGTACTGGTCCGCAGCACTGCCGGGGCGAACGCCCGAACCATAGCCACTGCGGCTTCCATATCCTGATCCCGATCCTGAAACGCCAGCTCCTCCCGTGGCCGTCGCGGGATCGACGGGAGAATTCATGGCAGGGGTGGGTGCCCCGACCTCCTCCGCTCCGGTTTCCAGGATCTTTTCGGCGGATGGCCGGTTCGTTTCCGTCGTTGCCGCTGCGGCCGGGTCCGGCCGTGACGTGACGGATCGTGCCACAACGTCGGTGGGCTTGGTACCTTGGGAGGGCGTCCCCGTAGAGCCGGTCATGAGCGTTCCTCGTCGTGAATTCGTAGTCTCAGCGGCCAACAGGACGGGACGGTGGTGGTTCCATGGAGACATCATCATCGCGGGACTACGGTACGGCTGACATCAGGATGCTGGACGCGGGCGGCGGCCGATCCATCTTATCGATGGAACGAAGGAGTTGCCGCCATGCGCCGTCTGCTATTGTCGTTACTGGTGCTCCTGGTACCGGGCGCCGTCGCCGTTTCATCCGACGGGAGAACAGTCATGCCGACCACCGCGCACGAATTCAGCTTCCAATCGATCGACGGAACTCCGTTGCCGCTGTCGCAGTATGCAGGCAAGGCCGTTCTGGTCGTGAACACGGCCTCGATGTGCGGCTACACCCCGCAATATGCCGACCTCGAAGCGCTCTGGCAGCGCTACCGCGACCGGGGACTGGTGGTGCTCGGCGTGCCGAGCAACGACTTCGGCGGACAGGAGCCGGGAAGTGCCGAGCAGATCAAGGACTTCTGCGAGGTCAACTTCGCGATAGACTTCCCGCTGACGGACAAGCAGGCCGTAACAGGTCCGAAGGCGCATCCGTTCTACCGGTGGGCCGCCGACGAACTGGGGCAGGAATCCCGCCCGCGCTGGAACTTCCACAAATACCTGATCGGCCCCGACGGCAAGTTGGCCGGCTGGTTCCCGACCGCTACCTCGCCGAAGTCGGATCAGGTGGTGAAGGCGGTGGAAGCGGTGCTGCCTTGAGCCATCACGCCTCCACCCGCAGACTGTAGCCCGCCACTTCCGAGCGGAATTCAGCCAGGAAGTCCTGGGCAAGGGTCGAGAGCGTCCGCTGAGCCGAGTGCAGGATCGACATCTCGACATTGATGCTCGGCGCGAAGGGTCGGACGGCCAGCCCACGCCCGACATACTCCTCCGCCGTGAACGGATCGACGATGGCGACGCCGGAGCCGGCGGCGACCAGCGCGCAGGCGATCATCGTCAACTGCGTCTCGATCCGCTGCTTCCGGTTGACGCCGTGGTCGGCGAAGACGGCGTCGATCCGGTAGCGGAGCAGCGTCGAAGATCCCAGTGAGATGAAGGGTTCGTTGGCGAAGTCCTCCGGGACGATACGCTGCTTTTCAGCCAGCCAGTGATCGCTGGGGATGATGGCGACTGCCGGGACCGGCGGCAGCTTCTCGCTCAGGACGGTGGCGTGCTCGACCGGGGTCTGGCCAAACCCCAACTCGCACTGCCCCGCCGCCACCCAATCCAGCACCAGCGTCGAACTGCTGCCCCAGAGCGACACGTCCACGCGCGGCCTCTGCTCCAAAAAGCGGGCGACGAAGCGCGGCAGGAAGCCGATCGCCAGGGCCGGCATCGCCGCGACCCGCAGCGTCCCTGCCCGGCGCGATTCCAGGTCGCGCGCTGCCTGCTCGATCCGCTCCAGCCCGACGAAGGACCGCTCGACCTCCTGATAGAGCAACTGCGCCTCGCTGGTCGGCGTGATCCGCGAGCCGCGCCGCTCGAACAGCGTCAGCTTCAGCGCGTATTGCAGGTCGCCGATCAGGCGGCTTACCGCCGGCTGGGAGATATTCATCAGCTCGGCGGCGGATGTGATGCCGCCGGTCAGCATGACGGCGCGGAAGGCTTCGATCTGGCGGGGATTGAGCACGTGAGGGGACAACTCCAAAAGCTTCGGATCGGTTACAGCATAATATTTGGTTATGAGAACCGCCAGCAATTCGATTTGACGATTATGCAGCCACGGGGCGAACCTGTCGCTCAAGCGCACCGGCAATAGCGCACCTCGGCAATCAAAGGCAGAACAGGAGAGATACCGTGTTCAGCGTCAAGCCTTTTACGCGGTCTCGATCTGAAGCAGGGTGCCACCGTGCTCGGTCCGGTCAAGGACAAGGCGCGCCGCGGGCGCGCGGGCCTGCGGCCCTCCTTGACCTCCCCTGCGCGCGGCGGCCTGCCGGTCGGCAGATCGGGACGACGGGATGATCGGCTGGCAATCGAACAACGGGATGATGACTGTTTTGGGAGCCGCAGGTCACTCAAGTCGTCGCAGCTATTTCGTCTGTTGACGTGGCGTGATCGGGATCGAACGGTTTGCCGGTCTTGAGCACGCCGAAGCACAGGTGCAGCAGTTTGCGCATCGCAGCTCCGACGATCTGCTTGGGCTTGAGCCGGCCCTGGTCCTTCAAGCGCTGGCGCAGGGCGGCCACCAGCGGGTTCCAGCGGAGCGCGGCAAGGGCCGGGAAGTAGAGGGCCGCGCGCAGGGTAGCGTTGCCGATCCGGGAGATCCGGGACGGCGCGTCAAGCGAGGAGCCGGACTGCCGATGGCTCGGATTGAGACCGGCATAGGCCGCCGCTTCCCGCGCCGTGCGCAGCACCGCCGGCCCCGGCAGCTCGCTCAGGATCACGGCGGCCGTGTGCGTCGCGATGCCGGGAACCGAAATCAGCAGATCGTGCCTGGCCCGCAGTTCCATGTCCTGACCAATGGCGTCCTTGATCGCTTGATCGAGGGCGGCGATTTCCGCTTCCAGCCGGGAGATCACCCCGGCCATGGCGGCGTCGGCCGCCGCGCTCTCCTGGCCCGAGCCGCGCCGGTTGGTCCACTCCACCCGCGACGCGCTCAGCGCCTCGCGGGTGCGCACCAGATCGCGCAGCTGGCGCAGGGCGGCCGAGGGCGGGGTCCAGGCAGCCGGTTCGAACAGGCGGCAGTAATCGCAGATCAGGGCGGCATCGGCCCGGTCGGTCTTGTTGCGGCCCAGCTTGGCGCGACCAAAGTGCTTGATCTGGGCCG
>Ga0190275_10000414_pt1 | contig 38635 bp, 36 predicted proteins | sample Popmic550T_FD_133745 | JGI IMG/M metagenome (GOLD analysis project Ga0190275, IMG submission 133745) | Populus adjacent soil microbial communities from riparian zone of Yellowstone River, Montana, USA - 550 T | ecosystem: Environmental > Terrestrial > Soil > Riparian zone > Trees stand | place... | reverse complement strand
CGAGACGGGGTGGTCTGACCACTCGCAGCGAAACCATGGCTCGAGGAGCCGGATGCGGGAAACCTGCACGTCCGGATCTGAGGGGGGCCGGGAGGAGTAATCCTCCGGCCTACCCGACCCGCCATGCTTCGCGTTCCAGCGGCAATTCCTCTGGCTCAGGATGACAAGTGGCTCATCGCACCGCTCGTCTCTTCGGACTGCGCGCTGCGTTCGTCAGCGTCCGGACGAAGACGCGCGTGATGCCGCGGACGGGGTGGCCGATGTTGCGGGCGTAGACGACCGCCGCGCCGGAAGCGCCGAGGGGTGAGCGGAAGTCGCCCACGGTCCCGGCGATCACCTGCGGGCCTTCGGTGAGCACGCCCTGCGACGAGATCCGGGTGACGCTCAACTCCGTCTCCGCGGACGCGGTTGCCCCACGGTCGGCGGTGTAGAGCAGGAAGCCCTCCTCGAACGGCTCGAGCTCGAGCGCCGGCCAGCCGGTGCCGGAGGTGCGGAGCGCCGGCCAGGCGGAGAGCGGGGTCTGCACGACGCCGGTGGGGCTGACGAGGTACCAGCGCGCTTCCGTTCCGAATGGCCCGGTATGCGGCGCGGCGACGAGGAACGTGCCTGAATTCCACGCCACCGCCGGGCGCGGGCTGATCGCGAAGAGGTTGGGCAGTTCGACGGTCGCCGGCGTTCCGCCGGTCGAGAGCAGCGCCGCGTTGACGCGCAGGTCGGTGCGCCAGACGACGAGGGAGCCGTTCGCCGGGCTGCTGGCGATGGCCACCGCCTCGTGGGCGCCGGTCTGGTTGAGCGGGATCTCCGGACCCTGCACGGCGCCGCTCGGGAGCACCCGCGTGGCGATGACCCGGACCTGCAGGCCGCGCAGGAAGATGCCGCGCGTGAAGACGACCACGTACTGCTGGCCGTCCCAGCTCACCGCCGCGTCGCCGAAGGCGTCGTCGGCGATGAGGAACGGGGCCGGGTCGAGCCGCGTGCCGTCGCGCGCGATCCGCATCCCGTAAACCTTCTTGTTCTCCCACCACGCCACCAGCCAGCCGGTGCCGTTCGAGGCCACGCGCGGCGAGAGGACCTGGTTCATGGTCATGCCGAGGTCGATCCCGTCCGGGTCGAGCGTCCGGCCGGCCGCGTCGATCCGCGTGGCCATGAAGGTCATCCTCCGTTCCGCCCCGCGGTGCTCGGACCAGACCGCGAGCCGGACGTCCCCAGCCGCGGCGATGTCGGGCGCGGTCTGGTGGCGCGGCGCGAGGGAGAGCGGCTCCAGCGCCGGCGTGTCGAGACGCTGAAGATAGAGATCGTTCGCCAGCGGCGCGCTGCTGCCGGCGGGTGGAATGGCGCGCGCGAGGAGGAGCATCCGCTCGCCGTTGCCGGCCGCGTCGTCGATCGTCATCGGCGGCAGCGGCACCGCCAGCGTGCTCTCCGCCGTACTGCCGGCATAGCGCGCGCGGCGTTCGGTCTCGTTGCCGTAGACCAGGAGGAACCCGGCCGCGAACGAGTCGGCGATGACGTCGTGCAGGCGCAGCAGACCCGTGGGGAACGTCTCCACCGGCCCCGCTCCCGCGCTCGTGGTCCGCACCGACGAGATCGTGCCGTTCGCGCTGAAGAACGCGCTGCTCCACGCCACGACGATGTTGCCGCCGCGCTCGTCCGCCCGCAGGTTGTACGTCGGGGTGGAGGCGGGAGAGAGGACGACCGGCGCGCCGACGGTGCCGTCCTCGCCGACTGAGACCAGATGCACGGCCGCCGGATTGCCTTCTCCGGTCACCGGCGCGCTGACGTCGATCCGGCCGATGGCGAAATAGAACGTGTTGCCGGAGGCGACCAGCGGGATGTCCGGGTAGGTCAGCTCCGCCGTGGCGATCTGGAACGTCCGCACCAGCTCGCCGTTGAAGCGCACCACCGCCCCGCGCAGGCGCAGGTCGGGCGCGAGCCACATCACCAGAAAGTTCGTCCCGTTGAACGCGATCCGGGGGCGGCCGCGCTGATCGCTCTCGCCGAGGTCGAGCATTGTCCCCATCGGACTGTTCGCGAAGACCATCCGTGCCTGCATCCGGCCCGGCGCTCCTCCCGGCGAATGCGTCGACCAGGCCACGAGATAGCCCCCGCCGCCGGCGTCGATCGCCGGCGCGTCGTCGAGGCTGGCCCCGGTGGCGATGCGCAGCGGCGCAGGGAACAGCCGCTCCCCGAGGGGTGAGATCGCCGTCCCGTGCACTTCCTCGCTCCCGTCTTTCCAGACCGCGAAGAACTCACTGCCATTGGTCGCGATCCGGCCATGGTTCTGGTCGAAGCCGGCGAGATCGAGCGGCGCGTTCGTGACGGCCGACTCGGCGCCGGCGATCACGATCGCGTGCAGCGGAAAGGAAAGAGAGAGAAGGAGCGCGAGGAGGGAGATCGTTCGAGTCATCGGTCAGCGTGTGGCGACGGCGCGGCGGCGCGTCGCTTCGGGTGAGATGGTACGCGTGAACAGGCGCCAGCGATCGGGCGGCATGGTTCCGAGCTCGCGTTTGTAGAGCAGCAACGCCGCGTTGCCGCCCGCCAGCACCGGCTCTCCGGCGCGCTCCGTGCCGCTGGTGAGGTCGAACGGAACGCCGAGGAGTCCGCCGGTCGCGCTCAGCTCCGCTGCCCGCAGCCGGCCGGCCGTGGTGAACGCCAGCAGGTAGTGCTGCCCCAGCGAGGCGAGCGAGTAGGTGTTCTCAGTGAGTGGCGGCGCTGCCGCGATCGCCGGTTCGTCGACCGGCACAACGCTCCCCGCGGCGGTCACGATCGCGCGCCGGATCCCCTCCTCCGCGTACCACGCCACGGCGAAGTTATGCCCGTTGGTCGCCACCACCGGCGCCTTGCCGGCCGCGCCGAGCGACACCGGCACGGCCCCGCCGCTCGAGACCAGCGCGGTCTCGATTTTCTCGTCCTGCTCCCACGCCAAAAGCACACGGCCGTTCCCGCCGGTGCAGACGAGACCGCGCGGCTGCCCCGACGTTCCGGCCGCCTGGAACAGCCCGAGCGCGCCGTCCGGGCCGAGGCGCGCGAAGCGCACTTCCGTAGTTTGTCTCGCCACCGGAAACTGGACGCCGATGACGTACTCGCTGCCGCTCCAGGCGACGCAGCCCGTGCCGGCGTAGGGGAGAAGGATCGGTGCCCCGACGCGGGTGCCGTCGGCGGCGAAACGCTGGCCGAACGGGCTGAATTGGTTCTGCGCGATCGCCAGGTAGCCGCTGCCGTCGGACGCGACCCAGGCGCGCGAGGTCGCATAAACAAGCCCGAAGAGCGTCACCGGTTCCCCAATGACGCGCCCGTCGCGGTCGAGGCGCGCGGTCACGACGCGCGGGGCCGGCTCGTGCGGCCATTCCGTCCAGACCGCGAACGACTCCCCGTTCGCGCCGCGCGCGATCGCCGGATGCTCCTGCACGCGCGGATCGGGGACGAAGAGCCGCAGCGGCGTCTCTTCGGAGAACGGGTCGTCCGCGGCGGCGGTGAAGACGTCGAGCTGCAGCCCGTGGGTCACGCTCCACGGCGAGACCACCGAAGCGGCGAGGAGGAACCGGCCGCCGGCCGACGCCGCCACTGCGTTCTCGACGCGGCTCGACGTTACCCACATCCGCTCCGGTCCGTCGTTGAATGGAACGAGGCGGAGGCGATCCTTGTCGGCCACCACGGCCGTCCAGCGCCCGTCGATCTGCACGAGATCGAACGGCACCGGTTTCTCGATCACATGCAGCGGCGGGATCTCGAACAGCGGCTCGTTCGTGCGCGTGTACAGCACCTTGTGGTTGCCGGTCAGGCCGGTCGCCCAGACCGCCAGGAGCGAGTCTCCCTCGGTGGCCGTGTGGACCGAGAAGATCGGCACGTTCGTATGATCCATCGTCTCCAGTGCGGCGAAGCGTCCGGCCGCGTCGAGGCGCACCGTCTGGAGGGTGTATGTCTGATCGGTTTCCACGGTCGCGAAGGTGACCCCGAAACCGCCCCCTTCGAACGCGGCAACGTCGAGGGAGTAGGCGTATGCAAGTCGTCCCTCGTCGAGGGCCGCGGGATTGCTGATCCGGTTGCCGCTCCTGTCGACCCGGAACGTCTCCAGGCGCTGATAGCTGCCGCGGGCGATGAGAAACGACGTCCCGTCGAACGCCGCCCGCAGCAGTGCGTAGTCGTCGTCGAACCCGGTGGCCAGGACGCGGGGCTCGCCGAGCTGGCCGTCGTCTGAGACGAACACGCCATGGACGGCGCCCGGGCTCAGCCACGCCACCAGCCAGTTCCCGGCGCCGCGCACCACGATCGGTGAGGCGGCGCCGTCGATCCGCAGCGGTTGCGGATCGACCTGCCGTCCCTCGCCGTCCAGCCGCACGACGAACGCATGCCCGCCATCGTTCCAGGCCAGCAGCGCGGTGTCGCCGCCTGCCGAGATTCCGGTAGCGAGCTGGGTATACGGCGAGGCATCGGCAACGGCTGGGATCAGGGGGCGTTCCGGACCGGCATGAAGCGTGGATGCAAGCAGGAGGAGAGAGCCAAGGATCACACGTTTGTTACGTCCAGGCAGGCATTCGCGTCTACTGTAGAATCCCCGGCCTCATCAATGAAGAAATGGATGGAAACCCCATGAAAAGAGCATGGATCATTCTCGCAACGGCGATCCTTTCGGTCGCGTTCATCGGCTGCCCCCCGAAGACGGAGAGCACCGGCGCGGCTTCCGGCGGCACGGAAGGGGAGATCGTCATCGGCGAGTACGGCTCGATGACCGGCGGTCAGGCGACCTTCGGCGATTCGACCCATAAAGGCATCATGCTGGCGGTCGACGAGATCAACACCGCTGGCGGCGTCAACGGACGCAAGATCCGGGTGATCACCGAAGACGACCAGTCGAAGGCCGAAGAGGCCGCGAACGCGGTCACGAAGCTGATCTCGCAGAACAACGTCATCGCCGTCCTCGGCGAGGTGGCCTCGTCGAACTCGCTCGCCGCGGCGCCGATCTGCCAGTCGAACAAGGTCCCGATGATCACCCCCTCGTCGACCAACCCCGACGTCACGAAGAAGGGCGACTACATCTTCCGCATGTGCTTCATCGACCCCTACCAGGGCGAGGCCATGGCCAACTACCTCACCAAAGAGGTGGGGCTGAAGACCGCGGCGGTCCTGATCGACGTGAAGAGCGATTACTCGACCGGACTGGCCGCGTTCTTCGAGCGGACCTTCATCGCCAACGGCGGCAGGATCGTCGGCAAGCAGAGCTACGCGCAGGGCGACAGCGACTTCCGCTCGCAGCTCACCGCCATCAAGAGCACGAACCCGGACGTGATCTGGGTTCCCGGCTATTACAACGACATCGGCCAGATCGCCATCCAGGCCCGCGACCTCGGCATGAAGCAGCCGCTCGCCGGAGGTGACGGCTGGGAGTCGCCGAAGCTGATCGAGATCGGCGGCAAGGCCCTGGAAGGCTGCTTCTACTCGAACCACTACCACGTCGACGACCCGTCGCCGGCGGTGAAGGATTTCGTGCAGAAGTACCAGCAGCGCTACGGCGCGAAGCCCGATTCGCTGGCGGCCCTCGGCTATGACAGCACCAAGGTCCTCGCCGACGCCATCCAGCGCGCCGGCACCACCGAAGGCCCGGCCCTCCGCGACGCCATCGCCGCCACCAAAGGCTTCAGCGGCGTCACCGGAAACATCACCCTCGGTCCCGACCGCAACCCGATCGGCAAGAAGCTGGTCGTCCTCGAGATCAAGAACGGCCAGCTCGCGCTGAAGTCCGTCGTCGATCCGACCGCCGGCGCCACCCCCGCGACCGACACCACGGCCACCAACGCCCCGGCCGGCACCACCGGCACCACCGACAGCAGCACCACCGGCACCGCCCCCAGCACCGCGACCAGCCGGACGCAGTAGGTCTTTGCGTTGCGTCTCCCCGCGAAAGCGGGGAGACGCCGCGTCATGGGACCCATGGGACAAATGGGACCTATAGGACGAATAGGACGGATGAGCCCCTGCGTCCCATGAGTCCCATCCGTCCCATGAGTCCCATCCGTCCCATGAGCCCCATCGGCGCCACGCCGCCCACCACTCCCGACAAAAAGCCTTTACAACTCAGCCGCCGCCGAGTAGTTTTCGCCGGACCTTTTCAGCCTACGAATGGAGACTCTTCTTCAGAACCTGCTCAACGGGATTGCGGCCGGATCCATCTATGCGCTGATCGCGCTCGGGTACACGATGGTGTACGGCATCCTGAAGCTGATCAACTTCGCCCATGGCGACATCTTCATGGTCGGCTCCTTCGTCGGGTTCTACGCCGGCGGGTATTTCGCCGCGAAGATCGCGCCGGAGCAGGCGGGGGGCGGGTCGCCGATCTACGCGGCGCTGGTGATGCTGATCTCGATCATCATCTGCGGCCTGCTCGGGTACCTCAACGAGCGCGTCGCCTACCGGCCGCTCCGCAACGCACCGCGCATCGCTTCGCTGATCACGGCCATCGGCGTGTCGTTCCTTCTCGAATACGGCGGGCAGTTCGTCTTCGGTCCCGATCCGAAGTTTTTCCCGACGCTGATCGAGAAGCACGTGATCAACTTCGGCGGCGTGGTCACCACGAACTACCAGTTGATCGTTCTCGGAGTGGCCATCGTCTTCATGGCCCTGCTGCAGTTCATCGTCTACGGGACGAAGTTCGGCCGGGCCATGCGCGCGGTGTCGTTCAACTTCGAGACTGCCTCGCTGATGGGCATCCCGACCGACCGGGTCATCTCCACGACCTTCGTCCTCGGCTCGATGCTGGCCGCCGTCGCCGGCATTCTCTACGGCCTCTCCTATCCGAAGATCGACCCGCTGATGGGAATCATGCCGGGGCTGAAGGCCTTCGTGGCCGCGGTCCTGGGGGGCATCGGCAATGTGCCGGGCGCCGTCGTCGGCGGGCTGGTCATCGGCATCATCGAGTCGTTCGTCGGCGGCTCCGACTATTCGAACTACCGCGACGCGATCGCCTTCGTGATTCTCATCGTCATCCTGCTCTTCAGGCCGAGCGGCCTGTTCGGGAAGTACGAGCCGGAGAAAGTCTGATGGGAGCGATCCGCTGATGCCGAAGCGCTGGTGGCTCCGCGACCTCATCTACCTCGTCCTCTTCGTCGGCGTGGTGTACGGGGCGTGGATCGCGCTCGAGTACGCGACGATCTACTGGCCGGCGATGCGTTACTACAACCGCATCCTGGTGATCATGGGCATCAACATCACCATGGCGGTGTCGCTGAACATCATCAACGGCCACGCGGGGCAGTTCTCTCTCGGCCATGCCGGCTTCATGGCCATCGGCGCGTACTCGGCGGCGTATCTCACCGTCACGTATTTCGGGCCGTACGTCGAGAAGATGACCGAGGGGAGCGCGCAGCAGGTCGTCTGGCAGAACATCCTCCTGCTCGTCGCAATCGTCGCCGGGGCGCTGACGTCGGCCATCGCCGGATACATCGTCGGACTGCCGTCGCTGCGGTTGCGCGGCGATTACCTCGCCATCGTGACCCTCGGCTTCGGCGAGATCATCCGCGTCCTGATCCTGAACATCGAGGCCATCGGTGCCGCGCGCGGCCTCACCGGCATCCCCGCCTGGGCGAACTTCTTCTGGGTCTTCTTCTTCACCGGCCTGACCATCCTGATCTCGCACCGGCTGGTGAGCTCCGCGGTCGGCCGCGCCTTCCTCGCCGTCCGTGAGGACCAGATTGCCGCCGAGGCAATGGGCGTCGACACCACGAAATACAAGGTCAAGGCCTTCATCATCGGTTCCTGCCTGGCGGGCGTGGCCGGCGCGCTGTACGCGCACTACACCCCCGCGTACCTCAACCCCACCATGTTCACCTTCATCCGCTCGTTCGAAGTGGTGGCGATGGTGGTTCTCGGCGGACTCGGGTCGATCTCCGGCTCGATCCTCTCGGCGATCGTGCTGACCTTCCTCCCCGAGGGGCTGCGGCTGGTGAAAGACTACATCCCGGAAAACGCGCCGGAGATGCTCAAGCGCGATCCCCGCATGGTCATCTACTCGATCATGCTCATCGTGCTGATGCGCAGCCGGCCGCAGGGCCTGTTCGGCCGCCGCGAGCTGTGGGAGTTCCTCCCGCGCCGCAAAGACTCGATTGCGAAGGAAGGACGCGACAAGGGCGATTCCGACGACAAGCTCGATCGCGATTCCGGCCCCCCGGTAACGTAGACAGCGAATCTAAGCCATGGCCAATGACGCACTGCTGGAGGCGAAAAACGTCACCATCCGCTTCGGCGGACTGACCGCCGTTTCGGACCTGAACCTCAGCATCCGCCCGCACGAGCTGGTGGGGCTGATCGGACCGAACGGCGCCGGCAAGACGACCATCTTCAACATGCTCACCGGCGTCTACAAGCCGACCGAGGGAGAGATCATCATCGGCGGCACCTCGACGCGGGACATGAAGCCGTACCAGATCACCAGCCTCGGCGTGGCGCGCACGTTCCAGAACATCCGCCTCTTCAAAGAGCTCACCGTCCTCGACAACGTCAAGATCGGCGGGCATATCCACTACAAGTACTCCGGCACCTCGGCGGTGCTGCACACGAACCGCTTCCACGAGGCCGAACGGCTGGCGGAAGTGGAGGCGATGAAGCTGCTCGAGATCTTCGGCCTCAGCAGCCGCGCCGAGAACGAGGCCAAGAACCTCCCGTACGGCGACCAGCGCCGCCTGGAGATCGCCCGGGCGCTCGCCGCGAAGCCGAAGCTGCTGCTGCTCGACGAGCCGGCCGCGGGCCTCAACGACAGCGAGACCCTCGCCCTGATGGAGACCATCCACGACATCCGCGACCGCTTCGACATCGCCATCCTCCTCATCGAGCACAACATGGAGCTGGTGATGGGGATCTGCGAGCGGATCGTGGTCCTGAACTTCGGCAAGACCATCGCCACCGGCACGCCGGAAGAGATCCGCTCCAACGACGCGGTGATCGAGGCGTACCTCGGCGAGCCGGCCGCGGAGGCAGGCCTGTGAGCATGCTGGCTATCCGCGGTCTGGAAGTCGGCTACGGTGCCATCTCGGCGCTGCACGGCATCGACCTCGAAGTGAAGCAGGGAGAGATCGTCACCCTCATCGGCGCCAACGGCGCCGGCAAGACCACCACCCTGCGGACGGTCTCCGGCCTGCTCAAGCCCCGCAAGGGAGACATCTCCTTCCAGGGGAAGGACATCACCGGCATCAAGCCCCACGTCATCACCGCCCGCGGCATCTCGCACGTACCGGAAGGCCGCGGCATCTTCGCGAACCTCACCGTACAGGACAACCTGGAGCTTGGCGCCTACCTGCGCAAGGACAAGATCTCCAACGCCGAGTACGAGCGCGTCTTCACCCTCTTCCCGGTGCTGAAACAGCGCATCAAACAAAACGCCGGCACCCTCTCCGGCGGCGAGCAGCAGATGCTCGCCATCTCCCGCGCCCTCATGGCCAAGCCGGTGCTGCTGTTGCTGGACGAACCGTCGCTGGGACTGGCGCCCCAGATGGTCCAGACCATCTTCCGCGTCATCCGCGAGATCAACGCCGAGGGCACGACCATCCTCCTCGTCGAACAAAACGCCCACATGGCCCTCGTCACCGCCCACCGCGGGTACGTCATGGAGACCGGCCGGATCACGCTCACGGACGACACGAAGGCGCTGCTCGCAAGCGACCGGATCAAGAAGGCGTATCTCGGGGGGTAGGGTGGTGGCCCCATTTGTCCCATCAGTCCTATAAGTCCCATGGGACAAATGGGACAAATGAGACAAATGAGACCTATGGGACGCATGCTCTCCCAGCCGCCGAAGGCGGCGAAAGACCTGTAGACCCGGCCTTCAGGCCGGGTACAAGCGCCGCCAAAAAGCAAGCCTGCGAAGCGGGCGACAGAGTAGCCATCCAACGAGATCTTTGCTGTCGCCCGTTTCGCAGGCTCAAAATGATGGGTGCGTCGAGGTACCCGGCGTGAACGCCGAGCCTACAGATCTTGCGCTGCTTACGGCAGCGGCAGTTGGCGCGACACCGGGCGAGTTCTTACACGTGAAGGTCGACGAACTATGACGGCAATCCCCGTTCCGGTAGATCCGCAGGTCCAGCGTCTGTATGAAGTGGCCCGCGACTATCGCGCCAAGGGCTACCGGGTAGTGGTTGGGCCGTCGCAGAACGAAGTGCCGGCGTTTCTCCGTGGCACCCAGCCGGATGTCCTTGCCTTCAGCGAAGGAGACAACGCGGTCGTCGAAGTGAAGCGGAGGGAAAGCCTCATCGGGACGAACGAATTGGAGGAGATCGCCAGACGGATTGAAGCTCAGCCGGGTTGGCGTCTCGAGCTTGTTCTTCTTGCCTCCCGGAACGCTGCCGAAGACCCCCTTCCGCCTCGAGCCAGCATCAATCGAGTCGACGCTCTGCTCACACGCGCGCGGGAGCTGTCACGGTCAGCCGAGGCGGTGGTTCCGGCGTGGCTGGCAGTCGAACACGCAATGCTCATCGCTGCGGAACGTTCCGGGTTAGAGCTTCCATCGCGTTCTCCCACCGCAGCGCTGAAGACCCTCTTCGCGTACGGCTTGCTGTCGAAAGAGGCCTACGACCAACTCACCGCCGCGATGCGGGTCCGCAATGACGTTGTCACCGGACGCGCTGAAGACGTGGACGCTGGCGCAATCGTCGAAACAATCGCAACCATCGTCCACGAGCTTCTGAACGTGTCGTGATAACGCGATAGGCCGCTACCTTGCGTAACGCCGCTGTTGCTGCTGCGGCCGTCCGTGCGAGGGGCGCGGGTGATGGGACAGGATGGTCGAGGCGACCTCGCTGTAGTCGAACCCTTCCATCCGCTTGCGCGGCACGGCCTTCCGGGTCAGCTTCTCCAGGTCGCGCACGTACGGCTCGTCGTCGGGGGTGACGAAGCTGATGGCGTCGCCGATGGCGTCGGCGCGGCCGGTGCGGCCGATGCGGTGGACGTAGTCCTCGGGGTGCATCGGGAAGTCGAAGTTGATGACGTGGGAGATGCCTTCGACGTCGATCCCGCGGGAGGCGATGTCGGTGGCGACGAGCACGCGGGCGCTGCCGTTCTTGAACGCGTCGAGGGCGGCGATGCGCTGTCCCTGGCTGCGGTTCGAGTGGAGGGCCACGGTGCTGATCCGCGCCGCGCTCAGCTTGCGGGCGATCTTGTCGGCGCCGTGCTTGGTGCGCGAGAAGACGAGCACCGAGTCGAGCGCCTGGTCTCGCAGAAGGTGAATCAGCAGGTCGATCTTGCGGCTCTTGGGAACCGGGTAGACGAACTGCGTGACCGAGTCGGCGGGGTTGGCGCGGCGGCCGATCTCGACCGTCTCCGGGTTGCGCTGGAACTCGGCCGTCACTTTCTCGATGTCCTTCGAGAGGGTGGCGGAGAAGAGGAGGGTCTGCCGCTGTTTCGGCAGCGCGTTGACGACGCGGCGGATCTGCGGGAGGAAGCCCATGTCCAGCATCCTGTCGGCCTCGTCGAGGATGGCGATCTCAACGCCGGCGAGGGAGATGTGGCCGGAGCCCATGAGGTCGAGCAGGCGGCCGGGAGTGGCGACCAGGACGTCGACGCCGCGGCGGACCGCAGCGATCTGCGGCCGCTCCCCGACGCCGCCGAAGATGGTGGCACAGCGGATGTTCATGCTCTTGCCGAGCATGCGGACGTGTTCGTCGATCTGCGCCGCCAGTTCGCGCGTCGGGGCGACGACGAGCATGCGCGGATGACGCGATTGCGACGGACGCTGCGCCAGACGCTCCAGGGCAGGCAGGACGAACGCGGCCGTCTTGCCGGTGCCGGTCTGCGCGATCCCGATCAGGTCGCGACCGGCCAGAATCGGCGGGATGGCCGCCGTCTGAATCGGTGTCGGCGTGGTGTAGCCGACGTCAGTGATGGATTGCAATAGCTTCGGGCCGAGCCCGAGTGAAGAAAATGACATGCTCCGGGCACAACCGGCTGAGTGTGGCGATTATTCTCGATTTATCAGAGACTTACGAGAGATGGGCTAGTCTTGGACCATGATTCGCGCCATCATCGCCATCCTCATGCTGACCTCATCCTTACACGCGCAGCCGAAGCCCCGCGCCCGCGACCTCGGCGTTCCGTTCGACGGCATGCCCGGCCCGCTCAACGCCATTACGGACGTAGCCGGCGTCGAAGTGGGGCATGTGACCCTGAACAGCGGCAGCGGGAAGAAGGCGATCCGCACCGGCGTCACGTCGGTCTTCCCGCTGGGGAAGGCGAAGCTCGAGCGCGTCTTCGCGGCCTGGTGGACCCTCAACGGCAACGGCGAGATGACCGGGACGGCCTGGGTCAAAGAGTCCGGCCACCTCGGTACGCCGATCCTCATCACCAATACGCACAGCGTCGGCGTGGTGCGCGACGCGGTGATCGAGTGGAACGTCCGCCGCGGCGCGGGCGATGGCTACTCAGGCGATTTCAGCCTGCCGGTCGTGACCGAGACCTGGGACGGCTTCCTGAACGACATCAACGGCTTCCATGTGAAGAAAGAGCAAGTGTTTCAGGTGCTCGACGGCGCGAAAGGCGGCCCGGTCGCGGAAGGGAACGTCGGCGGCGGCACCGGCATGGTCGCGCACCGCTTCAAGGGCGGGATCGGGACGTCATCGCGCGTTCTGGCGAAGGACGATGGCGGCTTCACCGTCGGCGTGCTCGTGCAGGCAAACTATGGCCGCCGCGACCTGCTGCACATCGCCGGCGTCCCGGTCGGCAGGGAGATCCCCGACCTCCTTCCGAAGCAGGGCCACGCCGATGGCGCCGGCTCGATCATCATCATCGTCGCGACCGACGCTCCGCTGCTGCCGCATCAGCTCGAGCGGGTGGTGAAGCGCACCGCCCTTGGCCTCGGCGTCGTGGGCGGCCGCGGCGAGAACTCCTCCGGCGATATCTTCCTGGCCTTCTCCACCGCCAACCCGGAGAACGCCAAATCGGAAGGAATCGCGCACCTGGAGATGCTGCCCAACGAGCGCATCGACGCCCTCTTCCGCGCCACGGCCGATGCCACCGAGGAAGCGATCGTGAACGCGCTCGTGGCGGCGGAGACGATGGAAGGATTCAACGGCAACGTTGTCTACGCACTGCCGCACGACCGGTTGCAGGACGTGTTGCGGAAGTACAACCGGCTGGCTGAAGTTCTCGCGTCTCCGCAACCGTGATCATTCCGACGGACACGGTGGCCCTGGGGCCAACTTCAGGCACGCGGCACGACCCCTCACCCCGCCGGGCATCTGGTCTTCTAACGCAGCGTGGTCTTGAATCGCTACAGTGATGAATCAGCCACGCGCAGATGCCCAGCATCCCTCTCCCCTACGAGAGGGGAGAGGGGCAACAAGTCAAAAGCAACCCATCGTAGGTCGGGGAGCGTACGGTTTTGTTGCCCCTCTCCCCGCCGAGCCGGGGAGAGGGATGTTCGGCGCCTGCGCGGGGCAAATGCGACGATCAGTCAAATCCGAGCACTTTTGTTAGAAGTTCAGGCGCCGGACGGGGTGAGGGGCCGTGCCACTTGCTGAAAGTGAGCGCCGTTGGACACGTCGCGCGAGAGTGTGCCACGACATGGGCGTCCGCTCACAGCCCCTCCCGCTCCCCCTCCCTTGCCACGCGAATGCCCGGCCGCGCTCCGCGCAGCAGGGGGTTGGACTGGTTGAGGTGGATGTAGCGGACTTTGGTCCGTAGCGGCGAGTTTGCGAGGCGCTGTTCGGTCTCGGTGATGAGCGGGTGGGGGATCTCCTTCAGGTCGCGGCCGGGGAGCTCGTCGGCACTGAAGAAGGTGCCGTCGAGGTAGGCGATGTCGGTGCGCTCGAGGATGGTTTCGAGCGGGGTCTCCCACTTTTCCCATTTGTCGATGTCGGGGAGCCAGAGGATGGCGCGGGAAGGGCCCTGGATGAGGAAGCCGACGGTCTCGGAGTATTCGTCGCGGTGGGGGACGCGGAGGGGGGTGACGGAGATGCGGTCGTTGAGGGCGATCTGGCGGCCATCTTCGAGTGGCTGGATCGCGATGTTGTTCAGGCGGACGAGCTGGTCCCAGGGCCCGTTTTTCTCGAGGAACTCGCGCATGCGAGGCATGGCGTAGACGCGGACGCTCTTCGCGCCGAGGACTTCGCGGCCGAGCTGCGCGAGGCCGAGGTAGTGGCCGATGTGGGCGTGGGTGAGGAGGATGCCGTCGAGCAGCGGTGCACCGTCCGGCCGCGGCGCGAGCTCGTCGAGTGTCTGTAGTTGGGAGGGAAAGTCGGGGGTGGCGTCGAGGATCCAGCGTTGCCGCGAGACCGGGTCGACGATCGCCAGGGAGGCCACCCTCCGCCGCAACCGGGGGTCCTTCCACGCCTCCACGCAGTCTGCGCGGCTGCAGCCGGCCTGCGGATACCCGCCGTCCTGGGCGATCCCGAGGACGATGGTGTATGGGGCGGTGCCGACGGGCGGCGGAGTGGATGCACAGGAGGTGAGGAGGACGGCCAGGAAGAGGCGGCGCATGATGGGTTGCGAGCTCACTTTCGAGCCACGAGCTCCCGCACTACCTCCGCGACATCTCTCTTCTTTCCATCCACCTCGTAGTTCAGCCGGCGCATGGTGCTGTCGTCGATGGTCCCGCGGAGGGAGTCGAGGGTGGCGAGGGCGTTTTTGCAGCGTTGGTCGAGGTCGGGACGGGCGACGACGACGGCGTCGTACGGCGGGAAGTAGTGGCGGTCGTCTTCGAGGATGGTGAGGTCGAGGGGGTCGATCAGGCCATCGGTGGAGTTGCCGGCAATGAGGTCGACTTCTCCGGAGGCTAATGCTTTGTAGGTGAGGCCGAGGTCCATGGTGCGCGGGGCGGTGGCGACGCGGAGGTCGTAGGCATCCTGGAGCCCGGTCCAGCCGTCGGGACGCTCGGTGAATTCGTAGCCGAAGCCGGGACGGATCGTGTCTGCGATGCGAGCGAGATCGGAGATGGTGCGGAGGTTGTGTTTTTTTGCGTCGGACTTCAGCACGATCATGGCGAAGGTGTTGTTGAAGCCGAGGGGCGGCGACCAGCGGAGGCCGCGCCGTTCGTATTCGGCCCGGACGATGGAGTCGACGCGGGCACGGTCGTTCATCGACGGTTTTTTGAGGATGGCGGTGAGGGCGGTACCGGAGTATTCGACGTAGGCGTCGATGGAGCCGGCACGGATGGCGGAGTCGCAAACGAACGTCCCGCCCATGTTCAGGCGGCGGTCGACTTTGCAGCCGGCGATTTCGAGCTTCTGGGCGAGCAGTTCGCCGAGGATCACCGACTCGGTGAAGTTCTTGGAGCCGACGATGATGGGGCGGTCTTCGCGCGTACACATCGTCAGAAGGAGCGCTAGGAGGAAGCAGAACAAGAGACGACCGGGAGGCCTCCGGCGGGCGGGCACGGCCCGCAGCGTTGGTTGCCCAAGGCTGAACGCGCGCTTCTCGTACGGAACGCGGTCCGGGCGAAAACAAACGCCGCGGGCCGGGCCCGCCCGCCGGAGGCCCCTCGTCGTTCCCTGTTGCTTCATGCCTCGCCTCGCTTTCGGGCGAAATGGCGCTCGACCTGGGTGAGGACGACGTCCGCGCCGAGGGCCAGCAGCGCGGCCGGGAGGGCTCCCGAGAGGATCAACCGCGTGTCGACCATGGCAACGCCGCGGAAGATGAGCGTCCCGAGGCCGCCGCCTCCGACCGCGGCGGCGATGGTGGCGACGCCGATGGCGGTGACGACGGCGATGCGGATGCCGGCCACGATGGCCGGGGTGGCGAGCGGCAGCTCGATCTGCATCAGGAGCTGGCGACCGGTCATCCCCATCGCCGTCGCGGCCTCGCGCACGTGCGGGTCGACGCGCTGCAGGCCGACGAGGGTGCTGCGGACGATCGGCAGGAGCGAGTAGAGGACCAGCGCCACGATGGCCGGCCGCGCGCCGATGCCGCCGATGAAGGGGAGGGGGATCAGGAAGCCGAACATGGCCAGGGAGGGGATGGTCTGGACGGCGTCGGTGATCCGCAGCGCGATCCCTCCTGCGCCGCGGCGGCGGTGGGCGAACGTGCCGAGCGGAACGCCGGCGGCGATGGCGATCGAGACCGCCACGACGACGATGAGGAGATGCTCTCCGGTGAGCCGCAACAGGTTCATGACGCCGCCTCCCGGAATCTTCTCACGAGCGGATGCTGCTGCACGTTGATCGCGGCGGTGGCGGCATCGGCGATCACGCGTCCCGCGTCGAAGAAGACGATCCGTCCGGCGATCCGCAGCGCCTCGCGGAAGTCGTGGGTGACGAAGACGAGGGTGGTGTCGCTCGCGGTCTCGACGAGGAGGGTCTGCAGCTCCATCCGAATGATCGGGTCGAGCGCGGAGAACGGCTCGTCGCACAGGAGGAGGCGCGGGGAGGCGATGAGCGCGCGGGCGATGGCGACGCGCTGCTGCTCGCCGCCGGAGAGGACACGCGGGTAGCGGTTCTCGAAGTCCGGCAGCTCGAGTTTTTGCAGGAGGGCTTTGACTTCGGCGCGGGTCCGATCCTCCGGCCATTGCAGCAGGCGGGGGACGGTGGCGATGTTTTCGTAGACGGTGCGGTGGGGGAAGAGCGCCGGCTGCTGCATGACGTAGCCGATGCGTCGGCGGAGCTGGACGAGGTCGTGGCTGGCGATGGAGGTGCCGTCGACGAGGAGGTCTCCGGAGGTGGCGCGTACCAAGCCGTTGATGGCTTTGAGGGCGGTGGTCTTGCCCGCGCCGCTGCGGCCGAGGTAGGCGATGCGCTCACCGTCGGGGATGGTGAGCGTGAGGCGGTCGAGGCGGTTGGTGACGGTGAAGTCGCGGTACTCGACGCTCACGGGAGGAGAGTAGCACCGGGGAGCCGATAGGACGGATAGGTCCTATGAACATTACGAGTGCACGCCCGGCGCTTCCCGCCCGGTCTTTTCCACGTACTCCACGTACGACCCGCCGTACAGCAGCGGCTTGTCGTGCTCGTCCCCCGCCAGCTCCAGAACCCGGTTGGCGAGGCCGCGCAGGAACGTACGGTCATGGGAGACGAAGAGCATCGTTCCTTCGAACTCGTGCAGCGCTTCGACCAGCATTTCCTTCGTGGCGAGGTCTAAGTGGTTCGTCGGCTCGTCGAGGACAAGGAAGTTGGGCGGGTCGAGGAGCATGCGGGCCATGACCAGGCGCGATTTTTCGCCGCCGCTGAGGGAGCGGACTCGCTTGTCGACGTCGTCGCCGGAGAATTGGAAGGCGCCGAGGAGGCTGCGCAGGACGCCGATGCTCTCCAAGGGGAAGTCTTTCTGGATCTGCTCCCACACCGTCAGGTCGGGGTCGAGGAGGTCGAGGGCCTGCTGGGAGAAGTAGCCCATCTTCAGGCTGGCGCCGAGGCGGACGTCGCCGGCGTCGGGCGTGAGGGCGCCGACGACCATCTTCAGGAGGGTCGACTTGCCGGCGCCGTTCTTTCCCATCACGCACCAGCGCTCGCCGCGGCGGACGTGGAAGTCGAAGCCGTCGTAGAGGTGCCGCGGTCCGAACGATTTCGACACGGACTTGAGCGTGGCCACGTCCTCGCCGGAGCGCTGCGGGGAGCGGAAGTCGAACTTCATCGCCTTCCGCTTCTTCGGCGGCTCGAGGCGCTCCTGCTTCTCCAGCATCTTCACCCGGCTCTGCACCTGCGCGGCCTTGGCGGCGTGGGCGGTGAAGCGGTCGATGAAGCGTTGCTCCTTCGCCAGCTTGGCCTGCTGGCGCGAGTAGGCCGCTTCCTGGTTGGTCTCGCGGATCTCGCGCTCTTTGACGTAGAAGTCGTAGTTGCCGGAGTAGGTGACGATGTCCCCTTCGTCGATCTCGATGACTTTGGTGACGATCCGGTTCATGAAGTCGCGGTCGTGGGAGGTCATGAGGATGGTGGAGGGGACGCTCTTGAGGAAGCCTTCCAGCCAGACGATGGACTCGATGTCGAGGTGGTTGGTCGGCTCGTCGAGCAGCAGCACGTCGAATTTGCCGAGGAGGATCTTGGCCATGGAGACGCGCATCTTCCAGCCGCCGGAGAGGGCGCCGACGTCGCCGTCGATCTGGTTGTCGGCGAAGCCGAGGCCGTGCAGGACTTCGCGGGCGCGGGCTTCGAGCTCGTAGCCGCCGTTGTGCTGGTACTCCTCCTGGACGTGGCCGAAGCGCTCCAGGACTTTGTCGTAGTCTTCGCGGGACGGGTCACCCATTGCGTCTTCGAGCTCGATGAGCTCGTGGTGGAGGTCGCCGAGGCGGCCGCTGCCGGCGATGGCTTCGTCGAGGACGGAGCGGCCGCTCATCTCGTCGACTTCCTGCTTGAAGTAGCCGACGGCCATCTTCTTGGGGACGCTGACGACGCCGTCGTCCGGCGATTCTTCGCCGACGATCATCCGGAAGAGGGTCGATTTGCCGGCCCCGTTGGGGCCGACCAGCCCCGCTTTTTCTCCGGGGTTGAGCTGGAACGAGGCCTCGACGAAGAGGACCTGCTTGCCGTACTGCTTGCTGACGTTGGCGAAGGAAATCATTGCGCCGCGCGTCAACAGTGTCGCGGCTGTATGTGTTCCGCGTGCGCGGCGGTTCGGTAGGCTATGGCCCTCCGAGCGTCGCGGTTCGCGCACGGATGTTGTCGGTTGTCGGTTGCTGGCCCGTCAGCGCGATATCACGGCCTGTCGCAATCCTCGCGCTGCCGTCAGCAGTTCCGCAACGGCACGTTCCGTGTCGTCGTCCGGGGCCGTCACGATCTCATCCGGATCTCCCAGTCCCGCGTCCTTCTGCCGCCGTACTCCTTCTCTGAGCAGGTCGCGGATCTCCTCGGCGTTGTGAACGCCGCGGAAGTAGGCGACGTGCATCGGCTCGGAGCCAGAGGATTTCTTTTCCATGTCGCTCCCCGAGCCTCCGCCGCCCGCGGTCTTGACCTCGACGTCGGCGATGCCGAGGAGGCGCTGCAGCGGACCCTGGCGGACGGCAATGTTCTGGATGTTGGCGAGGGCGATGGTCTTCTCCCGGATGGTGGTGATCCCTTCGCGGATGCGGACGGCGCGGTCGGAGAGCATGTACCAGCGCAGCTCGTAGTCGAGGCGGACCAGCATCCAGCCGCCGGCGAACTCCAGGGCGAAGAGGATCCAGCCGATCACCTCGCCCGCCTGGATGAGCCAGACCACGAAGTCGGGTGTGCGGGTGTCTTCGATCCACCGGATGAAGTTGATGGCCCAGATGAGGCCCGCCAGCGCGGCGATCTGGGTCATGCCCCAGCGCAGCAGGCGGAGCTTGAAGAAGTTCGGTGCGGCGCGGAAGATCCGCGGCGGCGAGCCGGGCGGCGGCTCGGGCGTCGGCGGGACGCGCAAAACGCGCAGGAGCCCGTCCCGGACGCTCACGGCTGGCGCCGCTCCAGCGCCTCGCGCACGGCGCGCAGTTCGGCGGCGACTTCACGCAGCGCGGCCGCGAGGTCGGAGCCGGACGACGGTGCCGCCTCGGGGGTCGCCGCTTTTGGCGCCGGGCCGCGTACGCCGCGCATCTTCGAATAGAGGAAGTCGCGCACGAGCTCGAACTCGTGCAGCCCTTCGAGCGTCATCTCCGCGGCGGCGCTCGCGCTGGCGGTCTGGATCTGGATCCGCGCCAGCCGCAGCCACCGCTCGAGGATGTTGCTGGTGAGGTGGATGTCCTGGATGCGGGCGTAGGTGAGGGTGATCTCCCGCCGGAAGAGGATCCCCCAGCGCATGGAGATCCCCTCCTCATCGAACTCGTACCGCATGGTGTGGTAGCGGAAGTAGAGGTAGATCAGCGGAATGAAGAAGAACGGCCCGAAAAGGAGGGAGGAGAAGACGTAGTACTTCATCAACTCCGGCGACGGACGGTGGATGGCGAAGATCTGCCGGTCGAGATCGGACGTCACACGGGGATCATAACGGCTCATCGCTCACGGGTTGATATTCGGCGCCGGGCCGAGAGTGGCCAATCCCTCTGAGATCTCACTCTCGGCCGCGGGACGTGAACAGCCGTTGCCGAGGGCGACGGCGTCCGCCATCGTGGACGCAGAGCCGAACGTTCGGCTGGCGACGACCCACGCCTGCCCTTTCGGGTCGGACGGGCGCCACTCGCCGGACGGGAGCCACTCGGCGAGGTTGAAATATAGCCAGCCCGAGTCCACGTCTTCGAACTGCAGAAAATGATCGTCCGCGTATCGCCCCGCGGCGGAGGTCTCAGGGCCCGTGGGTAAGCAGGAGCAGGGAGGTGCGTCGACTCCTTCGCCGATGGCATTCTCACTATCGTCGAAACGGACGATCTCCGGGAACACGAGCCTGCCGTCGTCGATCTCCGAGTAGCCGCAGGTATGAGGATCTCTCGACCGGACGTCACGCCAGATGATCCATGACGTCGCGACGCCGGCTCTCCGGTCGGTTTCCCATGGTGCGACGAACACCGTTGGCAGCGGCTGCCGCGCGTCGAGCGGCGGTGCGGGATCCTGGTAACGGCCGTAGAAGGTGCCGGGGAAGTTCACCTGATACTTCGGATCGACCGCGCGTGTCCCGGCGTCGCCTCCTTCGGGGATGGCGCGAATGTGGACGAGGGAGCTTCCCTCGGCCGGCCCATTCCGCGGATCGACGTGCTGGTAGTCGCCGGCCAGGACGTTGTCGAAGCGGATGGCGTCGGTGAAGTAAGCGCGATCGTGGAGCGTCAGTGTCGTGCAGGAGGCGACGAGATCGATGGTGACGAAGCCGGCGGCATTCAGGCCCGCTCCGCTGATGCTGCCGCACAAGCGGGAATCGACCGGGACGATCCCTGTGGTGAATGCTTTCCGCACTCGCGCCAGCATCTCCGCGGAGAGGGTTTCCGGTCCATCGCAGGACTCGATCCGGCCGCCAACGATGACGTCATAGAGGTTGATGCTTCGCGTGTCGTACGGCGCCAGCCGGAGGTCGAAGGTCAGCAGGGGAAAGCTGCGATCGGTGAGGACCGTCACGTGGGCGATGCGTTCGGTATTGGAGACGTTCATCACCGTAAAGAGAGTCGTCTTGCCACCCGCGCCGAAGTCGACTTCGTAGTACGGCAGCAGCAGCGTCGCCGCCGGCAGCAGGGCGATGTCGCAACTGTCGTCGTTGTCCGTGGAGTGCGGTCCGCCGGATGGATAGAGGGCGCCGAATGCCGGCGCCGCGACGGCGATCAGCAGGGCCACGATGAACGACAGCCATAGCTTCATGATCGTCTCCTTCACGGGTTGACGTTCGGTGCCGGGCCAAGCGCGCCGCCCCCGTATGGGGTCTCGCTCGGGGTCGGGCTGGGCGAGCAGCCGTTGCCGAGGGCCGCGGTGTCGCGAGCCGAGGCGGTGCGGCCCTCGCTTCGGGTGGCGATGACCCATGCCTGCGCCTTCCTGCCGGAGGAGTGGATCTCGCGGAAGTTGAAATAGACCCAGCCGGAGTGTTCGTAGCGCGGGTCGAACGAAGTGGGGAGAAGGTCGTTCGCGTACCGGCCGGCAGCCTTCGTCTCGGTGCCGTACGGATAGTAGACGCCGGATGAAACCGTTTCTCTTTGCGGATTCTCCTCGGCGTCGAAATGGACCATTTCCGTGAGAAAGAGGCGAGCGTAGTCGTTCACCCAGCGGCCCTCGCAGCGGCGTGAGGTGACGGATTCCGCCTCGTGCCAGATCGTGTAGGACGTAGCGATGCCGCGATGCGTGTCGGCTTCCCATGGCACGGCGAAGGCGGTGGGAAGCGGCTGCCGTCCGTCGAGTTTCAGACGCGCCGGATCCTGGTAGCGGCCATAGAACGTATTCGGGAAGTTCGTCTGAAACCGCGGGTCGAGCGAGCGCGTCGCCGCATCGCTTCCTTCGGGGATGGCCCGGATGTGGACGAGGGAGCTTCCCTCCGCCGTCCCTTGCCGCGGGTCGACGTGCTGGTAGTCGCCGGCCAGGACGTTGTCGAAGCGGATCGCCTCGGTGTAGTAGGCGGGATCCTCCGGCGTCAGGGTGGTGCAGGAGGCGACGAGGTCGATCGTGGCGAAACCAATGGCATTCGGGCCCGCTCCACTGATTTGATCGCACGATTCCGAGCCGACGTAGATGATTCCTTTCGTGATCGCTTTTCGCAGCCGCGCCAGTACCTCGGCGGACAGTGTCTGGGTGCCGTCGCACGACTCGATCCTGCCGCCGGCGATGACGTCGTAGAGATTGATGCTCCTCGCGTCATACGGAGCGAGGCGGAGGTCGAAGGTCAACAACGGAAAGCGGTGGTCGGTCCAGAGTGTGACGTGAGCGATCCGCTCGGTGTGGGAGACGTTCATTACCGTGAAGAGCGTGGTCTTGCCACCCGCGCCGAATTCGACCTCGTAGTACGGCAGCAGCAGCGTCGCCGCGGGCAGCAGGGCGATGTCGCAACTGTCGTCGTTGTCGGTCGAGCGCGGACCGGCCGTGGGGTAGACCGCGGCCTCTCCGGAGAGCGTCACGATCAGGAGAAGAAGGATCGGGCAGCAATGGTGTTTCGTCATGCAGCCGACCTCACGGGTTCACGTTCCCTGCAGGACCGAGGATCGCCGTCCCGCGGGTGATCGTGCTCAGCGGCCCGTTCGGAGAACAGCCGTTGCCGAGGGCCGTAGCATCGATATCGCCGGAGTAGATTCCCTGGGCGTACATGGACGAGACGACCCAGGCCTGCCGCGGCGTCTCCCGGTCCCTGCTGGAGAGGTTCATGTAGATCCAGCCCGCGTTCTCGTCCTCGAACTCGGGGAAGCTGTCGCCGTCCCCGTATTCGCGGCGCGAGGTGGCCGCGCTCGCGAAGTCGTTGGTGATGGGCGTGACCGGTCCAGGCTCCGGCTGGATGGCGAGGGCGTTCTCCTGTTCGTCGAAGGTGACGATCTCGAAGATCTGCAGGGCGGCGTTGGATGCGTACTGATCGCAGGTAGCGCCGGCGGACGTGTTGCCTTCGCGCCAGGTTTTGAAGGCGGTCTCGAAGGAGCCGACGCCTCCGTCGACCCACCGGGCGGCGAAGGTGGAGGGGAGTGGCTGGCGGCGGTCGTGTTTCGTTCCCTCGGGAACGAAGCGGCCGTAGAACGTGCGCGGAAGGTTGACGCTGCCGCCGTCCTCCGGAACCGCGCGGATGTGCACGAGCGGAGATCCCTGGGCGTAGTTCTGGGCGGAGTTGACCTGCTGGTAGTCGCCGGCCAGCACGTTGTCGTAACGCAGGACGCCGGTGTAGTACGCGGCCTCGTCCGGTTTCACGCTCGTGCAGGAGCCGACGACGTCGATGGTGACGTACCCGATCGCATTACCGCCCCGGCGCCACCCGCTGCCGATCCGGGTGCAGGCGGGGGAGCCGTCGAGTGCGGTCGCGACGCCCTCGGTCAACGCCCGTTGGACGCGCGTGACGAGGGAGCGAGGGAGTGTGGCGGGGATGTTCGCGCAGTCGCCGATGCTGAGTCGCGGGTTCGGTTCCGACAACGGGCCCTGGGGTGAGGTTCGCACGCCGGTCCCCTCGGGCGCCGCAATCCGGCCTTGCAGCACGTCATACATATCGATGCTCTGCACGTCGTAGCCGGTGAGGTAGACGTTGAAGTCGAGGACCGGAAACGCGTAGTCGGTCCAGAGGGTGACGTGCGCGATCTGCTCGACGTTCGTCACGTTCATGATGGTGAACAGTGTGTGTTCTCCGGCCCGGGAGGTGAGATCCACCTCGAAGTAAGGGAGCAGCAGCGTCGCCGCCGGGAGCAGGGCGATGTCGCAACTGTCGTCGTTGTTCGTGGAACGGGGCAAGCCTCTGGAACGGACCGCGGCCCCGGCCGCCTGGGCGACGAGGACCGCGAGTGTGACGACGGTGAGCAGGCGGCGTAGCATGACGGTTACTGGCGCTGTCCGTGTTGGTTCGGCGCCGGTCCGATCGGTTCGCCGGCGACGCTCGTCGCTTCGCTGAACGGGATCGGTGGGGTGCAACCGTTGCCGAGGGCGATGACGTCGGTGTCGACGGAGAAGCGGCCGGCGGCGCGCATCGACGTGACGACCCAGGCCTGACTGGCGATGTCGTCTTCGGGGTTGTTGTCGAGGTTGAGGTAGGTCCAGCCGGCGACGGCGTCGCCTTCCATCTCCGGGAAGACGTCGGTGTCGGAGACGGAGACGCGCGAGGCGGCAGCGAGCCGCGGGGTGTGCTCGATGGGGCTGATGTTGGCGAAGGCGGTGAAGTTCTCGTCCTCGTCGAAGCGGACGATCTCCGCGACTTCCATGTCGCTGTTGACCTCGTATGTGTCGCAGCCGGCGTTCGAGCCCGGGATTCCTTCGCGCCAGATCTTGTAGGTGGTCTGGAAGTCGCCTTCGCCGCCGGAGATCCACCGCGCTGCGAAGATCGAGGGGAGCGGCTGGCGGGCGTCGAGGCGCTTGTTGGTGCCGCGGTGGTAGCGGCTGTAGAACGTCCGCTCGAGGTTGGTCGAGTACTGGACGTTGCCTGTGCGCGTCGCGAGAGTCCCGCCCTCGGGAATGGCACGGATGTGGACCAGCGGACCGCTCTGGGCGTAGAGCTCGGTGGCGTTGACCTGGTGGTAGTCGCCGGTGAGGACGTTCTCGAAGAGGATCTGTTCGTAGTACTGGGTCATCTCGGGCTGGAAGACGTCGCACCGGCTGGCGACGTCGATCGTGGCGTAGCCGACGGCGCGCGCATGCGTGCCGCCGATGGTCGAGCATCCGGGAAGACTCTCGCCGAAGGGCGGCACCCTGCCGAGTGTGAAGGCCTGCTGCATCCGGGTGCGATAGACCGAGGCGAGCTGCATGGGGAGGTTGCGGCAGGTGGTCTGGTCGACGAGCGGATTGGCGTCGTCGGACGAGAATGCGCCCTGCGGCGAGCCGGAGTCCTCGAACCCGGTGCCGCGCGTCGGGGCGATCTGGCCGAGGGCGATGACGTCGTAGAGGTTGATGCTCTGGACGTCGTACCCGGTGAGGAAGATGTTGAAGTCGACGACCGGGTAGCCGTAGTCGGTCCAGAGCGTGACGTGGGCGACGACTTCGGTGTCGGTGACGTTGATGACGCTGAAGAGGGTGGTCTCGCCGATGCCGGCCGATGCCGTGAGGTCGACTTCGAAGTAGGGGAGGAGCAGCGTGGCCGCCGGCAGCAGGGCGATGTCGCAACTGTCGTCGTTGTTGGTGGAGTGCGGCCCGCCCGACGGGAAGGTCGCGGCGCCTGCCGTCGATGCGACGAGCAGAAGGAGGAGGAGCGAGCGGAGGAATCGTGGCGTCATGGTCTTCTCCTTCACGGGTTCACGTTCGCGGCGGGTCCGATGACAGCGTTGCCTTCGTTGACCTCACTCTCGTAACTTCTCGGAGAGCAGCCGTTACCCATGGCCGTGGCGTCGATGTCACCGGAGTAGCGGCCCTGTGCCGCCATCGAAGAGATGACCCAGGCCTGCTGCGGCAACTCGTCGTCGCCGGTGGCGAGGTTCATGTACATCCAGCCGGCGATCTCGTCTTCGAATTCGGGAAAGGTCTCGCCATCTCCGTAGTCGGCGCGGAACGTGGTGGTGGTCCAGTACTCGTTGGTGATCGGCGTGCAGACCGGGCTCTCTTCCGGTGCCAGGCCGAGGGCGTTTTCCTCCTCGTCGAAGCTGACGAACTCGATGAACTGCAGCTTCGCGTTGCATTGGAACTTGTTGCAGGGGGTGTCGGTGGCGGTGATCCCTTCGCGCCAGACCTTGAAGGAGGTGTCGAACGAGCCTGTGCCTCCTTCGATCCACCGCGCCGCGAAGTTCGAGGGAAGCGGCTGGCGGCGGTCGTATTTCGCCCCCTCGGGGAGGAAGCGGCGGTAGAAGGTGAAGGGGAGGTTGACCGTACCGCCGTTCTCCGGAACGGCGCGGATGTGCACCAGCGGAGACCCTTGCGCGAAGTTCTGGTTCCCGTTGACCTGCTGGTAGTCGCCGGCCAGGACGTTGTCGAATCGGAGGGTTTCCGTGTAGTACGCCGCCTCGGTGGGCTTCAGCATGGTGCACGAGCCGACCAGGTCGATGGTGAGGTAGCCGGCCGCGTTCGAGTGCGTGCCGCCGATGTTGGTGCAGGCGGGTGCGCCGTCGTACGGGCCGACCCGGCCGAGCGTGAGCGCCTGCTGCATCCGCGTCACCAGCGCCGGCGGCAGCGCGGCGGGCATGCTGGTGCAGTCATCGGTTCGCAACGCCGGGTTGGCGAGAGAGAGCGGACCGGTGGGGGAGCTCTGCATGCCGGTCCCGGCCGGAGGTGCGACGCGGCCGCTCAGGACGTCCCGCAGGTCGATGCTCTGGACGTCGTAGCCGGTCAGGTAGATGTTGAAGCCGAGGACGGGGAAGGCGTAGTCGGTCCAGAGGGTGACGTGAGCGATCTGCTCCACGTTCCCCATGTTCATGACCGTGAAGAGGGTCGTTTCGCCTGTGGGGGAGTTGAGGTCGACTTCGAAATAAGGGAGCAGCAGGGTGGCCGCGGGAAGCAGGGAGATGTCGCAACTATCGTCGTTATTCGTAGAACGGGGAGCGCCGGTTTCGTAAATGTCCGCCCGAGCGCCGAATACCAGGAACAGGAGACCGAGGACCAGGACTGCACGTCGCATGAGAAGCCCTCCGACGTGCAAGTTATGGTTCTACAGCATAGAAGTCAAGGGCTGAAGGTCGCGCAGATGCCGAAACGGCATGCTGACGCTCCATGATTGGCGCAAAACAGAGGGTGATTTGGTGCTTCAGCAACTTTCATTGCGACCGAAGCCCTACCGCGCGCCGGCTGCGCTGGCGGTTTGCGTCCGGCCATCACGGGCCGCGACGTAATTCAGGTGGGCGACGAAGCCTTTGAAGAGCTTTTCGCTGGTCTCGGGCGAGGTCTGCTCTTTCGACAGCTCTTCGACGTGCGCGCCGGTGCGGAGCTGGAGCTGGGGGTCGCGGAGAAGCATCTGGATGAGCATCTCGCTCACGGCGAACTGCTTCGGCAGGACGATGTTGCGCTTTTTGGCGGCCGCCTCGACCGCGTCGCGGGTGGCGGGGGCGAGCTCGCGGACGGAGCCGACCAGGGTGTTCTCGATATGGCTGGCTCCCGGCGTGATGACGGTGGTGTTGGTCCGTTTCTCGTCGAAATCGTCGGTGGCGTCGATGATCCCGAGCGTGGCGGGGAGGAAGAGCTTGTCGCCCGGCTCGCGGTTCAGCTTGCGGTAGATCTCCGGCCGCAGCAGCCGGCCCGAGTTGCAGGCGGAGAGGATGATGTAGCGCACGCCGACCGGCTCGACCCACTCCTGCAGGGCGGCCACGGAGATGTAGGAGCGAGGATCGTTGTTCTTCTTGCCGGTCTGCACCTTGAGGCCGTGCCCGTTGGTGCCGTGCGTCTCGAGAATCAGGGTCCGGATGCGGCGGCCGGGGTGGGCGAGGTTGTAGGAGTGGATGCCGCTCAGGATCTCGATCCAGTCCGCGCTCTCGAAGCAGGCAAAGCCGAGGGCCTCGAAGAAACGGCAGTTGTCCTTCACACTCAGGTCGGGAGTGAAGACGACCCCGACGCCGGTGCCGATGTCTTCCAGCCCTGCGTACGGCGCCGCCGGCCATGCCCGCGCCAGCAGCACGCCGGTCGAATCGGCCGCCGCGAGGGGCAGCGCGAGGAGAACGAGGACGAGGTAGATCGGCAGGCGTTTCATCGGTCGTTACCCGAACCCTCTTCAAAAAACGAACCTGTTCCATCGTTGAGCACGGCACTTGTATGCTGGCGGGATATGGAACGATTTCTCGGCCGCTTCTCTCCATACGCCTATGCCTTCCTGCGCATCATCACCGGGCTGCTGTTCGCCCTGCACGGCTCGCAGAAGCTGCTCGGCTGGCCGCCGAGCGACCAGGGAGGCGGCGGCGGAGGACTGCCCCCTCTGATGATGGTGGCCGGCGTCGTCGAGCTCGTTGGCGGACTGCTGGTGGCGGCCGGACTCTTCACCCGCATCGCGGCGTTCCTCGCCTCGGGGCAGATGGCGGTGGCGTACTTCATGAAGCATGCGCCGGAGAGTTTCTGGCCCAGCCAGAACAACGGGGAGGCCGCTGCGGTCTTCTGCTTCATCTTCCTCTTCATCGCCGCACATGGCTCCGGGATCTGGAGCGTCGACAGCGCCCGCACGACGCGGCCGCTTCCGTTCCTCGCGCGCTATGAACACTTGGTCTACGCCGTGGCGCGTCTCTTCATCGGCTTGATGTTCGCCGTGCACGGCGCCGACAAGGTCCTCGGCTGGCCGGGCGGCGGGCCGAAGATGACGGAGCTGTTGATCGTCGCCGCCGGCTGGATCGAGCTGGTGTGCGGTGTCCTGATCGCCGTCGGGTTCCTGTCCGGCTGGGCCGGCTTCCTCGCCAGCGGCACCATGGCCGTCGCGTACTTCAAAGGCCACGCCCTCGGCAACAGCTTCTGGCCGATCGTCAACCACGGCGAGCTGGCAGTGCTTTACTGCTTCTTTTTCCTGTACGTGGCGACGAGGGGGGCGCGGCGCGAGGGGGCGGTGGTGGTTGAGCCTGCGCCGGTGGAGGTGGTTCCTTGACAGGCGTGCCAGTCGATGAGGACCTATGGGACCTATGGGACAGATAGGACACTACGTCCCATAGATCCTATTGGTCCCACACGTCCTATCAGTCCTATACCGGGGTTACGCTTCGCCGACGATCTCGCTCCAGGGGAGTTGCCTCACGAGCAGGACTTTTTCGTCGATGTCGTGCTGCGTGGCCTTCTCCCCTAGGACGCGGCGGAGGTATTCGACCTCCGACGATACGAGGCGGTTGTGCTTCGGCAGCAGGCGCACCGCGGCAGTCTGCAGGTTGCGTTCGGAGACGGAGACGAGCTTCGGCGCCTTCTTGACCTGTACGTCCATGAGGATGGCAACGGAGATCGGAGCCGAAATCATCCTGAGGCTGAGGTCACCGTTTTCGCGTGTTGCTCGTCACACGGACCGGTAAGGCCGTCCGGAAGCCGAATGTCTCCTGGACGAAGGTCTGCCGTTGAGGCAGGCAGCCGCAGAGCGCGCATCGCATTCCGTCGACATGAGCCGCGTGGGAGTGACCGCAGATCTCGCATCGCTTCATAGGGCCTCCGTTGGGTTATTCGTAGTTCAAAAGGGGTGCCGGGGGTGTTGCTGGTTTCTGGTTGCTTGTGAGGGAGTAGCGTAGTGGCGGGTATGTCTGGCCGGGCGTTTGGCTATGCCCGGTAGAGTCGGTGGCGTCTGCTCCCGAGAGTGGGACGGTTCTTTGGCGTCGATTGCTCTGCAGACGGTAGAGATGGCGTTACGATTCACCCATGAGCGAGCTGACGGATGCCATCAAGGCGGGGGATGCGGAGCGTGTGGCGGTGCTGGTCGAGTCCGATCCGTCGCTGCTGGACGTGGCCGAGAACAATGTCACGCCGATCCTGCTGGCGGTCTATCACGGCAAGGGAGAGATCGCCCGCCAGCTTGCGGACCGTTCTCCTTCTCTCTCGTTCGGCGAGGCGATCGCTCTCGGCGACGCGGAGGGGGTGAAGGCGATGCTGGCCGGCGATCCGGCGCTGCTGCACTCGCGGACCGCGGACGGTTTTCCGTCTGCGGCGCTGGCGATCTTTTTCCGGCACTCGGAGCTGGCGCGTTACCTCATCGAGCAGGGGGCCGACGTGAATGCAGCCGCAGAAAACGCGCTCCGCGTCGCGCCGCTCCACGCTGCCGCCGCAGTCCGCGATCGGGAGATCATGCAGCTCCTCCTCGACCGCGGCGCCGACGCCAACGCGAAGCAGCAGATGGACTACACCCCGCTGCACGGCGCCGCCAGCCGCGGCGACGTCGACATGGCGAAGCTGCTGCTGGAGCACGGCGCCGAGCGCGACGCGAAGGGCTCGGACGGGACGACTCCCGCGGATGTGGCCCGCAAGTACGGGCATCCCGCGTTTGCAGAGTGGCTCGAGAGCGCGGGGTAGCGCTACGACAGCGGCACTTCCCGCTGTCTCACGCCGAACGGCTCGATGTCGGGGAATGAGCCTCTCGCGAAGAACACATGCTCGGCGACGGTGCGCAGCGCCGGCAGGCGCAGCAGGGCGAAGGCGGTTTCGGCGGCGAGAGGTGTGGCCATGGCGTTCATCGCTTTGCGCATCCAGCGGCGGGCCAGGAAGCGGGCGCGGAAGCGGTCGCCGGTGTATTGGCGCAGGGTCTCCGCGTCGCCGCTTTCGAGATATGCGGCCGCTACCTCGGAGGCGAGCGTCGAGAGGCGCAGTGCGCCGTCGAGGCCTCCGGCGGTGAGGGGGGAGACGGCGCCGGCGGCGTCTCCGACGAGCAGGCCGCGCTGGTTGACGATGCGGCGGAGCATGCCGCCGACCGGAATCAGGCCGCCGCGGCGCTCGAGGGGGTGGCCGAGGCGGAAGGGGAGGGTGTCGCGGAAGAGGTGCAGTGCTTTGGCGGCGTCCCAGCCGCGGCGCGCGTGGCCGGCCACGCCGACGTGCGCCTCCTCGCCGTCGTTCGCCACCCAGCCGATGTAGCCGGGCGCGAGGCGCGGGTCGATGAAGCAGTGCAGGACCGGCTCGTGCGAGACCGGCGGGACGATCTCCTCGATGCCGGTGAGCAGCTCGCGATTGCGGTCCAGGCCGAGGTGCGTGGCGACAGCGGAACGGGCCCCGTCGGCCCCGATCACGAAGCGGACGCGCAGACGTTCCTCGCGGCGATGGCGGAGGAACGTTAGTTGCTCGCCGTCGAACGAGACGAAGCGCGACGACGGCAGCCAGCGCACGCCCGCGGCGGCGCAGCCTTCGAGGAGCTGGAGGTAGAGCCACCCCATCCGGCCGACGCGGAACTCGTCGCGCGCCGCGCGGAGTGCGAGCGAGCGGCGGGCGGGAGAGTAGAGGACAACGTCGCGGATCGGCGGCCCGAGCTGCTCGGCCGGCAGCGGAAAGTCCTCCCAGGTCTTGCGGACGAAGATCCCGGTGGTCTGCACCGGGGCGGCGATCGAATCTTTGCGGTCGAGCAGGACTACCCGCAGTCCGCGGGCGGCGAGGAGGCGTGCGCAGCGGAGGCCGGCGAGGCCCGCGCCGATGACGGCGACGTCGTGGGTGGTGTTCATGGCGAGCACTTTAGATTGCAAAGTATGTGCACGGCAAGGGGGGCGGGGGGGCTGATAGGACCGATGGGACGAATGGGACCGATGGGACGAATGGGACCTATGGGACGAATAGGACCTATGGGACACGGGGTGAACGGTGGGCTGCCTTCATCCGAGAGTCCTATAGGTCCCATAGGTCCCATTCGTCCTATTGGTCCCATCGCGGGAGCGCCGCTACTCGTGCTTCGAGAAAATCAGCGTGGCGTTCGTTCCGCCGAAGCCGAAGGAGTTCGAGAGCACGTGGCGGATGCCGGGGACTTCGCGGGCTTTGTTGGGCACGTAGTCGAGATCGCACTCGGGGTCGGGGTTCTCGTAGTTGATCGTCGGGGGGAGGATGCCGGTCCGCACGACCATCGCCGCGACCGCCGACTCCAGGCCGCCGGCGGCGCCGAGGAGGTGGCCGGTCATCGACTTGGTCGAGCTCATGGCCAGCTTGTAGGCGTGGTCGCCGAAGACCTTCCTGACGGCGACGGTCTCGGTCTTGTCGCCGATCTGCGTCGACGTGCCGTGGGCGTTGATGTATTCGATGTCCGCCGGCTGCAGGCCGGCATCGCGCAGGGCCCGGGCCATGACCCGGACCATGCCGTCGCCGTCCTCGGACGGAGAGGTGATGTGGAAGGCGTCGCTGGTCATGCCGTAGCCGGTGATCTCGCAGTAGATCTGCGCGCCGCGGGCGAGGGCGTGCTCGCGCTCCTCCAGAATCACGATGCCGGCTCCTTCGCCCATGACGAAGCCGTCGCGCTCCGCGTCCCACGGACGCGAGGCGCGCTCCGGCTCGTCGTTGCGCGTCGACAGCGCGCGCATCGCCGAGAACCCCCCCACCGCCAGCGCGCTGATGACCGCCTCGCTGCCGCCCGCGAACATCACGTCGGCCTCGTCGTAGCGGATCACCTTCATGGCGTCGCCGATGGCGTGGGCGCCGGTGGCGCAGGCGGTCGCGGGAGCGGAGCTCGGTCCGCGGGCGTTGAAGCGGATCGACACGTGCCCCGAGGCGAGGTTGACGATCAGGCCGGGGATGAAGAACGGCGAGATCCGCGAGGGGCCGCGGTCGAGGAGCTTCTTGTGCATCTCCTCGATGAGCGGCAGCCCGCCGATGCCCGAGCCGATGATCACGCCGACCCGGTCCGAATCCTCGCTCGTCGTGTCGAGCTTCGCGTCGTCCGCGGCCATCTGGGCCGCGGCGATCGCGTAGTGGATGAAGGTGTCGGACTTCTTGACCTCTTTTTTCTCGATGTAGTCCTCGGGGTTGAACCCGCGGATCTCACCGGCGATCTTGGCCGCGTACTGCGTGGCGTCGAACTTCGTGATCGGGCCGATGCCGGAGCGGCCTGCGATCAGTCCCTGCCAGGTGGGCTCGTTGCCCACGCCGAGGGGAGAGATCATTCCGATACCGGTCACGACGACACGACGTCTGGTCAAGGGAGTCCGCTCCTTACACACGTAGGACGGGCGCAAGGCCCGTCCTGCAACGGGTCGGGACACGCCCGACCGGCGTTTGACGCTGTTTACTGGGCTTTGGCGCTTTTGGAGATGTATTCGACCGCGTCTTTGACCTTGCGGATCTTCTCCGCCTCGTCGTCGGAGATCTCGACGCCGAACTCCTCTTCGAAGGCCATGATCAGCTCGACGGTGTCGAGCGAATCGGCGCCGAGGTCTTCGACGAACGAAGCTTCCGAGGTGACCTCTTCGGCATCCACGCCCAACTGCTCGACGATGATCGATTTGACCCTATCCTCTACCGACATCGAAATGTCCTCCCTCGTTTGAACCGCACAAATGCAAGCCGCGTTTTAGCACAAGCGCGCAAAGCGTTGCCACCCGGTCTCGTGCGGCACCCGACTCGGATATATTCGCGCCGCGTGCCGAATCGAATCTTCACTCCAATGTTGAAAGCCATTTCATTCGATCTCTGGGAGACCCTGATTACCGACACGCCCGAGCTTTCGCGGCAGCAGCAGGAGGTGCGGCTGGCGCGGATGGAGGAGGTGTTGCGCAACCGGGGGTACGGCGCGGTGGCGGAGCGGATCGAGCATGCACACCGGGCGCTGTGGACGCGCTGCCAGGAGCTTTACTGGTCCGGCGACGTCGATATCCCGTGCCGCCGGCAGATCGAGCATTTCCTCGAGGAGCTCGAGCTCGACCCGGCCGCGTTTTCCGAGGAGACGCTGGCGGAGCTCGAGCATGCGTACGCGCATGCGGCGCTCGAAGTGCTGCCGGCGGCGCTCCCCGGCGCGGAGGAGGCGCTGCGGGAGTTGAAGTCGCGCGGCTTCGTCCTCGGCCTGATCAGCAATACCGGACGGACGCCCGGCTACGTGCTGCGCCGGATTCTCGGCGAGCTCGGTCTCGGCGGCTGGATCGACGTGATGGTCTTCTCGAACGAGCACGGGGCCTGTAAGCCGCGCCCTTCGATCTTCGAAGAGCTCCGCCGCGGCCTCGGCGTGGAGTTCCACGAGATGCTGTTCGTCGGCGACAACCTCTACGCCGACGTCCACGGCGCCCAGAGCTGCGGCATGCGCGCGGTCCACTTCGTGCCGCCCGTCCGCGGGACCGCGGTCTCGCCGCCGGTGGAGCATGGGCTGGAGATCAGCGCCGATGCCACCATTCACGCTCTTCCGGAGCTGCTGGCGGCGATCCAAGAGATGAGCGATGAGAGATGAGCGATGAACTCTGAAGACCCCGGCTCATCGCTCATCTCTCATCGTTCATCTCTCGTTGATCCGGATCTTTTCCGCCTCCGGACCGAGCACCTCCTGATCGAAGGGCGCTCGCGGGCGGGGCACGAGACCTGGTTCCGCATCCGCGACCTTGGCATCGCGCTCGACATCGGACGCGGGCCGGATCCGGTGATCGCGATGCCGCATGTCTTCGTCACGCACGCCCATCTCGACCACGCCGCCGGCATTCCCTTTTACGCCGGCCAGCGGCGGCTGCAGGGGATGGACGGCGGTACGGTGTACGTACCGGACGAAGCGGCGGAGGACATCCGGGCGCTGCTGGCAATTCAGGAGAAGCTGACCGGGGCGCAGTTCGAGATCGAAGTGCGCGGGCTGGCGATCGGGGAGGAGCTGGCGTTCGGGCGGACACACCTGGTGCGCGCCTACGCCGCCCCGCATCGCGTCGCCGCGCGGGGGTACGAGCTCATCGAGCGGCGGCATCATCTCCGCGAAGAGCTCGCGGGGCTGGAGCGCGACGAGATCCTGCGGCTGCGGCGCGAAGGGGTGAAGGTGGACGAGGAGTACCGGCGCTCGATCCTCTTCTACACCGGCGATACGGACCGCGGCATCCTCGAAAAGTGCGACCCCGTCTTCAAGGCCGAGGTGCTGCTGATCGAGTGCTCGTTCCTCGCGGACGGCCATCAGGACCGCGCCGCCAGGTACCGCCACATCCACATCGACGACATCGCCGATTTTGCGGAAAGGTATGAGAACCAGGTGATCATCCTGACGCACTTTTCCAGGCGGTACTCGAACGACGAGATCCGCGATTACGCGCGGAAAAGGTTGCCGGTCTCGCTGCACGAACGGATTCGGCTGGCGTTGCCGGAGCCGTGGCAAAGGCTGTAGGAAGGCGGTTGCTGGCGTAACTTCCCGCCCGGGCCCCAAGGCCCGGACAACCGACAACTGACAACCGACAACCGTTTCACTCCGGAAACGATCGCTCTCGCGCGGCACGCAATAGCACCGTCTTTGCACTATCCTGCACGCCGATGACGTCCCGCCCGCGCCTGGTCGCGATCCTCGCTGTCCTTCTCCTCCTTTTCATCGATCCCACCGCTTCCGGCCAGGCGAAGAAGAAAAAGTCCGGCTCGAAGAAGGCAACGCCTACAAAGAAAGCGCCGCCCAAAAAGTCGACGAAGAAAAAGGCCGCTCCGAAACCGCAGCCCGCGGTGGCGATGGCGGTCGGGCGCACGCTCGAAGAGCGGCTCGGATCGCTCGTCAACGGCTCCGTCTCCCGGAGCTCCGAGGCCAGCATCCAGATCGTGGAGCTGGAGAGCGGGCGGGTGGTCGCCGAGCGCAACCCGCACATGGCCATCGCCCCTGCGTCCAACATGAAGCTCTTCACCACCGCGGCGGCCATCGACATGCTCAAGCCGTCGTTCGAGGTCGAGACCGGGGTCTACGTCCGCGGCAACGTCGACGCGAGCGGGACCCTGAACGGCGACGTGAAAGTCGTCGGGCGGGGCGACCCGACCATCGGCGGCCGCTTCCACGACGGCTCCGCCACGGCGGTCCTCGAACAGTGGGCCAAGGACCTGAAGAAAGCGGGCATCAAGACCATCACCGGGGACCTGATCCTCGAGTACGGCTACTTCGACACCGAGTACATCCACCCCACCTGGCCCGTCGACCAGCTCACCGCCTGGTACGAAGCGCCGATCGCCGCCTTCTCGATGCAGGAGGGATGCATCGAGGTGCGGGTGCTGCCGAACGGTGCCGGGAAGCCGTGCGTCGTCCAGCTCGAACCGCCCACCAGCTACGTACAGATCCAGAACACCTGCCGCACCGGGCGCGGGCTGCCGTACATCACCCGCCGGCGCGGCTCGAACACCGTCATCGTCAAGGGAGGGGTCCCGGTGCGCTCGGGGGCGACGGAAGTCTTCATCACCGTCGAGAACCCGGTCCACTACTTCGCCGCAGTGACCAACGAAACTTTCCAGCGCGAGGGTCTTCGCATCCAGGGGAAGGTCGCGCTCGCGCCGCGCGACACCCGGCCCGACTGGCGCCTGGTGTCGAAGCACACCACGCCGCTCAGCATCCTGATCTACGTCATCAACAAAAAGAGCCAGAACCACTACGCCGAGCAGGTGCTCAAGATCATCGGCGCGGAGCAGCGCAATGAAGGGTCCTGGGAGGCCGGCAACGCCGAGGTGAAGGAATGGCTGACGACCAGGATTGGCGTCCCGGCCAACGAGTTCCTCCCGGCCGATGGTTCCGGCATGTCGCGCAACAACCGCGCGTCGGCAAATGCCTTCATCCGCCTCCTCCGCTACATGTGGAAGAGCCCCTGGCGCGAGGAGTTCGTCAGCTCGCTCCCGTACACGGGCGACCCCGACTCCAAGTTCGGCAACCGCCTCCGCCGCCCGCCGTTTGCCCGGCAGGTCTACGCGAAGACCGGCTACATCTCCGGCGTCATCGGCCTCTCGGGCTACGTCCACTCGAAGAGCGGGAAGGTCTACGCCTTCTCCTTCCTCTTCAACCGCTACCGGGTCGGCGTCTTCGCCGTCTACCGGCTGCAGGACGAGATGCTCAAGGAGATCATTACCGGGGGGTGACGCGAATCGAGCGATGAACGATGAGAGATGAGCGATGAGCGACGGCGGCCTCATCGCGGTTCGGGTGCTTCGGCCCGTCTTCGTGCTTCACCTGCCGGGGGAGGCACACCCGGTCCCGCAACTCCGGCATCTCTCCGAGGATCGCAACAAGAATTCCTAATCTCACCCAGGCAATATACGGACGGGTTTGCCTTGCCTGGTGAACGAGGAGTTACGAGACGAACGATGAACCCCAACGTTCATCGCTCATCTCTCCTCGCTCATCTCTCTCCTACAGCTTGATCTGCTGACTCGCCGGCGTGAACTGCAGCGTATACACCCCGCTCAACTTCCTCACCGTAGCCACGGCCTGGAAGCCGGGGAACTTGAGGACGTTCCCGATCAGCTCCGCCTGGTCCTTGATGTAGAGACGCACCGCGTCGTCGACCGTCTCGGCGTCGAGAGTGTGGAAGGCGACCGCGCCGGGAAGAGGGACGGGACGCCCGTCCGCTTCCGTCAGGTGACGCTCCTCGACCGTGAACCGCATCATCACCGCAGCACCATCGAGAATGTCGCGTGCAATTCTGGTGCATGGCGGCGACGTTCTATACTCACTTCCGGAGGACGGCATGAGCGACGAGCGCGTTTTGAAGGACATTCCAGTGATCGGCCGGGTCGAGTTTCACGAGGTCGAAAAGCCGGACGCGTTCCCCTCCGAGCGCTTCGCCGACCCGATCCCGCTCGCCCTCACCTTCGACGACGTCCTGCTGAAGCCGGCCAAGTCGGAGCTGCACCCGAACTTCGTCGACGTCTCGACGCGCCTCACCCGCGACATCCGCCTCAACATCCCCATCCTCTCGTCGGCCATGGACACCGTCACGGAGGCGCGCCTCGCCATCGCCATGGCCCAGCACGGCGGCCTCGGCGTGATCCACAAGAACATGCCGATCGACCGGCAGGCCGAGGAAGTCGACAAGGTGAAACGCTCCGAGGCCGGCATGATCGTCGACCCCGTCACCATGCGCCCGTGGCAGTCGATCGCCGAAGCGCTGCAGGTGATGGAGAAATACAAGATCAGCGGCCTCCCGGTCACCGACGCCAACGGGAAGCTGGTCGGTATTCTCACGAACCGCGACCTCCGCTTCGAGACCCGCTTCGACCTCCCGATCGCCGAGCGGATGACCAAGGACGACCTCGTGACCGTCCCGGTCGGCACCACGCTCGAGCAGGCCCGCGAGGTGCTGCACGCCCACCGCATCGAGAAGCTCCTGGTCGTCGACGCCAACGGCGACCTGAAGGGCCTCATCACCGTCAAGGACATCCAGAAGGCCCGCCGTTATCCGCAGGCCGCCAAGGATCCCCTCGGCCGTCTCCGCGTGGCCGCGGCCATCGGAGCGGGGAAGGACGGCATCGACCGTGCCCGCGCGCTGATCGACGCCAAGGTGGACGTCGTAGTCCTCGACTCCTCGCACGCGCATTCGACCGGCGTGCTCGACACCATCCGGCAGTTCAAGAAACTCTTCCCGACCACGCCGCTCATCGCCGGCAACGTCGCGACGTACGAAGGGGCCATCGACCTCTGCGAGCTCGGTGTCGACGCCATCAAAGTCGGCATCGGCCCCGGCTCGATCTGCACCACGCGCGTCGTCGCGGGGGCGGGCGTACCGCAGCTCACCGCGGTCATCGAGTGTGTCCGGGCGGCGGAGCGCTTCGACATCCCGGTCATCAGCGACGGCGGCATCAAGTTCTCCGGCGACGTCACGAAGGCACTTGCTGCCGGCGCGCACACGGTCATGATCGGTTCCCTCTTCGCCGGCACCGACGAAGCGCCGGGCGAGACCATCCTCTACCAGGGCCGGACGTTCAAGGCCTACCGCGGCATGGGCTCGATCGGCGCCATGCAGGCCGGGTCGAAGGACCGCTATTTCCAGGAAGAGACCGACGAGGTTTCGAAGCTGGTGCCGGAAGGGATCGAAGGGAAGGTCCCGTACAAAGGCTCGATCGGCGCGATGATCCCGCAGATGGTCGGCGGCCTCCGCTCCGGCATGGGCCTCGCCGGCGCCCGCGACATCGAAGAGCTCCGCACCAAGACCCAGTTCGTCCGCATCACCGCCGCCGGCCTCCGGGAGTCGCACGCACACGACGTGGTGATCACGAAGGAAGCGCCGAATTACCGGATCGAGAACGATTAGGCAGGGCCCGCGATCCGCGGCTTCACAATCGACATCGCCATCTGTAACAACCTTATTGTGAACGAGCACCTTTGTAACAACGACAACCACCCATCGTGGGCGGAAGTAGCCACAAACGCGCCTTTCGCGTCCTGCCCCGATGACAGAGAAGCGCCACGGGCGTGCGCTTCGCCCATTCCTGTGGCAACACTTGCCACTCGAGTGGCAACTCCT
>Ga0190275_10000413_pt1 | contig 38677 bp, 39 predicted proteins | sample Popmic550T_FD_133745 | JGI IMG/M metagenome (GOLD analysis project Ga0190275, IMG submission 133745) | Populus adjacent soil microbial communities from riparian zone of Yellowstone River, Montana, USA - 550 T | ecosystem: Environmental > Terrestrial > Soil > Riparian zone > Trees stand | place... | reverse complement strand
GTCGTCGCGCTCGGGGTCAGGCGATCCATATGGACGTCGTCGCGCGGGACGTAGAAGACCGGGGGCAGCGCGCCTTCCTCGAGCAGCTGCGCACGGCCGCTGTCGGCGACCGTCTCGCCGGCGACTCGCACCCGCACCCGGCCGCCGAACGGGCCGATTTCGATGGCATGGGCGCTGGTCATGGCCCGCTCAATACGCTCATTCGACCGCCTTCGTCGAATCGGTGCAGGATCGCGCGCCGCCACCCGGGAGGGTATGTTGACCCGACGCTTGCAAAAGCCGCTCTGGCCTTGCCCAAAGTGTGGCCGAGCCTTCGCCAATGCCAACCAGACGCACGCTTGCGGCCGCCACCCGCTGGAGCCCCATTTCGCCGGCAAGCCGCCGCTCGTCCGGGAGATTTACGAAGCCTTCCTGGCGATGCTGGAGGGGATCGGCCCGGTGACGGTGCTCCCGGAGAAGACCCGGATCGCCTTTCAGACCCGAATGTCCTTCGCCCAGCTGACGGTGCGGCGCCACTGGATCCTCGGCCATTTCGTCCTCGCTCGCCGCGCCGAGGACCCGGTCACCAAGGTCGAACATTCTCACCCCGCAATCACACTCATCATTTCCGGCTCGGGGACGTAGGGGATGTGGAGGCTCTGAAGGCCTTCGCCCGTCAGGCCTATACCGTGGGGCAGCAGGAGCATCTCGTCTGAACGACTGTCCGGAAACGGACGAAGTGAACGACTTGGACGCGACAAGGACCAACGGCGATGGCCGAAAGCGACGAAGTGAACGACTTGGACGGAACGAGCTTGTTTCGAGCGCTGCAAGCCCGGGCTTAAGGATACGGGCGGCCATGGATCGACCTGTCAACGAGCAGGATCGTTCGACCGAGTCGCTGAGCTTAGCAGGTTTGTTCGTGCTTTGATAGCTTGATGTTCCTGCTTCAGGCTCTCTCCAATGCTTCCGCGATCAGGTGTCGACACTCGTCTATCCCGTAGAGGGCGATGAAGCTGCCCATGCGCGGGCCCTGGCTGGTGCCGAGGAGGGTCTCGTACAGCGCCTTGAACCAATCGCGCAGATTTTCGAATCCATGGGAATTGCCGACCGCATAGACGAGGTTCTGGATCGCGACGGGGTCGTAATCGCCGTGCTGCTCCAGTCGAGCGTCCAAATCCCGAAGAGCCGCCGCTTCCTGCTCGGTCGGTGCGCGCTTTATGAGCGAAGGGGCGACAAAATCGGAGAAGTAGCGGATGGCATGGCCGATGAGCGCATCGAGCGTGTCGTAAAGATGCGCAGTTTGCCCCTCGCAGACCTTGGCGAGATATTTGCTCACGAAACCCCACACGACGGCCTTGTCGGCGCTTCCCGCCGCTCCCACCAGATTGAGCAGGAGGCTGAAGGTGATCGGAAGATCGATCTTCGGGACCTTGCCGGCATGGATGTGGTGGACAGGATTGCCGAGACGCTTGTCCCATTCCTGCGCCGGGTAGGCGGCGAGGAACTGGTAATATTCGTCTACCGCCTTGGGGATGACCCCGAAGCTCAGCTGCTTGGCCTTACGCGGCTCGCGGTAGATGTAGAATTCCAGGCTCTCCTCGGGCGCGTAGGCCAGCCATTCGTCGATGGCGACTCCGTTGCCCTTCGTCTTGGAGATCTTCTCGCCATTCTCATCCAGGAAGAGCTCGAAATTGAACCCCTCCGGCGGACGGCTCCCCAGGATGCGCGCGATTTTCGAGCTCTGGGTGACCGAATCGATGAGGTCCTTGCCGGACATCTCGTAATCGACGCCGAGCGCCACCCAGCGCATCGCCCAGTCGACCTTCCACTGCAGCTTGGCCCCGCCGGAAAGGATCGACTGCTCCACCGCCCGGCCGGTCGCGGGATCGGTGTAGCGTACCGTCCCGGCCTCGGCGTCGATCACTTCGATCGGCACCTGAAGCACCTTGCCGCTCTCCGGGCTGATCGGAAGCACCGGCGAGTAGGTTCGCCGCCGTTCCTCGCCGAGCGTGGGAAGCATCACGTCCATGATGGCGCCGTAGCGCCTCAGCACCTGCCGGAGCGTGTCGTCGAAGCGGCCCGACCGGTAGCAGTCGGACGAGGCGAGGAACTCGTACTCGAAGCCGAAGCGGTCGAGGAATTGCTGGAGCAAATTGTTGTTGTGCCCCGCATAGCTGTCGTGGCCGCAGCCATAGGGATCGGGCACCAGGCTGAGCGGCCGGTCGAGGTGGGCGTGCATCATATCCTGGTGCGGCACGCCCGGCGGCACCTTGCGCATCCCGTCCATGTCGTCGGAAAAGGCGATCAGCCGGCTCGGCCAGTCGACCATCTCGGACAATGCGTGCCGCACCATCAGGGTCCGCACCACTTCCTGGAAGGTGCCGAGATGCGGCAGCCCGCTCGGCCCGTAGCCCGTTTCGAAGACGATCCCACCTTCCGGCGGACCGTCCGGATAGCGCTTCAGAAGCTTGCGCGCTTCCTCATAAGGCCAGGCCTTGGAAACCAAAGCGGCCGACCGAAGCTCCTCCGGGACGTTCACAGTTGCCCTTTCGTTCCCGCTGCGCCATTTCCTGAATATGCCCGCCTCTTTGCCTTATCCAGCGCTCCACGCAACCCATGGCGGAATCTGGCTGGCCGCGCCGGACGGCGAGGTTCGCGGGCTCGGCCGCGGCGAGGCTATCGCCCGGGCGGCCGACACTCCCCTGGTGATGCTCAACGCGCCTCTGGTCGGGCAGAGGCTCGGCTATCCCGATCTGTCGGGGCTCGACCTGCTCGAGCTATTCGCCTTCGTCCACCCGGCCCGGTTCGCGGTGCCCACCCCGAAGGGGCTGGCGGAGGCGCTCGGCCTTGAGGCGCCGGCGAACGACTCCGAGGCCGCGCCCTTCCTGCTTCGCGCCGCGGGAGCGCTGCTCGCCACGCTGGAGCGAGAATGGCCCGAGCGTGAAGGCGCCTGGGCTTCGGCGCAGGCGCTGGGGCGGCTGCGCTGGTCGTGGACGCCCGCGATCGTCCAGCGCCTGAGGCGGCCGGAGCGCGACGAGCGCTGGCTTTTCTCGAAGCTTCCGGAATGGGAAGAAAATGGCGCCCGCCCGCCGCCGAGGACGGTGCGGGTGCCCGAGGACCAGGCGGTGGAGCGGCTGACGAAGCTGGTCGGCCTCGGCGCCGAAATCCGCGAAGGGCAGCGCGACTATGCCGCCGCGGCGGCCGGTACCTTCGATCCGCGAGTCGCCGAAGGCCAGCCCAACATGCTGCTCGCCGAAGCGGGCACCGGCATCGGCAAGACCCTCGGCTATCTCGCCCCCGCCTCGCTCTGGGCGGAGAGCGCCGACGGAGCGGTCTGGGTCTCGACCTTCACCAAGGCGCTTCAGCGCCAGCTCGACCGCGAGGGCCCGCGCCTGTTCGGGGACCCGGAGACTCGGCGGCGCAAGGTCGTCGTCCGCAAGGGACGGGAAAACTACCTCTGCCTGCTTAATCTGGAGGACGCGCTGCAGGGGGGCTTTGCCGGCCGGGCGGCGATCCTTGCCCAGCTTGTCGCCCGCTGGGCCGCTTTCTCGAAGGACGGCGACATGGTCGGCGGCGACCTGCCGGGCTGGCTTCCGACCCTGTTCCGCCGCGCCGGAGCGACGGCGCTGACCGACCGCCGCGGCGAATGCGTCTATGCCGGCTGCCCCCATTACCGCAAATGCTTCATCGAGCGCTCGGCCCGGGCGAGCCAGGACGCGGACATCGTCATCGCCAACCATGCCCTGGTGATGGTCAACGCCGCCCGCGGCCGCGACGGCGGCAATCCGCCGACACGGATCGTCTTCGACGAGGGCCATCACCTGTTCGAGGCGGCCGATTCGACCTTCGCCGCCGCTTTGACCGGGCAGGAGGCGATCGAGCTGAGGCGCTGGATCGTCGGCCCGGAGAGCCGGTCGCGCGGACGCCGCCGCGGCCTGGCGGCGCGGCTGATGGACGTCGCCTCCTACGACGAAGCCGGGGCGCTCGCGCTGGAGATGGCGGTCCAGGCGGCGGGGCTTCTTCCGGGCGACGGCTGGCTTCAGCGAATCGCCGAGGGACTGCCGTTCGGCCCGGTGGAGAAGCTGCTCGCGGCGGTGCGCGGCACCGTCTACGCGCGGGCGACCGCGCAGGATGCCGGCTACGGGATCGAGACCGAGATCGCCGAGCTGGACGGCGACATCGTCGCCGCGGCGGCTCCGGCCGTCGAGGCGCTGGAGCAATTGATGCGGCCGCTGATGGCGCTCGCCCGGCGCCTGGAAGCGGTGCTCGAGGACGCCCCCGACTGGCTCGATTCGCAGGCTCGGGCACGGATCGAAGGGGCGATCGGCGGGCTGACCTGGCGAACCCAGACGATCGCGGCCTGGGTGGCGCTGGCGGCGCGGCTCGGCGGGCCGGCCGATCCGGACTTCGTCGACTGGCTCGCGGTCGACCGGATCGACGGCCGCGAGTTCGACATCGGCCTCCACCGCCGCTGGCTCGACCCGACCAGGCCGCTAGCGGACGTCGTTCTGAAACCGGCCCACAGCGTCATCGTCACCTCCGCCACCCTGCGCGGCGCCGAAGGCTGGGAAAGCGCCGAGGCCCGGACCGGCGCCGCGCATGTGCCCGGGCCGGTGCGCCGCTTCAGCGCCGCGAGTCCGTTCGATTATGCGGCCAACAGCGAGGTTCTGATCGTCACCGACGTCAAGCGCGGCGACGTCGGCCAGCTCGCCGGCGCCTATTCGCGGCTGGTCGAGGCCGCTGAGGGCGGAACGCTCGGCCTGTTCACCGCCATCCAGCGCCTCAAGGCGGTCCACGCCCGGATCGCCGACCGCCTCGCCCGGGCCGGCCTGCCGCTCTACGCCCAGCATGTCGACCCGATCGACACGGGCACCTTGGTCGATATCTTCCGCGACGATCCGCACGCCTCGCTGCTCGGCACGGATGCGCTGAGGGACGGGGTCGACGTTCCCGGCCACTCGCTCCGGCTGGTGGTGATGGAGGGCGTGCCATGGCCTCGGCCGACGGTCCTTCACTCGGCTCGGCGGGCGGCGGGCGGCGGCAGCGGCTATGACGATCGGGTTGTCCGAGCCCGGCTCGCCCAGGCCTTCGGGCGACTGATCCGGCGCAAGGAGGATCGGGGAGTCTTCGTCCTCCTCTCCGCGGCGACTCCGACCCGCCTGCTTTCCGCCTTCCCGCCCGGAACGCCGATCCGCCGCCTCAGCCTCGTCGAAGCGGTGGAACGGGTGCGGTCGCGGCTTTCAACCGCGCCGGCTTTCGGGCATCAGGCGCGCGAAGAAAGGCAGGCCGAAGAAGCCGAATGAAAAGTCTGACCTTGCTGCGCCACGCCAAGTCCGGCTGGGACGATGCGGTCAGCCGCGATTTCGACCGCCCGCTCAATCCGCGCGGCCGAAGGGCGGCGCGGACGGTGGCCCGCGAGATGAAGGCTCAGGGTCTCGCCTTCGACCTCGTCCTCGCCTCGCCGGCGCGCCGGGTGATCGAGACGTTGGAGGAGGTTGCGGCCGGCTATGGGCCGCTCGCCCCGGAATATGACGAGCGCCTCTATCTCGCCTCCACCGCGACCCTGATCGAGATCGTGCGCGCGACTCGGGACGAGGTCGGGCGGCTGCTGCTGGTCGGCCACAATCCGGGGCTGGAAGAGCTCGCTTTATGCCTGTCCCGCCGCGACGAAGCCGGGCTGCGCGGGGAGGTGGAAGTGAAATACCCGACCGGAACGATGGCCGAGATCGGGCTGCCGGTGGAGCGTTGGGCGGAGATTCGGGAGGGGATCGGGCGGATCGACCGCTTCATTCGCCCCCGCGATCTCGATCCCGAGCTGGGGCCGGACTCGGAATAGTCCCCTCCCTGAAAGTGAGGGGTTAGGGGAGGCTCAGGCGTCGAGCGCCTCGGCCAGGGCCCGGCGGATGGCCTTGAGCCGCTCCAGCGGAAAGTCGCCTTGAACGGGCGAGCGCGCCGGCTCCGGCGCTGCCGCCGCGGTCTCCCCGGACTCTCCGTCCGCGCCCCCGCCGGCCAGCAATTGCTGGACTCCGCGAATCGTATATCCGTCCTGGTTGAGCAGCCGATGGATCCGGCGGGCCAGAGCGACGTCGGCGGGGCGGTAATAGCGGCGGTTGCCGGCGCGCTGCAGCGGCTTCAGCTGCGGGAATCGGCTCTCCCAATAGCGCAATATGTGCTGCGGCACGTCCAGCTCGGACGCGAGCTCGCCGATCGTTCGGAAAGCCTGTTCGCTCTTGCCGGTGGCGTCCGCCATGGCGCGCGGCCTCAGCCGCCCTTGGCGATCCGTTCGCGCATGATCTGACTGGCGCGGAAGGTGAGCACTCGGCGAGGGGCGATCGGCACTTCGACGCCCGTCTTCGGGTTGCGGCCGACCCGCTCGCCCTTGTCGCGCAGGATGAAGCTTCCGAAGCCGGAAATCTTGACGTTCTGCCCTTCGGACAGAGCGTGGCACATATGATGAAGGATGCGCTCGACGATCCCGGCCGACTCGGCGCGGGAAAGTCCGATCTCGCGATGAATGACGTCCGCAAGGTCGGCGCGCGTCAAGGTTCCGGCGTCCGTCCGCCTGATGGTTCCCGCGTCGGCCATTTCTTCTCCCTCCCCCCGAGGCAATGAAAAACCATAGTCCAGCTTGTATTTAAGTGCAAACCGACATTACCGCGAAACGCCGTAAATGCACATTCGGGTTTTACGTACTCGCTCAGTACCGGACAACGGCCGCCCCCCAGGTAAAACCTCCGCCCATGGCCTCGAGCACGATCAGGTCGCCCGGCTTGATCCGTCCGTCCTTCACCGCCGTATCGAGCGCGAGCGGAACCGACGCGGCCGACGTATTGGCATGCTGGTCGACGGTGACGATGACCCGGGCCGGATCGAGACCGAGCTTCTTCGCGGTAGCGTCGAGGATGCGCTTGTTGGCCTGGTGCGGGACGACCCAGTCGACCTCGTCGACGCTGTGGCCGGCGGCCTCGAGCGTCTCGCCCAGCACGGCGGCGAGGTTGACGACCGCGTGGCGGAAGACTTCCTTGCCCTTCATCCTCAATTTGCCGATCGTCCCGGTCGTCGAAGCCCCGCCGTCGACGAAGAGCAGGTCGTTGTGGCGGCCGTCGGCGTGGAGCCGGGTCGCCAGCACGCCCTTGTCCTGGGCGTCGACCGACCGGAGCAGGATCGCTCCGGCGCCGTCGCCGAACAGGACGCAGGTGGTGCGGTCCTCCCAGTCGAGGATCCGGCTGAACGTCTCGGAGCCGATGACCAGGGCATATTCGGCCATTCCGCCCTTCAGCATATTGTCGGCGACCGAGAGGGCGTAGAGGAAGCCGGTGCAGACGGCGGCGACGTCGAAGGCGATGCAGTCGTTGATTCCGAGCGCGGTCTGGACCCGCGTGGCGCTGGCCGGGAAGGTCTGGTCCGGAGTCGCGGTGGCGAGCACGATCAGGCCCACTTTCTGCGCCGACACCCCGGCCGCCGCCAGAGCCTTTTCGGCCGCTTCGGTGGCGAGCGTCGCGGTGGTCTCGCCGTCGGCGGCGATGTGGCGGGCATGGATTCCGGTGCGCTCGACGATCCATTCGTGGGAGGTCTCGACCCTTTCGGCGAGCTCGGCATTGGTCACCCGGCGCGGCGGAAGCGCCGAGCCGGTGCCGAGGATGATCGAGCGGCGGCTCATTTGGCCGCGATCTCCGCCCGGTGCCGAGCGATATTGTCGAGATCCTCGATGATCTTGCGGGTGAGATCCTCGCGAACCATCCGGGCGGCGACCCGGATCGCGTTGGCGACGCCCTTCTCGGTGGCGCTGCCATGGCTCTTCACGACCAGGCCGTTCAGCCCGAGGAAGACGGCGCCATTATGGTTGTTGGGGTCGAGATGGTGCTTGAGCAGCTCGGTCGCCGGGCGCGAGATGAGGAAGCCGATCTTGGAGCGGATCGAGCTTGTGAAGGCGCGGCGAAGCAGGTCGGTGACGAAGCGGGCCGTCCCCTCGAGCGACTTCAAAGCGATGTTGCCGGAGAAGCCGTCGGTCACCACCACGTCGACGTCGCCGCGGGAGAGCTTGTCGCCCTCGATGAAGCCGTCGAAGCGCATTCCGAGATAATCGGCGTCGCGCAGGATGGCCGCGGCCTCCTTGAGGTCATCGGTGCCCTTCAGCTCCTCGGTGCCGATGTTGAGCAGCTGCACCCGCGGCTTGGGTAGCTCGAGCACGACCCGCGCATAGGCCGCGCCCATCACCGCGAACTGGACGAGGTTCCTCGGGTCGCATTCGGTATTGGCGCCGAGATCGAGCATGACAAGATCGTTGTCGCCGAGCGTCGGCAGCAGGGCCGCCAAGGCGGGGCGGTCGATCCCGGGCATGGTCCGAAGCGCAAGCTTCGACATCGCCATCAACGCGCCGGTATTGCCGCCCGAGACGGCGGCCTGGGCGTCGCCGCCCTTCACCGCGGCGATGGCAAGGCCCATCGACGTGGTCTTGGCGCGGCGGATCGCCTGGCTGGGCTTGTCCTCGGCGGTGATCACGTCGGGCGCGTGAACGATGTCGCAGACCGGCCGCAGGGCCGGATGCTTGGCCAGCTCGGCGCTCAGGATCGGCTCGTCGCCGAAGAGGATGAAGGAGAGGTCCTGACGGCGGCCGAAGGCGCGCGCAGCGCCGGCCACCATCACCTCGGGCCCGACATCGCCGCCCATCGCGTCGACTGCGATCCGCGGCCCGCTGCCCACCTATGCCGTCTCCCGAAAGCCGTGAGGCGCCAGCTTACGCTTCGACCGGCCGGATTTCACGCCCGTTATAATGGCCGCAGGCGGCGCAAAGATTGTGCGGCAGGTGAAGCTCGCCGCAATGCTTGCATTCCTGGTAATTGGCCGGCTTCAGCGCGTGATGGCTGCGGCGCATGTTGCGCTTCGACGGCGAAGTTTTTCTCTTGGGGACGGCCATCCTGGCACCTGTTCTCAACTAGGGTTCGTGATGTGGCGAGCACATTGCCAATGGTCAACGGCGGAGTAAGGCCGCTGGCCGTGCGGCCGGGGTGATCGCGTGAGCGGTGCCGCCTATAGCGGATTTCGCCGCAGTTGCAAGCGCGGGCGCCGCATGCGACTTCGAAGGCAAGATACGGGGAGAAGGCCATGATTCTGCCGATCACGCTCACCATCGCCGGAGCCGCGGCCTTGCTCAACATCTGGCTCGCCCGCCGGGTGGGCCAGATGCGCCTGACGCACAAGGTCTCGATCGGCGACGGCGGCAACGAGGCCCTGATCGCCCGGATGCGCGCCCAGGCCAATTTCATCGAATATACGCCCTTCGTGCTCATCCTCATCGGCCTCATCGAGCTGGCCGAGGGCTCGCAGCTCTGGCTGTGGATCGTCGGCATGGCCTACATCCTCGTCCGAATCGCCCACGGCTTCGGGATGGACCGGCCCCGCCCCGACCCGCTGAAGCTTCGAACGATCGGGATCATCGGGACGGCCCTGATCCTGTTCGGGCTCGCGATCTACGCGATAATCCTGCCCTACATTCACCGCGAGCCGGCCCGGGTCACCTATGCGGAGAAGTCTTCGGTCTCTCTCGGAGCGAAGCTGAGCTGAGCGAAACGCCAGCTGCGCTCGGGCTTGCCGGGCCACAATGAATCGAGATCGACCGCCCCGGGCGAGGAAGCGCCGCAGACCTGGGCCATGATGAATCGGCCCGAATCGCGAAGCCGCACCTGCGCGCCCGGATAAAGCTCCAGCAATCGGGCCTTGAGCGCTTCGCCTTCCTCTTCCAGCCGGGTGCTCCCAAGCTCGCGCGGTGCGCCGTCGGCGAGCTCGGCGACCGCGATCCTAAGCGCGGTGATTCCGTCGTGGAGGATGCTGAACGAGATGATTCCCGCGGCCACCGCATCGGCCCACCAATAGCCGAGCCCGATTCCGATGATCCCGGCGATCCCGGCGAGGCCGGTCATCCAGTCGGCCTTCTGCATCAGGGCGTCGGTATGAAGCACCTCGTCCTGAAGCCGTCGGGCCAGAGGCAGCTTCATCCGGCCGAGGATCACCGGCGGGACGGTCGAGTAAGCGAGCGCCGCCACCATCAGCCAGCCCAGCCAGATATCCTTGCCGAGGATCTGGACCGGAGGGATTGTGACATGCTCGGCCCGGATCAGCGACAGTCCCGATTCGACCAGAAGCACCGTCCCCATCACCGACAGCGCGACCGCGGCGACCAGGAAGGCCAGGCTGTTCACCCGGTGATAGCCGTAGGGGAAGCGCTCGGTCGGCGCCTTGCGCTCGAAATGCACGGCGAGGAGGAAGACGAGCGAGGGTATGAGGCTCAGAACGTCCTCGACCCAGGCCGTCTTCATCGCCTGGCTGGAACCCATGGCCAGCCCGATGAGGGTTATGATCGAGATCATCCAGGCGATGGTCCACCATTCGAGGCGGACCGCGCGCCTGAGGTCGGCCTCGATCTCGGCGGGGATGGCCCTCCTCATTCGGCGGCCGAGGCGACGGCCCGGGCCTCGCGATGGATGAGGGCGATCCAGGCATTCTCGCCGTTCCTGGCGGCGGCGGCCAGCACGATGGGGCCGTTGGCGAGGATCGGATCGCTCAAGGTCACCTGCGCCGCCCACGGGCTTTGCTCGGCGAATTCGCCGAGAACGAGATCGAGATCTCCCTCTTCCAGCCGCGTCAGAAGGGCCTCGGCCGGGCCCCGCTCGACCGCCGCCTTGGCGCCGGTCGCTCGCGACAGACGCTGGAGCAGGTTCCCGGCCCCGTCCGGAGGCGGCGTGTGGGAAGCGATCAGGCCGACCCGGAACAGACGCTCACCGCGGACCCGATCGAGAGTCCCGTCCGGGTCCGAGGGTATCGCATCGCAGCCGGCGACCAGAAGGGCCGTCGCCAGAAGGAAAAAGCGGTTCATTACGGCGGCAGAACGCTGGCCTGCCACCGCCGTTCCTTACCTGCATCAACGTCATCCCGGCGAAAGCCGAGATCCATGAACACGTGCCGAGAGATTTGCCCGGGCCTCAGTGTTCATGGATGCCGGCTTTCGCCGGCATGACGACTACCCCCCGGCCAGCACCCTGTCGCCGACGAAGGGGTTGGTGGCGCGCTCGCGGGCGAAGGTGCTCATCGGGCCGTGGCCGGGGACGAAGGCGGTGTCGCCGCCGAGCGGCCAGAGCTTCGTCGTGATCGCGTCGAGCAGGTCCTGGTGATTGCCCATCGGGAAGTCGGTTCGGCCGATCGAGCCCTGGAACAGGACGTCGCCGACGATGGCGAGCTTCGAAGGCGCGTGGTGGAAGACGACGTGGCCGGGCGTGTGGCCGGGGCAGTGATAGACGTCGAAGACCAGCTCGCCGACCGTCGCCGTGTCGCCGTCCTCGAGCCAGCGGTCCGATTCGAAGGGGTAGCCGGGGACTCCGTAGCGGGCGCCGTCCTCGGCGAGGCGGTCGATCCAGAATTTGTCGGCGATATGCGGCCCCTCGATCTTCACGCCGAGCTCGTCGGCGAGGATCTTCGCGGAGCCGCAATGGTCGATATGGCCGTGGGTGAGGAGGATCTTCTCGATCGTGACGTCGTGCTGCTTCGCCGCCGCCTTGAGCCGGTCGAGGTCGCCGCCGGGGTCGGTGAAGGCGCCGAGCATCGTCTTCGTGCACCAGAGCAGGCAGCAATTCTGCTGGAGCGGAGTCACCGGAATGATCGCGGCCTTCATGGGGGGTTCGGTCATGGCGCGGGAGATGGCGCGGGCGGCACGAAGTTGCAACTGGCCCTCTCGTCATCCCGGCGAAAGCCGGGACCTCAGGACACGAAGTCACGGCGGGTCTCCCCGAGGTCCCGGCTTTCGCCGGGATGACGGGAGCGATTCCAATCCGCTAAGGAGGGTCGCGATGACGCTCACCCACCTTCAGCGGCTCGAGGCCGAGGCTATCCACATCATGCGCGAGACGGCGGCCGAGTTCGAGCGGCCGGTCATGCTCTATTCGGCGGGCAAGGACAGCTCGGTGCTGCTCCACCTAGCCAGGCTCGCCTTCGCTCCGGCCACACCGCCCTTCCCGCTCCTCCATGTCGACACGATGTGGAAGTTCAGGGCGATGTACGAGCTTCGCGACCGGGCCGCGGCCGAAGCGGGGATGGAGCTGATCGTCCACCGCAATCCGGAGGCCGAGGAACGCGGCATCAACCCGCTCGACCACGGTTCGGCCCTCCATACCCAGATGTGGAAGACGGACGGCCTGAAGCAGGCGCTCGACCGGCACGGCTTCGACGCCGCCCTCGGCGGGGCGCGGCGCGACGAGGAAAGGGTAAGGGCGAAGGAGCGGGTCTTCTCCTTCCGCTCCGCCGGCCATCGCTGGGACCCGAAGCGCCAGCGGCCCGAGCTGTGGCGGCTCTACAATGGGCGCAAGGCGAAGGGGGAGAGCTTCCGGATCTTCCCGCTCTCCAACTGGACCGAGCTCGATGTCTGGCAATATGTCGAGGCGCAGGGGATCGAGGTCTCCTCCCTCTATTTCGCCGAGCCGCGGCCGACGATCGAGCGCGACGGCACGCTGCTGATGGTGGACGACGAGCGGCTGAGGCCGGGCCCCGGCGAAAAGGTCGAGACACGCTGGGTGCGGTTCCGGACGCTCGGCTGCTATCCGCTGTCCGGCGCCCTGGAGAGCCGCGCCGCCACCGTCCCCGAGCTGATCGAGGAGATGCGCACCGGCCGCCAGTCGGAGCGTCAGGGCCGACTGATCGACCGGGACGGGACCGCCTCGATGGAGAGGAAGAAGCGCGAGGGCTATTTCTGATGGGGTTCACCGTTATCCCGGCGAAAGCCGGGACCTCAGGGCAAGAAGTCTCGGCGGGTCTCCCCGAGGTCCCGGCTTCCGCCGGGATGACGGGTGGGGGCGGGATGACGCAATGACCGAGAAGACCCTCCTTCGCCTGATCACCTGCGGCTCGGTCGACGACGGCAAGTCGACCCTGCTCGGAAGGCTGCTCTACGAGACCGGATCCGCCTTCGACGACGAGCTGGCTTTGTGCGGCGACGACCTTTCCCGACTCGTCGACGGGCTCGAGGCCGAGCGCGAGCAGGGGATCACGATCGACCTCGCCTACCGCTTCTTCGCGACCGACAGCCGCAAGTTCATCGTCGCCGACGCGCCCGGGCACGAGCAATATACGCGCAATCTCGTGACCGGCGCCTCGACCGCCGAGCTGGCCCTGGTCCTCGTCGACGCACGCAAAGGCATTCTGACCCAGACCCGCCGCCATTCCTATCTCTGCCGCCTGCTCGGCGTGAACCGGTTCGTGCTGCTCGTGAACAAGATGGATGCCGTCGGCTACGACCGGGCGGTGTTCGACGCTATCGTCGCCGATTACGCGGCGCTCGGGGAGGACTTCACCGCCATCCCCGTCTCCGCTCTGAGCGGCGACAACGTCACCATCCGGTCGCCGGCAATGCCCTGGTATGAAGGACCGTCGGTGCTCGAACATCTGGAGGCCGTCGAGCCCGAGGCGGAAAGCGAGGGCGGGCCTTTCGAGATGCCGGTGCAATGGGTGAGCCGACAGGGCCGGCGCGGCTTCGCCGGGATGGTGGCGGCGGGCTCGGTGCGGCCCGGCGATCGGGTGCGGGTAATGCCGGCCGGGACTCGGGCGACGGTCGCCCGGATCGGCCTGGGCGAGGCGGAGCTCGACGAGGCCGTGCAGGGCCAGTCGGTCATGCTGTCCTTCGCCGAGGAGGTGGATTGCTCGCGCGGCGACGTCATCGCCTCCGCCGCCTATCCGCCCGAAGCCGCCGACCAGTTCGAAGCGACGATCGTCTGGATGGCGGAGGAGGAGCTGGTCGCCGGACGGCAATATGCGCTGAAGCTGGCCGCCCAGAGCGCGCTCGCGACGATCCACACGCCCAAATATGAGATCGACGTCAACACGCTCGAGCAGGTGCCGGCGCACGGGCTTCAGCTGAACGGCATCGGCGTCGCCAATCTGTGGACCGACCGGCCTCTGGTGTTCGAGGCCTATGAGCAGAATCGCGACCTCGGCGGCTTCATCCTCATCGACCGCGTGACCAACGAGACGGTCGGGGCCGGCCTCATCCGATATGCTTTGCGCCGGTCGCAGAACCTCCATCTCCAGACCCTCGACGTCACCCGCGAGGCGCGCGCGGCGATGAAGGGGCAGAGGCCTCGTTTGCTCTGGTTCACCGGCCTCTCCGGCGCCGGCAAATCGACCATCGCCAACCTCGTCGAGAAGAAGCTTCACCTCGCCGGCCGGCACACCTTCCTGCTCGACGGCGACAATGTCCGCCTCGGGCTCAACCGCGACCTCGGCTTCTCCGACGCCGACCGGGCCGAGAACATCCGCCGAGTCGGGGAGACCGCCCGGCTGATGCTCGATTCCGGGCTGATCGTGCTCGCCGCCTTCATCAGCCCGTTCCGCGCCGAGCGGCGGATGGTGCGCGAGATGCTGGGCAAGGGGGATTTCGTCGAGGTGTTCGTCGACGTGCCGCTCAGCGTCGCCGAGGAACGCGATCCCAAGGGCCTCTACGCCAAGGCCCGCGACGGCCGGATCCCCAACTTCACCGGGATCGGCTCCCCCTACGAGCCTCCGGAAGCCGCCGAGATCCGGATCGACACGACCAGGATGAGCGCAGAACAGGCCGCGGACGAGATAGTCCGCTGGCTGGGGCGCCGGACCCCCTAATTCCTCCCCGAGATTTCTCGGGGAGGGGGACCATGCGAAGCATGGTGGAGGGGTTCTCCCAAGGCCTGAAGAACCCCTCCACCGCGCTTCGCGCGGAACCCCTCCCCCGCAAAAGCGGGGGAGGAATTCAGTCGAATCAGCGGCGCTTCCCATCGATCCACAGACGCTCCCTGGCGAGGCGGACGGACTTGCCGCCCACCTCCGTTTGCCAGTGGCGGTAGGCGATCCGGTTGGCGGCCGCGATCCTGCAGATCGCGCTCACCTCCCGCTCCATCGCCGCCGCGCTCGCCTCGTGGGTTCGAACGATGCGCAGGCACTTGCCGGGATCGCCGGCGCCGAGATAGCTCGAATAGCCTTCCGCCCCGAGCGCCTCGATGGCCGCGACGAGACGGCCCTCATGGGTGCTGCAAAGGACGAAGCCGGCCTCGAGCGTCGCCGGCGACGGATCGGCCAAAGCGCGTATCTCGGGCAGCGCCCGAACCGCGAACGGGACGTTGCGCGCGACGCAATCGGGCTCGGGCTGCCAGCGATAGGCGCAGCCCGTCGCCGCGAGGGAAAGGGCGAACAGGGCCAGCCTCACCGCTGCGCGGCTCCCAGCGCCGAATATTCGAACAGCCGGAAGCGGTAGCGCTGCTGGGCCCGGATATTGGCGGCCACGCGTCCGTGCAGCGCTTCGTCCCAGCGGCCCCAGCGGTCGATGAAGGCGGTCGCGGCCGCGGCGTCGCCGGCTTCCTGGATGGCGATCACCTGCTTCAGGAGGTCGCGGACCGCATCGTGGTAGCGGTCATAGTCGACGCTCAGCTTCGCGGTCGTGGAATCGAAGCTCAGCACCTTGCGGTCGAGGAACCAGTTCCACTGCATCAGCTGCATCATGTTGTAGGGCTGCTCGCGGCGCGGCCTGTTGTTCTGCAGCGTTCGAAGCACGCCGCTGGCGTAGAGCGAGCGAAGCTGGTCCTCGCTATAATAGCCGCGGCGGCGAAGCTCCTTCGCGACGAACAGGGAGACGAGGTCCGCCTTCAGCTCCTCGAGCAGATTGGCGTCGGCGCCGATCACCTCGAGGGTCTGGCCCGAGGCGGTGACGTCGGGGCCCAGATAATGGCCGACCTCGTGCCAGAGGGTCCGGTAGAAATTGCCGTCGGCGGTGAGGTGGCCGGCCTGGCCGGGAACGATCGCGGCGCCGTAAATGTCGCCCGAGCCGCGGAAGAGGTCGGGATTGCGCATGATGTTGGCGCGAAGCAGGATGATGCTTCCGTAGCGCTCGACCAGATAGGCTTCGTTGGGCAGGTTGGTCGCGGTATTGCCGCCGCGGGTCTGGCCGAAATCGGCGATGACGTCATAGACCCCGACCGGAATGTCCTCCATCACCCGCCGCCGCCGCTCGTAGGGGAGCGAGTTCTCGAGCTCCTGAATGCCCTTCATCGCCTCGCGAAGCTCGGCCGATTCCCGGGTCCGGGTGGCGAGCAGGCTGAGGCCGTAGAAAGCGCGGGTGCCGAGCAATTCGTCGTCATAGGTCTCGTAGGCGCCGATCTGCGCGTTCAAATTCTTGAACCGCCCCTTCAGCCAGGCGGCGTCGCCCGATTCGTAATCGTCGCTGACGAGGTCCCGGGCGCGGTTGCGCAGATAGCGGGCGAATTGCGGGTCGGACCCGGCGACGGCGTCGGCCGCCTCGTTGAGCAGGCCGTGGCTTCGGACCATCTCGTCGGCAAAAGCGAGCGAATAGGGGATTGCGTAGAGCGTCGCCCGGTTCGGCCTCTTCGCGACCGTCTCGATCCGGGCGCGAAGGCCGGGATGGAGCGCGTCGATCACCGGATATTGGCGAAGCTTGGCGATGTCGCGCTTGAGCACGGCCATTTCCGCCCTTCGGACGACCGAGCGCAGGTCGGTCAGCCGGGCGCGCTCGTCCGGATGAGCGGCCAGGTAGGAATCGAACTGCGACTTGGTGAGATCCCAGGGGTAGACGTTCTTGCCCGGAGGCGCGTCGGCGACGGCGAGCGCCGGCTCCCGCTTGTTCTCGAGAGTCGTCGCGATCGGCCCCTGGTTGAGCCGGTAGAGGGTGTAGAGGGCCCGGCCCTGCGGATCGGTGCGGCGCGACAAGGCGGCGCGGACATTGAGCGCGTTGCGGTGACGCTGAGCCTCGTAGACGTCCTGGAAGATCCGGCCGACCTCGATCAGCTTCGTCACCGCGATCCGCTCGCCCGGCGAGAGATGGGCGAGCGAGGGCGCAAGCCGGATCGTCTGCGTCTTGTCGAGGATCGCCTGCACCTGCGCCGGAGCCCATTCGCGCGGCGCCGGCGACTGGGCAGCGGCGGGCGCCGCCAGGAGGGCGAGCAGCAGACCGAAGTTCACGACCTGCACGAGTTGCACACGGCACGCGAAAAAAATCCGGCCCACGGTTCGGCCAAACCGCCCGATTCCATTCCCATTGCTTCGCTCGGCAGCTTGCACACCCATCTCCAATTTCAGCGATTCGCCAGCATGACAGGAAAAATCCTATTTGTGAAATTCTATCTCGACACTCCCAGCCTGGACTCCCACTAACCGCCCACGCCATCCCGGTCATGCTGAACCTGGTCTCAATATCCAAGGTCGAGCAACGCCGAGGTCTGCCGCGATCGCATCGTGCGACTTTCATCGACGGCCGGCAGGCCATTTGTTTTTTGAGAGAAGGCACGAAGGTAAAGAAAAAGGGACAGGCGATGGCGCCGCTCCTCCATCTTGTACCTTCGTGCCTTCTCTTCAAAAATTGGCGCCGAGGCGCCAGGGGCAGGCGGGAAATATTAGGCTCAAATCCAGAGCTCCGCGCGGGCGACGTGCTGGACCCTGAAACGAGTCAGGGTGACGGTGAGGTGGGGAGCCACTAGGCTGGTCGCGATGGAAGATTTCCTCTTCGGACTGACCCGCGGCAACGTGTCCGAGGTGAAGATCGTGCTCGCCACGGTCGTCGCCCTTCTCGCCGCCTATCAGGTGGGGCTGATGGCGGTGGGCTACGGCAGGCTACGGCTGCCCTTCCTGAAGCCGGTGCCGGCTTCGAGAGCGCATCGGGCGATCGGCGATTCGATCGTCGCGGTGACGGTCACGGTCGCCATCCTGTGCGTCGGCTATTTCGGCTTCGAGGACGACGCCGCGGTCCATATCCTGCTCGCCTGCGCATTGCTGGCCGTGCTCGGCTTCAAGGTCATGGTCGTGCGCCGGCTGCCCGGTCTCGGCCACCTGCTGCCGGCGCTCGGGATCACGGTCTTCCTGCTCTTCTGGGCGACCTGGCTGTCGGCGGCGGCGGAGCATCTGTTCTGAAGGAGACGCGCGTGGAGGACGACAAGGCGGAAAGGGGCGGGACTGGCCGCCAGCTGATCGGATCGCTGGCCGCGGCGGCCCTGATCGTCGCCCTCGCCATCTGGGCGGTGACCGCGAAGCTCGGCCCGACCAGCATCGCCGAGCGCGAGGGTGCGGAGGAGCGAGCCGAGGAGGCGGAGGAGGCAAAGGAGGAGGCCAGGGAAGACGCCGAGGAGGCTCGCGAGGACAGCGGCAGGAACCGGCGCCGAGGGGGGCGGAATTGACCGGCGGTCCACTGAGGCCGGCGTTCGTTCTGGTGCTCGCGGCGCTGGCCGGGGCCTGCGCGACCGTGCCCGCCGAACCGCCGCCGGCACCGCATACCGGCTATGCCTGGGCGACTTTCGACGGACGCGGAATCACCCGCTCCGGAGCCGCAGGCCTGGCCGACCGCGCCTCGGGGCGGGCGCTCACCATCGACGATCCGGTTCGGATCGCCTCGATCACCAAGCTCCACGTCGCCCTGGGCGTGATGCGGCTGGTCGAGCAGGGCAAGCTCGACCTCGACGAGGACGTCTCGGGGCATCTCGGCTGGACGCTTCGAAACCCCGCCTTCCCCGACCGCCCGATCACGCTCCGGCTCATCCTCTCGCACCGATCGAGCCTTCGCGACGACGTCAGCTACGCGCTTCCGCTCGGGATGACCGTGAAGCAGGCGGTGGCCGCGCCGGAGGCGTGGGACAAAGAGCATCCTCCCGGCACCTTCTTCCGCTATTCCAACCTCGGCTTCCCGGTCGTCGCCTCGGTCATGGAGCAGGCGACGGGCGAGCGCTTCGATCGGCTGATGGAACGGCTGGTGCTGAAGCCGCTGGCCCTCGACGCCTGCTTCAACTGGACGACCTGCCCGGATTCCGCGATCGCCCGGGCGGCGGTGCTCTACGCGCCCGACGGCTCGGTGGTGCGCGACGACCTCAAGGGGGCGCGGCCGGCCTGCCCGGTGGTGCCGGACCCGAACGGCGGCTGCGACCTCTCCGGCTACCGCCTCGGCAGCAACGGCGCCCTCTTCTCCCCGCAGGGCGGCCTTCGAATCTCGGTCCGCGACCTCGCCAAGGTCGGCGGCCTGCTGCTGCGCAGAGGGCGGCTCGCTGGCGGCAGCCGCTTCCTGAGCGAAGCCAGCCTCGCCGAGATGGAACGCCTCCACTGGCGCTTCGACGGCGGCAATGGCGATACCGAAGGCCATTTCTACTGCGGCTACGGCCTGGCGGTGCAGATCCTCGCCCAATGCGCCCCGAAGGACGACCCCTTCGCCGACGGCAAAATCCGCCTCGGCCACGCCGGCGACGCCTACGGCCTTCGCTCGGGCCTGTGGATCGACCCGGCGACCGGCCGCGGAATCGCCTATTTCGCCACCGGCCTCGGCGACGACCCGCCGCGCGGGCGCTCGGCCTATCGAGCGATCGAGGAATGGCTGGCGGCTAAGGCCAGGTAGCGCAGCCGCGCGGCGGTGCCGTTCCGAATGTCTCGGTCAGCACGCCACCACGTTGACGGCAAGCCCGCCGAGCGAGGTCTCCTTGTAGCGTACGTTCATGTCGAGGCCGGTCTTGCGCATCGTCTCGATCACCTGGTCGAGGCTGACGAGATGGTCGCCGGTGCCGACCAGGGCGAGCCGGGAGGCTTCGATCGCCTTGATCGCGCCGACCGCGTTGCGCTCTATGCAGGGGACCTGGACGAGGCCGCCGACGGGGTCGCAGGTCAGGCCGAGATTATGCTCCATGCCGATCTCCGCGGCATTTTCGATCTGCCAGTTGGTGCCGCCGAGCGCCGCGGTGAGGCCGGCCGCGGCCATCGAGCAGGCGACCCCGACCTCGCCCTGGCAGCCGACCTCGGCGCCGGAGATGGAGGCATTCTCCTTGAACAGCGAGCCGACCGCGGCGGCGGTGAGCAGGAAGGTGCGAACGCCGTCCGCGGTCGAATGGGGCGTGAAGCGCTGGTAATAGCGGAGGATGGCGGGAACGATCCCGGCGGCGCCGTTGGTCGGCGCGGTGACGACCCGGCCGCCGGCGGCATTCTCCTCGTTGACCGCGAGCGCCCACAGATTGACCCAGTCGAGGACGGTGAGCGGATCCTGCAAGGTGCGCTCGGCCCGGTCGAGGAGGAGCTTGTGGAGGCCAGGAGCCCGGCGCTTCACGTTGAGGCCGCCGGGAAGGATTCCGGCGCGGCCGATGCCGCGGTCGATGCAGCCCTCCATGGCTTCGACGATCGAATCCAGGCGGCGGTCTATCTCCGCGTCGGATAAAGCGGCGCGCTCATTGGCGCGGGCGATTTCGGCGACGGTCAGGCCCTCGCGCTCGGCAATGGCGAGCAATTCATCGGCGCAGCGGTAATTATAGGGTACGTCCCAAAGACCCTCCGGCGGGGCGTTACCCGTTATCGCCGCCTCGTCGACGACCGCACCGCCGCCGACCGAATAGGAGACGGCGGAATCGAGAATGGCGCCGCTCCCGTCGAAAGCGGTGAAGCGCATGCCGTTGCTGTGGTGAGGAAGGCGCTCGCGTTGCAGGAACCTGAGATCGCCCGGCTCGTCGAAGGCGATCTCCCGGCCGCCGCCGAGGCGCAGGCGACCGGTCCCCCGGACCGTGGCGACGACTTCGTCCGCCGCGTCCGGATCCATCCGGTCGGGCCGCTCTCCCGACAGTCCGAGCAGGATGGCACGGTCGGTGGCGTGACCCTTGCCGGTCAGTGCGAGCGATCCATAGAGCTCGGCGAGCACCCGTTCGGTGCGCTCGAGCATCGCCTTTTGCGACAGCGCCTCGACAAAGCGGCACGCGGCCGTCATCGGCCCCATCGTGTGCGAGCTCGACGGGCCGACCCCGATCTTGAAGAGGTCGAAGACGCTGGTGACCAAGCAAGTCTCTCCTGACGCCCCGGCAGATGGGCCCCCGGCGCGCTTCTGGCAAGCCGGGCAGCCGTTCGTCCTGCTCGAATATGAGGGCCGCGCCCGGCTCTACCGAGGCCCGGCGGAGGTGGTCGAGGCGCGGCGGGCGCACGAGGTTCGGCCGGCGCTTGACCAGCTTCGGGGGCGGCACGCCGCCGGCTTCATCGCTTATGAGGCGGGCCTCGGCCTCGAGCCGAAGCTGGCGCCGCTCGCGCTCGCGGCCGAAGCGGACGGGCCGCCCCTGCTCTGGTTCGGCCTGTTCGAGGACCAGGAGGATGTCGATCCGGGGGCGCTTCTGCCGGACCCCGCCGGGGCATGGGCGGGGCGGCCGAGTCCGCTCGTCGATCGCGAGGCGCATGAAGCGGCGGTGAGGCGAGCGCTGGAGCATATTCTGGCCGGCGACATTTACCAGGCCAACCTCACCTTCCAGGCCGAGGTGGCGACGGCCGGCCATCCGCTCGCCCTCTATGCCGCGATCCGGCCGAGGGCTCGGGCGGGATGGGGCGGAGTGGTCTTCACCGGCGAGCATTGGCTGCTCTCCTTCTCGCCGGAACTGTTCTTCACCCTGGAGGCGGGGCGGGTGACGGCCCGGCCGATGAAGGGGACGGCGCCGGCCGGCGGCGATCCGGAAGCGCTTCGTAGCGATCCGAAGCAGCGCGCCGAGAATCTGATGATCGTCGATTTGCTTCGCAACGACCTCTCGCGGCTGTCGAAGCCGGGAACGGTCAAGGTGCCGGCCCTGTTCGAGATCGAGGCCTATCCGACCGTGCTCCAGATGACCTCGACCGTCGTCGGCGAGCTCGAGGACGGGCGTAGCGGCGTCGACCTCATCGAGACCATCTTCCCCTGCGGATCGGTGACCGGCGCGCCCAAGATCAGGGCGATGGAGATCATCGCTTCGCTCGAGGGGGAACGACGGGGGCCCTATACCGGTAGTATCGGCAGGCTTGCGCCGGACGGCGAGGCCGCGTTCAATGTCGCGATCCGGACCCTGGTCCTTCGCGACGGCGAGACGGCCGCCCGGCTGGGCCTCGGCTCCGGGATCGTCGCCGACAGCGTGGCGGCCGACGAATGGCGCGAATGCCTGGCGAAGGGAGAGTTTGTGGCAACGTGCCGACGCTTCGACCTCATCGAGACGATGCGCTTCGACCCGCATGACGGCCTGTACGAGCTCGACCGCCATCTCGCGCGGATGAAGCGAAGCGCCGACGCCTTCGGCTTCGCCTTCGACCGCCACCATGCGCGCAACGAGCTCCAGGCGGCGACCTTCTTCCTGAGGGAGGCGCGCAGGCTCAGGCTTTTATTGTCGAGCAGCGGGGCGCTGGCGATCGAATCGCGGCCGCTGCCGGCCGCGCCGGACGAGGCGGTCGAGGTGGCGCTGGCGCCGCTTCCGGTCGAGGCCGAGGATTTCCGGCTTCGCCACAAGACCAGCGACCGGGCCTTTTACGATAAGGCGCGCGAGGCGGCGGGGACGTTTGAAGTGGTGTTCGCCGATCGCGAGGGGTTCCTGACCGAGGGGAGCTTCACGAACCTGTTCGTCGAGCGCGGCGGGCGGCTTCTGACTCCGCCGCTGAAGCGGGGGCTGCTGCCGGGGGTGCTTCGGGAGGTGCTGATCGAGGAGGGGCGGGCCGAGGAGGCGGATTTGCGGCTGGAGGATCTGGAGGGCGGGTTCTTCGTCGGCAATGCGGTGCGAGGGCTTGTGGCGGCCAAGCTGCTCTAAATCCTCCCCGCGATTTCGCGGGGAGGGGGACCAGCCGAAGGCTGGTGGAGGGGTTCTTCAGAGTCAGAAGGGCCCCTCCACCATGCTTCGCATGGTCCCCCTCCCCTGCAAAGGCAGGGGAGGATTTTCAAGCCGCCAGCGGGAACCTCAGAAGCCGGTCCGCCACCGGCACCAGGGCCTCCGCCCTGGGCCCCACCGCCCGGACGATCTCGGGATGCCCCGCGTCGAGCCCACCGGTGAGCGAGCCGAAGGCCGGAAGGATCAGCTTGCGCTCGGTCGCGACGAAGCAGCGGCGCGAGACCTGGCGGCCGCGGTGGTGGATTCGAAGCTTGGGGTGGAAATGGCCGGACAGCTCGGGCCTCGGCTCGGCGGGATCGGCCTCGTGGCGAAGCAGAAGGCCGTCCACCTCCACTTCTTCGACTATCGAGCCCCCGCAATGATCGGCGATTCCGGGATCGTGGTTTCCGGTGATCCAGGTCCAGCGCGTCGCGCCGGTCAGGGCGGTCAGCATCTCGCGGGCGCGGGCGGGCAGGCGGTCGCAGCCGTGGCGGTCGTGGAAGCTGTCGCCCAGGCACCATATCTCCCCGGCACCGGTCGAGACGGCGAGCGCGGTCAGGTCGGCGAGGGTGGCGATCGAATCGTAGGGGGGCAGCATCTGCCCCAATCGGGCGAACCAGCTCGCTTTCTCGAGATGGAGGTCGGCGACCAGCAGGGCCCGGCGCGACGGCCAGTACAGGGCCCCCTGCGGAAGCGCCATCAGCTCGTGGCCACAGAACGAAAAGCGAACCATGCGCCCCGCTATACCCGGGGCGGCGACGGGTTCAAGGCTTCAGCGCGCGGAGTTGGGGATAACCGACGAATCGAGCGCGGGCGGCGCGGCGGGGCGCGAGTCGATGAGGTCCGGAGTCGCGGTCGCGAAGAGGAGCGCGCCGACGATGAAGCCTTCGGCGACGAGTGCGAACGGGTTGGTGAGCTTTTTCAGGAACCGCATCGGGAGGCAGTGCGCCTTCGCAGGTAAACGGGGGATGAATCGAAATCTTTGCCTCCCTGGCGCGAAGCGACGGGGAGGGGGACCACCCGAAGGGTGGTGGAGGGGTGACCGCGCACAGGCCGGCGCCTTGTCACCCCTCTACCGCCTTCGGCGGTCCCCCTCCCCATCTTCGATGGGGAGGCAAGGGTCAGGCGACCTCGGGCTCCTTGCGCGGCGCCTTCTCCGCCTCGATCGTGTGGGACTGGCCCGTTCCGATCTCGATCTTGCGCGGCTTCATCGCGTCGGGGATCTCGCGGAGCAGCTCGATCGAGAGCAGGCCGTCCTTCATGTCGGCGGCCTCGACCCGGACGAAATCGGCCAGCTCGAAGCGGCGCTCGAACGCCCGGGTGGCGATCCCCATGTGCAGGAAATTGCCGTCCTTGCCCCGGGTCTCCGACTTGCGGCCGACCACCACCAGCATGTTCTGGCGGGCGGTGATGTCGATGTCGCCGGGCGAGAAGCCCGCGACGGCGAGCGTGATCCGGTAGCGGTCGTCGCTCAGTTTCTCGATGTCGTAGGGCGGGTAATTGTCGGCCTGCTCGGAGCGCGCGCTCTCGAGAAAGTCGAACAGGCGGTCGAAGCCGACGGTGTTGCGGCGATAGGGGGTGAAATCCATGCTTCTCATGTCAATGTCCTCCGTTTGAGCAACATCGTGAAGGGCGGCGGCAGAGCCCATCGGCCCCTCGCGGATACAGGCCGGACACTGCAACAAGTCGTCCAACGACGGCGATTTAGGTTGGGATTTTTCGGGTTCAAGACCCACTAATTCCTCCCCCGGCTTTCCGGGGGAGGGGGACCGCGCGAAGCGCGGTCGAGGGGTTCTCAGACTCGGATATGCCCCTCCACCAGGCTTCGCCTGGTCCCCCTCCCCTGCAAATGCAGGGGAGGATTATTTCCCTACATTCTCCTCAACCGCGGCGGCGAGCTGGGCCAGGGTGAAGGGTTTGCGGAGCACGGGCACGTCGCAGCCCAGCGCCGCCTCCAATTGCTCGCTTTCGGCATAGCCGGTGACGAAGACGATCGGCAGGCCGGGATGGAGCTTGCGCGCGGCGCGGGCGGCGTCGGCGCCGTTCATGCCCGGCATCGCATAGTCGATCAGGGCGAGGTCCGGCCGCCAGCCCTTGAGCGCCTGCAGCCCGTCCGGCCCGGAACCGGCGGCGACCACGGTGCAGCCCAGGCCTTCGAGCGATTCGGCGAGAAAGGCGCGGACGTCCGGATCGTCGTCGACGACCAGAACGCCGGCTCCGGCGGCGGCGCCCTTCGAAGGGCTGGGATGGCGGGCTTCCTCGGCCTCCGCCGCCGCCGGAATCCCGGTGGCCGGCAGAAGGATGTGGACCGACGTGCCCTTCCCCGGCTCGCTGTCGATGCGCAGCGTCCCGCCCGCCTGCTGGGCGATTCCGTAGACCTGGGCGAGGCCGAGACCGGTCCCCTTGCCGAGCGGCTTGGTCGAATAAAAGGGCTCGGTGGCTCGGGCGAGCACGTCGGGGGGCATTCCGCAGCCGGTGTCGGCGACGGTGATCCGGACGAACTCCCCGGCCGGATGGTCCGGCGCCTCGTCGAGCCGAACCCGTTCGGTGCAGATGGTCAGCGTGCCCCCTTCGGGCATCGCGTCGCGGGCGTTGATGGCAAGGTTGAGGATCGCATTCTCGAGTTGGTTGGCGTCGCAAATGCCGTGGCCGGCGCCGGGGTCGAGCCGGGTCTCGATCCTCACCTCACCGCCGATCGTGTGGCGAAGCAGGCGCTGCATCGCCTCGATGACGGCGTTGACCGCCAGAGGCGCCATGCTGATCCGCTGGATCCGCGAGAATGCGAGCAGCTGGCCGGTGAGCTTGGCGCCGCGGCGCGTCGATTCGAGCGCGGTCTCGGCGATCCGCTTGAGCCTGGCGTCCTCGACCCGCGAGGCGATCATCTCAAGCCCGCCCATGATCGGAGTGAGGAGGTTGTTGAAATCGTGCGCGATTCCGCCGGTCAGCTGGCCCACCGCCTCCATCTTCTGGGCCTGGCGGAGCGCCTCCTCCGCCTTCAGGCGCTCGCCGACCTCGGCCTGCAGCCGGTCGAGCGCGGCGCTGAGGTCGGCGGTGCGCTCGGAGACCCGCCGCTCGAGAGTCTCGTTGACCTCGCGAAGCGCCGCTTCGGCCCGCTTCAGCTCGGTGATGTCGTGGGCGACCCCGATGAAGCCGCAATGCTCGCCCTTGGGGCCCCAGCGCGGCTGCGAGACGGAACGGACCCAGCGCCATTCGCCGGCGCTGCGGTAGCGGGCGACCAGCTCGAACGTCTTCAGCGAGGCCTCGCCGGCGACGGATTCGGCGACCACCCGGGCCGCGTCGTCGGGATGGATGACGGTGCGCCAGTCGAAATCGACCGCTTCCTCGTAGCTGATGCCGAGGAACTCGACATAGGCGCGATTGACGAAGCCGCGCTTGCGGTCGAGCTTGGTCACCCACATCGGCACCGGCGCCGAATCGGCGATGAGCCGGAAGCGCTCCTCGCTTTCCCTCAGCGCGGTCTCGGCGACGATCCGCTCGGTGACGTCGTAGCCGTCGGCGAAGATGCCGCTGACCGCGCCGCTCGAATCGAAGATCGGCTGGAAGACGAAGTCGAGCAGCCGTTCCTCGCGCGGACCGCCCGGCCGGCGCTGGAGCCGGATCGCCACCGACCGCCCGGAGAAAGGCTCGCCGCTTCGATAGACCTTGTCGAGCAGTTCGAAGAGGCCCTGGCCCTCGACCTCGGGGACGGCCTCCCGGACCGGCTTGCCGATGAGATCCCGCCGTCCGACCAGCGCCTGGTAGGAGGCGTTGGCCATCTCGAAGACATGGTCCGGGCCGCGCACCACCGCCATGAAACCCGGCGCGTTGTGGAAGAGCTGGCGGAGACGCTCGGCCTCGCTTAGCCGCTCGCGCTCGGCAAGCACCGTCGCCGTCGTCTCGGTGCAGACGCAGAGCATACCCGCTGCCTGGCCGTCGTCGTCGCGAAGCGGGCTGTAGGAGAAAGTGAACCAGGTCTGCTCGGAATAGCCCTTGCGGGTCATGGTCAGCGGCAGGTTCTCGAAATAGGTCGATTCGCCGGCGAGGGCTCGGCGCACCAGAGGCTCGATGTCGGGCCAGATGTCGGCCCAGATGTCCTCGAAGGCGTGGCCGAGGGCGGCGGGATGCTTCCCGCCGAGCACGTCTATGTAGGCGTCGTTGTAGAAGAAGCGCAGCTCGGGACCCCAGGCGAGGAACATCGGGAATTTCGAGGTGAGCAGGATCCCGACGGCGGTCTTCAGGGCCTGCGGCCAGCTTTCCGGCGGCCCGAGCGGCGAGGCCGACCAATCGAAACCGCGCATGCGCTCGCCCATCTCGTCGCCACCGGCGAGAAAGGAGAGGCTTTCGGGACCAGCCGGGCCTCCGGGGGCAATGGACGCCATCGATACTCCACGCTCGCCCCCCGGTTCGCGCGGCGCGAAACTAGCCCCGGGCCGCGGCTTGTGGAAGACCCCCGCTAAGGTCTATTTTGGTCCGGATCAGGAGATGCGCCGATGTTCACCGACATGAGAAACGGCACCGCCGAGGATTGGGCGCATATCGCCGCCGAGCACGGCAAGCACATCAAGACCGACGCCGCGCGCCAGATCATGGACGGCCTGGCCCGGCTGGAAGGCATCGAAGTGGGCTTCGCCGCAAACCAGCTCACCCACTCGCTGATGGCCGGGACGCTCGCCCGCCGCGCCGGGGCCAGCGACGAGGAGGTGGTGGCGGCGCTCTGCCACGATCTCGGCAAGCTCTTCTCGATCCCCAACCACGGCCCGATCGCGGCCGAGATGCTCAAGCCCTATGTGCGCGAGGAGATCTATCACGCCATCTACTGGCACCAGGAATTCCAGGGCCGCTATTATTTCGAGCATCTCGGCAAGGACCCGGAGGGACGGGAGCGGTTCAAGGCAGAGAGCTGGTACGGCTTCGCCGAGAAACTGGTCGACGACTGGGACGCTCCGGCCTTCGACCCCGGCTTCGACGTCGATCCGCTGGAAAGCTTCGAGCCGGAAGTGACCCGGGTCTTTTCGAATCCGAGGTCGATGGTCTAGCCCGTCACCCCGGCGAAAGCCGGGGCCTCGGGGAGACCCGATGAGCCTCTTCCGTCCTGAGGTCCCGGCCTTCGCCGGGATGACGGGGGTGGCTGCGTTTTTTCCGGCTCCTCCCTCTCACCCCGGAACCGCCGCCCTTCCCCCCGGTTCACGCCGCCATGGCAATCCAACCCATACGCTGGCCGGCCCTCAAGGAATGGCGGGACGTCCTCGTCCGCACCTGGAAGGAGGCGGGCGACGACAATGTCGGGCTGCTCGCCGCCGGGGTCGCTTTTTACGCGTTCCTCGCCTTCGTGCCTCTGCTGGCGGCGACGGTTCTGGTCTACGGCCTCGCCGCCGAGCCGGAAACGGTCGCCAAGCATATAAGGCAGCTGTTCGGAATGCTTCCCGAGGACGCCGCGGCTTTGATCGGCGACCAGCTCAAGAGCATGACCGAATCGCCCGACGCGGCCAAGGGATGGAGCCTGGTCGTCGCCCTCCTGCTGGCCATTTACGGCGCAAGCAAGGGGTCGGGCGCGATCGTCACCGCGCTCAACATCGCCTATGAGGTGAAGGAGAGCCGCGGCTTCATCAAATCGACCCTGCTGTCGCTGCTGATGACGGTGGGAGCCCTGGTCGTGCTGGTGGTCGCCGCCGCCGGAATCTCGGTGATGGGCTGGGTCGAAGCCTTGTTCCCGGGCTTTCCCGGCTGGGCGCACACGGCCTTCCAGATCCTGTTCTGGGCGTTGGCCGTGCTGACGGTGGGGTTCGGCCTCGCCGCGGTCTATCGCTATGCCCCCAACCGCCCGGACGCGCCCTGGATGTGGATCAGCCCCGGCTCGGCCGCCGCCACCGCTTTGTGGCTCGCCGGGAGCCTCGGCTTCGGCCTCTACGTTTCGCAATTCGGCAATTACAACGCCACCTACGGCTCGCTGGGCGGGGTCGTCGTCTTCCTCACCTGGCTCTATCTCAGCGCCTATATCGTGCTGATGGGCGGCGAGATGAACTCCGAGCTCGAGCGCCAGCAAGCCAAAGAAGCGGGGCTTCCGGCAAGCCCCGCGGCGGCTGCGGCGGAAGCGGCTGCCGAGCCGGCGCCCACCCCTGCCGGCCGGCCGGCGCCCGAACGGGTCAGCTGGCCGCTCGCGGCCCTCGGCTTCCTCCTTTCCCGAAGGACCTCAAACGGATCCTAGTCGGCCTGCATCGCGGCGACGGCGCCAAGATAGGCGCGGCCGACCGGAAGGATCGTGCCGTCGGCGAGGGTCAGCTGCTTGCCGCCGCCGGGGCGCGGCTCGAGGGCGGCAACCCGCGCCGCGTTGACCGAATAGCTTTTGTGGATTCGAACGAAGCGCTCCGACAACGCCTGCTGGAGCCGCGACAGGGTCATGGTGACGAGCAGGGTGCGGCCGTCCTCGAGCCTTACCTCGCAATAATCGTCGGCGGCTCGGGCGAAGAGGATCTGGGCCTCGGGTATCTGGTGGATCCGGGCGCCGTCCTTGAGGCGCGCGATCCGGTCGGCCGGCTCGGCCGCTTCGTTCGTCAGCCGCGCCTCCAGCGCGGCGGCGCGGCGGGTCTCCGCCTCGCCCGCTCGGCGCGTCTGGCGCAGGACCAGCAGCTGCTCGCCGGCCAGCACGACCAGGATCGCCGCCAGCGCGACATAATAGGATTGGTCGAGGAAGTCGGTGAGCTGCCAGCCGATCAAAGCGAAGATCAGCACGGAAAAGCCTGCCGCCACATACGCTCCGGGCACGCCCCGCCGGGCTCCCGCAACGGCGCAGGCCAGGAGGGTGGTCGCGCCGGCGACGACGGCACCGATGGCCTTCAGATCGTACCAGGGGACCAGAAGCAGACATGTCAGCGCGACCGCCGCGGTCAGGCCGGGCGCGGCGAGCCGCCAGCGGGGGGCGAAACGGCGGGCCGCGTAGGCGGCGATCAGGATCGCGGTGATCGCGGCCAGAAGCGCGATCGCCGCCACCCGGACCAAATGCCACGGATAGGTGTAGGAGATGAAGCTGCGCGCCGTCTCGACCCCGAGCTGGAGGAGGATCGCGGCGGCGATCGAAGCGAGCAGAAGCGCGAGCCGGTCCCGCCGGTCGAGCAGGGCCGCGGCGGCGAAATAAATGGCGGCGGCCGCGAGCGCTCCCAAAGCGAGAAGGGCGGGCAGATAGCCCGTGAGGCCGGGAAGACCCGCCGATTCATAGGGGCCGACGTCGAAGACGTGAACGGGCCTCCGCACCGGCAGCCAGAGATGGTGGGCGGATAGTCGCGCCCTGACCCGGTTGGTGCCGGGCCTGACCAGTTCGCCGGGCACGGCGAAGGTGGCGATGAAGCGGCCCGGCTGTTCGCGCTCGGCGTCGGCGCCGGGCGTGCCGTTGCGGCCGATCGGAACGCCGTTCCATTCTATCTCGGAGCTCGCCATGGCGATCACGAACACCATCAGTGGCTGCGACAGCGGCAGGGCCTCACGCGGTATCTCGACCTCCCGCTCGAGAAGGATCTCGGGCGAATCGATCGGGAAGTCCTGCAGGTCGACGGGACGGCAAGACCCGTTGGCGGCGCAAGCGCGAATGCCGCCGACCTCGATCCCCCGCGCCGCCGCGGCCGGCGCCGCGCCGGCGACGAGCAAGGCGAGCAGTAAGAGGAAGCGCGTCACTCCGGCACCATAAGCCACGGCCGGCCGCCTGTCCTGTCGTTCACCGAAGCAGAAGGGCGATGGCCGAGCGGCGGTCGACTCGGCGCCGGCCGCCGCTCAGCCAGGACCGGTCAGTCCCGAGGAAATTCCATGCACCTGCGTCTTATGCTCGCCTCGCTTGCCGCCCTCATCGCCGTCCCGGCGGTGGCCGCGCCGCTGCTCAAGCTCGAGCCAACGACCTTCAAGCTCGCCGACGGAACCGACCTGGCGGTCGAGCGCGGGCGCTTCTTAGTCCCCGAGGATCGCAACGACCCAGGCTCGCGGCGGATCGAGATCGGCTTCATCCGCTTCAAATCGACCAATGCGAGACCCGGCGCCCCGATCGTCTATCTGGCCGGAGGGCCGGGGGGATCGGGCGTCGGGACGGCCCACGGCGCGCGCCAGCCGATCTTCCTGGCCTTGCGGGCGGTCGCCGACGTGATCGCGCTCGACCAGCGCGGGGTGGGCCTGTCCAATCACATTCCGCCCTGCACCGCGCGGCGCAAGCTCGACCCGGCCGAGCCGCTCACCGAAGCGTCGCTGAGCGCTTATTATCGCGAGACTCTGGGCCATTGTCTCGCCGGGTGGAGCGCCGCCGGAGTCGCGGTGAAGGGCTATACGACCGAGCAGAGCGCCGACGACATCGAGGCCCTTCGAGTCGCGCTCGGCGCGAGGAAGGTGGATTTGTGGGGCATCTCCTACGGAACCCACCTCGCCTTCGCGGCGATGCGCCGCCACCCGCGATCGATCGGCCGGGTCGCGCTCGCCTCGGCCGAGGGAATGGACCAGACCGTCAAGCTGCCCGCCCATCTCGACGCCACTTTCGCTCGCATCGAGCGCTTCGCTCCCGGGCTCGGCGCCCGGATGCGCCGCGTGCATGCGCGCTACGACGCCGCGCCCCAGACTCTCGCCCTGGCGCAGGATGGGCCGAGCTTCAGGGCCGACAGCTTCCCGCTCAGGATGATGGCCGGTATCCTGCCCAAGAACCCCGACGGAATCGCCCGGCTCGCCGGCGCCTATCAGGCGCTCGAGGCGGGCCAGACGCAGGCGCTCGCACCGCTCATCTGGGGCTATTTCTTCAGGAATCCGCTGACGATGAGCGGAATGCCCGAGCTGATGGACATGGCGTCGGGGATCACCGAGTCCAGGCTGGCCTTGGTCCGCCGCCAGGCCGCCGCCTCGATCCTCGGCACGGCGACCAACTTCCCGATGCCGCAGCTGCGCGGGACGGTACCCGGACTCGACCTCGGCGACGGCTTCCGCCGCGAGATCGGATCGGCCGTCCCGGTGCTGCTCCTCAGCGGCGATCTCGACGTGCGCACCCCGCTCGAGGAGCAGGCGGCGGCGACGGCGGGGCTGAAAAACCTGCACCGGATCCTGGTCCGCAACGGCGGCCATGATCTGTTCGAGGCGCATCCGGATGTGCCGGGGATACTCGTGGATTTCTTTTCGGGACGGAAAGTGACAGCGAGCGAGCTGACCCTGCCGCCGCCCGAATGACCGTCATCCCGCCGGAAGCCGGGACCTCAGGCCGGAAAGGCAGGGCAGTCTCCCCGAGGTCCCGGCTTTCGCCGGGATGACGACGATCAATCGAGCCGCATCGCGGTTGCCGCCAGGCTCTCCGCCTCGATCAGGATGGCGTCCTCGGCCGCGCCGGTCGCCGTCGCCTCGCGTCCGACGATGACCAAGACGGGCACCGCCATCGGCGAGACCCGGTCGAGCTCGACATGGACCATCGTCTGCTGGGCCCGGTCGAGCAAACGGACGAGTCGGCCGACTTCGGTCATCTTGCCGCGGGCGTCGTTCCAGGCGGCCTTGAGCAGGAGATGATCGGGCTCGTAGCGGCGGAGCACGTCGTAGATGAGGTCGGTCGAGAAGGTGACCTGGCGGCCGGACTTGCGCTTGCCCGGATGGTGACGCTCGACGAGCCCGCCGATGACGGCGACCTCGCGGAAGGCGCGCTTGAGCAGGTTCGAGCCCTGGACCCATTCGACGAACTCGTTCTCGAGCAGATCGGGCGAGAGCAAGGCGGCGGGATCCTCGATCGGCTCCAGGGCGTAGCAGGCCAAAGCATAATCGTTGGAGACGAAGCCGAGCGGGTTCAAACCGGCGCTCTCCATCCGCCGGGTGATCAGCATTCCGAGCGACTGGTGGGCGTTCCAGCCCTCGAAGCTGTAGACGACCATGTAATGGCGATGCTCGTGCGGGAAGGTCTCGACGAGAAGCTGGTCGGGGCGTGGCAGCAGGGATCGTTCGCCCTGCACCTGCAGCCAGTCGCGCACATCATCGGGGAAGCGCGGCCATTGCCCACGGTCCCAGAGAAAGGCTCGGACCCGGTCGGCGAGATTGGTGGTCATAGCCATCCGGGTGCCGACATAGGTGGGAATCCGGGCCGATTTGGTGGTGGCCCGGACGAAGAGGTCGGTGCCGTCGATCTTCTCCACTTCCAGCACCAGCCCGGCGAAGAAGAAGGTGTCGCCGGGCGACAGGGTGGAGGCGAAATATTCCTCGACCGTGCCGAGCTTGCGGCCCCGCCGGAAGCGGACGTCGAGCAAAGGGGCATCGACGATGATCCCGGCGTTCATCCTGTGCTGCTGGACGAAGCGCGGATGGGAGACCCGCCAGGTGCCGTCGGCCTCGCGGGTGAGGCGGCGGAAGCGGTCGTAGGCGCGAAGCGAATAGCCGCCATTCTCGATATAGGCGAGGATCTGGGCGAACAATTCCTCCGACAGGCCGGCATAAGGCGCGGCGGAGCGGACCTCTTCGAGCATCTCCCCCTCGCGGAACGGCGCGGCGCAGGCTGCGGCCATGATATGCTGGGCGAGGACGTCGATCGCTCCGGGGCGGAAGATCTCAGGATCGAGCTCCTTATTCTCGATCGCGTCCAAAGCGGCCCGGGCCTCGAGATATTCGAATCGGTTGCCGGGGACGACGAGCGCCTCGGACGGCTCGTCGAGCCGGTGATTGGCCCGCCCGATGCGCTGGAGCAGGCGCGACGAGCCCTTGGGCGCGCCCATCTGGATGACGAGGTCGACGTCGCCCCAGTCGACCCCGAGATCGAGGCTGGCGGTGCAGACCAGCCCGCGCAGCCGCCCGTCGGCCATCGCCGACTCGACCTTTCGCCGGGCCTCGACCGAGAGCGAGCCGTGGTGGATCCCGATCGGGAGGTGCCCCTCGTTCGCCGTCCACAGATCCTGGAAGATGAGCTCGGCAAGGCTTCGCGTGTTGCAGAAGACCAATGTCGTCCGGTGCCGCTCGATCTCGCGCATGACGTTGGCGGTCGCCCAGCGGCCCGAATGGCCGGACCAGGGGATCCGCTCGTCCTCGGGAAGCATGATCTTCAGATCCGGTTCGGCGCCGGGCTCGCCCTGGACGACGTCGACCAGCTCGATGTCGCCGTGCGGGGCGAGCCAGCCCTGATAGGCTTCCGGATCGGAGACGGTGGCGGAGAGAGCGACCCGACGCATGCCCGGGGCGAGGCGCTGGAGCCGGGCGAGCGCGAGGGCGAGCAGGTCGCCGCGCTTGCCGCTGGCGAAGGCGTGGACCTCGTCGACCACCACCGTCCTGAGGCCGGCGAAAAGCGTGAAGCTGTCCTGGTGGCTGAGCAGAAGGCTGAGCGATTCCGGAGTGGTCAAAAGCATCTGCGGCGGACGTGCGCGCTGACGGGCCTTGCGGTCGGCGGGCGTGTCGCCGGTTCGGGCCTCGACCCGAATGGGCAGGTCCATCTCGCCGATCGGGGTCAACAGGTTGCGCTGGACGTCGACGGCGAGCGCCTTGAGCGGCGAGATGTAGAGCGTGTGAAGCCCCTCGGTCGGCGCTTCGATCAGCTCCACGATCGAGGCGAGGAAGCCGGCCAGGGTCTTGCCGGCACCGGTCGGGGCGACGAGCAGGGCGCTCCGTCCGGCGCGGGCGGCGGCGAGCATCTCGAGCTGGTGGCGGCGCGGAGTCCAGCCTCTGGAGGCAAACCAGGACGCGACGACGGCGGGGAGAGGAGGATTCGTCATTCCGGACTTGATCCGGAACCCATGAACACCGTCATCGAAATGCGCTCAACCGCCGTGTTCATGGGTCCCGGCTTTCGCCGGGATGACGCTACGACGTCGCATCGTCCCCGCTGCGCCTTTTCTCCTCTTCCTCCCGGTAGAGGTCGCGGGTCGCCTGCTCGGTACGGTCGGCGTCGCGCTTGCCGGACTTGCGGTTGCGGAGCAGCACCCAGAGCAGGACGGCCGCGAGCAGCAGCGGCCCGACGATGTTGATGATCCCCCAACTGCCTCCGGCTGCGTCCATGCTTTCGCTCCCTGGTCTGAACTCAAATGCGGGCGCCGCGCTTGGCGATACCCTTCGTCGACTCCATATAGCTCCCGATGGCCCGTCTCGGTTCCTGGATCGAGCCTTTTCCCGAAGGCATTTACATCAAGCCGGCCGACGCCTGGGTCGATCCGAACGTGCCCAAGGCGCGCGTGCTGGTCACTCACGGCCATGCCGACCATGCCCGCGGCGGCCACGAAGAGGTGTTCGCGACCCCCGAGACCCTGGCGATCATGGAATGCCGCTACGGGCCGCAACCGGGCGGACGGGCGACGCCCTACGGCGAGGTCGTCCGGCTCGGCGAGGTCGAGGCGAGCTTCGTCCCCGCCGGCCACGTGCTCGGTTCCGCCCAGATCGTGCTCGAATATAAAGGCGAGCGGGTGGTGGTCTCGGGCGATTACAAGCGCCGGCCCGACCCGACCTGCCCGCCTTTCGAGCCGGTGCCGTGCGACATCTTCATCACCGAGGCGACTTTCGGCCTGCCCGTCTTCCGCCATCCCGACACGGCGAGCGAGATCGACCGGCTGCTCGTCCGGCTTCACGAAAATCCGGAGCGTTGCGTGCTGGTCGGCGCCTATGCGCTCGGCAAGGCGCAAAGGCTGATGATGGAGATCCGGGGCCGGGGCTATCACGAGCCGATCTACATTCACGGAGCGCTGGAGCGATTGTGCGGCCTCTACCGCGAATGGGGCGTGGAGCTGGGCGACCTTCGGCCGGCCACCGGCGCCTCCAAGGACGAGCTCCGCGGCAAGATCGTCGTCGCCCCGCCGGGCTGCCTCAACGACCGCTGGTCGCGGCGCCTGCCCGACCCGATCACCGCCATGGCCTCGGGCTGGATGCGGGTCCGCCAGCGCGCCCGCCAGCGCAACGTCGAGCTGCCCCTGATCGTCTCCGACCATGCCGACTGGGACGAGCTGACCGCCACCATCCAGGAGCTCCAGCCCCGCGAGGTGTGGATCACCCACGGCCGCGAGGATGCGCTGATGCACTGGTGCATGACCCGGCAGATCAAGGCGCGGGAGCTGAACCTGGTCGGGCGGGAGGACGAGGACGATTGATGAGAGCCGATTCGCCCCGGCCCGAGAGCGCGTGAGAGGTCGCGAAGCGGGGTGGCGGACTGAAGCAGCGAACCGGAAACAGCGCCTCGGCTCCGATCGACCCGGGGCCCGGCGCGTGGCCTAGAGGCCCTTGGCGAGGCGCTGCTGAACCTTGGCGATGCAGCTGTCCACGAACGCCTTGGCGTCCTTGGGGTTCATCTCCTTCGCTTCGCTTGCATAGCGGGCCTTCATGTCCAGTTCCGGCGTCCGGCCGTCGATCCTCCCCAGGAAATACAGCATGGTCGAGAAGGCCAGTTGTTTGGCCTGCGGATGCTCGGTGTCCATCGCTGAGCCCATCGCGACCACGCAGCGAACATCGGCTTTCGTGTCGGCGTCCGGCGGTGGCACGGCGGCCGACAGCAGGATGAGTAAAAGGAGGGGCAGGAGTTTGGCCATCTTATGTCCCCACGAGGTGATGGCCGGGAGGGTGGCAGAGGCGACGGGCCCCGTCCATCGGCGGGATCAGGGGTTCGCATCCATAATGGAGAGAACGGCGATCGCGGCGACCGCCAATATCCCCCACCTGACCCCGCGCTCCAGTTGGAAGCTTCCCGTGCGCGACAGGATCGCCGCGCTGGTCGGCATGATCAGGATGAACAGGCCGAGGGTCAGCGCGGCGCCGGCTTTCCAGCCCAGCTCGAGCCCGCCCCAAATCGCCAGAGCCGCCCAGAGGACGCAGAAAAGAAGCGCCTCCGGGTAGAGCTTCGGCATCAGTGCGCGACCTGCTCGCCTCGCGAGAGGCCGGACAAAGCGAGCTGCTCGTCGATCTGGGTGATGAGGCGTGCGAGGCCGGCTTCGTCCTTCGCTTCGGCGCGGGCGACGAGGACGTCCTGGGTGTTGGAGGCCCGGAGAAGCCACCAGCCGTCGGCGGTGCTGACCCGGGCGCCGTCGGTTCGGTCGACCTCGGCGCCGCTCGAAGCGAGGCGGTCGAGCACCTCCTCCACCACCGGGAACTTGCGGCTCTCGTCGACCTGGAAGCGCATTTCGGGCGTGTTGATCATCGGCGGCATGGCCGAGCGCAAAGCGGTCAGCGAGCCGCCGAGCTGGGCGACGGCGCGGATCAGCCGGAGGGCGGCGTAGATGGCGTCGTCGAAGCCGTACCATTCGTGCTTGAAGAATATGTGGCCGCTCATCTCGCCCGCGAGCGGAGCGCCGGTTTCCTTCATCTTCGACTTGATCAGGCTGTGGCCGGTCTTCCACATCAAGGGCTTTCCGCCGAGCTCGGCGACCCGGTCGAACAGGGCCTGGCTCGCCTTGACGTCGGCGATGATGGTGGCGCCGGGGACTTCGCGAAGCACCGGCTCGGCGAGGATCGAAAGCAATTGGTCGCCCCAAACGACCCGGCCTTCGCCGTCGATCGCTCCGAGCCGGTCGGCGTCACCGTCGAAGGCGACTCCGAAATCGAGGCCCTTCTCGCTCACCAGGCGCTTCAGATCCTCGAGGTTGGACTCGACGGTGGGGTCGGGATGGTGGTTGGGGAAGCGGCCGTCGACCTCGGTGAAGAGGGTGAAATGCTCGCCGGGGAGGCGCTTGACCAGCCGCTCGACGGCCGGGCCGGCGGCGCCGTTGCCGCAATCCCAGCCGATTCGGAACGCGCCGCCGTCGAAGCCCTGCAGGAGCCGCTCGACATAGCGCTCCATCACATCCTCGTCGCGGACCGAGCCGGAGCCCTGTTCCCAGTCGCCCGCTTCGGCCATCCGCCCGAGCAACTGGATTTGCTCGCCGAAGAAGGCGCCGTGCCTCAGAACCATCTTGAAGCCGTTATAATGGCCGGGATTGTGGCTCCCGGTGATCATCATCCCGCCGTCGACGGGAAGCTCCGCCTCGGCATAATAAAGCATCGGCGTGGGCCCCAGGCCGATCCGGACGACATCGACTCCGCTCGCCGTCAGTCCGTCGAGGAGTGCCGCTTCGAGGCCCGGCGAGCTCTCGCGCCCGTCGCGGCCGACCGCCACGACCGAGCCGCCGTCGCGGCGCACGAGGGTGCCGAAAGTGCGGCCGACCGCCCTCGCATCCGCTTCGCCCAGAGTCTCCCCGTAGATTCCCCTGATGTCATATTCGCGCAGAGAGGTAGGCGGCAGACGATGGCTCATTCGGAACTCCGGTCAGGGGGACTGGGTCAAGACGCGCGAGGCGGCTTGCGGTTCATTGTTTCGGCCATCAGCGTATCGCGGGCGGCGTTGACCCGATGGGCGAGCTCGGCCGAGCCGCCGGTATCGGGATGGACTTTGGCGATCAGGCGGCGGTGGGCGTCGCGTATCTCCTCGAGCGTCGCGCCCTCCCCGACCCCGAGCAGCCGCCGAGCGTCCGCCACCGGCATCGGCCTCGACGACGGGCGCGAGCGACGCCAGGCGGCCCAGAGCAAGGCGCTCGCCATCAAAGCCGCGCCGAGGACGAGCCGCCCTTTGGTGAACAGGCTGAGGCCGAGCAGGAAGAGCGCGGCGGCGATGCCGTCCTCATAGGTGAAGCCCTTGAGGCGGCCGGTGGCGAAGGCCCAGAGCAGGCCGCCCGCGGCGAGGAGGATAAGCGGCGCCATGAGGCTAGCCGGCGAGCGCCGCGGCCTGCGGCGGGGCGGTCTCGCCCGGCTGCGGCAAGGCGAAGCCGGCGATCATCTCGCGCAATTCCTGCCGGGCGGCGATATGGGCGATTCCGACCTCGCCGAGATGGGGCAGATCGAGCAGGGTGAGACCCTTGGGAAAGAGCTCGCGGTAGATGACCCGCTCGCCGAGGCCGGGGATGACCCGGAAGCCGACCCGCCGCGAAAGCTCGTTCAAAGCGTCGCCGACCCGGCGCATGTTGCGCGCCTCGATATGCTGCATCCGGTTGCGGAGAACGACCCAGTCGACGCTGGCGCCGTGGGTCTTGGCGCGCTGGGTGCGGCTGTTCCAGACCAGCTCGGCGTAGAAGCTGGGGCGGCGGACCCGGTAGGTCTCGGCGTCGACCTGGCCGATCAGGTCGAGGTCGACGAAGCTGTCGTTGATCGGCGTGACC